>Ga0075425_100007466_pt1 | contig 11570 bp, 4 predicted proteins | sample SoiMethybrSBSTD4_FD_75300 | JGI IMG/M metagenome (GOLD analysis project Ga0075425, IMG submission 75300) | Bulk soil microbial communities from a Populus tree surrounding site in Tennessee, USA - Soil MetaG P. TD hybrid SBSTD4 | ecosystem: Environmental > Terrestrial > Soil > Tree plantation...
GCGCTGAGAATGGCGGTGACGACGATGTCGGCTTCCGCGCCATAGGAACTCATGAACAGGACGGGAAGCGACGCGAGCAGTGTGACACCGAGAATCAGCGAAATGCCGCGGCAGCGAAACAGGCGCAGGAGCCGATAGCCATAGTAGATGGTGACCGCCGACGACACGAGCGCCAGGCCCGCCAGCCACCGAAGACCATGGGCATCGCTCGTAGCGGAATCGGATGCAGTCGAGCGTCCGAGGGCGTACAGCGGCAGTCCTGCGATATAGAAAAATGGCGGATGGTAGCACTGCCAGCAGTCAGTCGATGCCGGTAGATGTCCCGTCTGCCACAGGATGCGCACGCCGTCGTGGTAGAAGTCCCAGACGTAGCCGAAGGACGTGGGCGACATTGCGACGAGCAGCGCGCGCAGAACCGCCGCAATCAGAAGAACAATAATGAGCCAGGTCCGCTCGTGTGCACGAAACCATTGAGTCGTCGATCCACGCAGCCGCTGTAGCGTTGCCTCGTGCGTCACCTGACTGCGGTTGTCTTTACCAACTGAGGCGCCGCCGCCTGCACTTTCCGTACTGCCTCCGCGATATCCTCCATGTCCTGCCGCGGCCCAAGCAGCATCGTTTGCACAAGCCACACCGCTTCGGTGCAGAGCCTGTCGTTCTGTGGACACTCATTCTGTGCGCGCCACTGATCGAGGCGGGCTTTCGGGTAGATCGTTCGAAAGCCGGAGGCCGAGAACGCATCCTCGAGAAACGGTTGTTTGTTGAGGGGTGTGTACCCGGCCTGGGCAGGAATACCTTCGGAAGCAAGCGCCTTCAGAAATGCGGCCCTTGGGAGTCCCGCAAAACGACTCGCGTCGTAGCGAAACATATATAGATGATAGGCATTGCGCGTGCACCCTGCGTACATACGCGCGGGTGTGATGCCGGGAATCTGACTCAGGAGTTTGGTGAGGTGGGCGGCGTTGGCGTCCCGCGTGCGCGCCTGCTCCTCGAGTCGTGTCATCTGCGCCGAGAGAAGCGCGGCCTGGAATTCCGTCATTCGCAGGTTCGCGCCCGTGTTGCGATATGAGAAGTCGTCACCGGTATTCCGCCGGCCGCGACTGTTGTTGTGAAATCGGTAGCAGTTCTCGACGAGCTCGTCATCGTCGGTCAATATCGCGCCACCTTCGCCGGAGTTCAGGTTCTTGCTCGCTTGAAAACTGAAGCACCCGGTCTTCCCGTACGTGCCTACTTTGCGCCCGCGCCATTCGGCGAGATGTGCCTGACACGCGTCTTCGACGACGGTGATTCCGCGCCGGCGGCCAACGTCGAGTATGCCATCGAGAGCGGCTGCCGAGCCGCCGAGATGCACGGGCAGGATCAATTTTGTCTTGTCTGTGATGAGGCTTTCAATTTTTCGACTGTCGATCTGAAACGTGTCGATGTCGGTATCGACGAATACCGGCAGCGCGCGCATCAATAGAACGGCGTTGATCGTCGCGACGAATGTATAGGGTGGGACGATCACTTCGTCGCCAGGACCGATGCCAAGTGCGGCGAGTGAGGTAATGAGCGCACTCGTCCCGTTAGCGGTCGCGAGACAGTGCTTGGCTCCAGTCAGGGATGCGTAAGCGGATTCGAACGCGGCAACATTGTCACCGCGATTCCACCTGCCGCTTCGGATTACGCGAACCAGTGCGTCTTCTTCCTTTGCGTCGGCGACGGGCCACGACGGAAACGGCGCGCGTCGCACCGGCGTTCCACCCAGCAGGGCGGCGGCATTGGATGTGCCACTGCTCGCGGCCGCTTGCGCCGGCTGCCGCACGGCCGCGTTGATTGAACGTCCGGCGCCAAGAGTGCCTGCCGCGACGATGGATCCGATGAAGCCACGGCGAGTGACGCCCGCATCGATGTCATCTCGCAGTGTCTCGCGCGTCGATGTGCTCATGATCGGTCTCCGATCAGTTGGTGAACTTTGCTGATGATCAATTCTTCCACTTGCTCGTTGAATGGCCCTGGTCTCGCGTAGTAGATCATGGCGTCGCCACCTTCGTAGCCGCCTTCGCGAAGCACGCGCAATGACGGCACGTAGCCAAATACATCATTGCTGTACCCTGCCACCCACATGCGACGAGCCGGATACTCGCGGGTCAGGCGGAGTGCATAGTCGACAACCACTTCGCCGCCAAGGCCGACCAGCGTCAAGCCGGAACCGAACTGCCAGACTTGCACGGGATCGCGCTGCGCCGCTGGCAGTCGACCATTGCGATCGACCAGCTGCTTCATGGCGGCTGCGTGCCGTTCGAGATAGATCGCGTCGATCTTGAGTCGACTGTGCCATTGCGCGCGTGTCGCTTCGTCGGCGAAAGGCAGATCCACGGTCCCGTAGGCGATGCGCAGCGAGGGCGCCACTACGGTTGCGGACTTCAGTGCGCGGTCGACTGAGTCAGCGAGGGCGATGCCATGCGCGCTCACGAGTTCCATTGTTCCGCGTGGCATCGGGTTGGCGTCGGCACCGCAGCCGGCGACGAACATAGCCGTTGCGCCAGGGTACCGCTGTTCCAACGTCGCCTGCGCGACGCCCGCGTAGTCGCCGTGAAACTGCACGACGGTCGGAGGGAGCGTCGTGTTGTGGCACGCGTAACCGAAGACAGCGGCCTTCAGTTCACCGTCGACGCTGTCAACTCGAAGCACATCGACGGTGTGGTCGACGGGCCCAAGAGGAGTGAATGCTGTGCGGCGGTTTGCTGCGAAGTCCGCCTCGTCGCGCGCGTGTGACAAGCGTGCGGGCGCGAGCCGCGAGATTGCAGTGCCAATGACGGCGGCAAGCTTGTCCTCGAGTTGTGTCGTATAGGCACGAATGTCGGCAAGCTGCGTCTCGGTCAACCCGTACGCGACCGACAATTGCTCGTCGACGACGGGGCCGCAATGCGTGTGGCTCGCATTGAACAAAATGTTGGGGCGCCGGAGACCGTGGCGACGCTGAACGAGTGCGCCAACGCGGTCGGTGATTCGCGCTGTCACGCCAAGGAGATCTGCAGTGACAAGGACCGCAGTTGGCTGATTCCCGCACTTGAACGCCAGCGCCTTGGCGTGCAGCGGCAGGGCGACGCCTTGTGACGCTTCCGCGCGCGCGGCGAATCCTGCCATCCAAAGCGAACGATCCGGTGTGATGTCAATTGTGGCCGATCCCGCGCGCCACGGCTGAGCCGCGCGCGTCAGCGGCGTGATACCCATTGCGGCGACTGCCGTCAGGAATTTGCGACGATGCATGGACCCAGACACCGGCACGTGGCTTCGTATCGACCGCGACGTCGGGTCGACATGAAGGCGGTGCCGCGCGAGTGTACCTCCATTAGTGCGCGTCAACGGGCTATTTCACACGAAACGCAACGTCGTTTCCGTGCGTGAAACCCAGTGCATCCACTCCGTGCACCCGCAGAGTAATGGATGTTGCCTTTTCCCCGGGTAAAGCGTCTATCACTGCTCGCGCGTTTGCAGCGACGATGGCGCCGTCCTTGATGGTAAACAATCGGCTCAGAGCCTGCTCGACGTCGCCGTCCGGATTCAGCAGCTCGACCTCGACTCCCTCTTTGATCCGCACGAGCTGATCATCGTTCGTGAACTGAAGGGTGAGCGAAGACGCCGATGCGCGAAGGACGCCATCGTGCGCTTCGCGGATGGTCAGGTCCGTTTCCTCGATGACGTCTCCATCGGCATCCAATCCAATTGATATCTCCTGCGACGCGCGTGGCTCGAGCGTCACGGGTTGCTCCCCGATCGCCGTGGAAGGGACGACCGCCGTCAGACGTATTGCGCCCGAAGGGACCTGTGCTCGAAGGATGCCGCCGGATGTCGTTCGCCCGATCGGAATATCATCGACGCGCACGTATATCCCCGCTCCCCCCCGAGCGCCAAGAGCATCGAGCGTTCCGCCGTCGAGGCGAAAAGTCCGCACATTCACCGTTGCCAACGGCGGTGGCGGGGATTTCGCGATGCAACTCCGCAGCCTGTCCAGGGCTGCTCCGATGCGTCCGGCATCCCAGGAGAGCGGCCTCGGTTGAGCCGACAGGCGCCGAGTCGCGCCGTCGAGTTGCGCGCGCGCCTCTTTGAGGCGGTGAAGACGATACAGAGCGAAGGCTGTGTCGATCCGCCGTCTCAGCGATCTCGAATCGGGATCGTTCCCCTCGCCGATGGCCGTCCCCGCCTCATCTCGTTCCCCGACGCACGGATTAGCGTCCAGTTCCCGCGACATCGCTGCCAGGGCGCCGCCCGCCGAAGGCGCAGCAAACGCAAATGCTGCTGCCACCAGCAGGGCCGACACCGCCTGTCTATGCATTGGGTACCTCACCGGCGTCCGAAAGGCCGCTGGTCGATCAGTATTCCTCGGCGTAGTTCTATGGGTCCGCTATTCTTAGTATCGATGCTTCCGTCCCGTCTCTTGATTGTCCGCCAGAAGTTCCCTGACGTCCGGCTTCCGGATGTTCGCATTGAAACGTGCCGGCAAATGGAACAGAGCGGCTTCGCGGAACAGCTTCAACCCGGTTCCCGTGTCGCAATCGGCGTCGGCAGCCGCGGGATCGCGAACATCGGCGCAATTGTTCACAGTGTCGTCGAGTACTGGCGCGCGCGCGGCATGGCGCCCTTCATCTTTCCCGCAATGGGAAGTCATGGTGCCGCCACGGCGGAAGGACAGGCAGACGTTCTCGAGCGTTTTGGCATTCACGAGCAGTCTATGGGCTGCCCGATCGTCAGCCGTCTCGACGTGGTGTCACTCGGAAAGACAGGCGATGGAGTTGAGGTGTTCATGGACGCCGCGGCGCATGCAGCCGATGCGGTCATGATTGTCGCGCGCGTGAAGTGGCACACGACGTTCAGCGGCCGTCTCGAAAGCGGTCTGATGAAGATGATGGCGATCGGCCTTGGAAAGTTTGCCGGCGCGCAGAAGTATCACACGCATGCGAAGCGTCTCGGCCTCGAGCACGTGATTCGCACGGCCGGCCGGCATGTACTGGAGTCGGGAAAAATGATCGGCGGTCTCGCGATTGTTGAGGATGCCTATCACCACACCGCAAGGATCGACGCGGTGGCGGCGCGATGCATGGAACAACGCGATGAGGAGAACCTGGCGCTTGCGAAATCCTGGATGCCAAAACTGCCGTGCGATCTCGACGTCCTCATCGTCGATCGGATGGGGAAGAACATCAGTGGAACGGGGATGGACGCGAAGGTCGTCAATCGCGGCGAAGCGTGTGAATACAACCCGTGGCCGGGCATTCCGTCCGTTCAGCGCATCTTCGTCCGCGACCTCGATCCCGAAACCCACGGCAACGCGATGGGTATCGGGATGGCCGATGTGACGACCGAGCGACTCGTGCGTCAGATCGATTGGGAACCAACACGCATCAACGCGTTGAGTTCAGGATTGCCCGCGCGCATTCGTGTCCCGCTGCACTTCGCCAGTGACCGTGAATGTTTGCAGTGGGTCGCACCGACGTCAGGAAAGACGAATCCCGCCGACGTGACCTACGGCTGGATCCGCAATACCCTCGAACTCGATCGCCTGGCGATGGGCGCCAATCTCAGAGCAGAAATTGAAGCGCGGGCAGACATCGAAGTCGAAAAGACGATCGATGTGACATGGGATCAGTGCGGTAACCTCGTCACGCCGTTCTGACAGTTTCTTTCAGCTGAAAAACGAATCAGCGGTACTCCGTCACGGTGTGGCCGGATACGACGAACAAGTGTTTGTTGGCCACCACGATTGCGGTTGCCTGCTCCGGGGCGAAGAACGTGGTCAGGATCGCATTGTCGGATGGCCGAATCTTTGACCCGGTTATCCCTTCGAAATTCACAACATAGAGATACGTGCCGTCGAACGCAACGCCGGTCGGACTCGGACCAACAGGAACCGTCGCGACCGTTGCTCCGGTTGCCGGGTTGATCTTTGACACCGTGCCGTCGTCACGATTCGCGGTCCAGATGTTCGTGCCGTCGAACGCGATCCCATTCACGTTTCTTCCGGTTGCAAATACTCCGAGCAGGGCGCCATCAGCCGCTCGAAGCTTGGAGACGGTGTTCTGAGACTTGTTCACCACCCAGACGTTTACGCCATCGAACACCATCGCGCCAGGTGTGAGGCCCCCGGTGGCGAAGGTTCCCATCGTCGCACCGGTTGCCGCGTTGATCTTCACCACATTGAGCGCACCGCTGGTGACCCAGATGTGTCCGTTCTCGTAGAGGAGGTTGCCCGGTGACACGATGTTGACGACGTTTAGCGGTCCGCCACCCTCCGGACTGATCTGGACGACCGTGCCGTTGTCGACGTTCGAGACCCAGGCATTCTGCGCGCCGTCTACCGTGATGTACGTCGATCGATGGTGCCCCGCCGCGGGGGTGATGAAGCCGTAGTTGCCGTTGGCATCCTGCAGTTTCGACACGCCAAAGCCGTCGGTGTTGTCAGGCATCGTGACCCACACATTCCGGCCATCGGTGCCGATGCCGCCGAGGTTGAGCGGGTAGGAGGCGCCCCCGCCCGACTGCGGAACGTAGGGCGCGACTTCAAACGTGTTTGTCCGCGAGTTTGTGTTGCCGCCGACATCCACGGTCTCCACAGTCAGCGTCACGGAGGTGGCGCCGACGGGAATAGAGAGCCGGAACGAGTCGAACCATTGTCGCGATGATGGTGTTTCGGCATTCACGACGAGCTGACCATTCAGGGAGATCTTCACTGAAGCGAGCGCGATGTCGTCGAAGGCGGAGATTCCAACCTCGATCACGGAGTCGGAGACCTGACGAATCGGTTCATTGGGAAAGATGTTGTTGAAGAACCAGGTTGGCGGGGAGCCGTATGGATCGTTCGGAACGAGGTATTGCCCAATGTAGAGGTATGTCTCACCCGTCGTGCCGTTTTCCATCGGCGCGCCGCTCGCCACGGTTGCATAGATGAATGTGCCATCGGTACTCACACCGGTCACGTTTGTCGGGGCGCTTGCCCCGTCACTCGTAAGCACGGCATCCAGCGGGCTGAAATCAATGGTCTTCACGACCGCGGGGAACTCCGGCACATGGACGTCGACGATTGGCGCGATGACGTGCTCCTCTGACGTACCGGCGGCGACGACGAGTTTCGGCGCATCGCTTCCAGCGAGTGTGCTGAGATCACTGAAAGCCCCGGGCAAATCCGACAGAACGCGAGGGGTGAGTGGCGTACTCACATCAATGGCCACCATGCTGGTGCCTGTCGCAACCACGGCGATATGGCCTTTGATCGAAACGTGGCGCGCACCGGAGAACGCCACGGTCCCGAGGACATGCATGGCAGAGGGATCGAGCACGTCGACGGTCGTCACGCCAGCGGATCCGACAACGACGGCGACGTGCAGCGCTTCATCGATCGCAACGTCCTTACTGATGCCTGCAAGTGGGAGCGTCCCGATCACCGTGGGTTGGGTACCGTCCGACACATCGACGACGGCCAGCCCACTCGCTCCATTCGCGACGTAGGCGCGATCGTCGGAGACGACGACATCCCAGGCTTCGCCGCCCGTAGCGACCGAGCCGGCGAGTGTCGGCGGAAGGAAAGGTGCGGGGGCAAAGTTGAGAACGTGAAGCCCCGCCACTCCTCCAGCGACGTAGATGTAGGGACCGAGGAAGACGCCATTTGCGTTACCGGGCAGCGGGACTGAATGATGCACGCCGGGATGCCTGACGTCCTCAGTGGTGACGACATGCAGGCCAGCCTCGCCGCTGGCGACATAGACGTTATTACCCCCTCCCGCGACGTCGTTGGCGTAACCGGGAAGCCAAGTCAGTCCTGTCGCCTTCGACACCAACCGGCGCTGTGGCGACAGTTGAATAGTTCCGACGTCGGTCACGTCACCACCGACCGGTGGGGTTGGCGCGCTGTGACCGGCGACCATACCACTGGCCGGGTTGGCCGTCGCTGAAACCGTAAGAGCACCCAACGCAGTGGGGACCTGCTGAATGGTGAACGAACCGTCACTGGTCGAAACCGCCTGATACGGTGAATACGCCGGCGTCAAGAGATCGGCTGGAATGCCCTGCAGTGTTCCACCGCTGATCGACCACTGCACGCTCAGCCGGAGCGACCCTGAAACCGCGAGGCCAACAATCTCAATGGGCACGTCGCCCTCGGGCAGATCGATCGTTCCTTCGACGTAGCGGTTGTTGTCGCTGCCCTGCGGGAGAGCCACAAATCTGGTCCCGTTCACCGTCAGCTGCCCTTCGACGAAGGCGGTAAGCGCGAAGGTGTACGGGCCGGCGTTGGTGACCTTCAGATTCCCTCGCAGCCGCACGATCGTGCTTGGATCAACTCCGCTGCCCGAAACCAGCGCATTGATCCCAAACGGATCGACGTAAATCGAATTGAAGCTTGGCGTGGACACGAGCTTCACGATATCGGGCGTCGCGCCTGTCAAATCAGGGATCGACGTGAGCGGCGTCGAGGACCGGAAGAATTCGGCGGTCAGGCCGGATGCGCTTACTCGGACATCGGCCCCTTCAACGGCCAGGTTGGACTCATCGATGATGGTGCCGCGCACCGTTGTGAGAGGGTCGGCCACGGTCGGCACCTGGAGGTCCACACCAGTTGTCTTACCAACGTTGTCGATGGCGTCGACCCTGAGCCTCACGTTGTTGCCCACCGGAATGGTCAACAGGAATTCGTACGGTGGCTCGGGATCGCCCGCGAAACCGTTGAGGACGACCGCCTCAACCCCGACGTCGTCGGTCGCCTCCACAACCACGGTTATGGTGCTGCCTTCGACCACCGGCGTGTCTTCAGTCGGCGTGACGATGCGAACTTCGGGAGCCGGCTCCGGAATGATGTTGATGACGACCGGCTGCGACGTTCCAACCTGGCCCAGGTTGTCGATGGCGCTCGCTACCAGCGTGAAGCGGCTCGGACCGATGGGCACCCGAACCACGTACTCGCTAAGTGTCCGCAGGTCGCCGCCGGCCGGTACGCCGTCGATGAACAGTTCGAGCTTCGTCGAGAGGACCGCGCCGTTGTCGGTCGCTTCCACCGACACGGTGATCCGCTCTCCTTCGGACGCGCTGATATCAGACGCAGGCGACGTGATGCGCACAACCGGCGGCGGGTCGCTCGTCACATTGACCACCGCTTCAGAGGCGACGCCGGCGTTGCCGGCCGGATCGAACGCACGCGCGCCAAAGCGGAAGCTTGTCGGACCGATCGGCAGGGTGACGAATGCTTCGTAGGGCGGCGCCGTCCTGGTCGCGACAATCATGTCGTTCAGCAGGAACTCGACCCGTGTCACGGCGACGTTGTCGACAGCGTTGACCGTTTCCTTGATCACGGTGCCTTCAGGCACGGTGAGCGGAGTGGTCGGAGCCGTGATCTGAACCGCGGGTTTTTCAGTGTCTCGCGCGATCGAGATCGCGACGTCGCTCGACGTGCCGACATTTCCGGCGAAGTCGCTCGCCTGGGCGGTCAACGTGATCGAGGCTGCGCCGACGGGAACATCGATGATCAGTTGATAGGGTGCGGCTGTGCTCGTGGCGACCACTTGATGATCGACAAGAAGAGCGACAGATGCGACGGCGAAGTTGTCGCTCGCATCGATGGTGACCGGCAGCTTCGCTCCCTCGATTGTCGAATCTCCGGCGCCGGGCGATAGGATCGCGACGGTGGGCGGCGTCTGATCGTCGGATCGGTATTGCCCGATATAGAGCCGCGTGAAATTTCCGGTGATGCCGTTTTCCCCCAGATCGAATCCATGCGTCGCCGTCATGTAGACGAACGACGAGTCCACCGCGATTCCCGTGCCGTTGCTGTCGCCAAGCCTCGTGAAATCGATCGTCACGCGCGGCGTCGGCACGGATGGCTCGCTCACGTCGATCATCGGGACGCCGTTGACGAAGAAGACGTCAGCACCGGCGACAAGCTGTCCCATCAGAGCGACGTCGTTCAGCAAGCCTCCGGTCACTTGCGGCGTCGACGCGACGATCACCGGCACCGCGGGCGTCGTCAGATCGACGGACGTGAAGCTTCTGGCCATGTCGGCGAGAAACGCGAATCCGTCGGACATCACGACATCCCGAACGTCACCGCCGGCAACTTCTCCGAGGAGAGCGGGGGCCGTGGCATTCGCCACGTTCACAACCGAGAAACCGTTGGTCCCGCGTGCGACCACCGCGAGCATGCGGGTCGTGTCGACGTCGACTCCCTTTGAGGTCCCGGCCAGCGCGATCGACCCGAGTCTTACCGGCGTCGACGGAGACGACACGTCGACGATCACCAGGCCGCCGGTTCCATTCGCAACGTATGCGCGATTGCCTTTGACGACCACGTCCCACGCGACGGTGCCGGTTGCTCCAACCGCCAGCGCCCCGACAATGGTCGGCGTCAGCGGATTCGTCACGTCCACGATCTGGAGTCCGGCGGTGCCGGCGGCGACATAGGCGAAATTGCCGGCAACCACTACGTCGTTTGCGTTTCCAGGCAGGGCACGCGCAGCCGCGATCTGTGGCTTGCTGCGGTCGGTGACATCAACGATCTGCAGCCCCGCGCCGCCCGCCGCAACGTATGCGTAATTCCCCTTGACGTCGACGTTGTTTGCGTAGCCGGGGATCGGAAGGAAGGAAACCGCGGTCGGAACGAAATTCTTGACTGTGCCTTTCGCAACCGCGCCCAACGTGTTGTTGGCAAAAACAATCTGGCACTCGCCCGGCTGGCCGGCAAAGACACGACCGGCTTCGGCGCCGAAGTTACAGATGTTGAGGCTGGTCGACGACACGCTCGTCCGCGGATCGGCGATCAAGTCGATGGTTGTTTTTCCATCGATCAAGGTCACGACCCACGACAATTGGACGAACACGTCCGTGTGCACCACCGGGTTGGTGGTCAGAAGGAACGACGACGGAGAGAGCGTCGATGTCGCCGTCGCTTTCAACAGGTCATAGCTGTTTCGATTGAGTGGATTCGAGTTGGTCCGGATCTCGACGCCATCGGGAATGAGGTCGCCGTCTGAATCGGCGATGAGCGGGTTCGTGTGATGTGTCCGCACCTCGTCGCCGTCGAGCAGCCCATCGGCATCGGTATCGGCATTGCGTAGATCGGTTCCGGTCAGGTATTCGTCGAGATTGGTGAGATTGTCGCGATCGAAATCTTCGAGCGCATCGACCCGGTTGCGCGGATCCATTCCGCGGGACACTTCGACATCATCGGGAATGCCATCGCCGTCGGTGTCCGTGGTCGACAGCACGACTTTGGCCGTCGCCATGCCCGGCGTGCCTTCGTTGATGGCCTGGATGACGACTGTGCCGCTTGCGACCGCGGTCACCAGACCGTTGGCGTTCATCGTGGCAATCGCACTGTTGCTGATGGTGTAGTCCGTACCGCTCGCTTCCCCGGTGACGTCTTTCGTGGAACCGTCGGGATACGTCGCGGTGACCGTGATTTGCTGCGTCTGTCCGACCGCGGTAAACGTGATGAGCGTCGGCGTCAGGAGCAGGCTCACGGGAATCGGGCTGACGGTTCCGAGGATGATTTGCGGCGGCGTGACGATGCCGTTTGGCGGGACGGTAAAGTAGTCCGACTCGCCGAA
>Ga0075425_100007467_pt1 | contig 11568 bp, 13 predicted proteins | sample SoiMethybrSBSTD4_FD_75300 | JGI IMG/M metagenome (GOLD analysis project Ga0075425, IMG submission 75300) | Bulk soil microbial communities from a Populus tree surrounding site in Tennessee, USA - Soil MetaG P. TD hybrid SBSTD4 | ecosystem: Environmental > Terrestrial > Soil > Tree plantation...
AGCTCCTCGAGCAGCCACAGCACGCGCTGCGAGCGCGAGTTGTTGAGGTGGTGGACGATGATCACGGCTTGTGCTCCGCGGACAGCCGCTCGAAGCGCCGCTCGGGCACAAACCACATCACGACCACCAGCAGGTAAATCGCGAGCGAGATCCACGTCTGCACGAATGCGAGCATTGCTGCGCCGAGATAGAGCACGAGCGAGACCTTGGTCTTGACGTCGTTGCCGAGCGCCTTTGCCAGCGGCGAGTCGCGCCCGTGCGTCGCGAGCAGCACGCGCGTGAGGATGAAATACGCGATCCCGGCGAAGAAGAGCACCAGGCCGTAGGCAGCGACCGTGATCGGTGCGAAATGGTTCTCGTCCATCCAGCCGGTGACGAACGGCACGAGCGAGAGCCAGAAGAGCAGATGCATGTTCGCCCACAGCGTGGCGCCCGTGACGTGGCGCACGGCATGCATCAGATGATGGTGGTTGTTCCAGTAGATCGCGGTGTAGATGAAGCTCAGCACGTACGTCAGGAACGTCGTCGCGAGCGGCGCGAGCGCCGCGGCGTCGGCGCCGTGCGGCACCTTGAGCTCGAGCACCATGATGGTGATGATCACGGCGATCACGCCGTCGCTGAACGCTTCCATGCGGCCGGCGCTCATGCGGTTCTCCACCAGAGGAAGCCGGCGGCCGCGGCCGGTACGGCGAAGATCACGAGGAAGATCGGCAGCTCCTCCATGAACGAATAGCCGGCCTTCGCCACGCCGGCCCACAGGTTGGCCGCGGCGGCGATGAACCAGAGCGGGATGAAGAGCTTCGCGCCCAGCGCGAGCGTTTCCGGCCCCCGGCCGAGGATCCGCCCGCTGAAGAGGAACAGCGCGCCGATGACCAGGCCTGTGGCGACGATGATGACGCTGCGCATCGCTCCTCCCAGCTAAATAGGGACGGACCCTATTTTTCTCATTTGACGCTGCCGGCGCCGGTTTTCCGGAAACAGCCGTCGACGTGATCGTCCACCAGGCCGACCCCCTGCATGTAGGCGTAGCAGATGGTCGAGCCGACGAACTTGAAGCCGCGCTTGACCAGATCCTTGCTCAGCGCATCCGATTCGGCAGTCTTGGCCGGCACGTCGCCCATGCGTCGCCGCCGGTTGATGATCGGCTTGCCGCCGACGAAGCGCCAGACGTAGGCGTCGAAGCTGCCGTACTCGCGCTGCACGGCGAGGAACGCCCTGGCGTTGGTGACCGCGCTCTGGATCTTGAGCCGGTTGCGCACGATGCCCTCGTCCTTCAGCAGCCGGCGGATCGTCGGCGCGGCGAAGCGCGCGACCTTCGCGGGATCGAAGCCGGCGAAGGCGCGGCGATAGGCGTCGCGCTTGCGCAGGATCGTTTCCCACGACAGGCCCGCCTGCGCGCCTTCGAGGATCAGGAATTCGAACAGCTTCCGGTCATCGTGCACCGGCACGCCCCATTCGGCGTCGTGGTAGGCGATGCCGAGCGGCGTGGTTGCCCAGGGGCATCGAATGACCATCAGGCGCGATTCTGGAGCAGCGCCTCGATTTCGTCATCGCCGAGATCGCGCCATTGTGCATAAGCATCGGCGACCGCGTAGCTGACGCCGCCGCGCACGTTGGCGCAGTAGGCCGCGTCCGCCAGCTTGGAGACCGCAGCGAGCGCGTTGCGGTGCGCGGTGGGCACCGCCACGACGACGCTTGCGGCGCCGGCACGGCGCAACGCCGCGATCGCGGCGCGCATGGTGGAGCCGCCGGCAATGCCGTCGTCCACGGCGAGCACCGTGCGGCCTTCCAGCGCGAGCGGTGCGCGCGCGTGGCGCAGCCGCGCCAGGCGCCGCTCCACCTTGGCGCGCGCCTCGGCGACGGCGCGCTCGGCCTGCGCCGCAGAAACGCCGTGGCCCGACATGCGGCTCTCATCGAGCCAGACGCTGCCGTCGAACGCCACCGCGCCGTAGCCGCTCTCGGTCGTCCAGGGATACAGCACCTTGCTGACCGGCGCGACGTCGAGCGGCAGGCCCAGCTCGGTCGCGATCGCCGCCGCCACCGGCACGCCGCCCGCCGGGATGGCGACGACCAGCGCCGGCGCGCCGCGAAACTCCGCGAGCATTTTCGCGAGCGTGCGGCCCGCGTGCGCCCGGTCGCGAAACGGCGCGCTCATCTGGCTAGACTAGCAGTCGAGGAGGCTTCCATGATCACTGGCGCGCAGGCGCTGGTCGACTGCCTGCGGCGCGAAGGCATCGACCATGTCTTCGGCATTCCCGGCACGATGAACCTGCCGATTCTAGATGTGCTGCGCGCGACGCCCGAAGTCCGTTTCGTGCTCACGCGCCACGAGCAGGGCGCTGCATTTATGGCATATGGTTATGCACGCGCGTTGCATCGGCCGGCCGTCGTCACCGCCACCGAAGGGCCCGGCGTCACCAATCTCGCGACCGGCATCGGCGCCGCGTACAAGGGCTACGTGCCGCTCATCAGCGTGAGCGGCGCCCAGGAGCTCTGGGTGCGCGAAAAGGATGCGAGCCAGGACATCGACCAGGTGACGTTTCACCGGCCGATCACGAAATGGGCCTACTCCATTCCCGCGGCGAGCAAGCTGCAGGAAGCACTGCGGCGCGCCTTCCGCATCGCGCTCGCCGAGCCGCAGGGCCCGGTGCATCTCGACGCGTCGCGCGACATCCTGCTCGAGGAGTGCGAAAGCGAACCCATTGCGCCATCGGCCTATCGTTCGGCGGCGTTGCCCGCCTGCGCGGCCGCCGAGCTCGATCGCGCGGCGCAGCTCATCGGCGAGGCGCAGCGCCCGATCTTCCTCGCCGGCGGCGGGGTGCTGCGCGAGAGCGCGCTGGGTGCCTTGCAAGCGCTGGCGCAAGCGACCGGCATCCCGGTGGCCACGCTGCAATACCACCCGGATGCGTTTCCGACCACGCATGCGCTCGCGCTCGGGCCGCTCGGGCGCAACGGCTGGTCGAGCGCGAACCGCGCGATGCCCGAGGCCGATGTGGTGATCGCGCTCGGCGCGCACATCGACCTTTTCTCCACCACCTTCAAGTACGGCATCATCAGCCGCGACGCCAGGCTGATTCACCACAGCAGCGCGGCGAGCGACATCGGCGTCGTCTTCCCGGTCGCGCAAGCGGTGGTCGGATCAACGGCGAGCTTCATCGACGGCCTGCGCCAGCGGCTGCACAAGCGCTGGGAGTGGCAGAGCGTCGCGGCGCTGCGCCGCGAGTGGGACGACGAGCGCAAGCGCCTGCTCGACTACAACGCACGGCCGATCCTGCCGCCGGTCGTGGCGCACGCGATGCGCGAGGCGCTGCCCAGGGACGGCATCATGATCGTCGACGCGGGCAACGCCGGGAAGCACATGCGCGTCTTCATGGATACGCACCAGGGCGACACCTTCATGTACATCAGCGACTGGGGCTCGGTCGGCGCGGGCCTGCCGATCGCCATGGGCGCAAAGCTCGCGCGGCCGAAGCAGCCGGTGATGGCCGCGGTCGGCGACATGGGCATGATGTGCAACGTCGGCGAGCTCGAGACCGCGGTGCGCGAGCGCATCCCGGTAGTGTGCGTCGTCTACAACGATCGCGGGCTCGGCAACGAGCGCGCGTTCCAGAAGGAGCTCTACGGCGGGCGGCTCTTCGGCGTCGACTACGGCGACGTCGACTTCGCCGCGCTGGCGCGCGTCTTCGGCGCGCACGGCGAACGGGTCACCGAGCCCGCCGCGCTGCTGCCCGCTCTAAAACGCGCGCTGGATAGCAATCTGCCAGCAGTGGTGGATGTCGTGATCGACCAGAACACGCTGGCACCGGTCGTGTACAAGAAATGACTACCGAGGGGAGATAACCAGAGAGGAGAGAACCATGCGTACCATGCTGTCGCTTGCGTTCGTGCTGCTAACTACACCGGCTTTTGCCCAGGAGAAAGCTGCCGGGAGCAACATCGATACCCGGATCGGGATGGGGTTCAAGGTCTCGGATGCCGCCGTCCGCAAGCTCTTGCCGGAGGGTTGGGAGATCAGCCCAGCGACATCCGGACCCAACCAGGGCGCGAACCTGAACGTCACGATGGTCAACATGCAGACTGCGTATGACGCGGAAGGGAAGCCGACGACTCCTTATCGTGGCGTCGCCTTCACCGTCCCGGCGAAGAAGAAGGGAACCGATGCGACCGTTCCGCTAGTCGCTGCTGGGCTCTTCACGTCCAACTATGCGCCAGGCGCGTACGGCGTGTTTCTGCCGGCGCGGATCACGATCGATCATAAGACGGGCACCGGCCTCGACGGTAAGACCACCGTCGAGCAGACTTGGCAATTGCGCGCCGACGGCGGCCATTCGATCGACATCCACGTGCAGTACGTCGCGGGTGTGCCCACGGTGAGCAAAGTCGAGCAACGCGTGTATTCCGCGGCGAAACCGGACTTCTTCCGCATCTACCGGTTCGAGCAGGCGACCGAAGTGGTGCGCAGCGTGCCGATGAACGTCGATCGCGTCTCGCGCGTGTCGTTCAAGGCGACGGGCGACAAGTTCGGCATGCTGTTCGATGGCTCGGAGCAGCTCATCAGCGTCACGGCGATTCCGTGGTACTCGCGCCACGTAGCGCTGCCCGCCTACTAGATGGCGCGGCGCGTTTTCGCTGCACTGCTCGTCGGCATCGCGGGATTCGCGCTGGCGCCGCCCGCTGCAATGGCGGATGAAAGCGCCGACGAGCAGTTCCGGGCGCACGTCGGGAGGGTTTTCGACGAGATGTGGCGCGAATTCCCCGAGCTCGCGGTGCGCATGGGGAATTACAAATACGCCGACCAGCTGACGGTGCCGGACCGGGCGCGGCGCGAGCGCTCGGTCGCATTCTACGAGCGGCACCTCGCTGCGCTCAAAGCGTTCGATGCCGCGTCGCTCAGCCCGTCGAATCGCGTGGATCTCGAGCTGATGAGAAATCGCTTCGAGCGCAACCGCTGGTACGTTGTCACCTTCAGGTCCTGGCAGTGGCAGCCGTCGATGTACAACGTCGGCCCGGACCTCGACCTGGTGCTGGACACGGAATACGCGCCGCTCGACGTGCGCCTGCGGCACACGCTCGCGCGGCTCGACAAGGTGCCGGCCTATTACGCCGCGGCGCAGGCGAGCGTTGCCGATCCGACGCCGGAGCATATCGAGCTCGCGCTGCGGCAGAACAAGGGGGCGCTCGGCCTCTTCGGCGACGACTTGATGAAGAGGCTCGACGCTTCCGGACTCAGCGCGCAAGAGAAAGCGCTCTTCAGGCGGCGCGCGCAAGCCTCGAAGGCGGCGATCGAGGGTTATGTCGCCTATCTGGAGACGCTCAAAGCCGCGCGCAGCTTCCGCATCGGGCCCGCGCTCTACCAGCAGAAGTTTGCTTACGAGATCCAGTCGGCATTCACGGCGCAGGAGCTTTACCGGCGCGCGCTGGCGGAAAAGGCGGCGCTGCACGACGCGATGGAAAGGCGCGCGCGCGAGCTGTGGCCGAAGTACCTGGGCAATGCGCCGATGCCGGCCGACCGGCTCGTCGTGATCCGCGCCGTGCTCGACGCGCTCGCCGGGCACCACGCCAATCGCAACGCATTCGTCGAAGTGGTGCGCAAGCAGGTGCCGCAGCTGCAGGCCTTCGTGCGCGACAAGGACCTGCTCGACCAGGATCCGACGCGCCCGCTGCGGGTGCGAGAGACGCCGCTCTATATGCGCGGCGGCGGTGCGCTTGCCTCGGTGAATTCGGCGGGGCCGCTCAATCCCACCGCGAATACCTACTACAACGTGACACCGCTCGATGCCTTTACCCCGGAGCAGGCGGAGTCGCTGCTGCGCGAATACAACGACTGGACGCTGCAGATCCTCAATATCCACGAGGCGATTCCAGGCCATTACACGCAGCTGATGCACGCCAACAAGGCGGGGAGCCTCGTGAAGTCGGTCTTCGCCAACGGCTCGATGATCGAAGGCTGGGCCGTGTTCGGCGAGAAGCTGATGCTCGATGCCGGCTACGGCGGGTCGACGCCGGAAATGTGGCTCGCCTGGATGAAATGGAACCTGCGCACCGTGCTCAACACCATTCTCGACTACGAAATACAGACCAAGAATCTGCAGCGCGATGCCGCCATTGCCATGATGACGCGCGAGGCGTTCCAGCAGCAGACCGAAGCGACGGAAAAGTGGCGCCGCGCGACGCTTACGCAGGTTCAGCTCACCAGCTATTTCAACGGCTACGCGGAGATCACCGCGCTGCGCGACGAGATGCGCGCGAGACAGGGCAAGGATTTCTCCGTCAAGCGGTTCAACAACCAGTTCCTGTCCTACGGTAGCGCGCCGGTGCGCTCGATCCGCGAGCTGATGCTCGCCGGGCAATAAGGAGCAATGCATGGCACGACGCGCTTTCGCCGCAGTGCTCTTCGCGATCGCGGGTTTGGCCGCGGCGCAGCCCGCCGTTGACCGCTATCCGGCCAAGCCGGTCAGGCTGATCATTCCCTGGCCGGCGGGCGGGCCGAGCGACATCATCGGGCGCGCGTTCGCCGAGCGCCTCACCAGGGTGCTCGGCCAGCCGCTCGTCATCGACAACCGCGCCGGCGCGAGCGGTGCGATCGGCGGCGAAGCGCTGGCGCACGCCACGCCCGACGGCTACACGCTGATGGTGCAGAGCATGACGAACCAGATCATCCTGCCCGCCACGGTCAAGCAGCTCGCGTTCGATCCGGTGACGGACTTCGCGCCGATCACGCACATCGCGTACTCGCCGATGGTCGTCGTCGTGAATCCCGCGCTGCCGGCGAACAGCATCGCCGAGCTGGTCGCCGCGGCGCGCGAGAGCCCGGGGAAGATCACGATCGCGTCCTTCGGCCAGGGCAGCACCAGCCACCTCGCGATCGAGCTCCTCATGAAGCTCGCCGCCGTCAAGGTGAATCACATTCCATACAAGGGCGGAGCGCCGGCCGCGGCCGACACGGTAGCGGGCCATGTGCAGGCGGCGGTCGTCGGGTCGCCGATCGCGCTGCCCTACATCAAGCAGGGACGCTTGCGAGCGCTCGGCATCACGACGGCGGCGCGCGCGCCGCAGCTGCCCGATACGCCGGCGGTGCGCGAGACGCCGGGCCTCGAGGCCTACGACATCGGCCTGGTGTACGGCTTCGTCGCGCCGCCGAAAACGCCGGCACCGATCATCGAGCGGCTGCACGCGGCGGCGCTCGAGGTGCTGAGAAGCCCGGAGTTCATGCAGCGGCTTTACGACTTCGGCCTCGGCCCGCCGATCGGCAACAGCCCGGCCGAGATGGCCGCCGCGACGCGCAAGGAAGCGGCGATGCTAGCGACGCTCGCCAAAGCCGCCGGAATCGAACCCGAATGAATTCCGATCCAGGGTCACAATTAATTCTTACCCTGGATCGGAATTCGGCTCAGCGATCGAACAGGACGTAGAGGATCGGCGTCCCCAGCACCGCGGCGATGAGCGCCGCCGCGATATTCGGCGAGACGAGCGACGCGATGATCAGCGGCACAACGACGAAGATGCCGCCGAAGAGCCATGGTATCGGCGGGCACTGCTCGAGCGCCGAGCGCAGCCCGAGAAGCGAGATCGCGGCCTTGCCGTGCGCCGGCGCCGGCCGGCCGGCAAGCTGCGCCATCGCGCGCAACTCGAGCCAGGAGAAGAACACGAACAGGAACACCACCAGGCTTGCGCCGAGGATGAACGGCGCCATCAGCATGGCGACGAACATGAGGAGCACGTTCTTCGTGCCGAAGAACACGATGGTGGTCGCGGTCGTGATGATGCTGAAGGCGACGAACACGAGCACCGCCGGCAGCACCAGCAGGCTCCGTTCATCGACGTAGCGGCGGAACGAGGCGCCCTCGCGATAGCGGCGCAGCAGGTTCGGCGCCTCGGTGAAAATGTCCATGCGGACAGCATACGGAACGCCCGCAGGCTCCCCTGAGGGACTATTTCAAAGCCGCGGGCTTGGCGCGGTGCACCATTGGCTGAAAGCCCACATTTAGTTCCTGCGCGGTGGCCAGTCGCTGATGAAGCCCTCGCGATTGGGCATCTTCACCTGCGGCAGCGACTGGGCATTCATCACGGCCTCCTCGCTGACGATGCCGTTCAGGAAGAGCACATATGCGCTCCGGACGGAGCACGCGACATCCGATCGAGCCAAGTCAACGTACAAATGCGTGCGAGCCCTAGTCCGGCTTTACTAGCGGCGACACGACGGCGATTCCCGCGCGAGCGGCATCCTGTTTGTCTGTTTGACTGCGCTACGGAGTCCCAATGACCCCATGGATGGTGCGTAGAGCAAAGGCAGCCTGGCTGCTCGGCTTTTGCGTCGTGCTCGCCGGCTTCCTCGCGGTGCTGCTATTCGTACTTCAGGCGTTCCTGCCCGGCGCGCTCCTGCCCGAGCTGCCGAGATTGCCGGCGGTCTGGGTGGATGGCAGCCTGGTGCGGATGCCGCTGCACAAGGTCATCCAGATACCGCACCAGCTGTACGCGGGACTCGCGCTCGCCGCCGTGGGCTTGATCACCATGATGCTCGGCGCCGCGATCGCGCGCCGCCAAGTCGCGCTGCTCGAGGCGGCGAAGCGGGGAACCGAAGACCGCCTGCGCCGCGTGAGCCAGTACTCGGGTGAGGAGCGCATCGAGCCCTACATCGGCGACACCATCACGATCGAGCCGGACGCCGAGCCCAAGTAAGGGAAATCATCTCGATTTGTTAACGCCAAACGGTCGCTTGCGCCCGACAGCGCTCGTTCGCCGGGGCGTAGTCCGTTCGGCGAAGCGCGAGCAACCAAGGGCGCGTTACCAACCGTAACAACCCGAGAGCGTCGCTCGCGGCGATCGCTGCTTAAATCCTCCTCAGGTCGTTCTTAATTTTTTCGAGGAGAAAGCAATGAAAACCAGCATCGCAATCGCGCTCGTCGCATCACTCGTCGGCCTCGCCGGCTGCGCCACCAAGGCCGAGACCATCGGCACCGCCAGCGGCGCAGCACTCGGCGCCGCGGTCAGCAACGGCGGCACCGTCGGCACGCTCGGCGGCGCCATGGTCGGCTACGGCATGGGCCGCGCTTACGAGGATCACCACCGCTAAGCGCTACTGATTCAAAAGCGGGATGCTCTTGTAGTCCTTCGGCGCCGGGATCGACGACAGGTAGGCGTGAATGTCGGCGAGCTCGGCGTCGGACAGGATTTCCTTCGGATAGGGCGGCATCGGGCCGTTGGAGTTGCGCACGAAGACGTTGAACGCCTCGGGCGGCATCGGCTTCGGCGCGAGCGGCTTGCCGGCGGCGCCGCCCTGGCCGACGTAGCCGTGGCACTGCCAGCAGCCGTGCTTCGCGTAAAGCGTCTTGCCCTTCTCCGCATTGCCGGCGGCGGAGGCGGAGAAGGGCAGGGCGGCGACGAGCAGAGCGGGAAGCAAAAGGCGCATCGCTCGCTCCATCAGCGCGGCTGCGTCCAGACGTCGAGCAGCGCGGGCGTGCCGGCGAGCACCACCTTCACCGCTTCGCGCAGCGCCGGCCCGAGCTGCGCCGGATCCTTGATCGGGCCCTTGGACCACCAGCCCAACGACTGGGCGAGTCTTGCGTAGTCGATGTCGGGGTTCTCGATGCGCGTGCCGACCGGGCCGGCGTCGCCGGCATAGTTGGACGCGCGGTTGCGGAAGTTCGCGAGCCGCTGCACGTGCATCACTTCCTGGTGGTAGCCGCGGTTGTTGTGCATCACCGCGAGCTGCGGGATCTTGTGCTTCGCCGCGGTCCACAGCACGCCGGGCGCGTACATCAGGTCGCCGTCCGACTGGATGTTGACGGACAGGCGGCCGAGGTCGCGGTTGGCGAGCGCGGCGCCGACGGAAGCCGGCGCACCGTAGCCGACGCCGTAGCCGCCCGAGCGGCCGAGCCAGTGGTAATGCTCCTTGATCGGCCACAGGCGGTTCAGCCAGTTGCTGATGTTCCCCGACTGCGAAACGATCGCCCAGTCGACGTCCTTCACCGCGCCGTACGTCTCCATCGCGAGCCGCGCGGTGCTGATCGGGCTCGCATCCCAGGCCATCGCGGCCGCCTGCCGGGTGCGCGCTTCGCCTTCGGCGTGCGCCTTCTTCGCCGCTTCGCCGCGCTGGGCGATGGCGCTCCGCCGGGCGGCGGGGATCGCCGATTTCACTGCCTCGATGAGCGCGGGCAGGGTCGCTTCCGCATCGGCGGCCATCTGCACGTCGATCACCTGGAAGCGCTGGAAGTCCTGGTAGTTCGCCTTGGTCAGGAGGTCGGAGGCGTTGATGCTGATGAGCTTGGTGCCCGCCTTGATGCGCGGGGAGTTGGCGCCGACGCCGTTCTCGCCGTTGTCGGTCCAGGAGTTCACCGTGCCCCAGAAGTCCGCGAGCTCGAGGCCGAGGACGACGTCGGCGCCCGGCACCGCGGTGGGCGGCGCGCTCAGGTAATGGGTCTTCGGGAAGTTCATGCGCCCGCCCTGGTCCACCACGCGCGCGTTCAGCGCTTCCGCGAGCTGCACGAGAAGCTTCGGGCCGTTCGGCGTGCGCGCCATGCGGTCGGCGACGATCACGGGGTTTTCCGCCGCGGCGAGCAGGCGCGCGGCTTCCTTGACCGCACCGCTATCGCCCGCGGGCGGCGAGGTCGGGATGTAGCGCGGGATGTAGAGCTTCTCGGTGCCGTGGCTGCGGATCGGCTCCTGCTGCAGCCCCGCATCGAGCGAGATCATCACCGGCCCGTACGGCGGCGTCATGGCGATCTTGTAGGCGCGCACCATCGACTGGGCGAAGTGCTGCAGCGATACCGGCGTGTCGTCCCACTTGGTGAAGTCGCGCACCAGCGCGTTGATGTCCTGCGCCGAGTGGAAGGTCGGCACGTTGGGCGGCCGCTTGGAGGCGTCGAGGTCGTTGCCGCCGATGACGATCATCGGCACGCGGTCGCACCAGGCGTTGTAGATCGCCATCGTCGCGTGCTGCAGGCCCACCGTGCCGTGGCAGAGCGTCATCAGCGGCTTGCCGGAGACCTTGAAGTAGCCGTGTCCCATGGCGACCGCGGATTCCTCGTGCATGCAGGTGAGGAATTCCGGCATCCTGTTGCCGCCATAGTTGATGAGCGATTCGTGGATCGCGCGGTAGCTCGAGGCGCAGTTCGCCGGGCAGTACTTGATGTTGAGCGTCTTGATGACGTCCACCATGAAGTCCGAGCCCGGCACGCCGCCGACGCGGTTGGGCGGCAGCTCGCTCGGCACGCGCGTCTCGGCGGCCGCGATCTGCTCGGTCGGCGGCAGCGCCGATAGCGCGCGCGGCTGCTCGGCTTCTGTGTCGGCGGAAACGGCGGGCTTGACTGCGGTGGCGGCGCCGGCGGCGACGACGCCGGTGAGGAACTTGCGGCGGTCGGTCATGAGGCTCTCCTCGCTCTCGTGCAGCGGGCAATCTTAGCCCTGAAACCTTGCGCATTCTGTACTAAGTACGAAATTGAATTACGTACTTAGTACGGAATTGGGTCAGGCGGAGAAGAGCGTTTCTGCTTGTACCGGCACGCGGCCGTATTCCAGGGTACGGCGGATGCGGTAGGGCTCGCCGCTCGCGGTCTTCGGCTCGCGCGA
>Ga0075425_100007470_pt1 | contig 11564 bp, 9 predicted proteins | sample SoiMethybrSBSTD4_FD_75300 | JGI IMG/M metagenome (GOLD analysis project Ga0075425, IMG submission 75300) | Bulk soil microbial communities from a Populus tree surrounding site in Tennessee, USA - Soil MetaG P. TD hybrid SBSTD4 | ecosystem: Environmental > Terrestrial > Soil > Tree plantation...
CGGGAGACTTCCGAGCTTCCGGCCCGGAAGTATCACGGCTAGGCCTTCGAGGCTCGAATGGCGACAGCGACCGCGAAATCCCGTTTTACCGGTGTCGATTTCTATGGGCTCGACTCGCTCCTGGCCGAGGAAGAGCGGGCCGTAAGGGACACGATTCGCGCCTGGGTGGACGAGCACCTCATGCCGATCATCGGCGAGTGCTATGTCGAGGGGCGTTTCCCGCGGGAGTTGATCCCCGGACTTGCGGAGCTGGGTGTGCTCGGCGCGAACCTCCCCGAGGAGTACGGCTGCGCCGGGCTCAACAATGTGGCGTACGGGCTCATTATGCAGGAGCTCGAGCGAGGCGACAGCGGGATTCGCTCTTTCGCGTCGGTGCAGGGTGGGCTGGTGATGTATCCCATCCTTGCATTCGGGAGCGAAGAGCAAAAGAAACGCTGGCTGCCACGACTCGCCGCTGGCCAGGAGATCGGCTGCTTCGGTCTTACCGAGCCCGACTTCGGCTCCAATCCAGCGGGGATAATCACGACGGCCCGGGAGACACGCGACGGGTGGGTGCTCAACGGCACAAAGATGTGGATCACCAACGGCTCGCAGGCCTCGGTGGCGATCGTCTGGGCCAAGACCGGTGCGATCGATGACCCTAGGTCCATCCGCGGGTTCATCGTACCCACCGGCACCGCTGGATTCACCGCCACGGATCAGAAAGGAAAGCTTTCTCTCCGTGCGTCCGACACGAGCGAGCTGCATCTCGAGGACGTGCGTCTGCCCGCGGATTCCATTCTTCACGGTTCCGCCGGGGTCAAGAGTCCTCTCATGTGCCTGACCCAGGCGCGCTACGGAATCGCCTGGGGAGCGGTGGGCGCCGCCATGGCGTGCTACGATGAGGCGGTGGGTTACGCCAAGAATCGAATCATGTTCGGGAAGCCGATCGGACAAACCCAGATTCAGCAGGTCCGCCTAGTGGAGATGCTGACCGAGATCACCAAGGCGCAGCTCCTGGTGCTTCAGCTCGGCCGACTCAAAGACGCCGGCACGATGACCCCGGAGCAGGTATCTCTGGCCAAGCGAAACAACGTCAACATGGCGTGCGAATGCGCCCGCGAAGCCCGGCGATTGCTCGGCGCGAACGGGATTCTCGCCGAGTACCATTCGATGCGACACCTGGCCAATCTGGAATCGGTTTACACCTACGAGGGCACGCACGACATGCATTCGCTCATCCTGGGACAGGCGATCACGGGACTGGCCGCGTTCTAGACTATAGGCTTGCCCGGCCGCGTCGGCCGCCGCCCCTGCTTCCCCCTGGTCCTTTCCATACTTCTTGGGTCGTCTTGCGACCATGACACCGGATGCGGGTGCTCATCCCCCCGTGACGCCCGGCGACTTCATGCGTATGTATTGGACGTGACCCCCCCGACCATATCCCCAAGCACCCGCGTGGCCGGCGTCGCGGCTGTGGGCGAGGCCCAGGCGCTCTGTCGTGACTGGTACGAGGCGTTCGGGGCCTTTGTGTACAACTACTTACGGTTCCATGTGCCGGATCCCGACGTGGCGGACGATCTTACGGCCGAGACGTTCCTCCATGTGGTCCGCGCCGCCGACCGGTTCGACCCGGCCAAAGGCTCGCCCAAAGGCTGGATCCTGACCGTCGCCCGCAACGTGCTGGCCGATTGGCGGCGGCGGGCCCGGCTCCGCCAATACGTCTCTCTCGGGACGATGCACGACCTGGTCTTCGAGGCTCCTTCGCCAGAGGAGCGACTCCTCCGGGAGGAGCAGGTGGGCCGCTTGATGGATGGGATCGCAACGCTTTCGGCGTCCGACCGTGAGTTGATTGGGCTGCGCTACGGCAGCGAGCTGGACACGGCGGAGATGGCTGCGATCCTTGGCATCAGCGAGGGCACGGCGCGCACGCGCCTCTGGCGGGCGCTGAGCCGGCTGCGGAAAGCGCTTCGGCTATGACCCGGCCGCCGGAGATCCCGGAAGATTTGTCGCAGCTCGATGCGGCGCTACGGAATGTGCGGTTTCGTCCCAGGGCCTCGCTTGGCCCGGAGCTGATCGGCCGGGTGGGTCGTGGGGAGCGGTCGAAGGGTGTCGCTTCGCCACGGTTCAACCGGCCGACGCTCTGGGCTATCGCCGCCGCGCTACTGATCGCGGTCAGCGGCGGAGCGTGGCTCAGCTACCAATCCAGCGAAACGGTCGTGGATCAGTGTTGCTTCGACTTCGACGGAGGCGGGGCGGCGGACGACGGAGTCCTGGTCGTTTCAGCTCATGGCGAACAGGTGCGCCGGATTGCCGTCTACGAGGACCGCGACGGCTCTCATAGCTTCACCGCCGGTGATGTGATTCGGTTCGACCGCGGACATCGCCTCGCTGTTGCAGCCGGGCTCGCGGAGGGCACCGTCACCGCCCGCCACTGCTGCAGTGATCTGGATGGCGGTGGCCCTGCCGACGATGGCCTGCTTCTCGTCTCCGTACCACCCGACAAGGTGACCATGGTGGCGTTATACGAACGCCGCCCCGACCTGCCGCAAAGCCAGCTTCCGCTGCGATAGCCGGGCTAACTCAACTCCACCCACGCGGGAATGCGCTACCGATGACGGCCTCTGGCACGCGTCTGTTCGTCTGGATCGCCGTGGTGACGGCCCTCACGCCGCCGCTCGCGGCGCAACAGCCTGCGGCGCCGGGTGCCCTTCCCGACAGCACCAAGCGAGACACCGCCCGGACGCTGCCACCCATCGAGGTGGTGGGGAGCATCAGGCCGCAGGCCAACCCGTCGATCGGCTCGGGGGTGCCTGCGCGCATCACGATTTTGTCCGGGCGCGAGGTCGACGCATACGAGCCGCGCCTCATCTCGGACGTGCTGCAGCAGCAGGCGGGCATCTCGACCTACGATGACTTGGGCAGCCCCTACAAGCTGAACCTCTCCTTGCGCGGCTTCTATGCCTCGCCGGTCGTGGGGGTGCCGCAGGGCGTGTCGGTCTTTCTCGACGGTGTCCGGATGAACGAAGTGGATGCTTCGCAGGTGAATTTCGACCTGCTCCCGATGGAGCACATCAAGCGGATTGAGATCCTCCAGGGAAACGGGTCCCTGCTCGGCCGCAACTCCCTCGGTGGCGCGGTCAACTTGGTGACGGCACGCGGCGAAGGGCCGCTAGGCGGAAGCCTCGAGCTGTCGGGCGGCAGCTTCGACTCATTCCGCGGAGAGGGCAGTGTTTCGGGACTGAGCAAGAGCGGCATCGACTACTACGCGGGAGGGATGTACAACCGGGAAGACGGGTGGCGGCAGGTTACCGGCGCGCGGGAATACAACGGCTTCTTGAATGTGGGGAAGCTGGGCCAACAGTCGGGGATCCGGTTTCAGGCACTGTACGCCAAGTCCAACGTGCAGCCCGCCGGGTCGCTTCCCGAGTCCGTGTTCGACGTGAACCCGGACTCAAACCTCACCGCGGGAGACTTCGAAGACCTCTGGCAGATCCAGGGGTCGGTCGCCGGTTACGCTCAAATCGGCCCGGGCCGGGGTTCGTTTATCACGTTCTTCCGGCATCATGAGGCTGAGCGGTTCAACGTCAACCAGGAAAACGATCCGGATGCGTTCGGCACCTCGAGCAACAACAGTTTCGGTTATACGCTCGACTACCGGTGGGCTACGCCGGTGGGCTCCAACGCTGCGCTGAGCCTCCGCGGCGGCGTAGATGGCAGCGTGAACCGCGCCGATATCGAGCTTTTTACCGACTCCACAAAACTTGGTGGCCCCCGCGTGCCGACCACCAATGCGCGCTCGCCGGTGTGGGATATCGCGCCATTTGTGCTGGCCGATCTCACTGTTGGGCGTGCGACGTTCTCCGCGGGGGCGCGGTTCGACCACGTCGAGATCCCGTTTGAGGACCTGCAGGACCCGAGTCTCGACACGACCGGGGTGTACAACCAGGTCAATCCGAGAGTCGGCGTCAGCGTGGACCTGGGCAGTGGGTTCTCCGTTTACGGTTCCTGGGGACAGAGCTTCCGCACGCCGGCGGTCATCGAGAACGCGTGCTCGGATCCGGAGCAAGCCTGTCCACTTCCCTTTGCCTTGGGCGATGATCCGCCGCTCAAGCCGGTAAAGGCCAGCACGTTCGAGACCGGAGCCACGTACGCTTCCGAGCGGGTCTACGCCGGTGTTTCCGCCTACTACACCAATGTCTCCAACGACATTTTCGTGACCCCGAACCCGAACGCGCCCGGGGGGAGCACGATCGCCGGGTACTTCATCAATCTCGACAAGACTCGGCGGAAAGGCATCGAGGTAAGTACCCGCTATCTCTGGCCGGCGGGTCATTCGGTGTACCTCAACTATGCCCACACGCTCGCCACATTCGAATCGCCCGCCGAGATCTTCAGTCCGCTCGAAGAAGCGGGATTCGTCAACGACGTGCAACCCGGGGACCACTTCCCATTGGTGCCCACGGACCAGATCAAGGGTGGCGTCGAAGTGCACCCCGTGCGCCCGCTGACGGTCGGGCTGGAGGGGCGCTTTGTCGGCCCTCAGTGGCTTCGAGGCGATGAGGCCAATCAGACCGCACAACTGCCCAGCTATTTCGTGGCGGACGCGCGGGTAGGGTTCGAGATGGCCCAATGGGAAGTGGTCGGGATCGTCAACAACCTGTTCAACCGTCACTACGCGAACTTCGGAACCTTCAACTTCAATGAAGGCTTGCCGGGCGCTCCGCTCGAGCGATTCCTGACACCGGGACAGAAAGTGGCATTCCGGCTCGTGGTTCGCCGCTCCTTCGGCGGGAGCCACACCAGCGGCGGCGGGTTGGACACCGACTGAGGGCCGACCGCCGCTCTTACCGGCCCGACCCTCCATCCGAGAGGTCGAGGAGGCGGGAGTAGGCCCGAGTCAGAGTCTCGATCAGCTCGTCGTCGGACACGCGAAAGTCCGGCGGGCGCGCGTCGTCGAACAGGATCGCCTCTTTGGCGGCCGCGTCCACCATGAGGAATCCGAGCAGCACACCCCGCTCCGGCTCAGGGTGCGCCATCGCTTCGCGGTGTTGCAACAGAAGGACTGTGAGGCGCCGGACAAACTCGGCATTGAACGCCGCCGCCTGCGCCTGGAAGGCGGTGTCGGAATGACCCCGGACGTACAGGTGCAGTGCGCGCAGCAGACCTCGCTTGGCGCGATAGCTCTTCACCAACGCTCGAACGACCCCACCTACCAACTCTCTTGGCGGGAGCCGTCGCCAGCGGGCGTCATCCAGCAGCGTGTCGGCGGCGCGTCGAGCACGATCGAAAAACGCGATGGTAAACGCGCGAAGCAACGCGTCCTTGCCGGGGAATCGGGTGTAGAGCGTTCCGACGGCGAGCCCGGCGCGGCCGGCGACCTCCTGCACCGTGAGGTTGGCCACGCCACGCTCGGCGATAGCGCCTTCCACCGCGCCAAGCAGGCGACCGAGGGCGGCTCGACTCCTGGCCTGCTGGGGGGCGGGAAGTGGGTCGGCGTCAGGCACGCTTGGTCGAACGCTCCGTGGCGGGCTAGTCGATATGAATATGAATTCATATTCACCTTACCCAAAAAGGACATCGGTAGCAACCCCGCTACCCAGCCGCCCGGTGCTCGGCTACCTTTGCCCCGCTTTCGGCACGCCCCGTTGGCCCGAGTCGCCTCGTGCCGCCCGACCATCGCTCCTCACCTAAGGACGTTCGTTTGAAGATCGCAGTCTGTCTCAAGCGAGTTCCGGACACCGTCGCCAAGATCACGGTCGGTCCCGACCGGAAATCGATCGACGAAACCGGCCTCAAGTTCGTGCCGAATCCCTACGACGAATTTGCCGTCGAGGAAGCCATTGCCCTGAAGGAGAAAGCGGGCAGCGGCGAGACCGTGGTGTATGCAGTAGGCAGCAACGCCTCCCAGGAAACGCTCCGAGCCGCGCTCGCCATGGGCATCGACCGCGCGGTGCTGCTCCAGAGCCCCGGCTCGCCCGACGGGCTCGAGGTCGCCCGGACGCTTGCCGCCGAGCTGAAGGGCGCCGGTTACGACCTGATTCTATGCGGCAAGATGGCGGTGGACGACTATAACCATCAGGTCGGCGTGATGGTGGCCGAGTTGCTGGAATTGCCCTGCATCTCGTCGGTGGCTCACCTGTCGATTGCGGACGGGTCGGTCGAGGCCGAACGAGAGATCGAGGGTGGTGTCGAAGTAGCGACCTGCCGCCTTCCCGCCGTGCTCACATGCGAGAAGGGGCTCAACAATCCCAGGCTGCCATCGCTCAAAGGCATCATGGCCGCCAAGAAAAAGCCGCTCGAGACCAAGCCTGTCACGGTCGGCAAGGGATCGATCGAGGTTCTTGCACTCGACTATCCTGCGGAGCGCAAGCCGGGCAAGGTCGTGGGCGAGGGACCCGATGCGGTGCCCGAGCTCGTCCGCCTGCTCCGCACCGAAGCGAGGGTTCTCTAGCATGCCCGCCAACGCAATTCTCGCGGTCCTCGAGGCCCGCGACGGCGCGCTTCGGAAGGTGTCTCATGAGGTGATTGCCGCCGCCCGGCAGCTTTCGGGCGCAAGCGGCGGATCGGTGGATGCGCTCGTCTTCGGCGCCTCCGTTCCTACCGGAAGCGACGGCCTCGGCGCCTCGGGCGCGGCCCGAGTGCTCGCGGCGACGCATGCTGACTTCGACCGGTACAACCCCGATGGCTTTGCGGCGACGGTCGCGTCACTCGCGCCGAGCTATGGCGCGATCGTGTTCGCCGCGACCGCGACGGGCAAGGATCTGGCACCCCGCGTCGCCGCGAGGCTGGGTGTCGGTCTGGTTACCGACGTCACCGGGCTTGCAACCGACGGCGGCGCCATCGTCGCCACCCGCCCCGTGTACGCGGGGAAGGTTCTTCAGAAGGTGAAGCTCACGTCGTCGCCGGCTCTGCTGTCCATCAGGCCCAATACCTTCGAGCCGCAGCCGGGGCAGGCTGCCAGCGCCGCAGTCGAATCCATCCCGGTTCCGTCGTTCGAAGCGCGGGTCAAGGTGACCGGGGTCAAGGCGCCGGACAAGGCGATGCTCGACGTCACCGAGGCGCCGATCGTAGTATCGGGCGGCCGCGGGCTCAAAGAGCCCACCAACTTCCGCCTTCTGGAAGAGCTGGCGGAGGCGCTTGGCAACACTGCGGTGGGCGCGAGCCGCGCGGTAGTGGATGCCGGCTGGCGGGAGCACGGCGCCCAGGTGGGCCAGACGGGAAAGACGGTGAGTCCGGGGCTCTACATTGCGGTCGGGATCTCGGGCGCCATCCAGCACCTCGCGGGCATGCGAACGGCAAAGACGATCGTCGCCATCAACCGGGACAAGGACGCGCCGATCTTCAAAGTGGCGGACTACGGGATCGTGGGGGATCTGTTCGAGGTCGTGCCGAGGCTGACGGCGGAGATTCGGAAGATGAGGAGCGAACGATAGAAAAGCGTTCAGGCTGTTTCGTTGACCAGCTCCTCTACCCTCCTGACTCCTTCAATCACCTGCTCCTCCTCCGCGCCGAAGGAGAACCGTACGTAGCTCTTGAAGCGCGAAGGACGGCCGCTCCGGCGCTTTCCGGGATTGACGTCGAAGAACTCCCCCGGAACGCAGATCACCCTCCGCTCGAGCAGGGCTCGGAACAGCGCCATCCCATCGCGCAAGTCCGGCGGAAATGCCGAGACATCCGCCCAGCAATAGAAGGTTCCTTGCGGCTCCAGATCGAATCGCGCGCCTGCTCGACGAAGCCCGTCGAGCAGAATCTGGCGTTTGCGCCCGAAGGTGCGCTGGATGGCTGCCGTCTCACCACACGCCACGTCGGCTGCCAGCAATGGCACAGCCGAGCGCTGGAGCGGCTTGCTTCCGCCCCCATCCAGGAATGACCCGCTGCTCGACACCGCGTCGATGACCTGCTGCGGTCCGACGATCCAGGTACACCGCCAGCCGGGGTAGCGCCAGTTCTTGGTGAAGCCATCGAACAGCACGATGGGGTCAACGTCCACGTCCTGCACATACCGGGCGGCCGACACCATGTCGCCGTCCTCGCCGGTCCAGATGTAATGCGAGTAGAACTCGTCGATGAGGAGCGAGCATTGAAGGTCACGGGCCGTGTCCACCCACGCCTCGAGCTCGGTTCCCTGAATGACCTTGCCGGTGGGATTGCAGGGGTTCGACAAGAGCACAGCCGAGAGGCCGCGGCCGGTGATCTCCCGGCGCAGCTCGTCCAGGCCAAAGCGATACCCGTTCGCGGGGTCCAGCAGAATCGGAATTGCGGTGAAGAGCTTGAAGATGTCGAGCAGCTCTTCGTACGCCGTGTAGTCGGGCAGGAAGTGGCCGAGGTTGATGTGTCCGAGGGCAGCGACCGCCCGAGTGAGCGATGCGCGGCCGCCTCCGCACACGCACACGTTTCGCTCGGTGTACTTGGACTGGCGGTTCTGGCGATAGAGCCGGTTGTACAACTCGGCGACCGCGCGGCGCAGCTCCCAGATCCCCGGCACCGGCGCGTACTCCTGATCATCCGGGCTGATCTCCACCTGATGCACCCTGGGCGGAGCGCCGGGCAGCACGCCGGTCTCGGGCATGCCCTGGCCCAGGTTGCACCACTCTGGATGGCCGTGACGAAACCCGTGCCGAGCGGCCTCGGCCATCACATAGATGACGCCGGTGAACGGAACGCCGCGGAAGCCGGGGATGCCGGGCGAGGTCATTCAACAACGTAAACAGTGAACAGTGAACAGTGAACAGGGGCGCCCGGCGGTGTGAGGAGTTCCCTTTTCACTGTTTACTGTTCACTGTTCACGCAGTTTTTGTCGCCTAGCGGAGTTCCCCCTGTGCCGACGATTCTCCCAAGTCGCTACCAGCCTCCTCTCCCACTCGACCGGCTGATTCGGCGCGACGCGCCCAACAGCGAGGCCTTGGAGATGGATGTCGTGATCGTGGGCGCCGGGCCGGCTGGCCTCTCGTGCGCGATCGCTCTGGCTCAGCGGGTCAAGCAGGCGCAGGCTGCGGGCGAGGACGTGCCCGACATCAGTATCGCGGTTCTCGATAAGGCGGGCTCGCTGGGTGAGCACAGCCTCTCGGGTGCCGTGGTGAATCCGCGGGTGTTCCGCGACCTGTTCCCCGATACGGCGCTCGATCAGCTTCCCTTCCGCCAGCCGGTTACCGCCGAGGCTGTCTACCTCCTCACCCCGAGTCGCTCGCAGAAGATCCCAACCCCACCCACCATGCACAACGCCGGCTTCTATACCGCGTCGCTCTGCGAGATCGTACGCTGGATGGGTGAGCGGGCGGAGGAGCTGGGGGTCAACGTGTTTCCCGGTTTTCCGGTCGAAGGGCTCCTGGTGGAGGGCGACACGGTGCGTGGCGTTCGCACCACTCCAACCGGTCTCGATCGCAATGGCGCTCCCGGTCCGAGCTATCAGGAGCCGACAGACATCACCGGCAAAATCACGGTCCTGGCTGAGGGGACTCGCGGCCAGCTGGCGCAGGCCTGGCGAGAATGGCAACGCATAGGATCATCGAATCCCCAGATCTTCGCACTCGGCGTCAAGGAGGTCTGGCAGGTGAAGCAGCCGCTCGACCGGGTTATTCACACGCTGGGCTGGCCGCTGCCGGCCGACGCCTTCGGCGGCAGCTTCATGTATCCGCTTGGCGCCGACCAGGTGGCGATCGGCTTGGTGGTGGGGCTCGACTATCACACCGCTTCGCTCGATGTGCACGAGCTGCTGCAGCGGATGAAGCTGCATCCGCTCTTCCGTTCACAACTCCAAGGCGGGCAGCTCCTGGAGTGGGGCGCCAAGACGATCCCTGAAGGCGGCTACTACGCGCTCCCGGAGCGGCGCTTTGGCGCCGGCGTGCTCCTGGCGGGCGACACGGCCGGGTTTGTGGATGTGCCCTCGCTCAAGGGCATTCACTACGCGATGCACTCGGGCATGCTCGCTGCTCAGGTTGCCTTGGATGCACTCCGGGCCGGCGCGCACGATGCGAACGCCCTCGCCGCGTACGACAAGCTGGTCGATGCGAGCTTCATCGCCACGGACCTCTACCGCACCCGCAACATGCGGCTCGCGTTCAAGAGCGGATTCTGGGTCGGTGGGGTGAAGGCAAGCTTGATGACGCTCACCGGCGGACGATTTCCCGGCGCAAGGATCGCGATGCCGGAAGATGCCGCGACGCCTCGCGAAACCAACCAGGCCACCCCATTCACTGCCGATGGCAGTCTCACGTTCAGCAAGGTGGACGCGGTCTTCAAGTCGGGTAACGCAACGCGGGACAGTATTCCGAGCCATCTGATCGTGGGACAGGATGTCACCGGGGAGATCGCCGACTTTTACGCCCACGTGTGCCCTGCGGGAGTGTACGAGCGCGCTGGCGACGAGCTGCGGGTGAATGCCCCGAACTGCGTGGACTGCAAGGCGACCGACGTGTTGGGTCCGCGCTGGACGCCGCGAGAGGGGGGAAGCGGGCCCAAGTACCGCCTTATGTAGCAGCTGCGCCAAGGAGGACCGCCTCCGTAGCCGTGGCGGGAAGTCAAGGGGCTGGACAGCCCCGGCGCCCTTGACGCATCATTTGTCAGGCGCGGATCTCCCCCCACCCCCGCGCCCCTACCGTGAGCGTAGCCATTGCATAACACAAGCGGGCGAGGTGCCGCGTACCTGCGCGGGGCCATCGCTGCGGTGGTGTTTGCGTGTCCGGCCGCAGCTCAGGATGCCCGTCTCGATCAGCGCCTGCAGGAGACGGTGCTGGACAACGGCCTCCAGGTCATTGTCGCTGAAAATCCCGCGGTCCCGGTTGCGACCGTGCTGGTGGCCGTGCGAACCGGTGCCTTCACCCAGGAGCCCGCCGACGAGGGCATCTCACACCTCTACGAGCACCTTCTCTTCCGATCGTACGGCGGCGATCCCAGCAAGTTCGGCCGGGCCGTCTCCGCGATGGGTGGCGCGTTCAACGGGACCACAAACGACGAAGTCGTGAACTACTTCATCGAGGTCCCCTCCAAGAGTACCAAGGAGGCGATCAAGGTACTGGCCCGACTGGTGCGCGAGGCCCGCTTCGGCGATCGCGATCTCAAGCTGGAGCGTCCGGTCGTTCTCGACGAGCTCCAGCGCGGTGAATCGGATCCCGAGGCGTCATTTACGCGCCGGGTCGATCGTCAGGTGTGGGGTGATGCTTGGAGCCGCAAGGACGTCGGCGGCGACAGCGCCTCGCTCGCGGGAATCACGCTGGCACGACTTCACGAGATCTATGATCGCTACTATCGACCCAACAATGCGGCGTTGATCGTGACGGGCGATGTCTCCGCCGCCGACGTAATCGCGATGGCGCGCGAGCAGTTCGGCCCGTGGCAACGCGGACCCGATCCGTTTGCAGATCACCCGGTCCCGCCCATGCCGCCGCTCACGATGCGACGGGGCGTGGTGATGGGCGGTGCAGTTGACGGTGTCACGATCTTGCTGGAATGGCCGGGCCCGAGCGTCGATGAGGACGCGGCAAGTACCTATGCTGCCGATGTCCTGTTTGCTGTACTCGACGCGCCCACCTCAGCCTTTCAGCGGCGACTGGTGGATTCCGGCCTGTTCCAGTCGGTACAGGGCG
>Ga0075425_100007472_pt1 | contig 11564 bp, 11 predicted proteins | sample SoiMethybrSBSTD4_FD_75300 | JGI IMG/M metagenome (GOLD analysis project Ga0075425, IMG submission 75300) | Bulk soil microbial communities from a Populus tree surrounding site in Tennessee, USA - Soil MetaG P. TD hybrid SBSTD4 | ecosystem: Environmental > Terrestrial > Soil > Tree plantation...
CCCACCGGCGCCTTCTTGAAGCCGTCCTCGCCGACCTTCTCCACGTATTTTTTCGGCACGACCCACCCCGCGCTGGTGGCCGTGGTGCCGTAGAACGTGATGAAGTCCGGCCACGGCTCCTTGAGGCGGAACTGGATGCGCCGCGAATCGACGACGCGCACCTCCTTCACCTTGTCCTTGAGGAGCTGGCTGTTGGCGCCGCGGTAGCGCTCGAAGGAGAACTTCACGTCGTCGGCGGTGACGGTCTCGCCGTTGTGGAACTTCACTCCGCTCCGGAGGACGAAATCGTAGACCAAACCATCCGCCGACATCGTCCACGCCTCGGCGAGGCTGGGCGTCGTCAGCCCCGAGGGCATGGGCTTCAGCACCGCGTCGTGCACCGCGTAGAGGGAAAGGAAAGGCGTGATGGAGCCCTCGCTCTCCGCGGGATCGAGCCAGCGCGGCGCCAGCGTGAAGTGGACGGCGAAGCTCATCTGGCCCGACGGCGGCGGATCGGCGGCGCGGGCGAGCTTGACGGCACACGCCACGCAAGCCAGGAGCAGCGCAACGAGGATGGCGTGGCCGCGCGGCTTCTTCACTACACCCCTCTCACCATCACCTCCCCCCTCACCCTACCCTCTCCCCCTACGGGGGCGAGGGATGTGCGGCTCCCTCTCCCTCCGTGAGGGCGAGGGTCGGGGTGAGGGTGCGGAGGAGCGCTCATGCGCGGCTCCCTCTCCCTCCGTGAGGGAGAGGGCTGGGATGAGAGTGCGGAGGAACGCTCGTGCGCGGAGCGGGCGTCACATCGAGATGGCGGCGCGCGAGATGTGGCTCGCCCCGCTCTGGTGCTGGAGCCAGTCGGCCTGGCGGAAGCCCTCGGAGATGCGCTCGAGGGGGAAGACGTGGGAGACGATGCGCTCGAAGGGGAAGCGGCGAACATTGCGGCGCAGGAACGCGAGGGACTGCTCGAGCGCCCACGGCGAGTAGTTGGAGGTCGCCACGAAGCGCACGTTGCCGCGCACGAGGGCCGTCGCGTCGTACGAGAAGATATTGCCGGGCGCGATGCTCCCCACCTCGAGATAGCAGCCCCCGCCCCGGAGCATGCGCAACCCCTCGGGGATTACGTCGGGATAACCGACGAGATCGGCGACCACGTCAGCGCCGAAGCCGTCCGTGAGCTCCTTCACCGCCTCCACCCGGCGGTCCGCCGTCGGAAGTTCCGTCGTGCTCAGGGTGTGATCGGCCCCGAAGGCGCGGGCCAGCTCGAGACGCTCGGCGAGCCGGTCGATGACGATGATCCGGTCCGCCCCCATGTCGCGCGCCACCGCCACCGCGTTGATGCCGAGGCCCCCCGCGCCCTGGATCACCACGGAGTGCCCCGCACGCAGCCCTGCCCGCCGCAGGCCGTACAGCACCTGGGAGAGCGCGCAGTTGCTCGGCGTGGCGACATCGTCGGAGATCTCGACGGGAATCTTGAAGACGAAGTGGCCGGGACGGAGATAGTAGTAGTCGCCGTAGGCATTGTTGAAATAGGGCGGCGTGCCCGCCACCCGATTGGCCCGACCCTTGCGCGGACAGCTGCCCATCTCGTCGTGCAGGCACACGGGACAGCGGCCGCACGGGAAGAAGTAGAGATATGTCACGCGGTCGCCCTCGCGCAGCGGCTGACCCATGGAGTCCACGGTGACGCCGGCGCCGAGCCGCTCCACCCGCCCGCACATCTCGTGGCCGAAGGTCAGATCCTGAGGGCTCGCCCCGTAGGTCTCCTTCATCTCGCCGCGCCAGATATGCAGGTCGGAGCCGCATACCCCTGCCCGGGTGAGCCGCACCAGGATGGCTCCGGGCTCCACCTCCGGCACGGGATACTCGCGCAGTTCGAACTCGCCTCCATACGCCCGTAGCACCGCGATGCGTCCCTTCATGACCGTCCTCCTGTGATCAGGGTCGGCGTGCGGAGAACACCACCGCGTGCAGAGGAATTCGCGCGGGCGGGTCGCCCAGCTCCGCCGCCACCGCCGCCGCCGTGGCCTGCTTCACCTCTTCGAGGGCGTCGGCCCGCCGCTCCACGATGGCCCCGCCGATGGGATTCCCCTCGATCAGTCCAATGGCGGCCTCGGCCGCCGATGGGCTCGACCCCTGCGTGGCCACGTGGGTCACCTCGACCCGCGTGAAGCCTGCCTCGCCGAGCCACGTCCGCACGGGCTTCGGATCGTGGAGGCTGGAGGGCACGCAGTAGAAATTCGGCGGATCGGCGGGGAAGAAGCGGCCCGCCGTCTCGTGGGCGATGCGCGCGGCGGGATTCTTCGCCAGGGTATCCCACACGTTGAAAAGATACTGCCCGCCGGGCTTGAGCACCCGGAAGGCCTCGCGGATACCCGCCGACTTGTCGGGGAAGAACATGAGCCCGAACTGGCAGGCCACCGCGTCGAACGACTGATCGGGGAAGGGCAGCCGCGTGGCGTCGGCGGGCCGCCACTCCACGTGGCCAGCGGGGACCTGCGTCCGAGCGTAGGCGAGCATCGCTTCGTTCAGGTCGGTGGCCACGAGTGTTCCCGCGCCGCGCAGCCGCTCGGCGAGGCGCCGGCTCACGATGCCGGTGCCGCACGCGGTCTCGAGGACGCGCATCCCGGGCTTCACTTCGAGGCGCCCGGCGAGATCATCGGCGAAGCCGTGGAAAAGGACGGGCCCGAGGTAGCGATCGTAGTTCCGGGGCACGTCGCCCACGAACGCCACGTGGCGGTCCGTCATCGCGGTACGCTCACGCGCTCCATTCGCGCGGGCCGTCGTCCTCGTACCCGCACTGCTCGCAGGGACTGTAGTAGTGGGCGGCGGGCGGCATGGCCACGGCGAGGCGGAGGGACAGGTCCTCACCCACGTTGCGGATGTGGTGCACGGTGCCGCGCGGCACCCACACGATCTCGTCCTTCCTGGCGCGGAAGACGATGCCGCCCGTGAGCTCCCACTCGAGGGTCCCGGCGAGAACGACCCACCACTCGTCGAACTCGCGGTGCCAGTGCGGACGGTTGCCTCCGCCGGGCGGGCTCGCGATGAGGGTCACGAGCTGCCGCTCGTCGGCGATGATGCGCTTCGACCACGGCGGAGGCCCCATGGTCGCCACCAGCTCGGCCACGCGCGTGTGGAGGACATTGGGCCACGTGCGGCCCGCCGCACTGGGCGGACGGGGCCCGTCCGCCAGGGTACCGATGACGATAGAAACCGCGGCGTCTCCCGGAGTCATGCCGAGCGGAGACGGCGATCAGTTGCGGAACGAGGGATCGATACGGTCGAGACGGCGGAGCAGTCCCGGCCACACCAGGGCGCCCCGGCCGCCGCCCGGCCGCTGCGCGTTCTGCAGGCGTGCGTAGGAGTCGTCGAGGACCTCCTTGGGCACGGGAATGAGCTCGCCGCCTCCCGACTGGGCGCGCACCTGGATCGCGCACGAGGTCTCGAGGTAGTACATAGACACGAAGGCCTCGGCCACTGTCTCCCCCACGGTGAGGAGGCCGTGATTGCGGAGGATCAGGGAGGTCTTGTCGCCGAGATCGGCCACCAGCCGCGGCTTCTCGTCGTCACGCAGGGCCGGCCCCTCGAAATCGTGATAGGCGAGGCTCGCCAGCACGGAGATGGAATGCTGCGAGATGGGCAGCAGCCCCGCCCGCTGCGTCGATACCGCCACCCCGTTCGCCGTGTGGGTGTGCAGCACGCACTTGGCGTCATGCCGCGCGGAATGGATGGCGCTGTGGATGATGAAGCCCGCGGGGTTGACGGGGAAGGGCGAGTCGTCGAGCTTCCGGCCATCCTGGTCGATCTTGACCAGGCTCGAGGCCGTGATCTCGTCGAAGAAGAGGCCGTAGGGATTGATCAGGAACTGGTCCTGGGTTCCGGGCACCCGCGCCGTGATGTGCGTGAAGACGAGGTCTTCCCAGCCGTAGCGGACGAGGAGCCGATAGCAGGCGGCGAGGTCCACGCGGACCGCCCACTCCTCGGGGGAGACCTTGTCCTTGAGCGACGGGATATGCAGGGTGGTGTCGACCATGACGTCGATCTCCTCTCGATGGATGGAGCCTTACTCCTCGTGCGGTGCCCGTTACTCTAGCACGGCGTATATGTCCCTGGCGGCGTCGCCGCCTCAGCGTCCGCGCCCCCTCAGCGTCCGCGCCCCCTCACCCTACCCTCTCCCCCTCCGGGGGCGAGGGGATCGGGCTAGATACCTCCCGTCACGTCGATGGTGACGCCGGTGACGAAGTCCGCGTCGCTCGAAGCAAGAAAGCAGATCACGCGCGCCTGATCGTGCGCCTCGGCCATGCGGCGGAGGGGCGTGCGGAAGATCTCCTGCGCCTGCTCCTCCGACGACCGCTTTTCCCAGCGCGGCCGGATGCGCTCGGTGAGCGTCATGCTGGGAGCGATGGCATTCACCGTGATGCCGAAGGGGCCCAGCTCCTGCCCGAGCTTCTTGGTGAGGGCGATGATGCCGCCCTTGGCCGTCGCATACGCGCTGCTGCTGCTCGCGCTGATCCCGCGGCCCGCGATGGACGAGATGTTCACGATCTTGCCCCCGCGCTGACGCTTCATCACGGGCACCAGGGCGTGGCAGAAGAGGAAGGTGCCCTCGAGGTTGAAGGTGAGGAGCTGCTGCCAGTCGGCCAGCGAGAGCTCGTCCACGGTGGCGGCGGGCTGGGAGATGATGGTGCTCCCGCCCACCGCGTTGACCAGGATATCGACGCGCCCGTGCTCGCGCACCACGCGTTCCACCACCTCGTTCACCTGCGTCGCGTCGAGCGCGTCGGCCCGGTACGCATGGGCCCGCCCGCCCGCGGCCTGGATGGCGGCGACGGCGTCCTTGAGCCGGCCCTCGTCGTTGTCCACCGCAGCGACGGTGCCGCCCTCGGCTCCGATGATGTCGGCGGTCGCACGCCCGATTCCGCTCGCCGCCGCCGTGATGAGCGCTACGCGTCCCTCGAATCGCATACCGTCCTCCTCAGGCCGCGGCGGGCGCCGGCCCCTTGCTCTCCCTGATGCTCACGGGCGCCTCGGCCTCAAACGGGCTCAGGAGCTTCAGCTCCTTGCCCATCTCGCGCACGGCGGGCAGCACCTCCTGGCCGAGGAGCTTGAGGCAGGTGATGGCGTCAGCATTGCTCACGAAGCCGTCGCTCGCCCAGAAGCCCACGATGGACGGGCGGGTCTCCTCGAGGAGGCGGCGGAGCTTCGGGATCACCGTCTTCGGCGTGCCCGCGATGATCTGCTGGTTGCGGATCTGGTCCTCGAACGACGCGGCACGCGGGTTGGCTCCGCGGCCCACCGCGAACTCGACGAAGGCCTTGCGGTACGACGGCGAGAAGTATCCAGATGGCGTCGACCACACGGGATGGGCGAGGCCGGTGAACTCCCCCTGCATCCACATGAACTGCCGCGCATTCGCCATGGCCTTCTCTTCCGTCTCCGCCACGTGGCAGCGCTGGAGATAGCCGCGGTTCTCCGGCCCCGCCGTATAGCCCGCCTCCGCCGCCACGGAATCGTAGAGCTCCCAGATCTTCTTGGTGGCGTCGATGGCGGTGCTGAGCGCGATGTAGGGATAGCGCTGGCGCGCGGCCCAGATGATCGTCTCCTTGCTCAGCACGCCGGGGATCCACACGCGCGGGTGCGGCTTCTGCAGCGGCACTGCCCACGGATTCACCACGCGGTGCTGATAGTGCGTGCCCTCCCAGCGGAAGGGACCAGTGTGCGTCCACGCGCGAACGATCAGCTCGTGGGCTTCCTCGAAGCGCTCACGGTTGTAGGCGGGATTGACGCCGGCGGCGAGCTGCTCCTGGCCGCCGCCGCGCACGAAGCCCGAGACGAGACGGCCGCGGGAGATCATGTCGATCATGGCCAGCTCTTCGGCGAGCCGGACGGGGTTGTCGGCGAGCGGCAGCGGGTTGCCCAGCAGCACGAGCTTCACGCGCGTGGTCAAGGCGGCGAGGATCGACGCGAACACGTTGCACTTGGCCTGCATGCAGAACGGCGCGTTGTGGTGCTCGTTCAGCATGATGCCGTCGAAGCCCACCTCCTCGGCGAGCTTGTAGTGCTCGATGTACTCGTTGTAGAGGCGGCTCCCCGCCACCGGATCGAAGTGCTTGTTGGAGAACATGAGGGCAGTCGCCCCGAAATCCTTCCCGGCCTGCTCGGGATACGCCGACATCGGCTGCTCGGTGAAGTACATGAGGTGCATGCTGGTCTCCCGATCCGAATCGGGCCCTCAGGGCCCGCCCCGCCTCACGACCCGGCGGCGAATTCGCTGATGAGCTTCACGAGCGCGTCGGGCTGCTCCATGTCTACGAAGTGGCCGGACTTCTCGACCACGGAGAGGCGGCTTCCCGGGATGGCCCGCGCGTACTCTTCGCCGCATTCGAGCGGCACCACCTGGTCCGCGCGCCCCCACACCACCAGGGTGCGAGAGCGCACGCCCTGCAGGAGATGTGGAAGCGCCGGATTGTACATGTAGGGCTTCCAGGCGATCCGGAAGGTCATCTCGCGGTTGAGGTCCCACTGCTCGAGCTGCGGCGTCGGGGGATCGGCACCGTACAGCCGATCGAAGGCGTGCTGATCCTCGAAGCCCGCCCGCGCGTAGGCGATGTAGCTCAGGAGCGCCTGATCGAGGATCTCCCCCCGCGCGGGCTTGATCCCCATCGCGCCCACGAGAACGACACGCCGAAAGGCCTGCGGCGACATGGTCGCCATCTCCGCGGCGATCCAGCCGCCGAAGCCCAGGCCGACCAGATTCACCGGGCCGAGCTCGAGAAAGGCCACGAGCGCCTGGTACATCACCGCCACGTCGCGGGTGGAGCGCAGCCACGCGGGCCGCTCCGATCCGTCGTAGCCCGGATGCGAGGGCAGATGCACGGTGAAACGCTGGGCGAGGCTCTCGTAGAAGGGCAGGCTCTCGAGGGTGCCGATGTCGTGATGGAGGACGAGCAACGGGGGACCTGCGCCGCGCTTGCGCAGGCGCACGGCGACTCCGCACACCTTCACGTCTTCCGTGGTCCACACGGCGTCACTGGTGACAGTCATGGCGTGAGAATACCTCAGACGCGTTCGAGGATGTGGAGCCCGCGCCCCCTGTCGATCAGGTAGAGGAGGCCGCGATCGTCCACTTCCACGTCGTTGCTGGAGACGCGGGAGTGTCCCGGGGGCGGCTCGGGCAGGAAGTGCGCGACCTCGCGCGGGGCGTGCGGCTTCGAGATGTCCACGATGCGGAGGCCGTGGGCGAACCACGTGACCGGGATGTCGGTGCCCGTCACGCGCTCGCAGGGCTGGTGGCAGCCCGTGAACTCGGGCTGCGGCTGTCCGTCGACGCCTTCCACCTGGAAACTCGCGAACGGCACCGGCCGCTTCTCGTCGGTGATGTCCACCAGCCACAGGAAGGACGGCGGACCGGGCTCGAGCTTGGCCACGTCCTCGTCGGCCACGATCATCAGCCGCCGCCCATGGAGGGGGAACGGCAGGGGCAGCGCGGTGTGGGTGGGCGTGATGAAGGGCGGGCTCCAGTCGAGCCCGGACACGTAGCGCGGCTTGCCCATGTCCTCGATGTCGAGGATCACGAAGCCGCCGTGCCAGTAGCTCACGTACAGGCGATTGCCGAGGCGAATCGGATGATGGCAGCGATGGTGCCGCCCCGACCACGAGGGCGTCTCCCCGCCTCCCGTCCACTGCCCGGGCATCCACCAGCGACCCACCTCGCGCGGGTGAGCGGGATCGGCCAGATCGAGGATCATCACGATGTTGCCGACGTAGCCGTCCAGTTCCGGCGAGATGTAGGCGTAGCGGCCGTCGAAGGTGAAGCGATGCACGCCGGCGCCGCCGCATTTCCAGAAGGCGATCTCGCGGGGGCGGCTCGGCTGCGACACGTCGAAGATGCCGAGCCCCTTGAGGGCCCCCGGCGACGGCTGCTGCGCGGGATGGGCCTCGCGATTCACGAGCATGAGGCCGTTGCTCGCACGCACTTTGTGGGAGTGCGTGCCCGCGGGGATCTCGAGGGCGGCGAGTTGGCGCGGCACCTTCGGGTCGCTCACGTCCACGATGGAGGTGCCGTGCGGCGCCTTCATGTGCGCGATGTAGGCGACGCGGCCGTCCACCACCACCTGCCCGCCGCCGGGGCAGTCGAAGTACCCGACCTGACGCAGCCCCTGCGCGCTCGCGCTCATGCCGGGGCGTCTAGCGCAGGTTGTAGAGCTTGATCACGTTCTCCGACGTGATCTTGCGTCGCACGGTCTCCGACAGCATGCCGAGGTTCTTCTCGATGAACTTCCGCGAGTCCGGCCACAGGCAGTCGGGATGCGGGTAGTCCGCGCCCCAGATGATGTTGTCCTCGCCGATCAGGGGGATGATGGGCTCCATGTACTGGTCCTGCTGATAGGTCACGTAGCCCTGGCGCTTGAAGTAGTCGCTGGGCTTGAGCTTGAAGCCGAGGGAGCGGCCGCGGTCCTCGTACTCGGTGTCGAGCCGGTCGAACACGTAGGGCAGCCAGGTCACCCCGGACTCGCCGAGGACGAAGTTGAGGGCCGGATACTTCTCGCAGGCGCCCGAGGCGATGAGCGATACGAACACTTCCATGGTGTCGAGCTGGAAGAGGGCGGAGCGCACGAGGCGCCACTGGATCATGTACTCCTTCTCCATCTCCGGCGTGTCGGGCTGGCGGATGCCCTTGAAGCCCGTGGAGTGGAAGGAGATGGGGAAGCGGCACTCGGCCGCGGCTTCCCACAGCGGATACCAAGCGTGGTGATAGAGCGGCAGGCTCATGGTCTTGAAGTGAAGATCGCCGCCCCGGATCCCCATGTTGGCGCACCGGCGCACCTCGGCGGCGGCCACGAGGGGATCGTTGTTGGGCACGATGGCGAGCGGGAACACGCGATCGGGATCGGAGCGCTTCGCGAACTCCGCCGCCCAGTCGTTGTAGATCTGGTTGGACCACGCCCGCAGCTCGCCGTCCGGGATGAGGTCGTTGATCATCAGGCAGCCGTAGATGATCTCCTTCTCGACGCCGTCGCGGTCGAGATCGGCCAGCCGCAACTCGGGCGTGGTCGGCCGCGGCTGGGCGCCCCGGCGGTAATCCCATTCGAAGCCGTAGTCCTTCATCTCGTCGATGTGGCCGAACGTGCCCTTCTGATATTTGAGGAAGCCGGGCCCCACGCCGTTCCACATCCCCTTGTCCTGCGCGTTGACGAACCAGTGGAGCCCGTCCTCCAGCTCTTCCGTCCGTGGGACGAGCAGCTTCCACTTGGCCGGCGCCTGTGACGACCAGAGATCGGGCGGGCAATAGGTCAAGTCGATGTGGTTGTCACCGGAGATGAGTCGCTCGGCCATGGCGCCCTCCTTGTATGGGTAGGCAGGAGTCTAGGCGGACTCGGAGGCGCTGTCAAAGCCCTCCCGGAGGAAGTCCCGCACGGCCGGGTCCTGGCTGAGCGTTATCGCGCGCTCGAGGGCTTCTCGCGCCTCCGGCATCCGGCCGAGCCGTTTGAGGAGGTGACCACGGAGCGCCCAGTACGGCTGATAACTGGCCACGTCCTCGGACAGGATTGCGCCGAGCACGGAGAGCCCGGATTCAGGTCCGCGGGCCTCGCCGAGGGCGGCGGCGTGACCGACCCGGGCGCCGATGGTCGGTGCCAGGCGGAGCAATCCCTCGTAGAGCAACGCGATGGCCTCCCAATCCGTGTGATCCGTCACCGCGCGCCGCGCGTGCACCGATTGGACGGCTGCTTCGAGCTGAAATCTGCCGGGGCGCGTCGAGGCCGCGGCAGCGGACAACGTCGTTTCCGCCTCGTCGATCATCGCGCGCGACCAAAGCGTCACGTCTTGCCGATGGAGCGGCACGTACGCGCCGTCGGCATCGCGGCGCGCGGCCCGGCGCGCCTCGCAGTGGAGCATCAGCGCGAGGAGCCCCTTGGCTTCGGGCTCGCCCGGCAGGAGACGCGTGACGAGTCGACCGAGCCAGATCGCCTCCTCGGTGAGACCTTGCCGGCGAGGATCGGCGCCCGTCACGTCCTCCCATCCGCTTCCGTAGGCGGCGTAGATGGCCTCGAGCACCGAGGCAAGCCGTGCCGGCAGCTCGTGAGCGCCCGGGACTTCGAAGTGAATGCCGGCGTCTCGGATCTTGGCCTTCACACGGACGAGGCGCTGCCCGATGGTGGCGGGCGCCACGAGGAAGGCCTGAGCGATCCTGGCCGCGTCGAGCCCCAGCACGGTCTGGAGCATCAGGGGCGTGCGCGCGGCCTCGTCGATCGCGGGGTGGGCGCAGACGAAGAGCAGCGCGAGCCGCGTGTCGGGAAAGACGGCGTTCGCCGACGCCTCGTGCTCCGCCCGCTCGAGCACGACGCGAAGCGAGGCGGCGGCGGTCTCCTCGACCTTCGCGTGTCGCGCGCTATCGATGAGCCGCCGCCGGGCGACCGTGAGCAGCCATGCCTCCGGCTTGTCAGGAATACCGGTGCGCGACCAGGTGTCGAGAGCCTCCAGGAACGCATCACCGAGCGCATCCTCGGCGGCCGCCACGTCCCGCGACCACGCAGACAGATACGCGACGAGCTTGCCATACGAGGCGCGCGCCGCGAGCTCGGCCGCCGCGTGGCTCACATGGTGAGGTTCGGCCGTACCTCGACACCGGCGCTGGCGGCCGCGGGGCACTTCGCCGCCCACTCGAGCGCCTGGTCGAGATTCGGCACGTCGACGACGTAGAAGCCGCCCACCTGCTCCTTGACCTCGGCGTAAGGGCCGTCCTGGACCAGACGCTTGCCGTCGCGCTGCCGCACCGTGGTCGCCGAGGGCGGGGGCTGGAGCCCGGCCCCCCCGACCATGACGCCGGCGTCCATCAGCGCCTGCGTGTAGGCACGATAGGCGCCCCAGTAGGCGTCCTTGCGCGCCGCGTCCGTGCGCGCGCGGAAATCCAATTCGCTCTCGTAGACCAGGATCGTGTATTTCATCGCCGTTCCTCCGTCGTGGGATGGGTTTGGCTCTATCTGCCCCTCACTCCCATGACGTCAGACCGAGCCCCATTTCGACAGCAGACGATCCCCCCTCACCCTGCCCTCTCCCCCTCCCGGGGGCGAGGGATTGTCGGACTCCCTCTCCCTCACTGAGGGAGAGGGGTGGGGTGAGGGTGAGCCTGAGCCGAAGGCAGCGTAGCTAGTTCACCAAGCCCTCGCGGTCGAGCGCCGCTTTCAGCCGTGACTCCTCCACCCGCACCTGCACGCCCGCGCGCTCTTCCTGCAAGCTCATGGGAATGCGCGAGTCCCGCTCGCCCCAGCCGCGGTTGAGCGCCTCCGTCAGCTCGGCCAGCGCGAGGTTGGCCACCCGCATGGGCACGTTGAGCTCGCGGCCCAGCGCCGTGGCGAGGCTCACGTCCTTGTGGGCGAGCCGCAGCGCGAAGTTCGGCGGGTCGTACTTGCCGCGGAAGAACTGGTGCGGTATGCGGTCGAAGGTGCGCTGGCGTCCGAGGGCGCCCTGGCGGACAGCTTCCCACAGCGCGAGAGGCTCCACGCCCGCCTTCACGCCCATGGTGAAGACCTCGGCGAGCGCCGTCTGAATCGCGTAGCCCGCGCAGTTGTGCACGAGCTTGG
>Ga0075425_100007474_pt1 | contig 11563 bp, 8 predicted proteins | sample SoiMethybrSBSTD4_FD_75300 | JGI IMG/M metagenome (GOLD analysis project Ga0075425, IMG submission 75300) | Bulk soil microbial communities from a Populus tree surrounding site in Tennessee, USA - Soil MetaG P. TD hybrid SBSTD4 | ecosystem: Environmental > Terrestrial > Soil > Tree plantation...
CTGTCGCGCGGCGGCAGCGACGACGTGGCGACGCTCTATCGCAACTTCAGAGGCCGCGACCCGATCGTCGAGCCGCTGTTGATCGAGAGAGGTTTGAAGGCGTCACCGGAAGGTGGGGATAAGTAGGATCGGGATGAACGGCCGGCGCGTCACTTCTGCTCTCGAGCGGTGACGCGCCGGTCGAGTTGGTCGTAGCCGAACTTCATCAAGCTGCGCGTCTCGGCTTCCGAGCGCTGAATTTCGTCGCGCAACTCGGTCCGTGTGCGGACGAGTTCTTCGCGCGTCGCTACTACGGATTCGGCGACGAGTTGTACCTCGTATTTCATTGTTTCGACGGCAAGGCCGATCCTGTGATTCATCTCATCGCGGAGATCGTCAATACGCGCATCCACTCCGTCAAAGCGAGCATCGACGGCGTCAAATCGAGCATTCATCCCCGCGAACATCGCTCTCAGTTCTTCGTCACTCATCCCAAATCATCGTACCTCGGATTTTCGAGGCATCTGCGCAACCTATCGATTCCTTCGTCAATCTTCGACGTCGAAATCCCTCCGTACCCGAGAACAATCCCCGCTTGGCGCGGCGTCGCACTACAGTAAGTAGAGAGGCGATCGAATCCGACGCCGCTGGCGACGGCGCGCTGCGCCACCTCCGCTTCGATGCGCAGCGAGCGAACGCGCGCGGCGATGTGCATGCCGGTGACCGACGCGATCGGCGTGAGCCAGTCGAGTCGCCGCAGAATGCGTTCGTGCCGCACGGCGTACTCGCGCCGCATCTTGCGGACGTGGCGCGCGAGCAAACCTTCATCGATCATCGATGCCAGCGCCGCTTGCGCGGACCACTGCGGATACCACGACGCAACATACGCGGCCGCTTCGAGCGCGTGGCGAAGCGCCGGCGGCGCGATGAGAAAGCCGAGTCGCAGCGACGGGAGGAGCGACTTCGAGAACGAGCCGACGTAGATCACGCGGCCGCTGCGATCCAACGCCTGCAACGTGTCGAGCGGACGGCCGCCGAAGCGAAACTCGCTGTCGTAGTCGTCTTCGATGATCACGGCGTTGTGGCGCTCGGCCCAGTCGAGAAGCGCCGCGCGGCGCGCGTGCGACATCGGCATGCCTAACGGAAACTGGTGCGACGGCGTGACGTAGATGAGGCGCGCGTCGCGCGGGAGCGAATCGACGTCGAGGCCGGAATCGTCGACGCGCACCGCGGCAACGCGCGCGCCGTAGGACTCGAACAGCATTCGCAGAGGCGGATATCCCGGCTCCTCGACAGCGGCGCGCATGCCTGGCTCGAGCAGCACACGTGCGATGAGATCGAACGCGCCCTGCGCGCCGTTCGTGACGATGACGTCGTCCTCGCTCGCGACGACGCCGCGGCTGATGGCAATGGTTCGCGCGATCGCAGCGCGGAGTCGGGGATGTCCCGCAGGATCGCCGTAGTCGCCGCGCATGCGAGACACGCGAATCTGCCGCGCGAGAAGCCGCCGCCAGGTGTCGAATGGGAAGAGCGTGACGTCCGGCATGCCGACGCCGAAGTCGTATCGCGGATGTGACTCTCGATGTCGCGGAACGGCGATCTCGTTCCAAACTGCACGCGATCGAATCGACGCGCGCTTCTCGCGTGCGGTGTTGCGTGCGATCGGATCCGACTCGACGATCGTGCCGCCGCTTCGATGTCCCGACAGCAATCCCTCTGCCGTGAGCCACTCGTACGCGAGCGACACCGTGTTGCGCGAGACGTCGAGCCGCTGCGCCAGCTCCCGCGTCGGCGGCAGCCGATCGCCGCGTTTCAGCCGTCCGTTGTGAATCGAAGTGCGAATCTGACGATAAAGCTGACGGGCTAATCCGCCGCGACCCGACAGTCGAAGATGAAGATCTGTTGGACCTATCATTTTCGCAAATTATGGCTCTTTATGAGAGCCAACGAGAGCGCATCATTCGCCACATGATTGACGCATGGATTCCTCTTGGCCCCGGTGAGTCGTTCAAGCTCCTCCACGCTTCGCGCACCGAACGCGTGCTGCTGCTCCGCCTCGAGCCCGGCACGGTCGTGCCGCTTCATCGCCATCAAGGTCACGTTCACGCCTTCAACATCAGCGGCACGCGAAAGCTGATCGAGACCGGCGAAATCGTCGGTCCCGACGGCTACGTCTACGAGCCGCCCGGCAACGTCGACTCGTGGATGGCCATCGGCGACGAGCCGGTCATCGTCCACATCGTCTCCACCGGCGCGATGGAGTACCTCGGCGCGAACGGCGAGGTGATCGAGACGCACGGTCCCGCGCTGCTGCAGGAGCTGCATGACCGCTACGTCGCGGAACACGGCGCATGACCGCGCAGCGCGCCGCCGCCGTCTACGCCCGCATCGCTCTCGGCAGCGCATTTCTCTCCGCGGTTGCGGCGCGTTTCGGACTGTGGGATCACCGTGCGCATCCGTTCGCGCAGTTCGTGAGCTACACGGGCGACGTTCTCTCGTTCGCTCCGCGCAACGCCATTCCGTTCTTCGCAGTCGCGGCGACGATCGCAGAGTTCACGCTCGGCGTTCTCTTGATCGCCGGCGTACGCATTCGCTGGACTGCGCCGGCGAGCGCGACTCTACTTGCGATCTTCGCGATCTCGATGGCGATCTCGTTCGGCATCAAGTCGCCGCTCGACTACTCAGTATTCTCCGCGTCCGCCGCGGCGTTACTGCTTTACGCGACGAGCGAGTCGCCCCAATCCTCCTCTTCGCCGAGCTGAGGTCCGCCGCGCATGCGCAGCCCGAGGGCTTCGACCCACGGGCGCTGGTCTTCGCGAATGCGCGGATGCTCGCTCTTCAGTTCTTGTTGGAACCAGCGGCGCGCGCGCACGAGCTCCGCGCGGCGCTGCAGCGACGTGCGCGGATCGCGCGTCGCGCTCGCGGCGAGCGAGGCTTTCGCGACGCCGAGGAAGACGAGGGCGAAGCCGAGGACGGCTTCCGGAGAGAATGGTTCTTGGGGCGCGAGGTTCACTGCGAGCACGATCGCAGTGGCGAGTGCGATCGGGAAGAGCGGGATGATCGCGGCGCGAAGCGAGTTGCGGATCAGCGTGCGGGTCATGTTGTCCGGCCAGAGGCTGGTGAGCATCGACGAACCGATCAGCGCAGCGGCGATGAGGATCGGCTCGCGGTGACTGTCGACGAGATCGCGGCCGAGGAGGAACAATCCGAACGCGAAGATCGCGAACGACGTGAGACGCGACCACCACGGCGACTTCGCGGGGCCGTTGATCTCCGTCGCGAACTTCACGAGATAGAGGCGCAGCGGCTCGACCGGATCGAAGTCGTCGTTGTCGCCGGAGTAGCGCGCCTGAATCTGATCGCTCGTCGTTTCGAAGCCTTCAGGGATCAGCGCGTCGATTCCGGCCCGCTCGTACGGAGTGAGCTGATCGCGCGAGACTAGAAGACGGAGACTGACCTTCGATTCATCTTCGCCGATCTTCTCGACTGTGATGCCGAGCTTGTGCTGTTTCTCGAGGCGGCGAAGGAACGTCTCGATGCGCGGCGGCTTCGGCGTGCCGCTCCAGCGCACGGCGATGAGCTCCGGCGGCTCGTTGTAAATCGTCTCGCGCAGGATGTTCTCGTCGACCATGTCGCCGGTGCGAACGCCGCGGCGCAGCATTTCGCGCGCGAGAAAGAGAAGCCACAGCAGAAGACAAGCGATCGGGAATCCGACGATCGCGCCCATGCGCATTCCGTGCGCGCGGAGATCCGTGACCGGCGCGCCCTTGACGTCGAAGAGATGCATCGCGCGCCAGCGCGTGCTGTTGTACGTGTCGACGGGAAACTTGCGAACGATCGTGTCGCCGGTGATCGTGTGCACCGGCTCCCATCCGTCGGGCCAATAGAGCTCGAAGGAGATGTCGGTCCCTTCCTGGCTCGGAGGCGGCATCTCGTATTGAAAGTCGAACAGATAACGCGAGCGCAGGTTCCGTGCGGCGTCGCGCCAGATCGGCAGGATCTCGCGAAACCGGTCGCGCGGATCGCGCACGATCTGCGACTGGTCGTGCGTCAGCTCCGCGGCGCGCGGGATGCTCCACGCCGGAATGACCGCGCCGTCGACGCGCGACTCGACGATGAACGTGTCATTGATCGACTCGCCGCTCCAGATGACCGTGGCCGGATCTTTGATCGTGAACGGCACTTTCGATCCGTCGGGACGCGTGATCCCTTTGATCGTGACGTGCTGCGTGAAGTCCTGCCAGTACTCGCGCGTGATCGACTCGTTCACTTTCGCTTCGACGACGACCTTCTCGACCATCTGCAGCGAGCCGTCTTTCTGGATGCGAAAGATCGCCACGATCGACTTGTAGTGCGGCGGCGTCGATTCGGCGATCGCGGGAACGGCGAGGAGAAGTGCGAGAAAAAATTTACGCATCGACCATCCAAACGTCTCCGCCTTGAACCGTCACGGTGTAGTGGATTATCGCTCCGTAATCAACGCGCGCGCGATGAGATAGAAGATGCCGAACCATTGCAGCGCCGCGAACAATGCAGTGATGATCTCGTTCGGCTGATGGACGTTGCCGCTGAGAATCGTGCCGGCGACGATCGCAGGCATCATGAGAAGGGTGAGGAAGTTGCCGAGCGCAGGATGATAGAGAAAGGTCGAGCGCATCGGCGACGACTCCGCCGTCGTGAGCCACCACGCGATCATCAGGAGCGCGGTCGGGATGCCGGCGAAGATGAGACGTCTCTGAAGCATTCGTTCTGCGCCGTCTAGCGTTTCATCGCCCTCCAAGCCCCGAGCGCCGACTCCGCCAGCGGCTTCACCTTCGCGAATCCTTCGCGCGCGTCTTGCGTCGGCGCGGCGTCGGCGCCGTCCACTGCGGAGTAAAGCCGCTGCAACTGATTGTCGAGGTAGCGGAGACTCGTCGTGTTGCGCGGACCCAGCCACCACATCTCTTCCGGACTCACATCCGCGATCTCGCGCGCCTTCGCTTTGTTCTCCTCGGTCGTCGCCGGATCGGCGATGAACTTTTCCGCTTCACTCAGCGCGGCGGAAACTTGAGCGCGCAACGACTCGACGTCGCGCGCGAGCGCGAACTGCTCGGCGTATGCGGAAGCGGAAAGAGTGACGCGCGGATCGGGCGCGATCGTCAGCGGCTGCGAGTACTGCTTGCCGTCGACCGTCAACACGACTTTGTACTGACCCGGCGGAGCCCACACGCCGTTGTCGAACGGCGTCTTCGCGTTCGTCGCGCGGAGCCGGATCGGCCAGACGAAGCGATGCGCGCCGGCCGTTGCATTGATCGACGACGGCGTCACGAACCATTCCGCCGACGTGCGCAGCTTCGCCGGATCGATCGCCGGGACTTTGTCGTCGCTCGAGTATTTGCGGACGAGTTGATTTGCGGCGTCGAAGATCTCGAGCGTCACTGGCTGCGTTGCATTCGACGCGAGCACGTAATCGATGAACGCACCAGCCGGAGGATTCGGCGCGAGCGGCTCGTCTTTCGGCATCGGCGTTCCGGTGAATCCGGCGCCGCGCTCGCGAATCGCCGTCGCCGGTTTGAACAGTCCCGTGCCGTTGATGGCGTCGGACTCACGCAGCGGCGTCACGTTGTCCATGATCCAGAACGCGCGGCCGTGCGTGGCGATGACGACGTCGTTGCCGTGCACGTCGATATCGCGCACTGACGTCGCGGGCAAATTCTTCTGCAGCGACTCCCAATGATCGCCGTCGTCGAGCGAGACATACACACCGCGCTCCGTGCCAGCGTAGAGCAGGCCTTTGCGCACCGGATCCTCGCGCACGACGTTCACGAACACGCCGTCAGGAATCCCGCTCGCGATCGGCTGCCATGTTTTGCCGCCGTCGTGCGTGCGATACATGTACGGCTTGCAGTCGTCGAGGCGATGGCGATCGATCGCCGCGTACGCCGTCTCCGAATCGAAGTGCGACGCGTCGATGCTGCCGACCTTCGACCATGGCGTGAGCGCTGCGGGTGTCACGTTCGTCCAATGCGCCCCTTCGTCTTTCGTGCGCCAAATGAGTCCATCATCCGTTCCGATCCAGATGTCGTGATCGGACGTGCGCGACGGGGCGATCGCGTAGATCACGCCGAGGCGCGCGCCCGCGGAGGCGCGGATCTTCGCCGTGTACTTGTCGAGGTTCTGCGGCGCGCCGGGATCTTCACGCGTGAGGTCGGGACTGATCGCGGTCCAGTGATTGCCGTTGTCGTCGGTGCGATAGAGGCGCTGATTCGAGAAGTAGAGCACGCGCGGATCGCGCGGCGAGAACGTGAGCGGCAGCGTCCACGTGCGGCGCTCGTTCTCGAGCTGATTGATCATCGGATCGACGTCCTGCGTTTGATGCGTGCGCAGGTCGAGCTTCTCCACGCGTCCGCCGAAGACGACTTCGGGATCCTTCGGATCGGGCGCGATGTTGTCGCTCTCGCCGCCGGCGGTGATCTCGCGAAACTCCATCATCGTCACGCCGTCGATCGTGTTCGTGTGACTCGGCACCGACGCCGCGCCCGAGTCCTGCTGCGCGCCGTAGACCCAGTACGGAAATCGGTTGTCGGTGCTGACGTGGTAGAACTGGCCGGTCGGTTGGTTGTACCAACTCGACCATGTCCGGCCGCCATCGACGGTCACGACTGCGCCCTGATCGACGCCGAGGATGCGGCGTTCGGGGGAGTCGGGATCGACCCAGAGGTGGTGATAGTCGTCGCCGCCGGGCGCCCCTTTCTCGGGAATCCATTTGAAGCCGCCGTCGTCCGATCGATAGAGATTCACGTTGCACGACCAGACGACGTCGGGATTCTTCGGATCGACGGTGATCTCGCCGAAGTACCAGCCGCGGCTCCAGATGCGCGTGTCGCCGGACGTCTTGATCCACGTCGCGCCGCCGTCGTCGCTGCGATACATGCCGCCGGCCTGTTCGGAGTCGATGATCGCGTAGACGCGCGTCGGCCGCGACGGAGATACGGCGATGCCGATTCTTCCGATGGGAACTTCGGGAAAGCCGTTGCGCTCGATCTCTTTCCAGTGATCGCCGCCGTCCGCGGTCTTGAACAAACCGCTGCCCGGTCCGTTCGACGGCGGATAGACGCTCCACGGTGTGCGGCGCGTCTGCCACAACGCTGCATAGAGTATGGATGGAGTGCCGGGCTCGAACGCGATGTCGATCGCGCCCGTGCTGGTGTCGCGGCGGAGGATGCGCTCCCACGTCTTGCCGCCGTCTTTCGTTCGGAAGACGCCGCGCTCGGAGTTGGCCGCGTACGGATGTCCGAGCGCTGCGACATAAACAATGTCCGGATTCTTCGGGTGCACGAGGATGCGCGCGATCTGTTGCGAGTCGGCGAGTCCGATGTGCGACCACGTCTTGCCGCCGTCAGTCGACTTGTACATGCCGTCGCCCTGCGAGATGTCGGAGCGCATGTCCGACTCGCCGGTGCCGACATAGATGACGTTCGGATTCGACGGCGCCACCGCGATCGCGCCGATCGAGCCGGTCGGCTGCGAGTCGAAGATCGGATTCCACGTGCGGCCGGCGTCGTTCGATTCCCAGACGCCGCCGTTCACGCTGCCGAAGAAAAAGTGCTGCGGCTGCGCCGGGACTCCGGTCACCGCCAGCGTTCGTCCCGCGCGAAACGGGCCGATGAGACGCCAGTGGAGATCGAGGCTCATGGCGGCGACGAGGAGCAGCGAAGCGATCATCAAGTCCCTCCTGACGCGCGCAATGCTACAGTTTCACCAATGCCCACGGTGTTAATCGTCGACGACAACTCGACCTTTCGGATGCAGGCCACGCGGCTCTGCGAGCGCGAAGGATTCACGACCGCGTCGGCAGGATCGGTGTCGGAGCTGGCGACGATTCTTCCGAACATCAATCCCGATCTCGTGCTCGTCGACATCGAGCTTCCACAAATCCCCGGCCACCGCCTCGGCGCTCTGATTCGCTCGCGACATCAAGTGCCGATCGTGCTCGTCTCCGCGCTCGCCGAAGAGCGCGTGCGCAAGTTGTTCGAAGCGTCCGATGCCGATGGCTGGATCTGCAAACCGTTGACGCGCGAGAAACTCCTCGGCGCGATGACCCGATTCGTGCTCAAGCAATCTACATCGAGTGGAGAACAGGCGCCCCGCCTCTCCAGCGCCGAAACGTCTCTGCCGAAAGTCCTGGTGGTCGAAGACGAGCCCGTGATCGCCGCCAGAATCGAGTTCGCCCTCGGTACTTCCTACTCCGCAACGATCGTCGGCGACGGCGAAGCCGCCATCCACCGGCTCCTCGACGAGACGTACGACTGCGTTCTCCTCGACCTCACGCTCGCGCATCTCTCCGGCTTCGACGTCCTGCGACATATGATCGTGCGTCAGCCGGAGCTGTTGAAGTCGACGGTGATCATGACCGCCGCGAACGACGAGTCGCTGCAGTTCATCGACCCGAAAAGCGTGGCGGGGATATTACGCAAGCCTTTCGACTTTGCCGCTCTCGGACGAATCGTGACGAATGTTGTGTCGAAGTGATGAGTGATGAGTAATGAGTGCTGAGTTTGACGCATCACTCATCACTCATTACTCGAACATGCTCGAAAACTTCCACCCCATCATCCGCCGTTGGTTTTCCGAGACGCTCGGCGAGCCGACGCGCGCACAAGCCCTCGGCTGGTCCGCGATTCGCGAGCGCAAGCACACCCTCATCGCGGCGCCGACCGGCTCCGGGAAAACGCTCGCTGCATTTCTCAACGCCCTCGATGAGTTGCTGCAGGAAGGTCTGCGCGCGCCGCTGCCGGACGAAGTGCGCGTCGTCTACGTCTCGCCGCTGAAAGCGCTGAGCGCGGACATTCACAAGAACCTCGCCGAGCCGCGCGCCGCGATTCGCAGACTGGCGGAAGAATGCGGACTGGAAGCGCCGCGCATCACCGCCGCCGTGCGCACCGGCGACACGACGTCGAGCGAGCGCGCGTCGATGCTCAAGACGCCGCCGCACATCCTCGTCACCACCCCGGAGTCGCTCTATCTGCTCCTCACCGCGGAGCGCAGCCGCGAGATGTTGCGCAGCGTGCGCACCGTGATCGTCGACGAGATTCACGCCGTGATCGGCACGCGACGCGGCGCGCATCTCGCGCTCACGCTGGAACGACTGCAGCAGGTCGCCCAACATCCGCTCCTTCGCCTCGGACTGTCGGCGACGCAGAAGCCGATCGATGAAGTCGCGCGTTACCTCGCCGCGCACGACGACTGCACGATCATCGACGAAGGCCACAAGCGCGAGATGGATCTCGCACTGGAGATCCCGCGCTCGCCGCTCGACGCCGTGATGTCGCACGAAGTTTGGGAGGAGTACTACAACCGCATCACCGAGCTGATCGCGCAACATCGCACGACGCTCGTCTTCGTCAACACGCGCCGTATGGCGGAGCGCGTCGCGCGCTTCCTCACCGATCGCCTCGGCGAAGACGCGGTGACGGCGCATCACGGGAGCTTGTCGAAAGAGAATCGGCTCAACGCCGAGACGCGGCTGAAGAATGGACAACTGAAAGCGCTCGTTGCGACGGCGTCGCTCGAGCTGGGCATCGACATCGGCCACGTCGATCTCGTTTGCCAGATCGGATCTCCGCATCGCATTGCAACTTTTCTACAGCGCGTGGGGCGATCGGGACACACGGTCTCCGGTCTGCCGAAAGGACGGCTCTTTCCGGTCTCACGCGATGATCTCGTCGAATGCGCCGCGCTGCTGCGCGCGGTGAAGAGCGGCGAGCTCGATCGCATCGTGTCGCACGACGCGCCGCTCGATGTGCTCGCGCAGCAGATCGTGGCCGAGTCTTCGTGCGGCGAGTACGGCGAAGAGGAGATGTTCGATCTCGTGCGGCGCGCCTGGCCGTATCGCGCGCTCGAGCGCAAGGACTTCGACGCCGTCGTGCAGATGACGTCCGAGGGATTTGCGACGAAGCGTGGAAGACGTGCGGCGCTCGTGCATCGCGACGAAGTGAACTCGAAATTGCGCGGACGGCGCGGTGCGCGCTCGCTGGCGATCACGTCCGGCGGCGCGATTCCCGAAGTCGCCGACTATCGCGTGATCCTCGAGGGCGACGAGACGTTCATCGGCACGCTCAACGAAGACTTCGCGATCGAGAGCGCGGCCGGCGACATCTTCCAGCTCGGCAACGCGTCGTGGCAGATCGTGCAAGTCACGAGCGGAACGGTACGCGTGAGCGACGCGAAAGGGGCGCCGCCGACGATTCCGTTCTGGCTCGGCGAAGCGCCGGCGCGCAGCGACGAGCTGTCACGGGCGGTGAGCGATCTGCGCTTCCACGGCGTGACTGCCGAAGGCGGCGTGACACAGCAAGCAGCGGACGAGATCAACAACTATCTCCAAGCCTCGCTCGCCGCACTCGGCGAGATGCCGACGCAGGACACGCTCGTCCTCGAGCGTTTCTTCGACGAGTCGGGCGGCATGCAACTCGTGCTGCATGCGCCGTTCGGCTCGCGTATCAACCGCGCGTGGGGACTCGCGCTGCGCAAGCGCTTCTGCCGGCAGTTCAACTTCGAGCTGCAGGCGGCGGCGACTGAAGACGCGGTCCTGCTCTCGCTCGGTCCGCAGCACTCGTTTCCGCTCGCGGACGTGTTTCGCTATCTCCATCCGGCGACGTGCAAAGACATCCTCGTGCAGGCGTTCCTGGTCGCGCCGGTGTTCGCGACGCGATGGCGATGGAACACGACGATCTCGCTCGCCATCCCGCGCAACCGGCACGGACGCAAAGTGCCGCCGCCGCTGCAGCGCGCGATGGCGGACGATCTGATGGCCGCGGTCTTTCCCGACGCCGCCGCGTGTCCCGAGAATCTTCCCGGCGATCGCGAGATGCCCGATCATCCGCTCGTCAATCAGGTCGTGCGGGACTGTCTCGAAGAGGCGATGGACTTCAACGGACTCGCACGCGTGCTCGCGCGCATTCACGCCGGCGAGATTCGCTGCGTCGCCCGCGACACGACCGAGCCGTCGCCACTGTCGCATGCGATCCTCAACGCCGCGCCTTACGCGTTCCTCGACGACGCGCCACTCGAAGAGCGACGCACGCAGGCGGTCTACACGCGCCGCGCAACGTCTGATGATCTCGGCGTGCTCGACGGCAACGCCATCGAGCGCGTGCGCGATGAAGAGCGTCCCGATCCGCGCGACGCCGACGAGCTGCACGACGCGCTCGTGACGTTCGGCTTTCTGCTGGACGATGAGGTGAGCGCGCCCGATCTCTTCGCCGCGCTGGTCGCAGCGCGACGAGCCGGCCGCGTCGAGTCGCGATGGGTGGCTGCCGAACGTCTCCCCGAGATGCTCGCGATTCATGACGCGCGCGTCGACTTCGCCGCGCCGCCGTCGCGCGCCGCACGCGCGTGGACGCGTGAAGAGGCGATCGTGGAGTTGATCCGCGGACGGATGTCGTTCATCGGACCGACGACCGCTTTGTCACTCGCGACGTCGCTTGACATCGAAGAGCGCGAAGCGGATGTCGCGCTTTTGAAGTTGGAAGCAGAGGGAGTCGTTCTGCGCGGGCAGTTCGAAACGAAAACACTGGAATGGTGCGACCGCCGCCTCCTCGCGCGC
>Ga0075425_100007476_pt1 | contig 11561 bp, 6 predicted proteins | sample SoiMethybrSBSTD4_FD_75300 | JGI IMG/M metagenome (GOLD analysis project Ga0075425, IMG submission 75300) | Bulk soil microbial communities from a Populus tree surrounding site in Tennessee, USA - Soil MetaG P. TD hybrid SBSTD4 | ecosystem: Environmental > Terrestrial > Soil > Tree plantation...
CGCCGGCGGGCGGCGGGATCGAGGCCGTTGGTCGGCTCGTCGAGCACGACCAGCTCCGGTCCGTGCACGATCGCCTGGGCGAGCTTCGCCATCTGCTTCATCCCGAGCGAGTAGGTCCGCAGCTCGCGATACCGCGCCTCGCCGAGCCCGACGTGAAACAGGACCTGGTGGGCCTTCTCGAGCGCGGCTTCCGGTGGAAGCCCGGAGAGCTCGGCCATCTGGCGCACGAAGGCGACGGCCGTCATGTCGCCGATGAAGGCGTCGTTCTCGGGCATGTAGCCGATGCGCGAACGCGCCTCGCCCATGCCGTGCGCGCAATCGAAGCCGAGAATGCGCGCGCGTCCGGCGCTGGCGCGCAGGAAGCCGAGCAGCGTCAGGATCAGCGTGGACTTCCCCGCGCCGTTGGGGCCCAGCAGGCCCACCGCCTTGCCCGTACCAGACACGCCGAGGCGGCAGGTGATCCCGTGAAGGATCTCCCGCCGCCCCAACCTGACCTTCAGGTTTTCGAGTTCGACGACTGGACTCGCGTTCACGGCATCAATGGCGCGTCGTGTTTGGCTGCGGCGCCGTCAGTGTCCGGCCCAGGCTCTCGAGCATCATCGCGTCGAGGATCGCACCCGACAAGCGCGTTCGGCTGGCGACATGGATCTGGTCCGGCTTTCCGTCGAAGACCACGAGCACCGGATCGTGCTCGGCGAGCAGCCCGTTCGGGGCTTGATTCGGGGAGAGCGCCGAGAAGATCCCGAGCGCCCCCTTCGTGTTCAACCAGCCAAACCCGGACGGGTGGATGCCCGCGGACGCGGGGAGCTGCGCCTGAAACGCCGCCGACCAGACCAGCGCGGAGCCGCCGTTCCGGGTCGCGATGGCGCGCTCGGCGGTCGCGCGATCCGAGCCCGCCACCAGATAGCCGCCATCGTAGGTCCAGGTCACGCCGAACGGAAAGCCTCCGACTCTCAGCGTCGTCCACGTGCGTCCGTTTGCGCTCTCCTGCGTGACGGTGCCTCGCTTGTCCTGCTCGCCGGCCGGCAGCTCGGCGTTGAACGTGTCCACCAGCTTCGAGAGCGAGCCGTCGATGGCCGCCGGGTCGTTCGCCAGGGCCACCATCACCCACGTCGGGCCGCTGGCGGAGAATCCCTGCAGCGCGAACGCCGCCTCCGTTCCCATCGCCGCCGCGAGGCTGCCGACGAAGCCCGCTCCGAGCGTGTCCTCGAGCCTCGACAGATCGCTCTTGAAGGCCGGCTGCTGGTTCGACATCAACGTGGTGAACTCCTGGAACAGCTGACCGGGCTGCCGCATCGACACGTAACCGGCGAGCAGGGCATCCGCGGGCAGGTACTCCGCCGCGCCGCCGGAGCCGGCGTCAGCCAGCCATGACGCCATCCCGCGCCGGGCGTCCTGGAACGTCAGCGTCACCTCGTGCTCTTCCGCTCCCGCGGGGGACCGCTGTTCGAAGAACAGGTACTTCACACCGGTCATGCCGGCAAGTTGGATCGGAGGCGCATCGTCTCCCGACGCCATCGCGATCACCGGAGCCGCGTCCACTCCAATCAGCCAGCCGGCGCCACGCTTGTACCTGTCGGCGATGGCTGCCGCGAACGCGGAGTCTGCGCCCTGGCCCAGGTGCGCGAGGGCCCACGCGAGGTGCGACGGCGAGTCGGAGACCACCATCAGCTCGTCGGACACCGAATACGGACGGGTGGACTGGCCTGCGTCGGCGAAGAGCCCGTCCAGCGCGCTCGTGAGTTCCGCTCGCTTGCCAGCCTGCACGCGCGCCATCGCCACCGGCACCTCGTCGCGAAGTCCCGCGAACACGACTTCGTCGCCGAGCAGCGAGCTCACCGACCGCACGTGATCCACGATCCGTCTCAACTCCAGTCCCGCGTCGGAGCTCCACCACGCCCGGAAGGCAGCGTTCTCGAAGGCCTGCTGCTCCGCCGCGGCCAGGCCTTCGCCGATCTTTCCACCCGGATTGGGCACCGCGGCATAGACGAACGCCCCAGCCGGAATATACGAGAGCAGGGCCGACGTCGTGCGCAACGGACTCGAGAAAGGCGCGATCTGATGTTCGATCCTGGCAAAGGACGCCAGAAGCTGGAGGTACTGCTCCGCGTCAGGGCTCCACGCGATGGCCTGGGCAACCGAGGTCGTCAGCGCGGGATTGGACGCGGCCTGCTGGCCGGGGCTGAGCACGACCTCGCGCCCGGGCTGATTCACGCCGACCGATCCTTCGACGACGGAGACCACGGAGCCTCCCAGGCCGGCCGACACCGCGAAGACGGTGCCTTTCACCGAGGCGATCGAGTCACGCGTCAGGACGCGCAGGTGCCCGCGGCGCTGCTTCGCCGCCTGGACGATGACGTCGCCGCGCTGGAGATGAATCGCCTGCCCGCTCCAGGCCGCGGTCACGAACAGCTCCGTCCGCTCGTTGACGTCCACCGTCGATCCGTCGGCGAGGCGCAGCACCGCGTGGGCGCCCGGGCCCGTGCGGATCCATTCCTTCTCGCCGACTGCGGCGCCTGCGTCGAGCGCTCCGCCGGACAAACGGTAGAGGCCGCGACTGGCGGATACGACCGTCGCGCGCGGGCCGCCGGGAGCCATCCAGGCGTCCATGGTGTCGCGTGACAGATACAGGACCGACAGGACCAGCGCGGCTGCCGCGGCCAGCGTTCCCCACCGCCGCCAGCGCGACGACGATCGCTGCGGCATCGCGATCACGCGGCGTTCGCCCTTCATCTCGGCCAGCGCGACGCGGCAGGCGGAGCAGCGGCTGACATGGTCTTCCAGAAGAAGGCGCCTGCTGCCAGTGAGGGTTCCGCTCAGGTAGCCGCGCAACTCCGGCCGGAACTCCGCGCACCCGGCAACGGCGGCATTCGCCACCTTGTCCCAGACGCGGGCGCGGGCGGCCTCGAGCGTCGCCGTGTCGGCGGCCTCCTGCGTCATTTCCTGTAGCGCTCTTTCGAGTCGATCTTCTGACATTGCCGATCTCCTTCTTAGTCCGAGGGACTTCGCCCCTCGGACTCCCCTACTCGCGCCCTCGCTCGCCGCTGCGCCGGCTCGCATCCGGGCGCGAGGCTCGCTCACTGCGTTCGCTCGCGGCTGATCGGGCGGTCGGGTTCTCTTGCACGCTACCGCTCCATTTCCGCTTGGAGCCGCACTCGGATTCGGTGGAGCCGGACAGCGACGTTGTTCTTCTCAATCTGGAAAAGGTCGGCCAGTTCCTGATTCGACAGCCCCTCGACGTACCGCAGCAGGAAGAGGGTGGCGTCCTCGCTGTCGAGGATGGCGATGGCGCGCCGGAGCTGCTCTTTCAGCAGCAGTACCGGATCGACGGCCGCATGCGGCGCCCGATCGTCGTAGGCCGTTTCGGCGTGCAGTGACCGCCGGCGCAGGAGGTCGACGGCGGCGTTGACGGCGGCGCGGCGGAAGTACGCCGTCGGCCGGCCGGCGGCCTCGTCGTGCTCGCTCCGGGACAGCACACGGAGGAAGACGGTCTGCAGCACGTCCTCGGCGTCGGCCGGGCTGCCAGTGACGCGGAGGGCGGCGCGGAACACCGCCGCGTAGTGCCGCTCGTACAATCCGGCGAAATCAGCCGGAACCGGAGCGGACGTCATCTCGATAGGGTCGGCCAATTGCGGGCTGGCAGTGGTCACGTCGTGCGTCTCACCCACCTAGACGCACGACGAGGCCGACTATTACACGGCCGGGGCCGGCGGGGTCGTCAGGCGCTGTAACTGGTTGAAACTATTGCTTCTCTGCCGCGATGGTCACGGCGACGCCGTTCTGCTTGAGCAACGCGTTCATCGCCGGCAGCTCTGTGTCGGCGATCCGCTTGTACTGGGCCGCGATCGCCGCGAGCTCCTGCTTGAACCCGTCGTTCACCGCGATCTGCTGATCGGTCGGGCCGAGATCGCCGCCGCCGGATCCGCCGCCGGGCGTGCCGACCATCTGCCCGATCATCCAGCTGATTCGTTCGTAGAGCTGCACCGGCTGACGGAAGGCGTCTTCGCTTCGGCCCGTGTTGCGCAGATCGATCATCTTCGCCTCGACGGCGCTCATGTGCGTTTCGAACTCTTTCACCGACTCCGACAGCGTGGACTTCTGCGGATCCTTGCCGAGCGACGCCATCAGGTCCTGCGACTGCTTGCGCATCGACTCGAGGGCGTTGCCCATCTTCGCCACTTCGTCGATTTCCGAGAGCACGCCGCGCGTGAACGCCACCTGCGCCTCGATCGACTGCTGCGTGCCCGGCGACTTCGGATCGGGCAGCACGGTCAGCGTCGTGGTCTGCTCGGCCGCACCGGCCTTCACGCGGATCGTGTACTTGCCGGGCGGGACGATCGGGCCCGCGGGCGGAATGCGCGTGCCATACGCCGCGTAGTTCCGCCGTGCCGGCGCCCAGGGCTCGTAAAGCGGCGGCGTCTGCATGGTGATCGTCGAGCCGTTGTCGTACCGCAGATCCCACCACACACGGTTGAGACCCGGGTGGCCCGCGACGGTCAGGGTGCGAATCGCCGCGTCGTTCGGGCCGGCGATCGAGACCTGCACGTTCGGCGTCGCCGATTTGAGGGAGAAGTTGAGGTCCGCGCCGTACGGCGGATTCTCCCCCTGCACATGGGCGTCGGGCTCGCTCTCGCGGCCGTCCGCCGTGGCGCGGAAGCGATACGCCGGCCGCGGAGCGAAGAGATGGAAGTCTTCCGACTGCGACGTGTCCCACGTCCTGAGCGCGGTCACGTCGTCGAGGATGTAGACCCCGCGGCCGTGCGTGCCGATCACGAGATCGTCGAACGTCGGCTGCACCTGCATCCAGTACACCGGCGCCGGCGGCAGATCGTTGCGCAGCCGCGTCCAGTGCCCGCCGTCGTCCCAGGTCACGTAGAGGGCGTTGTCGGTGCCGAGATAGAGCATGCCCTTCCGCACGGGGTCTTCGACGATGATGTGCGCGCTCGAGTTGACCCCTTTGGGCACGCTCGACGAGATCAGCTTCCACGTCGCGCCGTAATCGGCGGTCTCGTAGACCAGCGCGTCGTAGATGCCTTCGTGCTGCAGGTTCTCGACGACGTAGGCGGTGCCGGCGTCGAACTTCGACGGGGCGACGCTCCACACCGTGCCCCACGGCGGCAGGTTCGGCATGTTCTTCGTGACGTTGGTCCAGTGCGCGCCGGCGTCCTTCGTCACGTTCACCTGGCCGTCCGTGCTGCCCGTCCAGATCACGCCCGCCTTTGCCGGCGACTCGGCGATCGCGTAAAGGGTCGCGCCGTCGAACGTCGTCAGGTTGTCGGACGTAATGCCGCCGGAATTGCCCTGGTGCGACTTGTCGTTCGTCGTGAGATCGGGGCTGATCACCTTCCAGCTCTGGCCGCCGTTCGTCGTCATGAAGAGCACCTGCGCGCCGACGTAGACGCGAGTGTGATCGTGCGGCGAGATCGCGATCGGCGTGATCCAGTCCCAGCGGTACTTCATGTCCGCCGGCGCCCAGCCGTAGCTGGTGATCGGCCAGGCGCTCACGTCGCGCGCCATGCCGTGCTTGTAGTCCATGCGGACGACGCGGCCGTTGTCGCATCCCGACCACACGACGTCGGGATCGGCGGGGTCGGGAACGGCAAACGCGTCTTCGCATCCGCCCGTGCCGACCCAGTTGCCGACGCCCATGCCGCCGCCGCGGCCGCCGGCGCCGCGGTTCGGGCCACGGAAGCTCGATTTGTCCTGGATGTTGCCCATCACGTTGTACGGCACGGCGTTGTCCGCCATCACGTGGTAGACCTGCGAGATCGGCAGCAGGAAATGCCTGTAGGACGCGGCGCGGTTGTCGCTGACGGCGACGCCGGCGTCGTTGGCGACGAGCACACGATTGGCGTTCGTCGGATCGATCCAGACGTCGTGGTTGTCGCCGCCCGGCGCGGAGATCGGCGGAGGCGCGTTCGCATCCGCCGGTGCGGCGCCGCGGCCGCGGCCGCCGCCCGCGCCGCCTCCACCGCCGCCGCCGGCCGCGAACACCGTCGTTCCGCCATCGCGCGACATGGTGAATGCGACCGCCGGAAAATAGAGCAGGTTCTCGTCGTCGGGCGACACGGCCATCCGCGTGTAGTAGCTGGCGCGCTCCGCCGGCAGGTGCGATTGATTGACGAGCTGCCACGTCGCGCCGCGATCGTTCGAGCGATAGAGCCCTGGCGCCGGCGCGTCCTGAATGAGCGCGTAGACGCGATCCGGGTTGCTCTGCGCGACGGCGACTGCCGTCTTGCCCAGCGCATGGCTTGCATCGGGCAGGCCGTGGCCCGCGATCTTGCTCCACGTCGCGCCGCCGTCGTGCGTCACGTAGACGCCGCTGCCGGGACCGCCGCTGTGCAGGTCGTAGCGATGGATGATCAGCTGCCACATGCCGGCGTAGAGCGTTTTCGAGTCCTTCGGATCCATCGCGAGATCCGAGCACCCGGTGTTCTCGTCGACGGCGAGCACCGGCTGCCAGCTGGCGCCGCCGTCGGTCGTGTGGAACACCCCGCGTTCCTTCTGGGTGCGGAACGCCTGCCCGATGGCGCAGACGTAGACGCTGTTGGCGTCGCGCGGATCGATGACGATGCGCGCGATGTGCCCGGTCGCGTCGAGGCCCATGTGCTGCCACGTGCGGCCCGCGTCGGTTGACTTGTAGACGCCGTCGCCGAGCGTGTAGTACGGACGAATCAGCCAGGGCTCGCCGGTGCCGGCCCAGACCGTGTCGTGCGCGGACGGCGCGACGGCGAGCGCGCCGACGGCAGACACGTCCTTGTCGTCGAAGATCGGCCGCCAGTTGATGCCGGCGTCGGACGTCTTCCAGATGCCGCCGTTGGCGGCGCCGATGTAGACGGTCAGCGGATCGCCGGGCACGCCGGTAATCGACGCGACCCGGTTCCCCTCCGGACCGAGCGGCCGGAAGTGGAGCGCGCCGAGCCCGTTTGGCCCGCCGTCCGCCGGCGCCGCCAACCCGCCGCGGCCGCGTTGAGCGGAAGCGTTGGCACTCGCGAAGAGAAGAAGGACAAGGCTGATGAGGAAAAGACGCATCAACGGCCTCCGCAGGGGTGGAATGGTGGCGTGATGCTAGCACAGCGATTGGCGGTAAAGTGGCCCGTGCGCTATCCGTGTCAGGCAAGGGGCAAGAACATGCCACGTCTGCGTTGCCTCGTAATCGCTGCCGGACTGGCCGTCACCGCTCCTGTGACGCCAATCGCCCAATCACCCACCACGTTCATCGGCACGACGCCGTGCGGTGACATCGTCCGCGCGTTCGTCGGCGGGATGCCGGCGGGCGCGGCGTGTCATGCGGTCAGGTGGGAGCTGGCGCTGGGCACGCCGGACGCGAATCGCTGGCGCCTGACAGCCGCGTACGGCGTTCCGCCCGCGGCGAATCCCAATGCGATGATCGACGGTCCGAGGGTGACGAAGCAGGGCACGCTCACCAGGTCGACCGTGCAGCGGCTTGGCGCCGCGTCAACGGTGTATCGACTGACCGCCGACGCGGGATCGTCGATTGCGTTCGCTCAGGTCGGCGACGACCTCGTGAATCTTGCGCGCGACGACGGATCGCTCGTGCCGGGAACGACGGCATACAGCTATACGCTGACGCGCGCCGATCGCGTCGAGCCGCCCGTCGTCGAGATCGCGCGTGCGCCGGAAGGGTCCTACACCCTTACGCCGAAGGAGACGGGATCGCAGGTCCTCGGCATTTTCGGCGGGCGTTCGCCGTGCGCGCGACTGGCCGGCGAGTTGAAATTGACCGGCGCGGATGGCTGCGTTCGCGTCAAGTGGCGCGTGACGCTGCTCAAGGATCCGCAGACGAATCAGCCGACCACGTACAAGGTGGACAACAGCTTGAATCGCGGCCGCTCGTGGACGGGTGCCTGGCGAGTCGTGCGCGGCGCGCCGGGATTTCCCGATGCGACGGTGTATCACTTGGATGCCGAGGCGTCGCACGGACCGATCCTGCTGCTCCGCGCTGACGACAACCTCCTGCTGTTTTTGAATCAGCGGCGGGAACCGTTGCCGGGCACCGCGGACCTCAGTTACACCCTGTCGCGGTCGGAGTGACGGGCCCACTCGTTTCGGCGCTCGGCTACCTTCGACGGACCCCGTCCGCGGGATTACTGCTGGTACAGCTGCTCGGCATCCTCCTGTACCCGTGGATGGAAACAGCGCCGCGCGGGCGCGCCGTGTTCGGCGCTTTCGGGCTCCTCATCCTCGGTATCGCCGTGCGGGTCGTACGGCGCTCGCCGTGGCTGACCTGGCTGGCGTTCGTGCTCGCGGTGGTGGTCGTCGCGCTGTCCGCCGTCCATGCCGTCACGCCGCACCCGGCGTTGCCGCTCGCGATCGCGGTGGTCAAGTCCGCGTTCTACTTTTACGCGACGGGCAGCCTGATCGCGTACATGTCGCGGGACCGGGTCGCTACCACCGATGAGCTCTTCGCGGCCGGCGCCACCTTCACCCTCCTGGCGTGGGCATTCGCCTATGCCTACGCCGCGTGTGACGCGATGCTTCCAGGAAGCTTCAGTGCGTCGATCAATCCGGCCGGGCCGCGCACCTGGATGGAGCTGCTCTTCCTCAGTATCGCCGTGCTGTCGAGCGTCGGGCTGAGCGACATCCTGCCGGTCACGGGAATGGCGCGCGCGCTCGTCATGCTCGAGTCGATCGCTGGCGTGATGTACATGGCGCTGGTCGTCTCGCGATTGATCGGCCTGACCATGCTCCGGCGCGATCGGACGTAGCGGCCAGGCAGGAGTCGCAGCACCTCCCTGGCAGGGATCCGTTCAGTGGTCCTGGTTGGAGCGCTTGTCCAGCGGGAGCAGCTGGTGGGCGACGAGGTACTCGAAGAGCGCCTGGGCGTTGATCGAGTGGGCGAGCGCGTTCGGGTGGCCGTCGGCGGCCGACACGGCGAACACCGTCCGCGAGTTCACGTCCGGGTGTTGTTTCAAGTAGTCCATGAAGTACGCGTAGGTATTCAGGAAGTGAAATCCCAGGCGCTGGCTTTCCCGCTCGAGGAGCTCGCGCTGGCCGTCACGCAACTCGTCGCGCACATACTTCGGATCGAGGCCGGGGTAGGCCTTGACGTCAAATGCGACCAATGGAATGCCCCGCTCGTGCGCCGCGGCCGTCAGCTTCTCGAGCGCGCGCACGACGCCCTTCGCGCCAACCATGTAGCGATACTCGTCGGGCATCGCCGGATCTTCGTCGAGACGCGCCGCCGGATACCCTTTCGGGGCGCGGTAGTTGTCGTCGAACACGGCCAGCTGTTGATCGACGCCCATGATCCCCGCGTAAACGGAGTACGCCAGGTCGAACAGGTATGACCTGCGCAACGTCGACAGGTCGGTCTGGCGCCGCATGAACTCCGGCACGTCGTAGTCGTTCGTGTTGAAGTTGAGAAGGACGAGATCGGGTGCGTAGTCGAGGCACTTCCGCACGAACGTCTCGGCTTCCATGGCGGTGTTGTAGCCGGGCACCGCGAAGTCGATGACCTCGAATTTCTGCGGACGGAATCGTTCGTTGAGGCGTCGTTCCAGGACCTTCAGGCCGCTGTCCTCGAGTCGCACGCCCCACCCGAACAGCGACGAGTCTCCGACGCCGACGATCCGGAATGTGCCGGGCTCCTTGCGAGTGCTGTACTCGTCGTCGCGAAGCCCTCGAGCGTTGATGAGAAGCGGCTGGCCCATGAATCGTCCACGAACGTTCGGCTTCAGTTCGTACACGATCGCCGCGTATCGGCTTGGCTGAACGATTTCGCCGAGCCTCAGGTTCTGCATCGAGGATTCCGCCTGAGCGCGAGCGCTGCGCAGCTGCACGTCGAGGGGCCGCCGGTCCTCGCGCAGGGAGTGCCCGATACGGATCATCATCTCCGCGACGACCAGCGCCGCGACGACCGAGGCGAGCACCATCGTCACGTGCAGTGCAAGTCGGGGCAGACCGACGGCGATCTCGCGTCGGCGTTTCGCGAGCCGCGCCGCAGCCACCAGCGCCAGGGCGAGCCAGCACAGCGCCCACAGGAAAAGGACGTGGCGGGTCAGAAACACGACGACGGCGGGTGCGTGGCGGACGAACAGCTGCTGCACGGGAAGCGGCGCCTGGCTTGTCGCGCCCGGCGGGGTCCAGTAGGCGTACAGCTCGTAGATGCCGTCCGTCTGCAGGAACCGCAGCCGAACCTGGTGCAGTCCGGGGCCCATTGCCAGAGTGGCGGAACTCGTGCCGCCGCCGTTGTCGAGGACCACGCGGTCGTCAATCTCCAGGATCGACCGATCGTCGCTCCGCGTGGCGAACGCGTACTGGCCATCACGATCGGTCCGCAGCCAGCCGCTCCATTCGACCGTGAAGTTCTGCTGCGGCAGCGACGCCGAATCCGCGGTGATGGAGTCGAGATTGATCTGCCGCTGGACGCGCACCAGAGCCGGCCTGACCCACTTCGTGTTGGGGTAGTACGTCGCGGTAATCCCCCGTTGTGGCCACACCCACAGGATGGGAACGAGCAGGATCGGCACGAGGAGAAGACGCGTCATGTCCGCTACGAATCTCAGGCGCGCGCGATCTCGGAGAGGGCCCTCACCAGAACGTCGAGGTCCGTCGACTGGATGAACACGTGCGGCGTGATCCGGACGCCCTGCACGCCGATCGCGGGGCTGTCGATCGCATTCGTCCAGATCTTGTACTTGTCGAGGAGCGTCTTCGCGAGATCGTCGGGCGCGACGCCCTTGATGCCGACATTGGCAATCGCGCAGGCGCGCGCGGGATCCGACGGCGTGTTCAGGATCACCTTCGGCAGCCCGCGAACCTTCGAGGTCCAGTACGTCTGCAGGTAGCGCAGCCGGGCCTCCTTGCGTTGAGCGCCGATCGCGTTGTGGAAGGCGATGGCGTGCTCGATGGTGAGATCCGTGTGCACGGGATGCGTGCCCGTGTGATTCAGCTTCATGATGTCGGCGTCGTCGGTCATCCGCCAGTCGCCGTAGATCGGCCAGAGGCCGGGGATCTTGTCCTTCCTCACATAGAGGATGCCGGTGCCGAGCGGGCAGCCGAGCCACTTGTGGAGGGACGCCGCGTAGTAATCGGCCCCGGTGTCGGGAATCCTGTAGTCGACGTGCGCGAAGGCGTGCGCGCCGTCCACGAGCACATCCACGCCTCGGGCGTGCGCCATGTCCGCGATCTTCCGTACCGGCAGGATGTGTCCGGTGATGTTGATCACGTGCGACACCATCAGCAGCCGCGTGCGCGGCGTGATGGCCTTCGCATACACGCTCACGACGTCATCGTCGCTGCGCGGATCCGGGGGCACGCTGACGAGCCGGTTGACCATGCCGTAGCGGCGGGCGACCAGGCGGAAGTGGGCCAGCATGTGGCCGTAGTCCTGCTCGGCCTGGACCGCCTCGTCACCCGGCTTCCAGTCGTAGCCGTTGACGACGGTGGCGATCGATTCGGTGGTGTTGCGGGTGATGCAGAGCTCCGCTGGCGAGCATCCCGCGAGCGCCGCGAGCTTGTCCCGCGCCGCCGCCTTGTCCGGCACCTGCGTCGTCCGCAGGTAGTAGGAGGCCTGGAGATTGACCTCGCGAACCTTC
>Ga0075425_100007478_pt1 | contig 11560 bp, 11 predicted proteins | sample SoiMethybrSBSTD4_FD_75300 | JGI IMG/M metagenome (GOLD analysis project Ga0075425, IMG submission 75300) | Bulk soil microbial communities from a Populus tree surrounding site in Tennessee, USA - Soil MetaG P. TD hybrid SBSTD4 | ecosystem: Environmental > Terrestrial > Soil > Tree plantation...
CCCGCATGCCCTTGCCGCCGCCGCCGGCGACGGCCTTGACGAGCAGCGGATAGCCGATCGATTCGGCCATCGCGGCGATCGCCGCGTCGGGCGTGTCGATGCCGATCGGATCTGCGAGGCCCGGCACGACGCGGACGCCGGCGCGCTCGGCTGCGCGGCGCGCCGCAGTCTTGCTGCCCATCGCGGCGATCGCCTGTGCGCTCGGCCCGATGAACGTCAGCCCCGCGTCGGCGACCGAAGCCGCGAACTCCGCGTTCTCGGCGAGGAATCCGTATCCCGGATGCACGGCATCGGCGCCGGCCCGCCTGGCGGCGTCGACGATGCGATCGATGCGGAGGTAGCTCTCGCGCGGCGCGCTCGATCCAATCGGAATCGCCTCGTCGGCGAGACGCACGTGCAGCGACGCGCGATCGCACTCGGAATAGACGGCGACCGGGGAAATGCCCATCTCCCGGCACGCACGGATGACTCGAACGGCGATTTCGCCCCGGTTCGCGATGAGAATTTTGTTCAGAGCTTCTTATTCTATCGGACCGAACCGCGGCGGGCGGAGCGAGCTCCGCCCCACAGCTCCGCCCCTACAGGCGAGGTGGACGCCGGTGTTGCGTCGCCTGCTCGTAGGCGTAGGCAAGGCGGATGAGCGTCGGCTCGCTCCACGCGCGGCCGAAGAACTGAAGGCCCGCCGGGAGCGCGCCGTGCGTGTAGCCCATCGGGACCGTGATCGCCGGGAATCCCGTGCTCGGCGAAAAGAGCTGGTTGTTGTCACCGCCCGGCGTGTTGAGATCGCCGATGAGACGGGGCGGATTGCTCCACGTCGGATAAATAAGGGCGTCGAGCTCCAGATCGTCCATCAGCCTGACGACGGCCGCCCGCAGCCGCTCGCGGAATTCGTCGCGCGCCTTGCAGCCGGGCGACACCTCGGGCGTGTCGTCGGTCGCCTGCCCCGACTCGAGCCGCGCCTGGATCGACGGATGAAACCGGCGCGACCTGACGATCTCTTCCAGAGAGTGCATCGGCGTCTTGTCGCCGAGCCCGGCGAGGTACCGATTGAGGTCGTACTTGAACTGATTGCAGCTGCCCTGCCCGCGGCGGAGCGCGTCGAAGTTCTCGATCGCCGCCGGATCGATCACCGTCGCCCCGAGATTCTGCAGCTCGCCGATCGCGCCTGCGAAGACGTTTTTCACGTCGGCGTCGAGCGTCGGCGTGTCGTACGCGTGATGCAGGACGCCGAGCCGCGCCCCCTTCAGCCCGTCGGGCCTGAGGGCGGACGCGTAATTCGCGTCGACGTGACCGCGTCCGGTGGACGTGATCGGATCGGCGGGATCGGGGCCGGCGATCACCTGCAGCACGAGTGCGGTGTCCGCCACGGTGCGCGTGAGCACGCCCGCGATGTCCGCGCCGAGGTTCAAGGGTACGACACCGGCCCGGCTCACCAGCCCCATCGTCGATCGCAGTCCGACGAGCGCCTGGTGTGCCGCGGGGCCGCGGATCGAGTCGCCCGTATCGCTCGCCGTCGCAAGCGCCGCGAAATTGGCGGCGAGCGCCGCCGCCGAGCCGCCGCTCGAACCCGCGGTCACGCGCGTCGTATCGTACGGATTGCGCGTGTAGCCCGGCAGAATCGAGCTCACCGTCTCGACGGGGCTGAACGCGAACTCCGCCATGTTGGACTTCGCGATCGGCAGGGCGCCGGCGTCGCGCAGGCGCTTCACCACGGTCGCGTCCTTGCCGGTCATCATCCCTTTGAGCGAGAGCGAACCCGCGCTCGTCGGCATGTCGATCGTCTCGTAGTTGTCCTTGACGATGACCGGGATGCAGTGCAGCGGACCGACGGGGCCCGACGCCCGGAAGCGGCGATCGAGATCGTCGGCGGCCTTCTGCGCGTCCGGATTCGTCAGGATGATCGCGTTGAGCGACGCGCCTTTCTTGTCGTTGGCGTCGATCCGCGCGAGGTACTGATCGACGAGCGATCGGCACGTCAGCGAACCGTCGCGAAATGCCGACTCGATCCGGGCGATGGTCGTTTCTTCGAGCTGAAATGAGCGTTGCTGCGCGCGCGGAACGACGAACGCGCAGGTGATCAGAAGCAGCAATGAAACGGTGGAGACCCGCAGCGTGGAAGAACTCGGCGTCACGCGGCGGATTGTAACAGGCGCTATAAGGGAATATTTGCGTGTTTTTTCGGTGGATTCCGGTCGCGTTTGGTTTCGAGGTTGCGGAGCGCGGTAATCAGTTTCCGCCGGGTCTCGCGCGGATGGATGACTTCGTCGAGGAACCCGTGCGCCGCGGCGATGTACGGGTTCGCGAATTTCTCGCGAAACTCCGCGACCTTCTCGGCGCGCGCGGCGACGGGGTCCGCCGCGGCATCCAGCTCGCGCTTGTACAGAATGTTGACCGCGCCCTCCGGCCCCATCACGGCGAGCTCCGCCGTCGGCCACGCGTAATTGAAGTCGGTTCGGATGTGTTTGCTCGACATCACGCAGTACGCGCCGCCGTACGCCTTCCGCGTGATCACGGTGACTTTCGGAACCGTCGCCTCCGCGAACGCGAACAGCAGCTTCGCGCCGTGTCGGATGATGCCGCCGTATTCCTGTACGGTTCCGGGCAGAAACCCGGGCACGTCTTCGAACGTCACGAGCGGGATGTTGAACGCGTCGCAGAACCGCACGAAGCGCGCACCCTTGACCGAGGCGTCGATATCCAGCACGCCGGCGATCACCGCCGGCTGGTTCGCCACGATTCCGACCGGCCGGCCGTCGAGGCGCGCGAAACCGACGACGATGTTCCTCGCGTAGTGCCGATGGACCTCGAGAAAGTGGCCCTCGTCGCCTCCGGCTCCCCGGTCCACGACCGCGTGGATGACGTCGAGCATGTCGTACGCCTGATTGGGCGACTCCGGAATGATCCGATCGAGCGCCGGATCTTCGCGGCCCGCGGGATCGCGCGTCGCGACGCGCGGCGGCTCGTCGAGATTGTTCGACGGCATGAACGACAGCAGCTCGCGGATCGTCGCCAGGCACTCGCGATCGTCGGCGACGGCGAAATGCGCGACGCCGCTCGTGGCGTTGTGCGTCATCGCGCCGCCCAGTTCGTCCTTGGTGACGTCCTCGTGCGTCACCGTCTTGATGACGTCCGGCCCGGTGACGAACATGTAGCTCGTGTCGCGGACCATCAGGGTGAAATCGGTGATCGCCGGCGAGTACACGGCGCCCCCCGCGCACGGGCCCATGATCGCGGAGATCTGCGGAACGACTCCGGACGCCAGCGTGTTGCGCAGAAAAATGTCGGCGTAGCCGGCGAGCGACAGGACGCCTTCCTGAATCCGCGCGCCGCCCGAATCGTTCAGGCCGACGATCGGCGCGCCGAGCTTCATCGCGAGATCCATGATCTTCACGATCTTCGCGGCGTTGGTCTCCGACAGCGATCCGCCGACCACCGTGAAATCCTGGGCGAAGGCGAAGACCTGCCGGCCGTCGACGAGTCCGTGTCCGGAGACGACGCCGTCGCCGGGCACGATCTGCGATTCCATCCCGAAGTCGCGGCAGCGATGCGTGACGAGCTTGTCGAGCTCTTCGAACGTCCCGGGGTCGAAGAGCAGCTCGATCCGCTCCCGCGCGGTCAGCTTTCCCGACGCGTGCTGGCGCTCGAGCCGCTCCGCGCCGCCGCCGAGTTCGGCGCGGCGCTCCAGATCCGCGAGGACCTTGTGCGGGTCGCTCACTAAACCTTGACCGCCTGCGATTTTTCCCAGTCCTTCAGGAATTTCTCGAGGCCGATGGTGGTCAGCGGATGGTTGAACAGCGCGTCGATGACCGACGGCGGACACGTCGCGATGTCCGCGCCGAGCCGCGCCGCTTCGACCACGTGGATCGGATGCCGGCAGCTGGCCACGAGGATCTCGGTCGTGAAATCGTAGTTGCCGTAAATCTCGACGATCTCGCGGATCAGCTCCATCCCGTTGGTCGCGACATCGTCGAGGCGGCCGACGAACGGGCTGATGAAGGTCGCGCCGGCCTTCGCCGCGAGCAGCGCCTGAGCGGCCGAGAAGCAGAGCGTCACGTTGACGCGGATGCCTTCGCCAGACAGCGCCTTGCACGCGCGGATGCCGTCGCGCGTCAGCGGCACCTTGACCACCATGTGCGCGTCGATCTTCGCGATGTCGTGGCCCTGCGTCATCATGCCGGCGAAGTCGGTCGCCGTCACTTCGCCGCTCACCGGACCCTTGACGATGTCGCAGATCCGCTTCAGGTTCTGTTTGAAATCGCCCGACTCCTTGGCAAGCAGCGACGGATTGGTCGTCACGCCGTCGATGATGCCGAGCGCGGCGATCGTCTCGATCTCCTTGATGCTGCCGGTGTCGACAAAGAGCTTCATCGTTCAGCCTCCACTGGATTGGTCAGGTCGCCGACGCCTTCGACGGAAACCGTAATCGTGTCGCCGGCCTTCATCGGCCCGATGCCCGCGGGCGTGCCGGTCGCGATGATGTCGCCCGGCTCGAGCGTCATCACGAACGTGATGTACTCGACGAGCATGTCGATCGGAAAGATCAGCTGCGACGTGCTCGATGACTGCCGCCGCTCGCCGTTCAGGCGCGACTCGACCATCGGCGCGACGTCCTTGAGTCCGACGGCGATGCAGGGTCCGATCGGCGCAAACGTATCGAACCCCTTGCAGCGCGTGAACTGCGTCTCTTTTTTCTGCAGATCCCGCGCCGTCACGTCGTTCACGGCGATCATCCCGAGCACGTGGTCCCACGCCTGAGCCCGCGCCACGCGATGCGCGCGCCTGCCGATCACGAGGCCGAGCTCCGCCTCGTAGTCGACGCGGCCGACGCCGGGCGGAATCCGGATGGGCTGACCCGGTCCGATGACCGCCGTCGACGGCTTGATGAACAGAAGCGGCTCGGCGGGCAGCGGTTTTCCCGTCTCGGCTGCGTGGTCCTTGTAGTTGAGGCCGACGCACACGATCTTCGACGGCATCACCGGCGCCAGCAGCCGCAGTCCAGGGCTGTCGAGGCCACCGATCTCCGCGCCCGCCGAATACGCGCCGAACGGGTCGCCCGAGAGCTCGCGCAGCGTCGCATTGCGCTCGACGGCGTAGCGAGCCGCCCCCTGTCGCTCGATTCGGTAGATTCGATCCAACGCCATGGCTCGAGCCGAGATTCTACCTTGCCGTTTCTTCCTGGCGGTTGGAAAAGCCGCTGACGTTGCCGCTCTTGTCCACCGCTTTTACCGCATACACGTATCTGGTGCCCGGGCGTACCGGGTCCTCGAAGTGCGCCTCTGTAAGAAGCGTCGGCGTGATGAGGCCGAGATCGCCGCCGGTTCCGCGAAAAACGAGATACCCTGCAAGATCGCTCTCACCATTCGCGTCCCAAATCAGATTGATCACGCCCTCGCTGCCGACAGATTTGAGATTGGCCGGTGCCACCGGCGGAAACGTATCGGTGAGCGTCTTGCATTTCGGATCCGCGGCGTCGCTTTCGATGGTCATGCCTCCGACGCTTTCGACCGCGCGCACGGCGTAGCAGCGCCGCTCGCCCCACGCCATGCGGGTGTCGACAAACTTCGTCTCGTCGAGCGCGGTCGGCGTCAGTTTGGTCCCGGCATTACCCGTCGCGCCCGACTGCCCCGCCTGGCCTGCCTGACTGGTCCCGTTGACCACAGCCGGCGATACGTCGTAGACGTTGTATCGGATGACGATGGGCGTCGTGCCTATTGCCCGGGACGGCAGCACGGCCTCGGACGTCTCGGGCGCGCGGCGGATCGATCCCCACGTCACCGTGATCGCCTTCTCGTCGTAATCGATCGTCGGCGCCGCCGGCGCCGGAGGCGGCGGGACGAGCGGAACGAGGCGCCGCGCCCACGGGCCGCGCTTGCCGTCGCGCGTGACGCCGACCGCCGCATAGACCCGCGCCGGCACCGCGGACGGCGGACCGGTCAAGGGCCGGTTCTCGTCGAAGAGCGGCTTGCGCGCGCGTTTAACGTCCTTCAGGAGATCGGCGGGCGAGAGCACGTCGGCGGTCAGCGTTTCGGACGCATGCGCCTCCACCCCCTGATCGAGACCGGTCCCGACCGCAGGATCCGCGTCTTCGACGGGCTGGTCTTCGTCCACGGCCTTGTCGGGATCGACGGGCGCTTTCACGTCGATTGACGCGATCCGCGTTCCGCGCTTCAGCATCTGCTCGTCGGTGACGCTCGCCGGCGCGGTGATCGCGTACACGTCCACGCGCTCGATGTTCGCCGGGCGGCTGTTGTCCGTGTTGGCTGACGGGACCGTAAAGCGCAGATCGACGGTGGCACCGCGGCGATCGGCCGACACGTTCGCGGGCGCAACGGGTACGCGCACGAGCGGTGGCAGCGGCGGGCCGGTCTTGCCGCACGAGATCGTCGTGATCACGGCGATCAACGCAGAACTCGCAGAATTCGCAGAAAACATTCTTTTCTGCGTCGACACTCCGCGATCGCTCACAGGATGTACCGCGACAGGTCCTCGTTCTTGACGATGTCCGCCAGCATGCGCGTCACGTACGCGTCGTCGATCGTCACGGTCTTCACGGCCAGGTCGGGGCCCTCGAAGGAAATCTCGTCGAGCAGCTTCTCCATCACGGTGTGCAGGCGGCGCGCGCCGATGTTTTCGGTGCGCTCGTTGACGCGCGTCGCGAAGTCGGCGATCCGCTCGATGGCGCCGGGCGTGAACGTCAGCGTGATGCCTTCGGTGTCCATCAGCGCCATGTACTGTTTGACGAGCGCGCTGCGCGGCTCGGTGAGGATGCGGACGAACTCGTCCTTGCCGAGCGGCTCGAGCTCGACGCGGATCGGGAACCGCCCCTGCAGCTCCGGGATCAGATCCGACGGTTTCGAGACGTGGAAGGCGCCCGCGGCGATGAAGAGGATGTGGTCGGTGCGGACCATCCCGTGCTTCGTGTTGACGGTCGTGCCTTCGACGATCGGCAGGATGTCGCGCTGCACGCCTTCGCGGCTCACGTCGGGCCCGTGGCCGCCTTCACGTCCGGCGATCTTGTCGATCTCGTCGATGAAGATGATTCCGGCCTGCTCGACGCGATCGACCGCCGCGCGCGCCACGCTGTCCATGTCGATCAGCTTCTGCTCCTCTTCCTGCTTCAGGTACTCGAGCGCTTCGGGCACCTTCAGCTTCCGGCGCTTGGTCTTGCTCTGAAACAGCCCGGGCAGCATGTCCTTCAGATTGACGTCGATTTCCTCGACGTTGCCGCCGGCGATGATCTCGAACGACGGGCTGGACCGCTCGCGCACGTCAATTTCGACGGTGCGCGCGTCGAGACGGCCGGCGCGCAGCTGCTCGCGGAAATGCTCGCGCGTGCCGGTGGTCTCGCGCGGCTCGTCGGAAGGCGATGCGGGCGGCGGCGGCGGCAGCAGGATGTCGAGCAGCCGATCCTCGGCATTCTGCGCCGCTTTGGTGCGGACTTCCTCGAGGCGCTCGCCGCGCACGAGATCGACGCCGAGTTCGACCAGATCCCGGACCATCGACTCCACGTCGCGTCCGACGTAGCCGACTTCGGTGAACTTCGACGCCTCGACTTTCAGGAACGGCGATTGCGCGAGCCGCGCGAGACGCCGCGCGATCTCGGTTTTGCCCACGCCCGTGGGACCGATCATCAGAATGTTCTTCGGCGCGATTTCTTCGGCGAGTTCGGGCGACAGCTTCTGACGCCGCATGCGGTTGCGCAGCGCGATCGCGACGGCGCGCTTCGCGGCTTTCTGCCCGATGACGTACTTGTCGAGCTCCGCGACGATCTGCCGCGGCGTCAGCGCATCGGTCGACGTTTGCGTCGTTTCCGGAAGGTAGATGGGCACTACAGCTCTTCGACGACGATCTGCTGGTTCGTGTAGATGCAAATCTCGCCCGCGATCGCCATCGCCTTCTCGGCGATCGCGCGCGCGCCGAGGTCCGTGTTGTGCGCCAGCGCCTTGGCGGCGGCCAGCGCGAACGGCCCGCCCGATCCGATCGCGACGATCCCGTCGTCGGGCTCGATCAGGTCGCCGTTGCCCGAGAGCAGGAACATGGCGCTCGCGTCCAGCACGACGAGCATCGCTTCGAGGCGCCGCAGGATCCGATCGCTTCGCCAGTCCTTCGCCAGCTCGACCGCCGACCGTTCGAGGTTTCCGCGATACTGCTCCAGCTTCGATTCGAAGCGCGCAAACAGAGCGAAAGAATCGGCCGCCGAGCCCGCAAATCCGGCCAGAATCCGGTCGTTGTACAGCCGCCGAATCTTGCGCGCCCCCCGTTTGACGACCGTTTGGCCGAAGGTCACCTGACCGTCCCCCGCCATGACCGATTTGTCCCGGTGGCGCACGGCAAGGATGGTTGTGCTGTGAAACACGGGACCTCTGATTGTACGTGCAAAAGTCCGTAAGGAGGTCGATACTAGCCTTGCCTGAGATTGAGGTCTTTATGAAGACACAAATCAGTCAGAAGTGGACGGGTCTGACACTCGCAGCGATGGTGCCGGTGTTCCTGCTGGCTGCGCCCGCGGCGGCGCAGGAAGGGCCGCGCAACACTCCGGCCAGCAACGGCGGCGGCGGTACGGGAAGCAGTTTTACGCCGGCGGCGGGCGGCGGCGGATCGACCGGTTCCGGCGGCGGCGGTTCTGCGGCCGGCGGCGGATCGAGTTCGATGACCAGCGGCGGATCGACCTCCAGCTTCGGCGGCAGCACCGGATCGACCGTTGCCGGGAGCGGCAGCGGACCGTCGGGCGTGCGCGGCGCCCCGACAGGCGCGCGCGAAGGCGCGACGGGTGGCGGCGGCGTTGCCGTCGGCCGCGCGGTCCATGGCGCCGACACGTCTTCGTATCGATCGGGCGGCGGCGCGATGTTCTCTGATCACACCGCAGGCCGTGTGATCGGCCTCGAGCCCGGCGCGCGTACGTCGGACGCGGGCACCGTTCCCGCCTACAGCCGTCCGCGCGACGGCGCGACGGTCTCGGGCACGGCGGTGCCGCGCGGATCCGTGCCGATGCAGCCGACCGGTCCCGGCGGCGGCATCTCGTACATCAACAACGGAAACGGCTACTACGGCGGCGGCTACTACGGTCTGGGATACGCCTCGTGCGATCCGTGGGGCTTTACCAGTTCGACGAGTCCCTACTCCGCGTACGGCGCATGCAACAGCGGATACGGGTACGCGAGCATGATGGGTTACAACCCGTGGTACGCGAGCACGATGATGGGCGCGTTTTCCGCGGACCCGTGGTACGGCGGCTCCGGCGGCGGCTCCAGCAATGAAACGTGGACGCCGGTGTCGCCTGAGGACGCAAACCTGCGCCTGAAGATCAAGCCGAGCCAGGCCGAGGTGTTCGTCGACGGCTACTTTGTCGGCCTGGTCAACGACTTCGACGGAATGTTCCAGAAGCTGCACATCGAATCCGGTCCGCACCGGATCGAAGTGCGCGCGCCCGGGTACGAGACGCTGGACCTCGACATCAAGCTGACCAGCGGCAAGACCACGATCTATCAGGGTGAACTGACGAAGATTAAGTGAGCCTTCGCGCGATCGCGGCCGTCTCGCTCGTCTACGACGCCTCCATCGGCGTCATGATGCTCGCGGGACGGCCGGTCTTCGCCCGCCTCTTCGACGTTCCTCTTCCGCAGCCTCCGATTCACGCAGACCTGAACGGCGTTTTTCTGCTCGCCGTCGCGCTCGGGTATCTGATTCCGTACCGCGATCCGCAGTCGGCGGGCGGACGCGCCTATCTGTGGATCATGGGACCGTTCCTGAAGTTTTCGGGCGCGGCGGCCTTCGTGGCGGACTACGTTCTGCGGGGATCGCCCCCGTCGTTTCTGGTGTTCGCGGCGAGCGACGGGACGATCGCGGCGCTGACGCTCTGGTCGCTGCTCGCGAATCGCACCCGACGGGCCTGAAAGAGGTGCGCTACTTCGGCGATCCGGGCGATTCAGCCTCGATCAGGTTCCGCTCAATCGGGTACTCGCCGATCCGCGTCCACTGACTGGATCCGTACTTCGCAAACAGTTCCACTTTCGCGTCGATGAAGTGGCTGTTCGCCAGCATCTCCTGCCGCGACTGATCGGACCCCGTATAACCGAGATTGGATTTGATCGTGATCGGGTTGCTGGCCGAGCCGGGCTGGATGCCGGTCGATCCGTTGACGATCAGGAAACCGCTGCCCCACTCGTCTTTGGAGTCCACGCGTCGGAACAGCGCGTTCACTTCGAGCGCGCCGAGGCGTCGGTCCGACACATTCTTCAGCGTGAAGGCCACCATCGGCACGAGCTTGTTCTGCCCGTTGATGATGCCCATGTCGTACCAGCCGGTCTTGAGGATGTCGACCTTCAGTCCCTGGGTCAGGTCGATCGTCGGTCCGCAGCCGGCGCAGAGGAGCGCGCCGGCGGCGAAGATTAGCAGCCGCCGCATGCGGACTTATTATTCATCCGCAATCCGCGATCCGCAATCCGCAATCCGCAATCCGCAATCAGTAGGTCTTGACCTCGATGCGCTGCAGGGCTTCGTTCCGCTCGATCTGATTGGTGTGGGACGCCGTCAGATCGGCGCCGCGCAGGCGAAGGACGACCGTCTTGCCGCTGGTGTCGGCGGGGGCGAGGCGCGGACGGGTGTCGTTTCCCTTGACCGCAATCGTCAGCCACTCGGTCGCTCCGATTTCGAGATTGCTGCTGTAGTCGAGCATGGCGGACTTCAGCGCGCCAATCACTTCCGTGCGATACACCTCGTTCGGATCGGTCAGGATGGGGTCCGGCTGCTGCGCCGTATCGACCGCCGTGCCTGCCGCGGCGCCCGTCCGGCTGCTTGCGCCGCGCGTCGACGGCGAGCCGAGACCTGCGTACTGCGGCCGGATGAGAATCAGCAGCCGCTGGAGGGCCTGCTCGGTGTCCTTGTCGCCCTTGACGGCGACCTGCAGCTTCTTCGTCGCTTCCTCGATTCCGAGGTCGTTCTGGTTCAGCGTGTTGTACGTGTTCAACATCAGCGCGGACGTCTCGAACGACGGGGCGACAACGTCGAAGAAGACGCCGTAGCCGTCGAGCCGGAACCCGCGCGCGTGCGCGTTGTCGCTGACCATCAGGTCCATCGGCAGCTGCGTCACCGTCTGCATGCGATCGCGCAGAATGGTGACACCGTGTTCGACGGCGCCCTCGAGCACGCGCTCCATCTGGCCGATCTGGTACCGCGACTCGACGTCGGTGCGCGTCGAAGCGGCGGGTTGCGCGAAGGCGGTGGCGGCCGAAACCGAGACGACGACCCCGCCGAGAACGAAGCATGCAAGCCGGTTCACTGTTCTCCCCCTACTGTTGCGGCACTCGCAGCGACACCATGCGCTGGAGATTGTTTTCGACCTTGTCGAGTCTCTGTTTCTGGCGAATCACTTCATACCCCGTGCTGTTCTGAATGGTCCCGAACTTCGCCAGATCCTGTCGGCGCTGCGCGTCGAAATCGCTGATCGCCTCGGCGATCTTCAGCGCGAGGTCGCGCTTCTCGCGCCGCTCGCTCTCCTCGACGATCGCGCGTACCCGACGCATGACCTCGACGTCCTCGGCGCGCGCCGAAACCGCGGCTG
>Ga0075425_100007479_pt1 | contig 11560 bp, 14 predicted proteins | sample SoiMethybrSBSTD4_FD_75300 | JGI IMG/M metagenome (GOLD analysis project Ga0075425, IMG submission 75300) | Bulk soil microbial communities from a Populus tree surrounding site in Tennessee, USA - Soil MetaG P. TD hybrid SBSTD4 | ecosystem: Environmental > Terrestrial > Soil > Tree plantation...
GGCCAGTGCCACGTCGAGTACTACTTCAAGGGGGCCGGCAAGGTCGTCACCTATCCCTGGGCCAACGGGCTTCGCGTCGAGGAGATCGAGGCCTACTACGACAAGGAGGGATTCTCGGACTGGACGCATGCCGAGACGGGGGACAAGGTGCTCAAGGCCCAGCATCCGGAGTTCGAGGTGTGGAACCAGGGCATTCATGCCCGAGCCGGCGTGGTCTGCGCGGACTGCCACATGCCCTATCAGCGCGTGGGCGCTCTCAAGGTAAGCGATCACTGGGTGCGGAGCCCTCTCCTCAACATCAACCGCGCCTGCCAGCCTTGCCACGCCGTCCCGGAAGGCGAGCTGGCCGGACGGGTGTTGACCATCCAGGACCGTCACTACGAACTGCTCGAGCGAAGCGCCAAGGCCACCACCGACATGCTGGATGCCCTCGTCGCGGCGCGGAAGGCCGGGGCTTCCGAGGAAGCGCTCAAGAAGGCCGCCGCGCTCCACCGCCGGGCCCAATGGCGGCTCGACTTCGTGGCGGCGGAGAACTCCATGGGCTTTCATGCCCCGCAGGAGATGGCGCGCATCCTCGGCGAGGCCATCGACTTCGCGCGTCAAGGCCAGCTGGAAGCGGAGCGTGCCCAGAGGGCGAAGGAGACCCCGGCCCGGTGAAGGCCTTGGGCACACTCCATTGCCTCGGCTACTCCCAGGCGCTCACGCGCGTGTCCAGCTACACGCCGAACTCCACGAGGAGCGCCGTGCCTACGAGCAGTTCATCCACACGCGCGCGCGCGCGTTCCTCGACCCCGGCGTGGGCGCGACTTTCGGCGGCCCGAACGGGCTGAATCACACCGCCAGATTCTCGGGATCACCCTCGCGTACGAGTTCGAGTGACGCCCGTGGCCGCGACGGACCCCGGCCCGGCAGCTCGAAGCGGAGGCGTGGGTGAGTCGGAGTCGCCTCGGCTGAGCCGCGAGCATCTCGAGAGATCGCTCGAGGTTTTTCCGGAGGCGGCGGCCGTAGCAAGCGCGCCCGCGTGGTAAGATTCGGCCGCACCCCCCGACCTCGCGATCCCTGGAGAAAGCGATCCGGCATGGACGCCAGTCTCATCGACGCGCGCATTCGTGACTGCACGGCGGCGGGATTCTGGCGCAACGAGCATCTCGACGCCTACCTGGATCGCTGGGCGACCACGCGGTCCGACAAGGTCGCGGTGGTGGACGGGCAGGGACGCTACACGTGGGCCGCCCTCGCCCGGGCCGTGGAGCGTGTGGCTCACGGGCTGCGCGCGCACGGCGTCGAGCGGGGCAGCGTGATCTCCTGCCATCTCCCCAACTGGAGCGAGTTCGCCCTCGTGCTCCTCGCCGCCGCCCGCCTGGGCGCGGTGGTGAACCCCATCCCCCCGACCTATCGGGCGAGCGAGCTTCGCTTTATGCTGGGCCTCCTCGAGTCGCACGCTCTCGTGATCCCCGCCACCTTTCGCGGCTTCGACTACCGCGAGATGGCGAGCCAGCTCATGCCGGGTCTCCCGCGGCTCGAGCGCGTGTTCGTGGCGCGCGGCGAGGCGCCGCCCGGCATGGAAAGCTTTGCCACGCTGACCGACGTCGCCTGGGAGCAGAAGCCCGGTCGCCGCTCGCTGTCGGGCGGCGATCCCAACGCCGTGCACGAGGTGATCTTCACCTCCGGCACCACGGGAGAGCCCAAGGGCGTGATGCATACCCCCAACACCGCCCTGGCCGCGCTCTATCCCGTCATCGACCGCCTCGGCTTCACCGAGCGCGACGTGCTCCTCATGGCCTCCACCCTCGGCCACCAGACCGGCTATCTCTACAGCTACTGCCTCACCGTGCTCCTGGGCGCCACCGTGGTGTGGATGGACATCTGGAACGCCCAAGCGGCGGCGAGGATCGTGGAGGCCGAGGGCGTCACCTTTACCATGGGGGCGACTCCTTTCCTGCGCGATCTCACCTATGTGGGGACGCGCGACGATCTCAGCTCGCTGCGCGTGTTCATCTCCGCGGGGGCGCCCATTCCGCGCCAGCTCGTGAAGGACGCGCGGGAGCGGCTCCGGTGCGTCATCTCGGCGGGATGGGGCATGACGGAGAACGGGCTCGTGACGTGCAACGGGCTCGACGATCCGGAGGAGAAGGTCTTCGGCACGGACGGCGCGCCGCTGCGCGGGATGGAGCTCTCGGTAGTGGACGGCGACGACGCGCCGGTGGCCGCGGGCATGGAGGGCGATCTGCTCGTCCGCGGTCCCTTCCAGTTCGTCGGCTACTACCAGCGCCCGCAGTTCACCGCCGACGGCCACACGAAAGACGGCTGGTTCAAGACGGGCGATCGCGCCACCCTCGACGCCGACGGCTACGTCTCGATCACCGGGCGCTCCAAGGACATCATCATCCGGGGCGGCGAGAACATCCCCGTGGTCGAGGTGGAGAATATCCTTTACGCGCATCCGAAGATCGCGGGCGTGGCCATCGTGGCCATGGCCGACCCGCGGCTGGTGGAGCGCTGCTGCGCCGTGGTCATCCCCCGCGAGGGCGAGTCCCTCACCCTGGGCGAGATCACCACCTACCTCGAGGACCAGCAGCTCGCGCGCCACAAGTTTCCCGAGCGACTCGAGATGGTGTCCGAGTTCCCCATGACCCCGAGCGGCAAGATCCAGAAGTATCGTCTCCGCCAGCTCGTGGCCGAGCGCATTGCCGCCTCTCCCTCTCCCCCGCCGGGGGAGAGGGCAGGGTGAGGAGGGCTGGGCCACGGAGCGCCTCTTCTCCCTCGAAGGCCGCACCGCGTTCGTCACCGGGGCCAGCCGGGGCCTCGGCCGTGCCATCGCCCTCGCCCTCGCGGAGGCGGGCGCGGCCGTCGCCTGCGCCGCTCGCGCGAGGGAGCAGATCGCGTCGGCGGCGGCCGCCATCGAGGCCGCGGGCGGTCGCGCGCAAGCCATCCCACTGGACGTGACGAGCGCCGAGGGGATCCGCGCCGCGATGACGGAGGCGGAGCACGCCCTCGGTCCCATCGATATCCTCGTCAACAACGCTGGGGTGACCCTCGACAAGCCGTCGCTCGAGGTCACCGACGAGGAGTGGGACGCGGTGCTCGTCACCAACCTCACTTCCATGTTCCGCTGCGCGCGGGCGGTGGCGCCCGGCATGATCGACCGCAAGCGCGGCAAGATCATCAACGTCGGCTCCATGTACGGCGTGCTCGGGGTGCCGCGCTACGCCGCCTACTGCGCGACCAAGGCCGCGGTGGAGGGGCTGACGCGAAGCCTCGCCGCGGAGTGGGCGCGTCACGGCATCCAGGTGAACTGCCTCGCCCCCGGCTACATGAACACGGACATCCCGCGTGTGGCCATGGCCGATCCGAAGACGCGCGAGCGCTTCCTCTCCAAGATCCCCGCGCGGCGCATCGGCGAGCCCGCGGAAGCGGCCGCGCTGGCCGTGTACATGGCCTCGTCGGCCGCGGACTTCCTCACCGGGCAGACCATCTATCTCGACGGCGGCCAGACGACGGCATGGTGACGCCGTCGGGCCGCCCACATCCAGCACAGCGAGGGCAGAGGGCATGGAGCTGAACTTGAAGGGCAAGAGCGTGATCGTCACGGGGGGCGGATCGAACATCGGACGCGCCATTTCGCTCGCCTTCGCCCGCGAGGGCGCGCACGTCACCATCGCGGAGATCGACACGGGTCAAGGCGAGAAGACGGCGGCCGAGGCGCGGAAGGCGGGGGCGGCCTCGGCGGTGGTGGCGTCCACCGACGTGACGAAGTGGGACTCCGTGCAGGCCACCGTGCGCGAGGTCGAGGCCCGCACGGGACGGGTGGACGTACTCGTCAACAACGTGGGCTGGACGCTCGATCGGCTCTTCGTGGAGAAGGAGCGCACGGAGTGGGAGAAGGAGGTGCAGCTCAACCTCTGGGGCATGATCAACTGCACCCGCGCGGTGCTCGACGGCATGATCGCGCGCAAGGGCGGGGCCATCGTGAGCATGGGCTCGGACGCCGGGCGCATGGGCGAGTTCCGCGAGGCGGTGTACGGCGCCTGCAAGGCAGGGGTGATCGCCCTGACCAAGAGTCTCGCGCGCGAGGTGGGCCGTCACGGCATCCGCCTCAACGTGGTGTGCCCCGGTATGACCATGCCGAGCTCCGAGGAGGAGTTCGGCGGTCTCTCCATGTGGGCGGCCGAGGTCAATCGCGCGTGGGGCACGCCGGAGATGCAGGCGCGCATCGCCAAGGCCTATCCGCTGCGCCGCATCGGCAAGCCGGAGGACGTGACGGGTGCGGTGCTCTTTCTCGCTTCCGACGCCGCCGGCTTCATCACGGGCCAGACCCTGTCCGTGAGCGGCGGGTATACCATGATGTGACCCAGCGCCGGGGCTCCACGCCCCGGCCACAGGAGAGCCCATGGACCACGGCACGGTCACCTACTCGGCCAAGGATGGTGTCGCGCGGGTCGTCCTCAACCGGCCGGATCAGCTCAACGCCATCAGCCCCGCTCTGCTCGAGGACCTCGACCGAGCCTGCGTGGCGGTGGAGGGCGATCCTTCCGTGCGCGCGGTGACGCTGACCGCGGCGGGCCGCGCCTTCTGCGCGGGCGCGGACCTCAAGGCCGTGCGCGAGCTTTCGCCCGATCCCGTCAAGTGGTCGTCCTTCATGCGCCTCTGGCATCGCGTCTTCAATCGCGTGGAGGCGCTGCCCGTGCCGGTGGTGGCGGGGGTGCACGGGCTGGCCCTGGCGGGCGGGCTCGAGCTGACCCTCGTCTCGGATCTGGTGATCGCCGACGAGGCGGCGCGGCTCGGCGATCAGCACGCGAACTTCGGGCTGGTGGCGGGAGGCGGGGGCAGCCAGCGCTTGCCCCGGCTGATCGGCGCGCGGCGCGCGAAGGAGATGATGCTGCTCGGCGGCTGGCTCAGCGCCGCCCAGGCCCTCGACTGGGGCCTCGTCAATCGCGTCGCTCCCGCGGGCACGTTGGGCGCCGTGGTGGAGGAGGTGGCGGGCGCCATCACCGCGGGCAGCGGCTCCGCCGCCCGCACCGTCAAGGCGCTGGTGAACCGCGCCGTCGACACCGACCTCACGAGCGGGCTCGAGCTGGAGCTGTCGATGGTGGCGGCCCACATGCGTTCGAGCGAGGCGGCAGAGGGCCTGCGCGCCTTCGCCGAGAAGCGCAAGCCGGTGTTCAACGCGCGGTAGATCGAGGACTCATGGATTTCGCCCTGAGCCCCGAGCAGGAGGAGCTGGTCAAAGCGCTCCGCGCCTTCGCGCGCAAGGAGCTGGCGCCGCGCTCACGGGAGTGGGACCGCACGGGCGATTTTCCGTGGCCGGCCTGGAAGCAGATGGGTGAGCTGGGCTTGCTCGGGCTGCGCATCCCGTCGGCCTACGGCGGCCAGGACGCGGACCTCATGACCTTCGGCCTCGCCATGGAGGAAGTGGCGCGCGGGGACTTCAGCTGCACGTACGGCATCCAGCTCGCGGGGCTGGCCGGCGAAATCGTGGGAACGAACGGCACGGAGGAAGTGAAGCGTCGGTGGCTGCCGCCCACCGCTCGCGGCGAGGAGATCATCGCCCTCGCTCTCACCGAGCCGGGCGCGGGCTCCGACGCCGCGCACCTGTCCTGCCGCGCCGAGCGCGACGGCGACAGCTACGTGATCACCGGTGAGAAGTCAGGCATCAGCCTGGCCATGGCCGCGCAGTCGGCGGTGCTCTTCGCGCGCACCGGCTCGACGAGCGGGGCCCGCGGGGTGAGCGCCTTCCTCGTGGCGCTCGAGCTGCCCGGCGTGTCGCGCAGCCGCTTGCGTGACATGGGCTCCCACTGCGTGGGACGGGCGGTGCTCTCGTTCGACCACGTGCGGGTGCCCGTCTCCCACCGACTGGGCGACGAGGGGCAGGGCTTCTACCAGGTGATGCGCGGCTTCGACTACAACCGCGTGGGCATCGCGCTCGCCTCCCTCGGCGTCGCCCAGGTCTCGCTGGAGGAGACGATGGCCTACGTGAAGGAGCGCCGCGCCTTCGGCAAGCCGCTCGCCACCTTCGAGGGCATCTCCTTCCGCATCGCGGAGCTGGCCACGCAGATCGACGCCTGCCGCGGCCTCTGCCATCGCGCCCTCTGGCTCGCCGATCAGGGCCGCCCCTACAGTAAGGAATCCGCCATGACCAAGTGGTGGGGACCCAAGCTCGCCGTGGAGACGATTCACCAGTGCCTGCTCTTCCACGGCCACTACGGCTACACGGACGAGCTGCCCTTCGAGCAGCGCATGCGCGACGTCATCGGCCTCGAGATCGGCGACGGCACCGCCGAGGTGATGAAGACCATCGTGGCGCGCGAGCTGATGGGACGCGAGAGCCGGCCCTATTAAACTCGGAGGGGGGCATTCGCCCCCCTTCCGAACCTCCCCCCAGGTTGCGCGGGCGAAGCCCGCGCTCGAAGCGGACGGGCATCGCCGCTGCGTCGATGAAGGTGTGCCATGTGGGGGACGCGGCGCTTGACCTGACGCGGCGTCGCCTCTACGCTCCGAGGGGTCGTTCACCAACCTCGCACAGGAACGGAGAGCCATGGAACTCGAGCGTCCGCTGCCCCAGCCCATTACGCCGGAAGCCAAGCCGTACTGGGACGGCCTGCGCGAGCAGAAGCTCATGCTGCCGCGCTGCCGGTCCTGCCGTCGCGCCTTTTTCTACCCACGCGTGGTCTGCCCCCACTGCCACGCCTCGGACATCGAATGGTTCCAGGCGAGCGGGCGCGGCAAGCTCTTCTCCTTCGAGATCGGTTATCAGAGCTTCAACAAGGCCTTCAAGGTCAAGCCGCCCTTCGTGCTCGCCATGATCGAGCTGGAGGAAGGCCCGCGCCTGATGTCCAACCTCATCGGCATCGAGCCCGACCCGAAGAAGATCCACTGCGACATGCCGGTGGAGGTGGTGTTCGAGAAGCTCACCGACGAGATCACCCTGCCGCTCTTCCGCCCTGCGGGAGGTGCGCGATGAAGGAGCTCCGTAACTCGGTCTGCATCGTGGGCGTGGAGGAGAGCGACGAGCTGGGTACCTTGCCCCACAAGAGCCAGCTGACCTTGCACGTGGAGGCGATACGCAACGCGGTGCGGGACGCCGGCCTCAAGATCAGCGACGTGGACGGGATCTTCACGGCGGGACAGCACTCGCCCGCCACCATCGGCGAGGCTCTCGGTATCGTACCTCGCTACGTGGACGGCACCACGGTCGGTGGCTGCTCCTTCATCATCATGGTCGGCCACGCCCTCGTCGCCCTCCACCACGGCCTCTGCGACGTGGCCGTGGTCTGTCACGGCGAGTCGGGCCGCTCCCAGGTGGGGGTGACTCCGCGGCGCGACACGGCCATCCCCGGGCAGTACGAGGCGCCCTTCGGCTTCGGCGGCGCCTCGACCATGTTCGGCATGATCACCACGCGTCACATGCACGAGCACGGCACCACCCTCGAGCAGTGGGCGCAGGTGGCCGTGTCCACCCGTCAGTGGGCGGCCCTCAATCCGAAGGCCAAGAACCGCGAGCCCATCACCATCGCGGACGTGCTCAACTCGCGTCTCGTCTGCTACCCCTTCAACCTGCTCAACATCTGCCTCGTCACCGACGCGGGCGGGGCGGTGGTGCTGACGCGTGCCGACCGCGCCAAGGACTGCGCCAAGAAGCCGGTCTACGTGCGGGGAGCGGGGGAGGCGACCGAGCACGTGAGCCTGACCCAGATGAGGAACCTCACCTTCAGCGAGGCCACCCGGAAGTCGGGAGACAAGGCCCTTGTCATGGCGGGCGTCGACTACAAGGACTTCAACCACATCATGCTGTACGACGCCTTCACCTCGGGGCCGCCGATCATGCTGGAGTCGCTCGGCTTCTGCAAGCCGGGGGAGGGCGTGAGCTTCTTCGAGCAGGGCAGGTCCACGCCGGGCGGCTCGCTGCCCATCAACACCAACGGCGGCGGGCTCTCCTACACCCACTCCGGCATGTACGGGATCTTCCCGATCATCGAGGCGACGCGCCAGCTCCGCGGGGAGTGCGGCGCCCGCCAGGTGCCGAAGTGCCGCGTGTCGCTGGTGAACGGCATGGGCGGGATGCTCTCGGCGGCGGGGACCCTCGTGCTGTCGAACGAGAAGTGAGGCGAGGCCCGCGACGCAGGCCCGGGACCAGGAAGACGGCGACGCCGCCTGCCCGGTGACCGGCGGATGAGCTGGGTCTACCTCGTCATCGCCGGGCTGTTCGAGGTCGGGTGGCCCATCGGTCTCAAGCTCGCCCAGAGTTCCGAGAAGCGCGTCGTCGGCATCACGATGGCCGTGGTATGCCTGGCCGTCAGCGGCTGGCTGCTGTGGCTCGCCCAGCGCGACATCTCGATGGGCACCGCCTACGCGGTGTGGACGGGCATCGGAGCGGCCGGCACTTTCCTCATCGGGATCTGGGTCTTCGGTGATCCCTCGAGTCTCGGGCGCTATCTCGGCGTCGTGCTGATCATCGTGGGCGTGGCCACCCTCAAGCTGGCGCACTGAGCGGACGTGCGGACCTTCGAGACGAAGCGGCTGCCCATCGACCGCGACGTGGTCGCTCCCGACGGCTCGGACGTGCGCGTGCTGCTCGGGCTCGCCGGAGGCGGGATGGCGCACTTCGTCCTCGCTCCCGGCCACGTCTCGACGGCGGTAGCCCATCGCACCGTGGAGGAGATCTGGTACGTCCTGTCCGGTCGCGGCGAGATGTGGCGCCGCCAGGCGGACCGGGAGGAAGTAGTGGCGATGGAAGCCGGCGTGTGCCTGACTATTCCTCTCGGCACGCACTTCCAGTTTCGAGCGCTGGGGACGGAGGCGCTGGCCGCGGTCGCGGTGACCATGCCGCCGTGGCCAGGAGACGGCGAGGCGGTGGTGGTGGCGGGGAAATGGCGTCCCACGGCACCGTGATCCCGCACTGCCGCGAACCGATCACGACATGCCCGTAGTCTTCGTGCACGGCGTTCCCGACACTCAGCAGGTGTGGGAAGCCGTCGTCTCGCGACTCGACCGTCGCGACGTGATCAGGGTGTCGTTGCCCGGATTTGGCTGCCCGGTGCCGGGGGGCTTCAGTGCGACCAAGGAAGCCTACGTCGACTGGCTGATCGGCCAGCTCACCGCCCTGCCGAGTCCGATCCACATCGTGGGGCACGACTGGGGCGCGCTCCTCACGGTGCGCGTGGTCTCGCTCAGGCCCACCCTGGTGCGAAGCTGGGCCGCGGGCGGGGCGCCGCTCGATCGCGACTACGCGTGGCACCAGGCGGCGCAGGCGTGGCAGACACGCGGGAAGGGCGAGCAGATCATGGCGGCGATGACGCCAGAGGCGATGACCGCCGCCCTCGTCTCGGCCGGCGTGCCGCCCGCGGACGCGGCGAAGACGGCTGCCGGGGTGGACGACACCATGAAGCGATGCATCCTGGCGCTCTACCGCTCCGCGGTACACGTGGGCGCGGAGTGGGAGGACGACCTGCGCCGCGTCTCGGCCGCGGGACTGGTCCTCTGGGGCGAGAAGGATCCGTTCGCCGCGGTCCGGTTCGGGGAACGCCTCGCCCAGAGGACGCAGGCCCTCCGGGACTGCTCGCACTGGTGGCAGCTCGAGCGTCCCGCGGAGGTCGCCGCGGAGCTCTCGCGGCACTGGGCGGGACGGTAGTCAGTCGGGCGAGCGAAGCGGCGCGGCGGCCGGCGGCATGCGGACGCGGCGCCACATGTTCAGCACGAAGAGGCTCGCCCCCGCGAGCTGGCCCAGCCCGCCTGCAGCAATGAGAAAACGAAGGACGGGGGCGGGCGAGAGACCCGCCCAGAGCTCGGCCACCGCGCGGAGCGCGGTGGCGATGGCCATCACCCAGTACACCGCCTCGGCGAGCGCGGGCCGATAGCTCGCGTCGTCCCGGGCCGGACGGGGAAACATCCAGGTCGCCACGCCCATCACGATCATGAGCATGAAGCCGACGAGCAGGAGATGGACGTGGGCGGTGATGAAGAGCCTCGGCGGATAGCGCCCGAGAACAAACTCGGCCACGATGATCCAGCCGCCGAGGAGCAATCCGGCCATCAGGAAGACGAAGCTGGTCTTGATGTAGCGCCGCACCAGCGGGGTCATGATGTCGCTTCCTTCGCCAGATCACCCGGGGTTCTCGGCATCACGAGCGCTCTCACGACGCTCGCGCGGGCGGCGTCGGGCTCGGAGCGGGCTCGAAGAGGGTGTTGACCACGCCGTTCTGAAAGCGCCGCTCGCGGACGTGGGTGAAACGCGCGAGGAGGTCGAGCATGCGAGAGTTCTCCGCAAGCACGTAGGCGCGAAAGCGATGGATGCCGCGCGCCTGGGCCGCATCGAGCAGGGCATGGAGGAGGATCGTGCCGATGCCCTTGCCCTGGTATTCGTCCTGCACCACGAAGGCGACCTCCACGGTGTCGGGCTCGTCGGTAGGCTCGTAGCGTGCCACCGCGACGAGCTCGGGGCCATGCTCGCCCACGAGGGCCAGGCGGCGGTGATAGTCCACGCTGGCGAGCACGCGCGCCCAGTTGGGCGGCAGCCGCCGCATGACGGTGAAGAAGCGCTGATAGGCGGTGTGCCGGCTCAGCCGATCGTAGAGCTCGACGAGGCGGGGCGCGTCGTCCGGTCGGATGGGACGAAGACGCAGCTCGCTCCCATCCCGGAGCTGCACCGCGCGTTCGAGCTCGGTGGGATAATGTGAGGTGGAGTCAGCCACGACGGGGCCGATTGTAGCGTGGCTGGCCCTGCCTGGAGGAGGTGGGTCATGATCATTGCGATCCGGGGCATCCGGCAGGATTCGCAGCTGACTGGCCGCGCGGCCGAGCGGCTCGAGGCCGCGCTGGCCTCGCTGCACGTGGCGCCCATCTCGGCGCGCGTGACCTTCTTCGACGACAACGGTCCGCGGGGCGGACTCGGCATGCGCTGTGCCATCAGCGTGCGCGTCCCGTATCGCCCGCTCATCCGCGTGGACCACGTGGCCATCACGCGCCGGCTCGCCTTCGACGGCGCCTTCGCTTCCCTCGAGCGCCAACTCGAGCGTTACCGGCAGCGCAACCGCGACATCAAGCGACGTCCCAAGAAATACTTCGCAGCCAAGCGCCTCCTGACCGCCGGCCTCGAGGAGCCGGGAACGCCCGGACGAGCGCGACGGCGAAAGGCGGGCTAACCCGTGCCAGAACGTCCAGCTTCGCTGACCATCTTCGGCGCCTCACCCTCCCCGGCCGTCGTCACCGTGACGACGGCCTCTCCCGGCCAGCGCTTCGTCCGTGCCGCCCGATCGGCCGCCGTCCTCTGGGCCTTCGCGGTCGGCTTCGTGTTCGTCCCCGGGCTTCACTTCGTGCTCGTGCCGACCTTCTTGATCTTGGGTGCGGTCGCCGGCTTGCGACAGCTCCGAGGCACCGAGGTGGTGTCGGGCGTGCACGGGACCTGTCCCCGCTGCGGGCGCGAGCAGGACTTCACCGCGGGGAATCGCCTCGCCCCGAGCTGGATGCTCGACTGTCCCGCCTGCCACAACACGCTCACCCTCACTCTCGAGTCGGAGAGCGTGCCCAGCGGCCTGACCCCGCGCGCTTAGCGAAGCTCGGCGAG
>Ga0075425_100007480_pt1 | contig 11560 bp, 12 predicted proteins | sample SoiMethybrSBSTD4_FD_75300 | JGI IMG/M metagenome (GOLD analysis project Ga0075425, IMG submission 75300) | Bulk soil microbial communities from a Populus tree surrounding site in Tennessee, USA - Soil MetaG P. TD hybrid SBSTD4 | ecosystem: Environmental > Terrestrial > Soil > Tree plantation...
GGCGGAAAGGAGCTTATGAATCAACCGCTTCAATCTTTTATAAATCTTGTCACGTTTGACCAATCACTGCTTGCACTCAAAGAAAATATTCAGCACGCCGAACAAGAAATCAAAACGCTTCATCAAGAATCGCAACGACTAGAAGAGCATTTTGAAGAACAGAAAAAAATGCTTGCACAATTTCGCAAACAAGTCGATTTGTTAGAACGAGAAGTTAAAGAGCTCTCAGATCAGGAACGAGAAAAAAAGCAGTTACTCGATCAGGTTAAAAACAATAAAGAATATCAACTATTGATGAAAGATTTAGAAAAAGTTCATCAGCGGCAGCTTGAATCAGAAACATCATTATTAACGGCATGGAACTCATTAGAGAATGCACAACAAGATGTCAGTAAACGCCGTGATCAATATGAACACCAAAAATCTGAAATGAATGCAAAAATTGATGAACGTACGCAAGAACTGGCGCAATTAAAAGAACAATTGGCTAGCAGATCTAATGCGCGTAAATCATTTTTAGAAGGTATCCCCGTTGAATGGCTACAAAAATATGCGCTGATGCAATCACGTGTAGGCAATCCGGTGGTACCAGAAAAACGTGGCAGTTGTAGTGCCTGTCATGTTTCTATTCCCGCACAAGATATGACGCAACTGCGTCATAAAGCACTTATTCAATGTCGCAATTGTTACCGCTTTTTATATAGCGAAGAATCATGAAGCAACTTGATATTTTTGCCACCGACAATACCGCTGAATTACCGATACAATGGAAATTATTTGTTGATGGTGCTTCACGCAATAATCCCGGACCTGCTGGTGCCGGTATTTATATCTTGAAAGATGCACAACCTTTTTTTAAAAAAGGTTTTTTTCTTGGTACTAAGACAAACAATCAAGCAGAATATTTGGCATTACTTATTGGTCTTTTCCATATCGCACAATCTCAACAATCTGACGACAAGGTGCATGTAATCTCTGATTCTCAATTGTTGGTAAAACAAGTGAATCGAGAATATAAGGTACGCAATCCGGAACTGATGAAACTTCATGAGCTGGCAATTTCTATGATACAAAAGACTCATGCAGTTGTTATGCATGTCTTGCGTACCGATAATCATGTTGCCGATGCGATGGCAAATCACGGTATTGATGAAAAAATTCCATTACCCAAAGAATTTATTGCACTGCTAGCACGTGAAAATATTACATTGTAGTCTCTTATTATTTATTTTTTTTCTGCAGGCACAGGATCATTATCAAGCAATAGTACCGCGTGTACGGGTCAAAATTGATGAAACGCCCATGACTGAAAACAAAAAATGGGTCATTGCTATCAGTGGACCGGTATTGCTTGCTGATGAGACAAAAAAAGGTAAAAAAATTAATGCCTCTCAATTAACCATTACCTGCAAAAAGAACTGTTTTTATATTAATGGCAAACCTTGTTTGCGTCGTGAATCTCCCGATCACAAAGCAGAGCCAGTTACCTGTCTGCGTTTTTTAATAGAGCGTGGAGGAACCTGCACCTATAATGATCATTGTTATTACGGGTATCTAGAACTGCGCATGCATAAAGAAACGGTATTATTAATTAACGCCATTGAGCTTGAAGAATATGTGTATGCCGTTGTATGCGCGGAAAGTATTCCCTGTTGGCCACTTGAAGTACAAAAAACACAATCAATTTTAACAAGGTCGTATGTGCTTGCAATTATTGCTGATATGGAAAAACGCAAAGAACCGTATCATGTAACTAACACCAATTTACATCAAGTATATAAAGGTAACATTGGTGAATTTGTTCAAATTCGCACCGCGGTGAAAGAAACAAAAGGTAAGTTTCTTGCGCATGACGGCAGTGCTGCACGAACGGAATTTGATATTTGCTGTGGCGGCGCTATTCCTAAAAAGATGCAAGGGATTGATTTTAAGAAAGCTCCGTACATGGCCCGTGGTTATGCATGTAAATACTGTAAACATTATACCAAAGTCTATTCGTGGAAAGCCTCCTATGAAAAGCATATGCTCGAGGCGCATCTGCAAAAATATATCCCGGAATTAAAACGGCTTGAACGTATTGTTATTGCAAAAAAAGATGCAGCTGGTCTGGTGCATGAACTGCTGGTGCATGGTAAAGGTGGCGTAAAAAAGAAAGTAACCGGGCAACAGTGGTATAGTTGGTTTAAAGAAATAAAAAGTTTTATGTTCACGATAAAGCGTAAGGGTACTACGTATCATATTCAAGGAAATGGTACCGGTCATCATCGGGGGTATTGTCAGTGGGGCGGTCGGCGTATGGCAGAATTAGGATTTAAGCATGGCGCAATTTTAAAATATTATTATCCTGGTACGCAGTTACAATCGTTACCAAAAAAACAATAGAGTGATTGAATGCCAAATTATAAAGGTCATATAGCTGGTGGGGCAGTTGTTTATATATTTGTCTTATTTTGTGTTCATGCATGGCTATGTCCATCTTTATCATTAGCAGTAGAGCTATTTATCTTTACGGTAGCCGGCGCACTTTTCCCGGATGTTGATATAAAAAGTAAAGGTCAGAAACTTTTTTACCGCGTAACCGGACTATTAATGATTCTGTTACTGGTACAAGAACAGTATGCCTCCTGTGCATTTCTTGCCTTAGCAGCGTTACTTCCATTGCTCGTGAATCATCGGGGTATATTTCATCAATGGTGGTTTATACTCTCATGCAGTGCGCTTGCCGTTGTCTATGCACGATTATATGTGGTGGAGTATGCGTCACTCATTTCATTGCAAATATTCTTCTTTACGCTTGGCGCATTGTCACATCTCTGGCTTGATTTTGGACCTCGTAAATTATTTAGGATATAATTTCTTTATTAAGTCCCAATCAATATGATTGGGTCGCTTGCTAAAGGATTTAATGAGTTCAAAAAACTATCTGTTTTTACCTATCTATTCACACGGCCGCATAATTCCATACCCCATATATCCTATGGTTACGTAAGGTAATTGTCGGATCTCTTTTTTATAGGTTTTTTTATGAATAGTATTATGATTATTTCTTTTCTTTGTTATACCGCAATTATGTTTGGCATCGCCTGGTCAGCAATCAGACGGCATGCTATGGCCCAAGATAAAGACCAATTTATGCTCGGCGGCAGATCACTCGGGTATGTGGTGACCGCACTTTCAGCCCATGCTGCTGATATGAGCGATTGGTTATTTTTGGGGCTGCCGGGGGCAATCTACTTTTTTGGTATGTTTAAATGCTGGGTGGCAATATCATTAGTAATCGGCATGTTTTTAAGCTGGCAATTTATTGCCGGACCGCTGCGTATTGCAACCCAAAAATATAACAGTAATACCCTCTCGAGCTATTTTCAACAGCGATTTAATGACACCTCAGGACTGATTAGTATTGCAAGCGCACTCATCGTCGTCTTTTTCTTTACGATTTATTTGGCAGTTGGCATCAAAGGGGCTGGCTATGTACTGAATTTAATTTTTGGATTGCCGTATTTGTTAGGATGTTTACTTGGTTCATTAATTGTCATTATTTATTGTGTGGTAGGTGGCTTTGTTGCCGTAGCATGGGTTGATGCGTTTCAAGCAATTTTTTTACTTGCGGCGATTATTGCGACGCCATTGTGGGCCTATTTTACCTTGCCCCATGGCGTACAAGATATTATTAATGCCGCGCAATCATATAATGTTTCATTATCATTATTACCAACATCGGGCTATGACTTATTAAGGATCCTCCTGGGACCTTGTGGTTGGGCATTAGGATATTTTGGCATGCCGCATATTTTGTTAAAATTCATGGGCGCTCGTGATCCGCAAGAAATGTATAAATCTAAATATGTTGGTATTATTTGGCAGATTGTTGCATTGTCAGCTTCTGTTGCCGTTGGATTGGTTGCACTTGCCTATTTTCCAACCTTTTTGGATTATCCAGAACTTATTTTTATTAAAATGACGTTAGAATTATTTACCCCATTTATTGCTGGTCTAATTTTATGCGGTTTCTTGGCCGCTACCTTTTCTACCATGGATTCGCAAGTGTTGGTACTTGCTTCCCTCATGACGGATGATCTGTATAAAAATTTTGTTAACCGTCAGGCAACTCGCGCACAAGTGTTGTGGATATATCGTGTATCTATTGTATTGAGCTTGCTGTTAGCTTTTATTATTGCAGCTGATCAAAACCGTTCTACTATTTTTGGACTTGTTGAATACGCTTGGTCCGGTATTGGGGCATCGTTTGGGCCGTTAGTTATATTATCGTTATATAGCAGATCAATAAATAAATATGGTGCAATGGCCGGTATTTTAACTGGTGGTTGTGTCGCAGCACTTTGGCGGATAATAAATTGGATGCCGGCAGGGCTGGAAGTTAATGCAATTATTCCCGGATTTATTGCAGGATTTGCTGCTATTTATATCATATCTGCAGTTACCGCAAAAAATTGATAATTTTTTTTAAAAATAAAGCTTGAGTTCGTACACTAACCCCGTGCATAGTGATAGTAAGGGATATTAAAGGGGGAATGCTATGAACTTGTCTTATAGATTATTATTCATTTTGTTATTGCCGATATATCAATCACATGCGATGGAAGAAGAAAATAAAAAAGGTCCGAAAGTTTCTGAAGTGTTGGAACTACCTTCTGGAATACTTCGAGCGGGACAATTTTTCGACAACGAAGCGATAGCACAACGGCAAAGCGTAGAGATGGTACAAGATCCTACCGGATCTCATCGTGGACGCAGCTTAACCGCAGATAATCCTAATCCAGCAGCGTTAACGCGAACACCAACCACGACAACTGATGGTAGTACACCGACTACAAGTATGCCGGTAAGTGTTGCTGCAAGTAAAGCCCAATTACCAGGACTGCCATCTGCTTCTAGAATGACAACTCCTAATACAAGTGCTACTCTATTGCCCGGTCTAATGCCAGAATTGAGTGGTAGCAATCCTGATTTATTAGCTAGCGTTATTCCGCCTACGGTATATAATGGCCCAGGCGATGCTGAGTTTAATGAAATTATTCAAAAAGAAGTTATAGAATTATTTAATAAATGTGAGGGTTTATTCACACCTCCAGTAAAAAAACGTATCCCTAAAACTATATCTCATTCTACCGATGAAAAATCTTCAGGTGGAGAAAAATCTGGGGAAGAAAAAACAACACCAAAAAAATCACGTTCTGGAACCGGTTTAGAAATAGTAAACAAAGAAATCCCACTAAATAAAAAAGAACTCTTTCAAGAATTATTTTTAAAAACTAGTAAAGCCTTTTTAATCAAACTTAATATGATGCAACATAATGTTTTATATAGTAGACAAGGATTAGCCCCTTTTTATACCTATTTTGGGATAAATATGGGTGATAACGAGAATAACCGTGTTCCTCTGAATTCATTTTCTGCTGCGCTTAAACCAGTAGTGGAAAATGCATTTGCCGAACATGCTACGGCAGTTAGAAAAGATAATTTCAAAAAGGATTGTTGTATGTATACCTTAATGGGCGTTAGTATCGCTACGAGCGCAACGGCAGCAGTGTTATCGTTGGTAAGCATTTTGGCATAAGATAATATTTAGGGGAATGTGATGAAGTTTTTTTATATTTTATTACTGTGCATACCAACAATATATGCAATGGATAATCCTAAGGATGATCCAGGTGATCGAGAAATGACGGATCGACCAACCACCGGAAGTAGTGCTAATTCAAAAATAAGTAGAACACATACTACCGTATCAAGTAATGCTTCTTTGCCAGCTACAGCAAGTCACGATGTATTACAACCGGTATATGCAAATGAGGTATCAATAAATATAGAAACAAAACTAGATGAGTTTGAAACTGATTTTAATAAAAAAACTTTAGCACTTGTTCGGGATAGTAAACTTGATTCAACTCAGGCGAATTTGTTTCTAGATTTGGTACATAATACTAAAAAAATGATTGCATCAACTACTACTTTTATTGTTGATAGCGTTATTTCTCATCCAGATTTTGGACTAAAAACTATTAATGAATACTTTTGCATAAAAAGGCCGGAGTATAATAGTACTGCGAGTTCTATGTTTCATCCGGGAAGTTCACCCAATAGGCAGTTACAAGAAACGTTTGGAAGTACCATGAGTAATTTTGGTAGCAACTTAAAAGCTGATTATACACAACAATTTAATAGTACTAATAAAAAGATTTATATTTGTATGGGGGTAGGACTAAGTAATCTTTTACTAACAGCCGGAGCACTTACTGCCTTATATCTTAAATAATGTCTTTGCCGAAGCGGTTGTTGTTGAACTCACTTCTTCTATGCTGGTAGATCGCAATTGAGCAATTGCTTGTGCTATTAATGGAATGTTTGTAGGACTATTTTGTTTTCCGCGTAATTCTTGTGGTGGCAAAAAGGGTGCGTCCGTTTCTAGAATAATCTTATCTAATGCTATCGTAGTTACCACGCTACGAAGATACTCATTTTTCGGATAGGTGATGGTACCACCAATACCTATAACAAATCCCCAGTCAATAACCGTTTGTGCAAAATCCAGCTGTTCAGAAAAGCAATGAATAACGCCGTTGATTTCTTTTTTATACTCTTCAAGCACCTGTAATGTTTCTTGCCCGGCATCACGCGTATGCACAATGAGTGCTCGTTCATGGGTAAGTGCAAGTTCTATCTGTGCTTTAAAGACATCATATTGTCGTTGTTTGTCATAACCAGGGTAATGAAAGTCAAGACCACATTCTCCAATTGCTACAATTTTATTTTGTTCTTTGTTGACAAGCATTTTTTGTAATTCTTTAAAGTCCGTTTGCCATGCAGGAGTCGCATCATTGGGATGAATACCAATGGCAGCAAAACAAAAATCAATAGATTGTGCTAAAGAGATACAATTTAAACTTTCCGGAATACTGGTACCAACATTGATAATGGTGGTGACCCCTTTATGAAATGCTTCTTGGGCTATCAAAGATCCTTTTTTGAGCTCATCCGGAGTCAAAAGTCGGTCAAATTCTTTTTTTACCATCATATTTAGATGGCAATGGGTATCAATAAATTGGGAAGCAGGAAGAGACATCTTTGAGTACCTTTTTCTATTTCAAACGCAACCCCTTCAGGAAAAATGCGCGTAGGCTGCTATTTTTTATTTTGTTGCTTTTGGGGCTTGTGCAACTAAAGTCATCCAAAACCCTTCTTTTTTGACAAAGATTTGAGCCATTTTAAAGTTGACTTCGTAAATTTACAAGCGTAGCAGTAGTTGTACTACAAAAAAGAAGAAAAGCAAATAATCCTAGGATATAACCAATAACCATATAACCATATTTATAGGAGTGTCCATGAACAGAAGCGAATTGATAAATTCGTTAAGTGAAGAAACAGCTTTCAGTAAGAAAGATATTGCACGTGTTATAGCTGCGTTTGAACGCATTGTAAAACGTACGTTGGAAAAAGGGTCAAAAGTATCGATGACAGGATTTGGTACCTTCTTAGTTTCTCATCGTCCATCTCGTAAGGGTATTAATCCAGCAACTAAGGAACGAATTAACTTACCAGCAATTAGCATTCCACGCTTTAAAGCAGGTAAGGCATTAAAGGAATTAGTCAGATCAGTAAGGTAATGTAAGCACATTTTCTGACAGGTTTCTACCTGATAGACCGCCTTAAAAAAGCGGTCTATCTTTTATCCCCATTTTTCAAATGGGGGGGCCTCTACTTCGCGTAAAGCTTCCGACTTCGCTTATCCGGGCCTTCCGACTCGGCAAGCTACGACGGACAGGTCGTAGAGCTAGGGCCCGAAGAGCCCATCTTTGATGGATTTTCCCATATAAAATTTCTGCCCGGTTCACATTTTTCTTACGTCATGATAAAGTAAAAACCGATTAGATTCATGTTGCTAGATAGGTTAACTATGATTGATCGGAATTTACTCAAAGAAAATTTTGCCCACATTGCTCGTCTTATCCAAAAAAAAGATCCTTCGTTTGATATAAAGCAGCTCCAAGAATTAGATGCGCGCGTACGATCATTACAAGTTGATGTTGAAACATTACGTCACAAAAAAAATGAACTTGCCAAATCGGTCCATGGCCCGGTTTCGGATGACATTCGTCAACAATCAATAACATTAAGTAAAGAATTAAAACAAAAAGAAACGGCGTTTGAGCAGGAAGAAAAAGCATTATTAGAGTTGCTACTCTCTTGTCCTAATATTCCGAGTGATGATGTGCCAGAAGGGGGCAAAGAATCAAATGTAGTGATTAAAACCGTCGGCAAAAAACCATCATTTAATTTTACGGTAAAAAATCATTTAGAGCTTGGCACCCAACTCGGGTGGCTTGATTTTGAAGCCGGTGCCCGTATTGCTGGCAGTCAGTTTGCCGTATATAAAGGGCAAGCGGTGCAACTGATGTATGCATTGAGTATGTTCATGCTCAAAAATAATATTCGTCATGGCTTTTCACCTATTTTTCCTCCGTATGTTGTCAACGAAGAGTCATTAATAGTGACCGGCAATCTTCCTAAATTTAAAGATCAGGTATATGCAATTCCTGCTGATGGTTTGTATTTAACGCCAACGTCAGAAGTTAATTTAACGAATATGTATCGTGATCAGATTATTGCACAAGAACAACTTCCCATTCGCCATACTGCCTGGACGAGCTGCTTTCGCCGTGAAGCAGGTGCGTATGGTGCATCTGAGCGGGGGCTGATTCGCATGCATGAATTTGAAAAGGTTGAAATAGTATCTCTGGTACAACCAGATCAATCAGCACAAGAACAGGAGCGGATGCTTGCCTGCGCTGAATCTATTTTGCAAGCATTGAATTTACATTATCGAGTAAGTCTTTTAGCAGCACAAGATTCTTCATTTGCCGCAACTAAAACGTATGACATTGAAGTCTGGATGCCGGGGCAAAATGAATATAGAGAAGTCTCGTCAGTCAGTAATTGTGGCGATTTTCAGGCGCGTCGCGGCCATATTCGGTATCGACCTGCCGGCGCACAAAAAATTAATAAATTGCCGCTCGTGCACACCCTCAATGCATCTTCGCTGGCATTGTCTCGATTATGTGTTGCATTAATGGAAACGTATCAACAAGAAGATGGTACGATTGCTATTCCGGATGTATTGAAGCATGAAGGAATTTTTTAAGTAAGGGTGGCGCAATGCTTGCCGATGATATAAAAAATCAGATTGCTCACATACAACTGGTAACTAAAAAGACATTAAAGGGGATAAGTTCCGGTGCAATACGCACGCGACTTAAAGGTACTGGATTTGAATTTGATCAATTGCGAGAATATCAACAATCGGATGATCTGCGCTTTATTGATTGGAATAGTTCACTACGTACACACAGTTTATTAGTAAAAAGTTATTTTGAAGAACGTGACCGCACTATCATGATTATCGTTGATAATTCTGCCTCGATGCATTATAGTTCAGCAGATCAAAGTAAATTAGTAGTGGCAAGCCAAGTTGCTGCAACGCTCATGTATGCAGGGTTATTACATAATGATAAAATTGGTTTTGCCGTCATGGATGATGAGAAAGTACATTATTATCCACCAGTCTATGGTCAACAAGCGACATTAGCACTTATGCATACGGCATTAACGACTCCTTTATCGGGTCGGTCTGATGTAGTGCATCAATCATTGCAGACGGTACTTGATCGTGTTAAAAAAGGGACCATGTTGTTTGTAATATCTGATTTTATTGATGAGCATTCGTATCTTGATATGTTATCCTGGGCGCGGCAAAAACATGATGTTATTGCCGTTCGCTGCTTAGATGAACTTGAGCAACAGTGCGATTTAAATGCATATATATCATTACAAGATCCGGAAACGCAGGAAAGTTTGTTGGTTAATATTGCCGAATATAATGCGTTGCTTCAAGCACGGCTTGCCGGTCAGACGGTACAGTTTAATCAGATGGGCATTGACCTGCTTGATATTATACCGCAGCGACCATTTATTACTGATATTGTTCAATTTTTTAATCAACGGGTACGTTGAATATGAAAGAGCTTAAAGATTTATACGATATTTATGATTTTTGGTATATGCCATGGTGGCGCACCTGGTGGGGTATGACCATAGTGGCTATTATCGCACTATGTCTCTTGGTATTGTTTGTTGTAATCGTGATATACAGTATCAAATACTATCGTCGTAAAACGTATAATGAATGGCAACATATACATAAACAGTTGGGGGTTTTATTACAAAAGCGTTCACTAACCAAGTTTGAATATCAGCAGCTTATAGCGTTGCTTAAAAGGAAGCTGGTGCTCTGCTTTGATACGGCGTTGGAAAGTAAGACGGATGAAGAACTACAAGTATGGCTTGGTTCCTTTCCGACAGAGAGTATTGAGCATCAATTGGCATCTTTGTTTAACAGCAGTACTATTCGCTTTGCGCCTGCATTAGGGCAGGGATATGAATTAACGCATTATATTCAAATGGCACTGGATTATGATCAGCGTAAGAAAGTGAACGCTTGACACGTCTGTTACAATAATAAAGAGTTTTAAATAATTAATATCTATTGTTGATATGCAATGATATTTTTTTAATTACATGTTAGAAAATTCATGATATCGACGTTCACCTTAAAGGACAATCAATGACCAAACATATTAGCGTCAAGCTGCCTGATGATCTTATTGAAGCGCTAAAATCGGAAAAAATGATAGCAATCCTGGCTACGTTTTCTGAAAAAGGATTACCGCATACCACTCCTATCCAATGGCTTTATCCTAAGGATTCAGAAAGTATCTTAATCTCTATCAACAAAGAACACCAAGGATATCACAATATGGTATGGCAAAAAAAAGTAATGCTGTGCTTTTTATATGCAGGCAATATTGCGTATAGTATCTTAGGTCGTGCGGGAGTTGTTCGTGCTCCTTCAATGGTACATCCACTGATGAATATTGTTCGTATTGATGTTATTGATGTGAAGAACGATCGCTCCGTATTAGTAAATGTGACTAATGGTGCAACCTGGGCATTTGCATCATGGGAAGCAGAAGAATTATCAAATAGTTTAATGGAAGAATTAAAAGAGCTTTCAAAAACTTTGTAGATGCTGGTAATGAAAAAGGGATGCGCTATGAAACGTAACGTTATTTTTTTAGTAAGTTTAATCGGATTTTTCTTCTTGTTGAGCATTGCTCAGCAAGAAGATGAGGCCGAATCAGCTGATTATGGAGCTGAATCAGAAGAACCGATGCAACAGGAAGAAGCGGTAGAACCTGAGCAACAACCGGATTATACGCAAATGCAACAACCGGACGTTGCTTATCCAGGTCTTCCGGCGCAGCAAGCTATGGCGGATACTGCCGGGCAAATGCCGTCTCAACCAATGCCACCTGCTGAAACTGCTCCTGCACCACTAACTATAGAAGCGACTGAGCAAGAAGAAGGGGAAGAGGCTGGTCCAGCAACGGAAGAAAAGCCGGTAGATTATGGTGAAGGGGTAGATACGCTGACTATTAGTGGTAGTGGCAATTGGTTGTTAAAACGGGTCTGGTGGGAAAAG
>Ga0075425_100007484_pt1 | contig 11557 bp, 7 predicted proteins | sample SoiMethybrSBSTD4_FD_75300 | JGI IMG/M metagenome (GOLD analysis project Ga0075425, IMG submission 75300) | Bulk soil microbial communities from a Populus tree surrounding site in Tennessee, USA - Soil MetaG P. TD hybrid SBSTD4 | ecosystem: Environmental > Terrestrial > Soil > Tree plantation...
ACCGGCCATAGCGGTGATCACCGACTTTGGCGTGGGGTTGAGCGGCAAGGAGCCCGAAAACTCGAAAGGCATGGGCTCGGCGAGCACCTGTGAACCCTACCGGGAAATCATCGAGCTGGGTCTGAGTCGAGAATCGCAATGCCATGGCAATCTGGCAGGATCTAGTCTCCGACTACGGGATTCCAGGGTGGCTATCAAAGCGTTCGGCGCTTCGCTTACAAATTGCGCGGGGCCCAAGTGCCACAAGCGCGGGCGGTGATTCTCACCGCCCCGGGAGAAGAAGGCCAAGTCGATTACGGCAGCGGGCCGATGGTGCGCGAAGCGCCAAGCAGTAAGTATCGACGCACCCGCTTGTTCGTGCTTAAGCTGGGCTATATTCGCAAAGCGAAACGGCTGCTGGTGTTCCGCTCCAGTACGCGCATCTGGGCCGAGCTCCATGAGAAGGCCTTTCGTCGATTAGGCGAGGCTCCGCGCATTCTGGTGCTGGATAATTTTGCGCGAAGGTGTGCTGGTTCCCGATGTCTACGACGCCACGCTCAATCCCCTCTATCGCGACATGCTCGCCCATTACGGTGCGGTCGCCCTACCCTGCCGGATCCAAGATCCAGATCGAAAAGGCAAGATGGAGTCAGCCGTGGGCCACACCAAGAAAACTCCTCTGAAAGGACAACGCTTCGAGAGTCTGGAACAGGCGCAAGCCTATCTGGATCGCTGGGAAGTAACATGGGCGGATACGCGCATTCACGGAACCACGAAACGGCAAGTGGCGACCATGTTCGCGGAAGAAAAACGAACCCTGCTCCTGCTGCCGGTGGAACCGTTCCGCTATTACCACTACGGCGAACGGGTGGTGCATCTGGATGGCTGTGTCGAAGTCGAAGCCGCCTATTACGGACCTGCTTCACCAAAAAATCCCTCTGTACACCGAATTCGCCAACTCCTGCTTTGAACGCACTCTCAAACGAATCGTAAAAGCCAAGCAAGTTCGTGTCCTGGGCTACAACGTATTTTCCCGCATGCTCTTATAACCACTCTCCTTTGTGCTCAGCGTAGAAAGCCATTTCAGTAGCAAGCCGCGATTTCTCGTCAATCGGCATAACGCCCTCTCAATCGGCTTCGAAAGAGTACCTCATGCTTCAGAGAGGCGGGAGTTATAATTCCCACAACTCATGTCCTTCGCCACGGACACCTCACTCGGGCCCTACAAGATCATTGCGCTTATCGGCTCCGGCGGCATGGGGGAAGTCTATCGCGCGCGCGACACTCGCCTGCTGCGCGATGTGGCGCTGAAGGTCCTGCCGGCTTCGTTCACCAATGATCCTGACCGCTTGCGGCGCTTCGAGCAGGAGGCGCGGGCGGTCGCGGCGCTGAACCATCCCAATATTGTTTCGGTGTACGACGTCGGCGCGGCCGAGGGCGTGCACTACATCGTCTCCGAGTTGCTCGAAGGCGAGACGCTGCGCCAGCGGATTACGCCCACGGGAATGCCGGCGCGGCGAGCGATTGAGCTTGCCGTGCAGCTGGCGAACGGACTCGCGGCGGCGCACGAGCAGGGCATTGTGCATCGCGACCTGAAGCCGGAGAACATTTTCATCACGCGCGCTGGAAGGCTGAAGATTCTCGACTTCGGCCTGGCCAAGCTGCGACGCGAGCGGGCGATTGATGAAACCGTGGGATCGCAAACTGCCGCGCAGACGGAAGTTGGCCAGGTGCTCGGGACCGCGGGCTACATGTCTCCGGAGCAAGTGAAAGGCGAGCCTGCCGATCATCGGTCCGACATTTTCAGCTTCGGCAGCATTCTTTACGAAATGCTGAATGGCCAGCGGGCGTTCAAGCGCAACACCAGCGCCGAGACGATGACTGCGATCCTGAACGAGGAGCCGCCGGAGTTTGCGCTGAAGACTGGCGCCATCGCTCCCGCGCTCGAGCGCATCGTCCGGCACTGCATGGAGAAGCAGCCGGGCCAGCGATTCCAGTCTGCACATGATGTCGCGTTCGATCTCGAGTCGGTTTCAAGCATCTCGGGAACAACTGCGGCCCCTGCAGCAACAAAGCAAAACAAATGGTTGCGCCCTGCGGTGGCAGCACTCGTTTTGCTTGTCGCTGGTCTGGCTCTGGGCGCATGGCTCAAGCCGAGCACGCCCGACGTTCATCCCAAGCTCCATCGCATCACCTTCCGTCGAGGAACGATCTGGAACGCGCGCTTCACCCCCGACGGCAACCTCATCTATGGCGCCGCCTGGGATGGCCGACCAATCGAGCTTTACGCGGCGCAGAATGGAAGCACGGAATCGCGGCCACTGGGAGCGCCTTCAACTGGTGTGTACGCCGTCTCCAGTTCCGGAGAATTGTTGGTCGCGAGCAATTTTCAACCTGAAGGCTTTGAGTCGTCGGGCATGTTAGGGCGCGCGCCGGTGGGCGGTGGTGCGCCTCGCTCAATCGCCGACGGTATCGAGTACGCCGATTGGGCCCCTGATGGCTCCGGCATGGCCGTTGTGCGCCGCGTTGACGGCAAAGACCGCCTCGAATTCCCAATGGGGAAGGTCCTGTACGAAACGGCGGGCTGGGTCAGCCATCCGCGAATATCACGTGATGGAAAAACCATCGCTTTTATTGACCATCCTTTCGAGCGCGACGATGCCGGGTCCGTCGCAACGGTTGATCTCTCCGGAAGCAAGAAAACACTCAGCGAGCAGTTTGTCAGTGCGCAAGGGCTGGCATGGTCGGTGGGAGGAAATGAGGTTTGGTACACAGCCACGACTTCCGGGTCGAGCCGGGAATTGCGCGCGGTCTCACTCGCCGGGAAAGAACGGCTAGTTTACCTCGGGACTGGCACGTTGACGTTACACGACATCTCGAAAGACGGCCGAGTGCTTTTCACGCGAGATGACCTGCGCGCAGGAATGATCGCCTTGGCGCCAGGGGACAAGAAAGAGCATGACCTGAGTTGGCATGACTGGACCGTCCCGCGCGACCTAAGCAACGACGGAAAGCTAATCGCGTTTGACGAAACCGGGGAAGCAGGCGGTGAGACGGGAGCGCTGTATGTGCGCGGCAGCGATGGGTCACCGGCTGTGCGCTTGGGAGAAGGGCGATCCCCAACACTTTCTCCTGACGGCAAATGGGTAGTCGCTCGGGCTCCGGGCGCGCGCCATGAGCTCTTACAGTTGCCGACCGGAGCCGGGGAGTCGCGGACGATCTCAACCGGCGACGTTCTAGCGCAGTACGCTTACTTCTTTCCCGATGGGCGACATGTGCTCGAAGTAGGCAACACCGAAGGGCACGGATTGAGGCTTTGGATCCAGGACAGCCAGGGTGGTTCTCCGCAGCCGATCAGCCCGGAGGGCGCGATGGTCAGACGGCGGCAAGATATCTCTCCGGATGGGAAGCTCATTGTCGCGCGGGATCCCGAGGGCAAAATTTCGGTCTATCCCGTCGCGGGAGGCAAGGCGATTCAGGTTCCGAAGGTTGAATCGGGCGAGGAGCCAGTCCAATGGACGCCGGACGGCAAGGGAGTAATCGTCGGGCGTCGCGAAGTTCCCGCGCGGACGTTCATCATCAATCTGGCCTCCGGCGAGCGCAAGCTGATGCAATCGTTTATGCCCGCCGACCCGACAGGCCTGTTCGGCAATGCCAGCCCCAATTTTTCGACTGATTTGAAAAGCTACGTCTATTCCTACCAGCGGATTACTTCGGACCTATACGTTGTGGATGGGTTGAAGTAGGCCGGGCCGAAAAGCCTTTAACCGCAAAGAGCGCAAAGGGCGCAAAGAAACACAAGAAAGTGAAATTCTTCCTTGCGCGCTTCGCGAATCCTTCGCGAACTTTGCGGTTAAGAGCTTTTGAAGTTCCCCGTGGCAACCAGCTTCCCGCGCTCATCCTTTTGCACGTACGCCCACGGAATCCGCGGATCGTGGGTGAACATGGTCAGCCAGTTCTCGGGAACGGCGCGGGCGTAGTAGCGCTTGCGGCTCTCGATGGTTTCGAGGGGATACAGATCGAACGACATGCCCCAGTTCACTTCGACATGAGCGCTTGTGGGGATCAGATCGGAGATGTAGCAGGCAGTCTTGTCTCCGCTCTGGATGATTACAGCCTGCATGTCGCGCGTGTGGCCGGGAAAGACCTCGACCCAAATCCCGGGGACGATCTGCTGATTGCCTTTCAGCAACTTCATCTGCCCGCTTTCAATCAGCGGGTCGTAATTCTCGTGCAGATAGCTGACCGAGTCCCGCTGCCCCTCGTGCGCGTGCTTCCACTCGCCTTCCTGGACATAGTAGGTGGCCTTGGGAAATGTGGGTGCGATGTTGCCGTTGCAACGGACGGTATTCCATCCCGCGTGGTCGAAGTGAAGGTGTGAGTTGATGACGATGTCAATGTCGTCAGGCGAGAGTCCGGCAGCGTTCAATTGATCGAGAAGCTCGGCCGGCTGGCTGTAGATTTCAACCATCTTCTGAGTGAGCTTATTTCCGATTCCGGTCTCGATGAGGATGGTCTTCTCGCCAGTACGCACAAGTACGGAGTTCAAGCCGACAGGGACAAGGTTTCTTTCATCCGAGGTGACCCTTCTTGACCACAGGACTCTCGGCACGATCCCGAACAGCGCGCCGCCATCAAGGTGGTAGATGCCGTCGGAAAGGGCGGTCAGTTCGAAGTCGCCGATCGAGCAGCTGTTGGCTACTCGCTCCTGGCCATTGGCTGCGGACTGTGGCTTATCGTGCAATTGCTGCTTTCGACCTCAAAAAGATTTTAACCGCAGAGAGCGCCGAGGTCGCAGAGTTCACGTTTATTGCCGTTCAGGAACGTGGGTTTGTTTTCTCTGCGGTCTCGGCGTTGTCTCTGCGAACGCTGCGGTTAAAGGCTTTGCCAAGAGCCAACAGCCAAGAGCCGAAGGTCGCACTACCGCGTGCTAAAATGAACCCATATCTCTGATGTCCCCTGAAATTGAGCATTTAATCTCGCTGCAACGTACCGACCGCGAAATCCAGCGCCTGAAGGCTGAAATCGCGGAACTCCCCAAACGCGTTGCCGTAATCGAGCAAAGATTACTCGGAACAAAAGCGGCGCTTGAAAAGGCGAAAGCGGCCGTCAAAGCCGACGACGCTGCGCGCAAGAAGTACGAGACCGCCATCACCGACCTTCGCGGGAAGATCTCGAAATATCGCGATCAGTCGCTCGAAGTCAAGACCAACGAACAGTACAAGGCGTTGATGCACGAGATCCAGTTCGCCGAGCAGGAAATTGGTACGAACGAGGACAAGATTCTCGAGCTGATGGTCAACGCCGAAGCGCGCGAAAAGGAAGTAAAGGCCGCCGAAGCCGAACTGAAAGAGGAAACCGCTGAGATCGAGAAGGAAAAACTCGTTGCCCGCGAGCGCACTGCGCAACACGAAAAAGAGTTAGCCGAATGGACCGGAAAACGAGACGCCGCCCGCGCCGCCGTTGACCCTGACTTGCTGCGCCACTACGAGCGGGTTTCGAAGTTCCGTGGATCGGGTATTGCGGAGGTGCTCGACCACAAGTGTATGGGCTGTTCAGTGGTGCTGCGTCCTCAGACCTATAACGAGATCCGCAGCGGCAAGCTGATCTATTGCGACTCCTGCCAGCGCATCCTTTACTTCGATCCTTCAAAAGAAGCTCCAACTGAAGCAATAGCAGAGAAGGCGCATCGCAGGCGGCATCATCCGAAAATTGACGCCAGTCACGCCTGGTACTATCGCCCTGACTATGGCGACAATGGCGAAGTGTTCCTCGCCTTCTCGAACTCTGACGGAAATGCCAGCCGCCGTGTCTACGATTTTGCTACTGGCCGCAGGTTAGGCGACATACTCATTCGGGACGGCGCATATCGGCAGGCGTTTCCTGAAGACCTCAACGACGCCATTCGCCTGAATGGCACCTGGACCGACGCCGAGCAGGAAGACTGGGGCGACGAACTACCGACCCACGTCCTCGACGTGTTGCAGCGTGATTTGGATTTGGCGCGCGCGGAGATGACAGCGCATCACGCCAAGGAAACGGCTCAACCGAGCACCGTGGCGAGCTAGAGCTACTGCCCGCCGTTTTGCCCCTGTAACACCACTCCGCCTTCGATCTTCGGAATGCCGAAGTGTCCTGCCAGGTGCAGCAGGTCGAGCGGGCTGATCGACCCTGATACCTCCACGAAATCAATCTGGCTTTCTCCCGCGTGAAGAATCGCGATCTTACGGACGGCATTGTTCTCAAAGTGCAACCAAAGGTCGGTCTCGCCGGGATAGCCGTTCTTTGAATGGTTGTTTACCAGCCGCTTCCATCCGGCCGCGTGGTACTCCTGCACCACTGCATTGAGCGCCTCGGGATCGTAGGTCGCAGCGCCGTGGAAACGAAACTCGTGCACCGAAACGCCGTCTACTCCGGCAATCACCCGCCGCAGGTCCTGGTCGTCCTGGTCGAGCTTGGACGCCAGCACCAGCATGGAGTGGTCGAGCGAAAACTCCGTCCGCGAGGTTGCATTCTGGCCGAGGCTATGCAGGGCCTGGGGAATCCAATCCTGAGGCGTTTGGCTGAAGGCGACAGAGGCTGAAATCAAAAGGGCGGAAAGAAATAGAACTCTGGAAGGTTTCACGAGCGACCTCGGCATAAACAGGATGGCGGTCCGATGCCCTGAGCGCACCGGAACATCACAATTGAACCCAAGGAATAAGGAAGAGTTTCGGTGGAATTCCCGAATGCCGTTGCGGGACGAAGATTTGTGGATAACTTTGGCTGCTACGTAGTTCAGGTGTGGCTGACCACAAATTTGCATTTCCTTGACCCTGTCGAGATACGAAACCACGACCCACAAGTTAGTCTGATCCCGGACATCAAGTGGGCTTAGGCTGCAAATGGGCTGAACCGCTCGAAAATCCCAGAGCTTTCAAAATATTTTCCCCGGCTCAATCGTCTATAGATACGAAGGCAGTGATTTTGAAGCTCTTGCGGACCGGCCGCGAGTGCTAAGGAGTCGGTTAAGTTAGGGTTGTTATTCGCTTTTTATTCGCTATAATGAGGCTACTTGGCCACTCACAAACCACAGCTGAGGAGGAATTTATGCTGACTGTTGCTACTAAGACCGTGGCCGACACCCTAGTCCTGCATTGCCACGGCAGACTCGTGCGCGGCGAGGACTCGGCGCTGTTGTGCGCCGCAGTGCAATACCATGGGCAAGATGTTGTCCTGGATCTGGGCGGCGTGACCGCGATAGACGCCGCCGGAATCGGCGCACTGTTATCTCTGCAAGCAGCAGGGATCTATCTCAAGCTGATGAATCCGACCGGGGCGGTTCGAGAGGTGCTAAAGCTGACGGGAATGGATGCAGTGTTTGAGGTCCATGAAGGAGTCCAACTCAACGAGTCCATGGCGCCGGACGTCGTGGGCCTAAGGCCTATACTCGCTTGATCCCTCTCGTGGGCCAAAGGTCTCCGGTTGACGCAACCTGCTTTCGCCAAGTCGGAAGCCGGCAGTGTAGCATGAAAGGCAAGCATAACTGGCCGATGCAGCAAGAGTGACTTCATCCGAACCACCATTTTGTGAGTGGAGGCTGGCGTCGAGGAGGGAGTGGCTTCAACTCATGGTACCGCGCGCCGCTTCGCCGGCGTCGTCTACCAAAAGTGTGTGCTCGATACCGTAGCTTTGGCATGCTTGTTTCCAGCTTTCAGGCGATAGAGTGCCGTCTGAGAGCTTGGTAACGACTTCGAAGGGATTGAGTTGTTCGTTCCCTTTAGTGAGATACAACTCACCAGGGTCGGCGTGCACCTGCCAGCCTACCCTCACCAAAGCGAGCGCAAGCGCCGCGCCCAAGAGAGAGCGTGCGCGCTGAATGCGCTGTTCAGGGTTGAGGAGCATGCCTTTCGGATCCCGAATCCGCTGCGCAACCCATCCCCGAGCGCTTCGAACAGTGCTTCGACGGTGACTTTGTTAATGAGAGCTGCGTTTTCCCCTACGAATTCCATCCAACTCGGAATGATCAAGAGCTTGCCCTGCTCTTTCCAAGAGACGGATTTCAGCTCTTGAGGCACGTCTTGAAATACAGCGTAAAGAAAAACCGCCTCTGTAATCGTAATGTCATGCAACAGGGAGGAGGCTGTTCGTGTGTCTTCAGATCCACCATCGGAAGGCAGGTTTGCTATTGTCGCAATGCGATCGCGAAGTGGAGGGTGACTGTCGTAAGCCTCCGCTTTGCCTTCTTGTAGCTCACTCTCTATCCCGCGATCAACCGCTTTCGCAACATTTGGTGCTTTCAAAAACACAGCAAACCCATCCCCAATCGGCGGCAGGAATCCCGCGCTGAACATCGGAGCCAGTTCCTGGCTGCAGAATGCGTTCCAGGCCAGCCCGGCTCCGTGCACAAGCCGTAGCCCAGAAGCGAAGGACTTTGTGCCACCAATGATGCAGGCCAGCTCGTCAGCTTGAAACTCCTGACGCCTCGAAACAGAATTGATGGCAGGCAAAAAAAAAGAGTCAGTACCACTCAGAATTCCGAACACGATTGCATAAAGGATTTGCATTGCGGCGACTCGCATAGCCTTGCCGACCGTGGCCATATTCTCAAACGTCCGAACCATAGCAAGCTGCGTCCTCCGAAGCCATGGACCGAGCTTGGTATCGCCGCCGTAATAGTGCGCAACCTCGTGGGCCAAGATCGCACGAAACTCTGAAACATTCAGGACACCGAGCAGCGGCAGGCCGATCGCATCACCCGCCGGGCCCCGACTCCCAGAAAGCCTCCTCGGTCTGCAACCCCGGCGTTGACTTCGGGAATGAGATAAACCTCACCAGGCACAGGTTCGCGCAACGCAGAGGCGATGTTTTCAATTTCCGCAAAAAGCAACGGATGCATCCGGGCATCGAGGCGCAGGCCTGGAGCTGTGAACTTGTCGGGACGTGGCAAGATCGACCAAAGCATCGAGCCAGCTATGATTACGCCACCAACGAGGAAGGCCAGACTTTGAAATCCACGACTGTTCGTGAAGAGCAGCCAGGGTAAATACACGCATAGGGTTGCTAAAAGAAATATCAAGATATAAGACGCGACCATCAAGAGCATTGCCAACGCTGCAAACAAGACGAGCGACCTGCGCGGCGGTATAAAAACAGCGTCGGGCAGCATTGGCGAGCAATAATATCAGCGGCGTTCGGTTACGCCTATTGTATCAACCCGCCGTTCGGTTCCTCTTCCGGCGGAATTACGACAGCAGCCGCAACACGGTCCCCCGGCTCCATATGTAGCAGGCGGACGCCCTGCGCGCTGCGCCCGGATTCACGGATGGTGCTTGAATCCATGCGGATGATTTTGCCGTATTGGCTGATCAGCATGACTTCGGATTTCTCTGTCACCTGCGCGATACCGGTGACTTTGCCGTTGCGCTCGGTGGTCTTCACGTTGATCACGCCTAACCCACCACGTCCTTGCAGACGATATTCGTCTGCTGGCGTGCGTTTGCCGTAGCCGTTCTCGGTGATGGAGAGAATGAGCGAGCCTTTGATCGGAATGGTTGCGTCGGTCGCCGTTGCTTCGGGGACACCGGCTTCGGCCTTAGCCTTTTCGAGTTCAGCCTCAGCCTTCTTGATGTCCTTCGGAGTGGTAGCCATGCCGACGATGTAGTCCTTCTCGTCGAGCTTCATGCCGCGTACGCCATACGCCGGACGGCCCATGTCGCGCACGTCAGATTCGTCGAAGCGGATTGCCTGGCCATCGTGCGAGGCGAGGAAAATGATCTGGTTGCCGTCGGTAAGCGTGGTGCCGACGAGCTCGTCGCCTTTGTCAATGCCGATGGCGATGATGCCGCGCGACATCACATTGCAGAAGTCTTTCAGTGGCGTCTTTTTCACGGTGCCGTTGCGGGTGGCAAAGAAAATATACCTGCCCTCTTCTTCGAGATTGCGGACCGCGAGCATGGTGCGCACGGTCTCCCCGGGCTGTAGCCCAACAAGATTCGTTACGTGCTTGCCCTTACCGGCGGCGCCGACGTCAGGAATTTCATAGACCTTCAGCCAATAGACGCGTCCGGTGTTGGTGAAAATCAGAATGTAGGCGTGGGTTGACGCAATGAACAGATGCTCGACGAAATCCTCGTCGCGCGTTTTCATGCCGGTGCGGCCCTGGCCTCCACGTCGCTGTTGGCGGTAGGTCGAAATTGGCGTGCGCTTCAGATATCCGCCGTGGCTGACCGTGACCGCAACTTGTTCGTCTGCGATCAGGTCTTCGAGATGAATCTCCGCGGCCTCATCTTCAATGACGGTGCGACGTTCGTCGCCATAGAGCTTTTTGATCTCCTCCAGCTCAGTGACGATGACTTTGCGCAGCTTTTTCTCCGAGCCAAGTATCGATTCGTACTCAGCAATATTCTCGCGCGTGGTGCCCAGCTCTTTGTTGATTTCGTCGATAGAGAGCCGCGTCAAGCGGTGCAGTTGCAGTTCGAGGATTGCGTCGGCTTGAATTGTGGTAAACGGCTTCTCGGGATCGAGCTTAGGCGGTCTTCCTGTAGTGTTGATCTCAATCTTTTTGCCGCCGAAGTATGTGACCAAGTTCTCGCGGGCATCGGCGCGATTGGCACTGCCGCGGATAATTGCGATCACGTTGTCCAGATGATCTAGAGCCGTGAGGTAGCCCTCTAAGATGTGCTCGCGGTCTTTGGCCTTCTGCAGCAGGTATGCGGTGCGGCGTCGAACGACATCCACACGGTGATCAATAAAAATCTGAATGGCCTGAATCAGGCCCAGCTCTTTGGGTTGCCCGTGGATCACCGCGAGCAGGATCATGCTGAAGTTTTCCTGCATCTGCGTGTGCTTGAAGAGCTGGTTGAGGATGATCTGGGGCTCCGCGCCGCGCTTCAGCTCAACGACGATGCGCATTCCGTCGCGATCGCTCTCATCACGAATGTCGGAGATGTCTTCGATGGTCTTGTTGTTGACCAGCTCAGCCATGCGCTCGATCAGATAACGTTTGTTCACCTGATAAGGAATTTCGGTGACGATGACCGCCTGGCGATCTTTGCTGATGTTCTCGATTGCCGCCTTCGCGCGCATAGTGAAGCGGCCACGGCCGGTCTTGTAAGCCTCAAGAATTCCGGACTTGCCGTGAATGATTCCTGCCGTCGGGAAGTCTGGTCCCTTAACAATCTTCAGAATTTCGGGAAGCGGAGCCGCAGGGTTGTTGACCAGCGTGATCGCTGCCTCCACGATTTCTGTCAGATTATGCGGCGGAATTTTGGTCGCCATCCCGACGGCGATTCCGTCTGAGCCATTGATCAGCAGATTCGGAATCCGCGCGGGCAGAACGTCCGGTTCCATCTCGCTGCCGTCGTAGTTCTCGCGGAAATCTACGGTGTCTTTGTCCAGGTCTTCGAGCAGAGCTGTTGCGACCCGCGACAGGCGAGCTTCGGTATAACGCTCAGCCGCCGGCGGGTCGCCATCCACCGAACCAAAATTTCCCTGACCATCCACCAGCGGATAGCGCAGCGCGAACGGCTGCGCCATGCGGACCAAGGCGTCATAGAGAGCGAGATTTCCATGCGGATGGTATTTGCCCATCGCGTCG
>Ga0075425_100007485_pt1 | contig 11556 bp, 10 predicted proteins | sample SoiMethybrSBSTD4_FD_75300 | JGI IMG/M metagenome (GOLD analysis project Ga0075425, IMG submission 75300) | Bulk soil microbial communities from a Populus tree surrounding site in Tennessee, USA - Soil MetaG P. TD hybrid SBSTD4 | ecosystem: Environmental > Terrestrial > Soil > Tree plantation...
CTCCGCGAACGATCAAGCTCCACCACTTGGGGTTCAACTGGGATACCAGCGCGAACCCGGCCGCGCTTGCCGGCTTGTTCGTGCTCGACATGACCGTGACGCTCGGCCGCGATGGTGATTCGTTCAACGGTAAGTACGTCACCGACAGCTTCGACAACGACGGCAACATCATCCCCTCGCTTCACGCCGAGGGAACGGTGAAGGCGCAACGCGTCGAGGTGCGCTAAGGCAGACGAGCGCGGCGGGCCGCCTGAAGGCGGCCCCCACCTCGCAACCTTATCGTTCTACTGCGCTCGCCACTTCGTTCTTCACATTCTGAACCGACGCGAGACGGTCGTGCTGGGGGTGATAGGCGAAGACGAACTTCTTGAACTCGGGATGGAGGAAATCCATTCCGAAGTCGTATTTCTTCATCTCCTTGAACGCCTGATCCGCACTCCAGCTGTCCTCTTCCATGCGATAGACAGCGGTCATGACGCCGGTGCGATGGCGGCCGCCTGCGCAGTGCACGTAGACCGGCTGCTGGGCCGGATCGTTGACGATGCGCAGGAACGTCGCGAGCTGCTCCGCAGTGGGGGCGACGCGAGGAGTCATCCCAATGCGATAGAAGCGCATCCCCGATGCAGCGACGAGCTTCGCTTCATCGGCGTTGTCGCCGTCGGCCTGGAGGTCGATCACCGTCTTGACGCCGAGCGCCGCGAGATCGGCGTAGTCACGACCTTTCGGTTGCGCGCCGCGATAGTAGGTGTCGTCGATGCGTCCGAAGTTGTCGATCCGGATCGTCGAGAGGCCGACGTTCGAGGACGGCCGTTGATTGACTTGCGCCGCCGCCGCCATCGCGACGACCAGTGAGAGCGCGCACGCGCACAGGAAACCTGCTTTGAATCTCATCGGGGAGCCTTCACTCACTTCAGATTACAAAGGATCGGAACGCGCCCGCTGCTCGCAGTCGCACTCGCTTATAAGGCAAGGGCGGTGCCATTTCTCAAGGTAGGACGCCGTTTGCTCGGTCGCGGCCGTCGGCCTCCGGTGAGGACGAATTTTGGTAGCCCGCGCTCACCGGATCGTGATCTTCTGGACCCGGAAATTGCCGACCTCTGCGACCAAGAGCGTGTTCTCGCTGCGGCAGTCGATCTCGTTGACGGTGCCAAATTCCTTGAGGAGCTTCCCTGCTCTGCCGAACTTCCCCACCATCGTGCCGTCGAGACGCATCTTGTAGATCTCGCCAGCGGTGTCGATGTCATTCGGCGGATTCGAATTCGACACGTACATCAGCTGGTTCGGTCCAGACGTGATGCAGATCGCCTGGGCGTTGCCGACCCCTTTGATCTCGCTCTTGAAGGTGCCGTTGTTATCGAACACCTGGATGCGCTGATTGCCGGCATCGGCGGCGTAGACGTTGCCCTGTGCATCGATGGCGATGCTGTTGACGCTGGCGAATTCGCCGTTGCCGGTGCCGCGCTGGCCCCACGACTTCACGAAGGCGCCGTCCTTGTTGAACTTCGCGATGCGGGAGTTGCCGAGTCCGTCGGCGACGAAGATGTTGCCTTGCGCGTCCCAGGCAACGTCGGTCGGACGGTTGAAGACATCCTGTGGCGCGCCGGCGCCAGCAGCGCGCCCGCCGCCGCGTCCACCGCCTTCACCGGCCGGCCCTGCACCGCCGGCACGCGGTGGGTTGTTGATCGCCTCGGCCTTGCGTCCGAGCAGAAACGCGACCCGTCCCTGTGAATCGAATTTCATGACCATCGCCGACAATTCGTCGACCACCCAGATGTTGTCCTGCGGATCGACGCGCACCTGCGCGGCAAAGAGGAAGCCGTACGCTCCGGCGCCGATCTCGCGCGTGAAGCGTCCGTTGCGATCGAACTGAAACAACCGCGAGCCGCCGTGCGCGAACGGCCGCGCCGTCGCTATCGACAGCGTCGGATGACCGGTGCGTGTGTAGACGTAGATGTCGCCGCGCGAGTTGGTGGCCACGCCGCCGACTTCGCCCAAGTAGATGTCGTCGGGGAGTGTCAACGGGTTCGCCGCATCGAACGTGAGTGCGGGTGCCGCGTTCTGCGCATCGGTGGAGATCGACGCGGCAACGAACGCGACCATCAGTGCTGGTATGAATCGTGTCATGGTCGGGTACTCAACGCGTGGATGTGCGCGACGGCGTCGACGGCAGAATGAATTTCTGCACGCGCCATGATTCGATCTCGCCGAGGACGATCTCGTTCGGATTGCGGCAGTCCATCATGTGCACCACCTGGAAGCCGGGCGGATTCTTGCCGGGCTTCCCGAACTTGCCGAGCACGGTGCCATCGAGCTCGGTCTTGTAGATCTCGCCGGTCGTGTCCCACGTGCCGGGCGCGTTGCCGTTCGGGTTCGAGTTCGAGTGGAAGACGTACTGATGCGGCCCCGGTGAGATGCACAGTGTCCAGCCGACACCGAGGTTGGTGATCTCGCGCATCGGTTTCAGATTGTTATCGAGCACCTGATAGCGATTGTTGGTGCGATCGGCCACCCACACGTTGCCGCGCTCGTCGACCTGCAGTCCGTGCGGCAGGTTGAATTCGCCCAAGCCGTTGCCCGACTTCTCGCTGCCAGCCTGCGCGAGGAATCGTCCGTTCTTGTCGTACTTCACCACGCGATTGTTGCAGTAGCCGTCGGAGACGAAGATGTTGCCTTGCGGATCCCAGCCGACGTCAGTCGGCCGGCAGAAGATGTACTTCTGCGAAGGCTGGTTTGGTCCGGCCGGAAAGACAACGGGCCCATCGACCGCCGGCGGCCGCCGCCCCAGCACCATCAGCACCTTGCCTTCAGGGCTGAATTTGGTGACCAGATTGGTTCCCTCGTCCACCGTCCAGATGTTGTCGTCCTTGTCGACGCGCACCGAGTGTGCGAACTCGAAGCCGTAGTAGCCCTTGCCGATCTCCTTCAGGAAGGTCCCGTTGCGATCGAATTCAAACAGCCTCGTCGTGTCGCGGCGGTGATAGACGAAGACGTGGCCCTTCGAGTCGGTCGCCACAGCCACCGACTCGCCCAGTGATTCTCCGGCGGGGAGCTTCAGGAAGTTCGGGACCGAAGTGAACGAGATCTCGGGAACACCTGTAATCGTCGCCTTCTGCTGAGCGGTCGCTGAACCAGCGACGATCAGCAAGGCGGCAAACGCGTGAGCAAGATGTCTGTGCATGGGGCCCTCTCAGCCGCCCACAGTCTAGGCTGGTTTAGCTCCTCTAACACGTCGATGGAATTGGCGTCGAACCTCATCTATGATCGGCGCGCCCCCATGCGACATTCAATCGCCGTCCTGCTGCTGGCTACGATCCTGACCGCGCCATCGACCGCTGCGGCGCAGACGATTCCAGGCGCGAATACCCCATTTGGTGGTCTGGCACGCACGATCGCCGGCATCGACGTGATCAAGCCTCTCATCGCCGACCTGCGACGTCAGCTGTCCGGCTGCGACGGTCCAAGCGCGAGCAAGACCGGCGTGTGCGCCTCGCGCGCGCTGCTGCAGGCCAAGCTCAATTACCTGTTGGCAGTGAGCATGAACCTCGGCGATCCCGATACCGCAGGCGCGCCGCCCGTGCCGCTGACCAAACCGACCGACGCTTCCGACTACGAGTACGAGCTCTCATATCTGCAGCAGCAGCTCCGCCAGGAGCCCGGTGGCGTCTACATCCTTTCGGAGAACCGCGCGAAGTACTGGATCATCCTGCACTGCAAGGCCATGAAAGACCTCAGTCCCTTCCGCATCGCCTACATGACGCCGGAGGAGGCAAAGGACGTCGGCGGGCCGAAGACCAAAGCCGCCGTCGTCGAGTGCATCAAGGATTTCGACGCGAAAGCGATCACCGCCAACCGCAAGACGGCGTTCGAATACTGCGCGCCGGCGACGACTGAAAAGGACGGCGGCCGCCCGCTTCTGAATCTCTGCATGCACAAGCACGACATGCTGCAGGCGATGTGCAAGCAGGAGCTCGAGCTCCAGGTGGCGTGGGCGCAACGCAAGAATCCCCAAGCGCAGCACGCGCCACAGATGTGCCCGCTCGATCGCCTTCTCCTCGGTCCTGGAGAAGTGCAGGCGATCATGGCGGCGACACCGGTCCGCACGATGGCCGAACTTCCCCCGAAGTTCTTCGCGCCGCCGAACGTCGTGGCCTCTTCGAGGCCGACGCTTCCGATCCCGGCGGGAACCATAATCGAGCTCACGATCCAGGGTTCGTGGGACGGAGCGGCCGTCGACAGCCTTGCCACCCGCGCCACGTTCATCCCAGCGATGCTCGACGAGCCGCTCGTCGTGGGCGGGAAGACGGTCCTCGGGGCCCACTCGGGTGTCCACGTCAAGGGCCGCATCATCGGACCCGGCGCGCGTCCCGACACGGTGCAAATCGGCATGACCACCGACGAAGTGAATATCGACGCCCTCGATTGTCGCGTGTGCGGCAAGTACGCGGACTTGCCGAGCAACGAGCTCGTGTTCACGGTGCCCTACAAGTCGAACGCGAATAATCCCGGCGTCATGTTCGGCACGAGACTGCGCTTCACGATCGGCGTGACCGGTACCGTGGAAATGCCGTCTGCGCAGACAGCACCATCTGGACAACGCGGCCCTGCGTCGGCACCGAAGACCGCCCCTCCCCCAGCGCCACCATCGACCCCAAGCCCGCAGCAGCAGGCCGAGGAGGCGCGCAAGCAGGGTGAGCGGATTCAGGCGTGCATGCTCCAGGCGATGAGAGAGCACTCTCCCGGCATCGAACAGGCGCAGGCCGTCGCGGCGTGCGCACAGATCAAATAGACCGATGCGCCAGTCAACAACCTTCGTGCTCACCGTGATGATCGCGAGCGTGCTGCTCGCCTCTCCCGCATTGGCGCAGAACAACGAGTTGCTGCGCGGCAAGATGGCGATGTCGGTCTACGTGAGCATCTACGGCGACAAAGAGATCAACCCGGCCGAGTTTCGGCTGTCACTCGAGCAGCAACTACACGACATGGGCATCACTGTGCTGCCGCATGGCGATCCTCCGAACTTTCCTGTGCTGAATCTGACGATCAACGTCAGCAATAGCATCGTGCGCACGACCAGCATTTATAGTGATGGGAGCACGACGACCTTCGACCATCCGATCAGCGCCTACTCCAGCAGACTCGACCTGCGGCAGCTTGCACCCGGCAAGACGGCAGCCATGAGGCCGATCGAGGATGTCGCGATCTGGAGCAAGGAGTCTGAAGAGAACACGATTGCGTCGAGCGCCGCATGGAGGATCCCCGGCGACGCGCTCGACCTCGCGATCGATTTCGTGAAGGCGTGGCAAAGCGTCAACGGCAGCAGCCATCCGCCGACGACGGACAAGCCGATGCCGCTGCCGAATCCCACCGCGCCGTCTCCGCCATCGTCAGAGGGCGGCCAATCGCTCTACTCGGATGGCAACTGCCCGACGAAAGCCGGCGGCGGATGCGTGAACACGATTAGTCAGGGCGTGACCGACAGCTTCAACGGCGTGCCGAACGCGCACGAGGAGATGGTCAGGAAGCAGCTGACCGATCTGCAGCAGCGCGGGCAAAAGGTGATCACCTGCACCTACGGCCCGATCAACACCCAGGCCAAGACCGGGTACGTGACCTTCAACTACTGGTATCAGTCGGCGCCGCCCGACATCTTGAAGATGCTGACGTCGGCATTCCCGCATCCGTTCATGCCGCTCGGCCGCGTCGCAGTAAGTGCCTGTCCGGCCACGAAAGCTCGCGCGAACGTCGTCTACGCCAGTCGCTTCAATTGACGGATTGCGACACAATCCAGCGAATTGCATCGAGGAGTGCAGCGTCGAATGCGGGCTTGCCTCCGGAAAAGCGGTGGTTCTTGGCGTCGATCGTGTAGAACCGCCGCTGTAGCGTGTCGGGCCCGAACCGGCGATGCGCGCTGGCCGCAGGAAAGTAGTTGTCCTTCGTGGCCTGAATGACGGCGCACGGCAACGGCGCCACCTGCGCGATCCTGGCGTAGGTGTCGAACGGCCAGTGCTTCGTGTCCTTCGACGGGTGTTCGTCGGAGTCATCGTCGTCGTCGGTGATCGCCAGGTCTTCCCCTTCGCCGAGACCGATGGCGATCACGCCAAGCAGGTGATGCTGTTCTTTGGGCTCAGACGCGACCAACACCGAGAACGCGGCACCACGGGACCAGCCGCTCAACACGAAGCGGCTTCTGTCATCGAGACCAAGGGCGATCCGCGCTTCCGCCGTGATGTCCTCGTATTCGGCAGCGAGTTGCGCCCCGGTGACGAGCGGTGCTCCGCGGGGCCGTTCGATCTTCAGAAACGCGCGCGAACTGAAACCGACGACCGGGTAGCCGGCGTCGGCGATCCGTCGAAACATATCGACGGCCTCGCCGAACCACCCGCCATCGCCGCTCGCGTACAGCACTGCCATGCCTGGCGCGGCCGGCGTGCGTGGTCTCGACACGTGCAACTCGAGCGGCTTGCCGTGAAGGCTGACGCTCGTGGTGAATGCACGGCCTGCGGGCGTTTCAGCTGTCCGACGCAGTGGAAGCAGTGAACACGCGGTCGGCAGCACGGCCAGAACGGCGATCGCCGCCGTCCGCTTCAGCGCTGGGACGATGACCAGACTCACGAACGTTCTCTGAAAGTACGTTACGTCGCTCGCCGCCGCAAGGGCCTTCCGAGTTATGCTCGCTGCGACAGGAGTCGGGCGATGGCGATGAAGGCGGCGACGATAGCGTTGCTCGGCGTTGCGCTTACGCTGGGAGGAGCCGGTATCTCGATGGCGGCTCAGTCGGACGTATACGATCGAGTGCAACACGGGTACGCGACCTCCGAGGGCGGGGTGAAGATTCACTACGCCTCGCTCGGCCCCAAACAATCAGCGAGTGTGCCGCTCGTCATCCTGATTCACGGGTTTCCGGATTTCTGGTACTCCTGGCGGGATCAGATGCAGGCGCTGTCGGATCGCTTCCACATGGTGGCGATCGATCAGCGCGGTTACAACTTGAGCGACAAGCCGAAGGGCGTCGAGAGTTACGACATGCGCCTGCTCGTCGCCGATGTCGCAGCGGTCATCCGCCATCTCGGACGCGACAAAGCGACCATCGTCGGGCACGACTGGGGCGGCGCGGTGGCCTGGCAATTTGCGATGACGCTGCCGCAGATGACCGAGAACCTGGTCATTCTCAACCTGCCGCATCCCAACGGCCTGTTGCGCGAGCTCCGATCGAACAAAGAGCAGATTGCCAACAGCGAGTATGCGAGGAACTTTCAGACCAAGTCTCCCAGCGACCCAACGGTGTTCTTCGGTATGCCGATGACGGCCGATACGCTCTCGTCGTGGGTGCGGGATCCCGCCGCGCGCAAGCACTACGTCGAGGCCTTCCAGCGCTCGGACTTCGAGGCCATGCTGAACTACTACAAGCGCAATTACCCGCGTGCCGGCGCCGACGCGCCGCCGGCGCCGCCGATGCCCAAAGTGAAGATGCCCGTGCTGATGTTTCATGGCCTGGCGGATACGGCCCTGAACGCCGAGGGACTGTCCGGCACGTGGAACTGGTTGGAGAAGGACCTCACGCTCGTCACCGTGCCGGGCGCCGGGCATTTCGTTCAGCAGGATGCGTCTGAGCTGGTGACCTCGACGATGCGCTCGTGGTTGTCCGCGCGCTCCGTACAATAAATCCCGCTCCGACACGGAGTATGCTGAACCTCGGTCGGGTCCAATGCACGGACGCACGCGTCTGCTGTGGAGCTTGTTCGGCGCGGTTGCTGCGGTTGCAATCGCAGCGACGGTCGCGCACGCGCAGATCTGGCGCGGCGGCTTCGGCTTCTACGCTGCACCGAAGCATCCAACCGCCACCACGTTCGCCGGCGCGTTCAACCACTGCCGCCTCATGTTCTCGAGCGACCATCGCGAGAAGCGCGGCTGGAGCACCGACTATCCCGGCGCCGACATCAACTTCAGCGTCCGCCTCGGTGAGCTGACGAAGACGCGCATCACGAGGGACAAGACCGGCGACCCCGACTACATCACCATCCCCGCCACCGACCCTGCGCTCTTCCAGTGTCCGTACGTCCTCGTCGAAGACGGCGGCTCCGCGCGCTTCTCCGACGATGAGGTGATCAAGCTGCGCGAGTATCTCGAGAAGGGCGGCTTCATCTTCTCTTCCGACTACTGGGGCACGCGGGCTGGTGAGCAGTGGGACGAGGAGATCGGCCGCGTGCTGCCGCCCGAGAAGTATCCGATCATCGAGCTGCCGCCGTCGCATCAGATCTGGCAATCGCTCTTCGTCGTCAAAGAAGTGCGCCAGATGGCCAATATCGCGTTCTGGCGCCGCAGCGGCGGCGGCATCTCGGAACGGGGAGAGGACAGCGCGGTCGTCGAGGTGAAGGGCATCGCCGATCCGCGCGGGCGTCTGATGGTGGTGATGATTCACAACAGCGACATCCCCGACGGCTGGGAGCGCGAAGCCGAAGATCCGGAGTACTTCTACAAGTTCTCCCCCGACGCGTACTCAGTGGGCATCGACGTCGTGGTCTACGCGCTTACGCATTGAAGATCGAGCGACCTGAAGTACGATCCCGCCGCATGAAGACGCTGCTCGTCGCGGCCGCGCTGTTCTCTGCGCCTGTCACCTGTTCCCCCGCATTCGCGCAAGACCTGGCCATCACCAACGCGCGCATCATCGTCGGCAGCGGCCAGGTGATTGCCTCGGGCACCATCATCGTCCGAGGCGGGAAGATCGTGTCGGTCTCCGCTGGCACTGCGCCGACGCCGGGACTGCGCACGCTCGACGCCAAGGGCATGAGCGCGATGCCCGGCTTCATCGACGGCCACAAGCACGTGAACAACTTCGACGCGCCGCAGATGCGATCGCTGATCGAAGCCGGGTACACAACCGTTCTCGCCGGCGGCGGACCGGCCGATGCCAACATCGCGCTGCGCGATCGTGTCGAAAAGGGCGAGTGGGTCGGCCCGCGCATCATCGCCTCGGGGCAGATCAATCTTCGCCAGACGCCGGCCGAGGCCCGCGCCGCGGTTCAAGCGTTGGCGGCCAAGGGGCTCAGGCACACCGGTGAGATCGGACTCACGCCCGAGCCCGCGCCGCCGCAAGCCGAGATCGAAGTGCTCAAGGCCATCGTCGACGAGGCGAAGAAGGCGGGCATTCAGGTGAATGTCCACGCCGTCAGCAGCCCGGCGATGACGGCCGCGATCGATGCCGGCGTCACGCGCCTCGTGCACCTGCCGAACAAGGACTTTACAACCTACGAGCAGGCCGAGCGTGTGGCGCAAACCGGCTCGATCGTCGCTGGCCTGATCGCGTTCGGCGCGCCGAACATCGACACGCTATCGGCGGCACCGGCGGCGGTGCAATGGCCAAAAGACGACAAGGCGCGCTTCCGAGACGCCAAGGATTGGCCCGACGCGATCGCCGGCGCAAATCGCGACCCGAAGGGGCGCGCCACCGGCACCGAGGCGGGATACACGATCGTCAACGCCCGCCGTATCTGGGACGCCGACGCGAATCATCAGACGATCTCGTACTCGACCGATCAGAATGCCGCCGATCTGGTGGTGCTGGAACACGAGCTCAAGTCGTACAGCATCGTGTTCTCGATGACCGACATCCACCGCATCATCGGACCGAACGCTGCGCGCTACGTCGGCATGGCGGATCAGATCGGGACGCTCGAGGCCGGCAAGCTCGCCGACATCATCCTGATCGACGGCAACCCAACGCTGAACATCTACGAGATGTTAAAGACGAAGGTCGTGTTGAAGGAAGGCAAGGTCGTCGTTGACAAGCGCTAGATGGGGCACCTCAAGGTGGCCCCTACGTACGCATATGCACTTTCTCTCGACAGCGATCGTTCTCGTTGTCACGCTGACGCTGTACGCATCGAGCCTGACGGCACAAGGCACCACCGCGTTGCCTTCGGAACTCCCGCTCTTCCCGCTGCCCGAGGTCGTGCTCTTTCCCAACACCACACGCCCGCTGCTGATCTACGAACCGCGCTACCGCGAGATGGTCGCCGACGCGCTCGCCACCAACAAGATCATCGGCATGGTGCTGCTGCGACCAGGTTTCGAAAAGGACTACGAGGGACGGCCGCCGATTTACGGCGTCGGGTGCGCGGGAATCATCGATGACTACAAGAAGCTCCCGGATGGCCGGTATGCCATTCTGCTCCGCGGCCTGAGCACGTTTCGCATCGTCAGCGAGGATCAACGCAAGCCGTATCGTCTGGCGACAATCGAGGCCATGCCCGAACAGCTCAAGAACGAGGATCGAGGTGCGCTGAGTACGGTGCGCGAGCGCATCGCGAAGCTGCTCTATACGGTGCTGCCGCTCGGCACCGAGCCGCCCGATCCGGCGCTCGACGATGCGGAATTCGTGAACGTGGTGGCGCAGGCGCTGAAGATGCCGGAGGAAGCGAGGCAGGACCTGCTCGAGCGCAATAGCGTGCTCGCACGTGCGCAAACGCTCGCGGCGAGATTGGACCGATAAACTATCGCCTCGCCACATCCGCCTGCGAGGCCGAGACATCGTAGATGATCCAATTGCTGCCAAGCTTGTGCAGCGTGAACACGAAGTCCTGGTAACCGGTGCGCGGAGTCGGGTTGCCGATTCGACGAACGTATTCGATCGTGCCGCGACAGCGCGTCGTCGCTTTGGTGTCGGCGATCGAAATGGTGCAATCCTGGAGCTCGAGGTCCTGCGACTTCAGCGTTGAATAGGCTCGCGCGAGCGCACGCCGATCGACTGACGGCCACACCGCAGCGGTAGCCCCCACATCCATCGCTTCATACGCCTGTTTGTACTCATTCACCGTGTGAAGCACCGCCTGCCGGTCGACCGCCACCGCCGACAATCCGACCGGCGCCGCGATCGGTGGCGCCGAGACGGGAGGAGGCGCAACGACAGCGGCCGCGGGTGGCAACGAGAGAGCCGGCTTGTCGGCAATGTTCGTCGGCGACAGATCGACAGCTGGCGCAGTGGTTTCAGGTGCTTTCGCAATCGCGGGCGGAGCGAGGGCGCGACCGACCTGAGGCTTCCGGATCGCGGGGAGCGACCGCGCCGTCTCTGCGGCCGTTGCTGGAGCGGGAGTGCCTCGAACCGCAGTGGGCTGCGGCGCAGAGCGTGCCGTCACCGACGGCGCGGGCAACGGCGGCGCGGGTACAGTGATGGCTTTCTCCTTCTCTGGAACGCGTGGCGGCGCCGGTACTGGAGCGACCGCTGCTGGTGCGGACGCACTCGCAGCCGGCTGCTGTCTCGGAACCGATGCTGGCGCATCGAAGCTGCGAAGCACGCTCCACGCGATCACGGTGCCGAGTGCAAACGCACCGATGAACCCGGCGACATATCGCAGCGCATCCGACCGAAACACAACCGAGCGCAACCACTGCAGCTCGTACTGTGCGAGCGCGGACCCACTCGGTTCGGCATCGTTGGCCTCGACAATCGGTTCCGATTCGCTCATCACACGAGGTCTGCTGCCGGCTGATACTGCGTCGACGAGCACGTCGATCTCGTTTTGCGCTGGCGGCGGCACCGCGCGGACGTCGACGCCC
>Ga0075425_100007486_pt1 | contig 11556 bp, 9 predicted proteins | sample SoiMethybrSBSTD4_FD_75300 | JGI IMG/M metagenome (GOLD analysis project Ga0075425, IMG submission 75300) | Bulk soil microbial communities from a Populus tree surrounding site in Tennessee, USA - Soil MetaG P. TD hybrid SBSTD4 | ecosystem: Environmental > Terrestrial > Soil > Tree plantation...
CGGAACACGCTCGACAGCGCATCGTTGATCCAGGCTGGTTCGTCGTGCGTCACGGTGACGCCCCGCGCGCGGAGCAGTTGGACGATCAGTTGTGGAAAGGAGGGCTCCGGCCGGAGCAACGTTTCACCCGCGTCGAACAGCACGACGTCGTACCGACGGATCGGCTCAGGCACGGGGGTGATGATACCGGCGGGGGACGCCGGGTCTTGCGCGTTACAGGTTCTTCTTCACCGCGGGCCAGCGGTACGTGTAGATCGTGTGCCACAGGCGCGACGGCGTGTGTTGCCACGACCAGAACGACACGCCGACGGCACCCTTGACGACCGCCTCGTTCATGAAGTGGACGAGCGCCTTACCCTTCGGCGCTCCCTTCGGGCCGCCCTCCGGACCCATGTCGAAGGACTGGCCGATCGGCGCGACCGGCTTGCCGAAGTGGCGGAGGTACGCGATCGCCTGCTCGGCGGCTTGCGCCGGCGGCGTCCGGCCCCAGTAGACCATCGGCGCGACGGCGTCGAAGTGCGGGACCAGAACGTCGTACGGATAGAAGGAGCGCACCCAGGAGGTCGGGCGCGGCGGTACCAGAACCAGGAACGACTTCGGCGCGATCAATCGGAGGTTCGCCGCGTAGCGACGCGCTCGCGAGCGCGTGAGTACCGTGCCTTCGCTCCGCGTTTCGACGTCGGCGGCGAAACCGTCGACGCGCTCGCCCTTCACCGTATGACGCAACACGAAGGCCGCTCGGCGCACATCCTTGCCGGGGTTGTGCAAGTACGGGAAGTCCCACGCGATCACCTTCAGGCCGGCGTGGTGCGCGATCGGCAGGAGCGCCGCGATGTTGTGCCACCCCGATAGCCCCACGATGCTCGAGCCGGCGCGCACGTAGAGGTGCGACAACCCCCGCTGGACCGCGAGACGCACGATGCGGTGCGGGTCGCCGCCCGCGACCTTGTCGAACTGCCAGATCCACATGCCTTTGCCTTGGATCGGCAGCGGGTGCGCGGGAGCGGCCTGGCGGCCGAACACGACGCCGGTCAAGCTGCCGGCCTTCGCGATCGGCGCGACCGAGCGCGTTCGCTCGAAGTGCTGGATCACGCTGCGCCCGGCGATGGACAGCCCGAGCGAGAAGGACAGGACGTTGGTGAGCGCCAGAACTGCGGCGACGATGGGCGTTGTCGAGCGACCTGTTTTTTCGTTCATCTTCGCGTGCGCCTCCCGAGGCGACCGCGAAAGTAGCGAAGAGGTGCTTGCTTCGTAAACGACCCAGGTTCGTCAATCCCCCTGGGCCGTTTAGCCTCCTCGCTTCGCTTCCAGCAAGGTCCAAAGCCGGCCGACCTCGGCCTGGAGCTGTTCGAGGGAGCCGTCGTTCACGATCACGACGTCGGCGATGGCCTCGCGGTCCCCGGCCGATGCCTGGGAAGCGATCCGAGCACGCGCCGCCGCTTCGTCCATGGCTCGCATCGCCTGCATGCGCGTGACCTGCGTATCTTCGTTCGCCGTCACGACGACGATGAGCGCGAACATCTCGCCGGCGCCGACCTCGGCCAGCAGCGGAACGTCGACGACAACGATGTGGTCCGTCTCCTTGAGCTCCTCCATGCGATCGGCGATGCGGCGCATGACCTCTGGGTGCGTGATCTGGTTGAGCAAAGCGAGCTTCGCGGGGTCGGCGAACACGATCTCGGCGAGCTTGGGCCGGTCGATGCGGCGGTCGCCGAGCACGACGCCGTTGCCGAAGTGCTCGACGATCTTCGTCCACGCCGTCGAGCCGGGCTCGACGACCTCGCGCGCGATCTGGTCCGCGTCGATCAGGATGGCGCCGCGTTCGACCAGCATGCGCGCGACGGTGGACTTGCCGCTCGCGATCCCGCCCGTCAAGCCGACGAGCAGCAGGGCGTCACCCCTCGTGCTGGGTGCGGCGCTTCAGGTCGGCGACGATCGCCTCGATGGTCTCCTCGCCGAGCGGACGCGCGTGGTCGGGGCCTTCTTCTTCCGGCTTTGCGGTCTCGACCTCGGGCGCCATCGCCGCTTCGAGCACGTCGGCCTTCGGGGCCTCTTCTTCTTTCGCTTCCGCCTCTTCGGCTTCTTCGGAGACGAGTTCGATCTCTTCCGGGATCGGCGGGCCTTCGACGCCGGCCTGCTTGATCGACAACGAGATGCGGCGCCGCTCGGAGTCGACCTCGATGATCTTCACCTTCGTGTTCTCGCCGACGGTGACGACCTGCTCGGCGGTGTCGACGTGCCGGTCGGCGAGCTCGGAGATGTGCACGAGCCCTTCGACGCCGTCGGCGACACGCACGAACGCGCCGAACGGAACCAACTTGGTGACCTGCCCTTCGATGATCTCGCCGGGTTGGTGCAGGCGCGCGAACTGCCGCCACGGATCCTCCTGCGTCTTCTTCAGCGACAGTGAGATCCGCTCGCGTTCGAGGTCCACGTCGAGTACCTCGACCTCGACCTCCTGACCGACCTGTACGACCTCGCTCGGGTGTTCGACGTGTCGCCACGAGAGCTCGGAAACGTGGACGAGACCGTCCACGCCGCCGAGGTCCACGAACGCGCCGAAGTTCACGATCGACGAGACCTGCCCCTTACGCACCTCGCCCCGCTGGAGCTCCTCGAGGAACTTCTTGCGCCCTTCGCTCTGCGCTTCCTCGAGGTACTTGCGGCGTGACAACACGACGTTGTTGCGGTTGCGGTCGAGCTCGATGATCTTCGCTTCGATCTTCTTGCCCACGAACGGATGCAGATCGCGTACGCGACGCAGGTCGACCAGAGACGCGGGCAGGAAGCCCCGCAATCCGATGTCGACGATGAGCCCGCCCTTGACGACCTCGATGACGGTGCCGTTCACGACGCCGTCGTCGGACATGACCTTCTCGATCTGTCCCCAAGCGCGTTCGTACTGCGCCTTCTTCTTGGACAGGATCAGGCGGCCTTCTTTGTCTTCCTTCTGGGTGACGAGCGCTTCGATCTCGTCGCCGATGTTCACGATCTGGCGCGGATCGATGTCGTGTTTGATCGTCAGCTCGCGCGCGGGGATGACGCCTTCGGATTTGTAGCCGATGTCGAGGAGGACCTCGTCCTTGTCGACCTGGACGACTTTCCCGGCGACGATGTCGCCTTCCTCGAAGCTCTTGATCGTCTCGTCGTAGGCCTTGGCAAGCTCTTCGGGTCCGCCGATGTCGTTGTGTGTGAACTGCGGCCGTACGGGCGCGTCGCTTTCAAGCACGAACGAACCAATCCTTTCCCGGGGGATCCGTATCGGCGTCCCCACCTCGTCATTTACCCGCGGGCGCGGTGACAAGGGGTCCGGACGAGTCGCCTCGCTCCTTCCGAGGCATCCGATACGGCCTATGACCTGCCCTAACAGGCTCGGGGAGTCTAGACCGGTGTTCGAGGCGACGTCAACGTTTCGCGGCTGGGGCGCCGCCTGTCGCCGCCCACCTGGACGTTTCGGTCACGGTCGTTCGTTTGACCGCCGGTAGCATGGCGGCCCTGATGCGGGTGCTCGTGACCGGCGGAGCGGGGTTCATCGGGTCGCATATCGTCGACCGGCTGGTCGACGCCGGGCACCAGGTCGCGATCGTCGATTCGATGGAGCGCGGGCGGCGCGAGAACATCGAAGGACCTCTGGAGCGCGGCGTCCGCCTGCACCAGATCGATATCCGCGATCCGGGGCTGCCCGAGGTCGTCGCCGGCGAGCGGCCCGAGGCCATCCTGCATCTCGCCGCTCAGATCGACGTACGGGTTTCGGTGACCGACCCCGTCTTCGACGCGCAGGTCAACATCGCGGGGTCGCTCAACCTGCTGGAGGCAGCACGCGCGGCCGGCGTGCGCAAGGTGATCGTGGCTTCTTCCGGCGGCTGCATCTACGGCGAGCCGACGAAGCTTCCCGTCAAGGAGACCTACCGCGGCCTGCCGGAATCGCCGTACGGGATCTCCAAGCGCGTGCTGCACGACTACCTCGCGTTCTACCGGACGGTCCACGGCATGGACTGGACCGTTCTGGCGCTGGCGAACGTGTTCGGCCCGCGGCAGGACCCGATGGGCGAGGCCGGCGTGGTTTCGATCTTCCTCGGCGCGATGCTCGGCGGGCGGGAGCCGGTGATCTACGGCGACGGGAAGCAGACCCGCGATTTCGTGTACGTGGGGGACGTCGCCGACGCGTTCGTCCGCGCGCTCGGCCGCGGCTCGCACACGGTGTTCAACATCGGCACCGGACTCGAGACGACCGTGATCGAGCTGTGGGAATCGTGCGCCCGTGCGGTGGGTCACACGGGCGAGATGCGTTTCGCGCCGCACCGCCCCGGCGAACTGGAGCGGATCGCGCTCGACTGGACGCGCGCACAGAAGCGTTTGGGATGGAAGCCGTCGGTCACGCTGGACGCCGGGGTCGCGAAGACCGCCGAGTGGGTCAGGACCGGCGTCGTGCCTTCGACGTAGAAACCGTCGCTCCCCTCGACGCGGCGTTGCTCCGCCGGGCCGTCGTCACGCGCCGCGTGGTCGACACACGGCGAGCCGCGGTCTGGGCGCGCTTCCCGCCCGCGTCGTCGAGGACCTTCACGATGTCCTCGCCGATCAGCTCTTCGCGTTCCAAGAGCGCGTCGCGCAGCGACATCACCAAGCGGCGGTTGGAGTTCAGCAGCCGTTTGATCGCCGCCTTCTCGCGCTTTAGGAGCGCGTCGACCTCGCGCTTGCCCTCGCTCACCCCAAGGACGCGGCCGACGAGGCCCGGATCGAAGACGGTCTCGTTCATCGCGCGGAACGAGATCAGCGATCCCGCCATCCCCAGCGAGCCGACCATCTCCGCGGCGACCTGCGTCGCGGCCGCAAGGTCGCCGGCCGGGCCGGTGCCGGACTCGCCTTCGAACAGCTCCTCGGCCGCCATGCCGGCGAGCGAGATCTTCAGCAGCGCCCTCAACTCGGTGCCGGTCTTGGTGAAACGCTCTTCCAAGTCGGAGTGCGCCAGCAGACCCAGTGCGTCGCGGCGCTTGATGATCGACAGGACTTCGAGCTTGCGGCCTTCGCCGACGAGGTACGCGGCGACCGCGTGACCGGCTTCGTGCGTCGCGATCTGGCGGCGCTCGTCCGGCGTGTACGACTCGTGGTGCGGCAGGCCGATGTCTTCGGTGAGCTTCGCGGACATGATGTCGGACCATGTCATCGCGTCGCGGCCGTGGCGCAGCGCGACGATGAGCGCTTCGTCGAGCAGGTGCTCGATCATCACCGGCGTGTAGCCGAACGTCATCGCGGCGAGCTCGTCGCGGCGCGCATCGTTCTCCAGATCTCCGGCGTGGCGCTTGCGCCCCAGGAAGTAGTCGACGAGCTCGCGGCGCCCGGCGCGCGAGGGCACGTCGAAGTACAGGCGGCGGTCGAAGCGGCCCGGCCGCAGCAGCGCGGGGTCGAGCGAGTCGCCCCGGTTCGTCGCCGCGATCACGAGAACGTTGTGGTAGGGCGGACGACGCTTACGCATCTGGCGGTTCGGCGGCATGAATAGGTTGATCTTCTCTTTGAACTTGTCGATCACCCGCGAGCCCAACGGCAACGTGTCGAACGATTGCATCTGGATGAGGAGCTCGTTCACCGTCCCGCCGGTGCCCGACGCGACCATCGGCGATTGCACCCGACGGAACGGTCCGAACCCGGTCGACAGCGCGGTCGGCGTGGAACCATCGAGCCCGCCGCGCGCGGTCGCGAACGCGTCGATCTCCTCGATGAAGCCGATCGCACCGCCTTCCTTGCGCGCGATCTTCTTCAAAACCTTGAAGTACTGCCGGATCTTCTTCGCCGTCATGCCGTACCAGTGCGACTGGAACGCCGGGCCTGCGACGTACAGGAACGGCACGCCGGCGTGCCGCGCCATCGCCTTCGCGAGGTGCGTCTTGCCGGTGCCCGGCGGTCCTTCGAACAGCAACCCGCGCCGCGGCGTCCCGCCGAGCTCGTTGCGGAACCGCGCGTATCCGAGGAAGACGTTGAGCGAGCGGACGACCTCGTCGACGACCGGACCGAGGCCCTTCACGTCGTCGAACCCGATGTCGATCTGCTCGGGGCGGTAGAGCACGTGCGGCGAGCGCTGCGACGCCATCGGCGCGAGGAACACGATCGCCAGCAGAACCGTCAGCAGGATGGCCGGGACCCAGATGAGTGGGTCGCCGCCGATGTGCGGGAAGGCGAAGATGTTGAAGGGACGGCCGGCGATGATCCGGTACCACAGGAGCGCGGCCGGAACGCCGACGATCGTGCCGAGCCAGAGCAGCCGGCGGCGGCGGTTCCGCTCGCGGACCGCGAGCACGTCGGCTTGGGCGAGCGCGAGGACGTCCCGCCCTCCGAGCAACTGTGCGACGTCGCTCATGCTCCAACCCTTCGTCGGTCGGTGGGATCGATGATGCGATCCGGTCCCACGAGCCCGCCATGGGCTCTTCTCCGTAGTTCGTTGTTCCGGCCGCTGCGGCCTGTGCCGCAAATGCGGACGAAGGTTCCCGTAGGACTAGCCGCCCTTCGCTTCCGCCCAGTTCGGGCCGGTCGCCACGTCCACTCTCAGCGGCACGTTCATGGGGAACGCCTGCTCCATCAACGAGCGGACGGCCTCCACGGACGCGTCGAGCTGCGCGTCGGGGGCCTCGAAGAGCAGCTCGTCGTGGACGGTTAGGACCATCCGGGCGCCGAGCCCTGCCTCGCGCAGCCCGGCGTCCACCTTGATCATCGCGAGCTTGATGATGTCCGCCGCCGTCCCCTGGATCGGCGCGTTGAGCGCTTGCCGCTCCCCCATCTGACGGATCCGCGGGTTCCGCTGGGTGAGCTCCTCGATGTACCGGCGGCGGCCGAGCAAGGTCATCGTGTAGCCGTCGCGGTAAGCGTCGCGAACGACCGAGGCCATGAACTCCTTCACCTTCGGGAAGCTCGTGAAGTAAGCGTCGATGAACTCCTGCGCCTCATCCGGCGTGATCCCGAGCCGCTGCGCGAGGCCGTACGCGTTCATCCCGTACGCGAGCCCGAAGTTGATGGCCTTGGCGCGATCGCGTACGTCGCGCGGAACCTCGTCGACGGGGAAACCGTAGATCGTCGCCGCGGTCGCCGCGTGGATGTCGTCGTCGCGCTCGAACGCGGTCGTGAGGCCCGGATCGCCGGTGATGTGCGCAAGCACGCGCAGCTCGATCTGCGAGTAGTCGGCGACGACCAGCGAGTGGTTCGGGAAGCCGGCGATGAAGGCGCGGCGGATCTCACGTCCGAGCGGCGTCCGCACCGGGATGTTCTGGAGGTTCGGGTCGGACGTGGAAAGCCGTCCGGTTGCCGCGCCGGTCTGGTGGAACCGCGCGTGCAGCCGTCCGGTCCCGGGGTCGACGAGCGGCGGGAGCGCGTCGAGGTACGTCGACTTCAGCTTCGTGAGCTCGCGGTACTTGAGGATGTCGTCGACGATCGGATGCAGCCCGCGCAACGTCTCGAGCGTCGCCGCGTCGGTCGACGGACCCGTCTTGGTTCGGCGCGTCGGCGTGAGGCCGAGCCGGTCGTACAGCACCTCGCGCAGCTGCGGCGGAGAGTTGATGTTGAGCGGGCCGCCGGCGTGGTTGTGGATCGAGGTCTCGAGCGCGTCGATCTGCGTCGAGAGCTTGTTGCCCATCTCGGTGAGGAGCGAGACGTCGATGGCGACCCCGACCTCCTCCATCGAGGTGAGCACGTCGACGAGCGGCAACTCGACGGTGCGGTACAGCTCGCTCATCCCGAGCCGCTCGAGCTCCCCGGCCAGCCGGTCGGCGAGCGGCAGCAGAGCGGCGGCGTGCGACGACGCGGCCTCGGCGGCGTTCGAGCCCTCCTCCTCCGCGAACAGAGAGAACTGCCCGTCATCCTCGGGAGGCTTCGCCGCCGGCAGCTCGCGGTCGAGGTACCGGACGGAGAGCTCCTCGAGCTCGTACCGGCCGGGCGCCGGGTCGAGCAGGAACGCCGCGATGTGCGTGTCGAACGCGAGTCCTGCGAAGGCGCCGCCGGCACGGCGCCGCGCGACCGCGACCTCCTTGGCGTCGTGAGCCACCTTCGCGACCGCCGGGTCGGCGAGCAGCGCGTCGGCCGCCGACGCGTCGTCGAGCCAGACGGCCTCATCGTCCGACAGCGCGAGCGCGATGCCCCGCGATCCTGTCGCGCCCGCGACCGCCAGCCGCGCGCCGGCGCGGGCTGCGCGTTCGATGTCTTTCAGCTCTGCCGCGCCGGCTGCGCGCGCGACGAATTCGCTCGCGCCGGCGGGGATCGGCTCGCGGCGCACGTCGGCCAGCCGCTCGAGCAGCGACCGGAACTCGAGTGAAAGGAACAGCTTGCGCACCGCTTCCTGATCCCACCGTCCCATCCGGATGTCCATCGGATCCACGTCGAGTGGCAGCGTGTCGATGAGCGTCGCGAGCTTCTTGTTACGGAGGACCTGCTCGCGGGCAGCCTCGAGCGCGGGGACGACCTTGCGGAGCTTCTGCGGCACCTCGTCGAGGTGCTCGTAAAGCTCTTCGACGCTGCCGAACTGCTGGATCAACGCGGACGCCGTCTTGTCGCCGACGCCGGGCACGCTCGGCAGGTTGTCCGACGGATCGCCTTTCAGCGCCACGAAATCGCGGAGCTTCTCGGGCGGCAGGCCGAACCGCGCCACGACGGCGTCCGTGTCGTACAGCGTCATATCGCTGATGCCTTTGCGGTTGAACAGGACACCGACGCCGGGCCGCACCATCTGGAGGAAGTCGCGGTCGGCGGTGACGAGCATCGTCTCGAGGCCCTCCTCGGACGCGCGGCGGGCGAGCGTCGCAAGCACGTCGTCGGCCTCGTGCTCGCGAACCTCGAACGTCGGCACCTGGAGGACCTCGAGCACCTCGCGGAGCAATCCCATCTGCGACGAGAACTCGGTCGGCGTCGCGGCGCGCCCGGCCTTGTATTCGGAGTACTCGGCGAGCCGGACCGTCGGCGCGCCCACGTCGAACGCGACGCCGATGCGCTCGGTCTTCTGTTCGGTGAGGAGCTTGATCAACATCGATGTGAAGCCGTAGACGGCGTTGGTGATCTGACCGGTCGACGTGACGAGCGACTGCGGCAGCGCGAAGAACGCCCGGTATGCGAGCGAGTGACCGTCGAGCAGGAGCAGCCGGTCGGCCACGTTCAGCGGCGCGCTTTGGTCCGTCCGCCGCGCGACCGTCCGGCGGCGCGGCGCATCCACACGTTGTCGGCGAGCGCCGTTCCGAGCGAGGACTTGACCCCGTTCACGTCGAGCGTCCGCGTGCCGTCGGGGGCGACCTCGACGACGCGCACCCGGTTGCCGGGCATGAGGCCGTGCTCCTCGAAGTACCGCAGCACGTCGGTTTCGAGCTCAACGTCTTCGGTGAGGCGGACGAGATCCGCTTCGTCGCCGGCGTCGAGCTCGTCCAGCGAGACCAGGTCCTTGGGGATCGACGCGCCCATCCCCGGGATCGGGTTGCCGTGCGGGCACGTCGCGGCTTCGCCGAGGATCGCGACGATCCGTTCCTCGATCTCGCCCGAGATCGCGTCCTGGAAGCGCTCGGCCTCCTCGTGCGCCTTGTGCCACGGAAGCTTGAGTACGTCGATGAGGAAGCGCTCGGCCATGCGGTGCCGGCGGACCGCGTCTTCGGCAACGGCGCGCCCATGCGTCGTGAGGTTGACCTGCCGTTCGTCGTCGATCTCGACGAGCTTCATGCCGACCAGACGCTGGATCTTCTCGGAAACCGCCGCGCGGGAGACGCCGAGACGCTCCGCGAGACGCACCTGAACGACGTCGACGCCCTCTTCATGCATCTCGTAGACGGCTTCGAGGTAGTCGTCGGTGCTGTGGGAGTCCGTCGCGCGGGTCACCATCGGAGTATAGAGGCGTGAAACCGCCCCGTTCCGGGCCGAAGGCGTACAGTTGACGCGGGCGTCACATCGCCGTTAAGTATACTTGACACGAATCGTCAAGTTTGGGGTTCTGATGAGCACTGGCCAGACGATCCTGCTCGGCGCCGTCGCGGGATTCACGATCTTCCTCGGGCTCCCCATGGGCAGGGCCAAGACCACGAGTCTGCGGCTCAAGACCTTCCTCTCCGGCATCTCCGCCGGCGTGCTGGCTTTCCTCGCGGTCGAGATATTCGAGCACGCGTTCGAAGGCGTCGAAGGGGCGATCGACGCGGCCCGCAAGGGTCACGCTGGCTGGGGCCGCTTCGCCGGCATGTCGGCCGTGTACGTGGTCGGGATCGCCGTCGGCTTGCTGGCCTTGTTCTACGTGATGCGCGCGCTCGCGCCGAAGGAGAAGCAGAGCGTCGGGCCCGGCGCCATGGCGACCTCAGAGCTCGATCACGCGCACCACCACCGCCGCCGCGAAGCGCTCCACCTCGGGATGTCGATCGCGGTCGCGATCGGCCTTCACAACTTCTCCGAGGGCCTCGCGATCGGCCAGAGCGCGCACCGCGGCGACACGACGCTCGCGCTGCTGTTGGTTATCGGGTTCGCGTTGCACAACGCGACCGAGGGTTTCGGTATCGTCGGACCGCTCGCCGGCGCCGACGCTCGCGCCACCTGGGCCTGGCTGGGGATCGCCGGGCTCGTCGGCGGCGGACCGACCTTCCTCGGGACGATCATCGGCACGTCGTTCACGAACGACTACGTCTTCACCGCGTTCCTCGCTCTTGCCGGCGGCGCGATCCTCTACGTCCTCGCGGAGCTGTTCGCGGCCGGGCGCAAGATGGATTGGGAGATGATGCTCCGCGGAACGCTGGTTGGATTCTTGCTCGGCGCCGGGACCGAACTGATCCTGCACGTCGCCGGGGTCTAACCCCCCGCACCGGGCGACTCCGGACCGACCGGCCGCACCATCCGCTCAACCCACGGCTCGAAACCGACCGCGCGCCAGAACCGGACGCTCGTTTCGTTGGCCACGAAGATCGCAGCGACGAGCGAGCGCACACCGCGGTCGCGCGCCCACGATTCAGCGGCTTCGACGAGCGCGCGGCCGGCGCCCGTGCCGCGCCGGTCCGAGCGGACGACGACCCTGCTGAGCTCGGCGGCCAGCTCGTCGCTCATCTTCGAGGGGTGCTCGAGGCGCACGAGGGACATCCCGACCAGCTCATCGGCGTCACTGGCTATCAAGAGATCGGCGTCGGGCGCGGAGAGCGCAGCCAGGAACGACGCGCGGATGCGCTGCTCGGCGTCGGGCGCGATCGGATAGAGGCGGGTGGGGACCTGCGCGGCTTCCAGTTCGTGCCACAGCTCGATCGCGGCTTCGAGATCGGCATCGGTAGCGGCGCGGACGTCGATCACGCGCGCAGGATAACGGCGGGTGGGCAACGGAGCCCGAAATAGTAGAGCCCGCGATCCCTTTCTTCGGTCTCGCGCCTTCCCCAAACGCGAGTCGAGTACTCAGCACCTCGGGCTCTACGGTGACCGTCGGTTTCCCGACGATCGGCGGCGACGCTACCAAGGTCCGCGGGGGCGAGTCAAACCGGAACCGTGCATCGCCGGCTTCGCAGGACCGGTGCGCGACGCGTTGTCAAATCGTTCGGGCGATCGCAGCGGACTCAGAGCACCTTCGACATGAACGCA
>Ga0075425_100007487_pt1 | contig 11555 bp, 10 predicted proteins | sample SoiMethybrSBSTD4_FD_75300 | JGI IMG/M metagenome (GOLD analysis project Ga0075425, IMG submission 75300) | Bulk soil microbial communities from a Populus tree surrounding site in Tennessee, USA - Soil MetaG P. TD hybrid SBSTD4 | ecosystem: Environmental > Terrestrial > Soil > Tree plantation...
CACAATCTTGTTTACGTCCGCAGGTTCAAGCCCGCCATTGCGCTTGCGTACCTGCATCTGCGAAGAATTTGCAGCGGGAAGCACTGCTACCGACCGGTCGGCGTTGCCAGCAAGAACCGTTGCCATGAATGCCTTTTCCGCCAAACACACGAGAGAGAGGAGATGAAATGGGAGTGCGTCGAAAGACACCACATCATCGCCAACCTCCCCTCGGAGGCTTGCTCGATTTCACGCCGGGATTGGCGTGGCGGCTGGCAGGTCTTCGGACTTGCAGGCTCGGCGCATCTAAACGATGCGCGTTTCTACTTGCCCATCTTCCCGGCTTTGCAGAAAACCAGTGGTGTTTGGGCGTTCGTTCCTGTTTACCGCTGCGGGGCAGTCCCGGATTCGCACCGGGTTCCCTTTGGGCGCTTCCAACGGAAACGCCACCAGCAAGCGTCGCCCAACATAAAGCGTTGCATGGAATGAGTCAACCTAAATGTTGCGGTTGGTCGAAGCGAGCAAACAAAATAATCGTGATTTTTTTCCGCTTGCTTTGATTCTGGCTGGCGGCGCCTGGAGCGTGCCAGATTAAGCTTTATGTCCTGAACCGCTTGAATGCAAATCGCGCCCGCCGGGCCATGAGCTTAAAATTGCCATGAGCTGAAATCGATGTTGCGGTTTTCGGGAACCTTTCCTCTAGGTCAAGGGCCGGAGGTCGCGAGCCCTGATGACACTCTGAATCGATGCGTTACTCGCAGACGTTCTCGGCGAAAGCGTCCTTGCCCGAACGACGTGGCGGCGAACGCGACCCTACTTACTCAGCATTTCCATCGCTGTCAACGCATAGATAGCGGCCGTCTCGCTAATTCTCCTCAGGTCGACGTATTCGTTCGGGCCATGTGCAACGGCGAGCAAGCCGGGACCATAGGCAAAGGAAGGCGTCCCCTGCGCAGAGTAGAAACGGTTCTCGAGAAGTCCGGGGCACATCTCGAAGCATGGTACCTCCCCGGTCACGGCCTGCACGCTTTTGGACAATGCTTCGCCAAGCGGCTGCTGTTCGTCGCAGGAGGCCGAGTCGCCTTCTTGAAAGATTTCCCATTCCAGAGGAATGCCATCTTTCTTGCAGTTCTCCAAGACACCCAGCAACTTGGATTTTTCTGTACCGAAATCCTCGTCGGGATTAAGCCGCCGATCGATCGTGAACCAGCATTCCCCGGGCACCACGTTGAAGTTTGTGCCACCACCGCTCTCTCCACCCAGCAGCAGAATAGAGTTACGCCCTTTCTCCGAACCGGTATTGAATCTGGTTCCCCGATTTTCCACTTCCTGCTTCAGCTGCTGTAGTTTTTCGACTACCGCGTGCATCCGCTCGAATGCATTTTCGCCCTGATGTTGCAAACCCACGTGCGCCGGCTTGCCAAGCACCCGCACACGCAGGGAAATCGCGCCGCGATTCGCATTCCACACTACGCCGCTCGTTGGTTCCGCCAAGAGCATCCCCATGCCGTTCCGGCCGAGCAATCCTTCTCGTGCCAGCCAAGCTGCCCCGTCCGCTCCGCCGGTTTCTTCATTGGGAACGAGCGTCAATCGAATTCTGCCATTCAGGTCAGTACCAATTTGTTTCAGCGCGCGAATCGCATAGAGCATCGCCACGATTCCACCCTTCATGTCGGCAGAGCCGCGCCCAAACAAAAAGTGTTCTTTCCGCACCGGCTGAAATTGCGCCGCGTTTTGCGCCGGAACAACGTCGTAATGCCCGTGAAAATAGAGAGCCCGTTCTCCACCGCCGTAAGTCGCGAGTAGACTCTCGGGACAACCCTCGGTGTCATCACTCGAAGCGTCCGGCCTCACACGCCTGCAATCAAGACCGACTTGCAGCAGCTGGGTCTCCAAAAGGTCCACACAAGCGCGATAGTTTTTGCCCGGAGGATTTTCTGTGGGGATCGCAACGAGTTGCGCCAGCAGCGCAGCCATCTCGTCCTCGCGGTTTCGCAGCCACGAAAGAAGCACACCGCTTGGGCCGGTTAAGTCGTTCAAGTGTGGGTTCATACGCCAGCATGCTAGGAATTCCTTCGGGCAGCGCCAAGTCCCAAATTGGTCCGAGCGGCCATGGACCTCGGATGTGAACGGACGAGCAGGCCCGTTCTCCTATGGCGCAACCCTTCGACCGAGCGTCGAGGACTTCGCAAGCTGTAATTGAGGCTACAAGCCCGCGCGAGCGTACCCGCGCCCTCGATGCACAGCTCCAGCGACTCTGCGTGCGAGAAACCCGTTCGGTCTGACGCGACATATTTTCTCTCCCTGCCGCTGAATGGATAGGTAGAGGGGAGTTCACGCCCAAAGGGCCATGCGGCGAGAAAGCGCCGAGCGAAGAGCCGAAAGGCTCTTTGCCGTCTTTATGCGTCCGCCGCGGCTAAAAGCACCGCTACGGATGGCGTGATCCTCCCCGAACTCGTGCTCACCCAAACTAGCGAGGATTCCATGAGGAAGCTATATCGGATGGTTTGCAAACGCTATTCCATTGGGCGTTGCGTCGCAATGTCGATCCTCGGTCTCGCGCTCGCGGCTCCGGCGATTGCTCAAGCCAACTCCCCATGGGAGAACGCTGTCAACGTCTTACAACAGGCTTTCACAAGCACCATCGCCCGAGGCTTGTCCTTGGTCGCGATTGTTGTCTCCGGGCTGACCTTCGCCTTCGGTGAGGGAGGATCGAAGCGCGTGCTCGCTGGCGTCCTGTTCGGCGTCGGGATGGCGATCGCCGCCGTCAACTTCATGGCTTGGCTCTTCCCGTGAGGTTCGGTGGAAACCGGGAGAGAAGCAGCCGTGACACACATCCGAAGGATCAATCCCGTTCATCGCTCGCTCTCGCGTCCGCTCACCATTCTGGGCGCAGAGCGCAAGCTGTTCTTCTTTGCCATGTGCCTCGGCGCCGCCACCTTCAACCTCTTGGAAAGTCTCTTCGGAGGGTTGTGCATGTTTCTGCTTCTCTATTTCGTCGCCCGCTGGGCGACCTCGACCGATCCGCAGATTCTGCGATTGCTTTTTCATGCTGCCAAGCTGCGCCGGCAATACGACCCCATGAAGCTGACTCCCGTTTGCGTATCGCGAGCGACGCCATGCTGAACCTCAAGCGCGTCTTCAAGGGCTACGAAGAGACTGGCTCGCTCAACGCCATGCTCAATCTGTTTGGCTTCATCGGTCCCCATGTGTTTCTCACGAAATCTGGCGAAGCCGGCATCATTCTCGAACTGCAAGGCGTCGATTACGAGTGCCTGGATGCTTCAGCGATTGATGCCTTCACCAAGCGCCTTGAATCGGCGTTGCGGTTGTTCGACGAGAACTATCGTGTCTATCAGCTGCTCTTTAAACGAAACGGCCAGACCATTCCGCATTCGTTCTGCGGAAAGACGGTCCTGGACACCGCGATTCGCGACCGCGTCGCGTACTTTGCCGCCAAATCCGACAATCTGTTCTCTCTTTCCATCTACGTCGTGATTCTGTGTCCCGCTCTTTCCGCTCGCCGCTCACTTGCCAACAGTATTTTCGATTTCGGACGGAATCCCCGCCGGTCGATCTCTGAAGTGCGCGCCCATTTCTCCTCGCTGGCTTCCGTCCAACTCGATGACGTGCAGCTGACCAGAGCCAAGATAGCTCTCAGGCGGAAGGCTGAAAGCTTTCGAACCCATGTCAGCGACTTTCTCTCCACTCGAATCCTGGGAAAGGACGAAGCCTTTGTCGTTCTCAAACGAACGCTCAACTTCGATCCGCTGAAACTCGACACGGCGAAACTGAAGCACGATACGTTTCTCGACTACTACCTATGCGAGTCGCACCTGGAATGTCACCGTACTCACCTGCGCGTCGACGACTTCTTCGTCAAAGTTCTCACGCTTAAGGAACCCTCCGCGGACACGTTTCCGCTGTTGCTCAAGGGGCTCCTCGATGTGCGCGCGAACTACCACGTGGTCACCGAATGGAAAAAGGAAGAACCGGGCAAGACCCGCCGGACTATTCAGGCCAAGCGGCGGCACTTCCACAACACCAGGCGCTCCTTTTTCAGCCAGGTCAACTTGAACGATACCCCGGCGATAGATGCATTGCTTGACGACGCCAAGGAATCTCAGGTGCGCGAACTGGGCAAGGGAATCGAGGAGATAGAAGTTCGAGGGAACTATTTCGGACAGTTTTCACTTACCGTGGTGATTTACGACCGCGATCTCGCTGCCGTCGAACGCGCGGCCGCCGAGTTTTACAAGGTCTTCGGCGTTCACGACGCCCAGCTGTACGACGAGCGTTACAACCTTCTGAATTCATTCCTCGCGGCGGTCCCGGGCAACTACGCCTTCAACCTTCGCTACCTGTATCTGCTCAACACCAACTACGCGGACCTCTCCTTTCTGTTTACGCTGCATTCCGGGGAAACCCGTAACCTCCATCTGCGCCACGAATATCTCGCCGCGCTTGAAACCAATCACGGCACTCCCTACTTTTTGAACCTGCATTACCGCGATACCGCGCATTCGATGATTCTGGGACGAACTGGCAGCGGGAAGTCCTTCCTTCTGAATTTTCTGATCGCCAACCTCCAGAAATACGACCCCTACACCTTCATCTTCGACCTTGGCGGCAGTTTCGAAAGCCTGACGCGGCTTTTCGGAGGCTCGTACCTTCCCGTCGGACTTGAATCGGGCGACTTCACCATCAACCCGTTCTGTCTCGTGCCGACCAAGGGCAATCTGGATTTCCTGGCGCTTTTCGTCAAGGTTCTGCTCGGCGGCACTGCAGGCACGCTCGACCCGCCAACCGAACGCGAGCTGTACGAGCAGATTGAAAACCTTTATTCGCTCGATCCGGCCCTGCGGACCCTCGATGTGCTCGCAAACACGTTGCCCCGCCGGCTCACCAGCGCGCTGGCCAAATGGATGCGTGGTGGACAGTTCGGTTTCCTCTTCGACAATCCGCAGGACACCATCTCCTTTTCGCGGTTTCAATGCTTCGACTTCCAGCAGATGAGCCAGTGCCCGGAGCTCCTTGAACCGCTGCTCTTTTACATCCTGCATCGAGCCAACGAAGTCATCGCGAATCACGAAATTTCGTCGGTGTTCAAGGCGTTCTTCATCGATGAAGCCTGGGTATTTCTCCGCAATCCAAACATTCAGCGCTATGTCATCGAAGCCTTCAAGACCTGGCGCAAGCACAACGCCGCCATGATTCTTGCCACGCAATCGCTCGACGAACTGAAGCGCGCGGAATTGCTCGACGTGATCGTTGAAAGCTGCGCGACCAAGATCTTCCTGGCCAATCCCGACATGGACCAGGAGTTGTACCGCCGCCAGTTTCATCTGAACGACACCGAAGTGAACCTCATTGCCGGGCTTATTCCGAAACAACAGTTTTTGCTCAAGACCCCCGAACTCGCCAAAGTGGCGAACCTTCACGTCGACCGCCGCAGCTATTGGCTCTACACGAACGATCCGTATGACAACCAGAGACGTAAGGAAGCGTTCGCCACCTACGGCTTCGAAAAAGGCCTCGATGTCCTGGCCGGAGCGCAACCTTGATCCCCAGTCTCCAGGAAACCGTGCGGCAGATTGGCGCCGCTGCGTCGTATTTGCGCCTGCTGTAGCGGGGCGCCGGGGCAATCGATTGCGCGCTGGTCCGACGATCGGAATTCGTAGGCGGTCAATATCAAGGGAGGAATGGCAAATGACTTTCATGAATCGGAATTGGCGTCGGATTTTGTCGCGCCTCATTTTCTTGGCTCTTCTGCCTGCACACGCCGGCATGGCGAGCGCCGCGGAACCTGGCGCGCGCGTCGTCAAGTACAGCAAGGAGGACGTTGTTCCCATTCACGCCAAGCTGCGCTTCTCGACGCTTATCGTCCTGCCTGACCAAGAGGAGATTCTCGATTTTACGACCGGCGACCGCGAGTTCTGGATAATCAATGGGTCGCACAACCTATGCTACGTGCACCCGGCACAGGCGGGAATCCGCAGCAACCTCAACCTCATCACGGCCAGCGGCCATGTCTATTCGTTTCTGCTGACCGAAATCAGCAGCGACAACACCCTTCAGCCTGACCTGAAACTGTTCATCGAACCGAAGGAAGGCTCGGCTCTTGGAACCCTGCTGCGTGGCTACGTTCACGCCGCCGATGCGGAAGCGTACAAAAAGGACCTGGCCGACCTGCGGCAGCAAACAGCCGAACAGGTTCGCGATGCCCAATCTCACGCCGCTGAAGAAATCAGTCAATTCCGATCCACGTACGCGGCAAAGTTGCGCTTCGACTACGAACTTGACCCAAAAGCCTCGCGCGAACCCTTCCTCGTTCTAGCGATCTATCACGACGATTCCTTCACCTACATCCGCTCCGCCGCGCGCGAGAAGCCTGTTTTCTACGAAATGAAGGACGGCAGGCCGAATCTCGTCTCGTTCCAGCTGGAAAACGGCGTCTACATCGTTCCGAAGATCGTCGATCGGGGCTATCTCGCTCTTGGGAAAAAGAGACTGAACTTCACGCGACGGGGCAGTGCGAAGTAGAGAGGCGAAACATGGACTCCGTTCCGACCGTTCAGAACAAAGCGCCGAAGCCCCCCGGCCTGCTCCCCAAAAACGTCCAGTCCTGGCTTCTCGCAGGACTCGCCGTACTCATGGTCCTTATTATGTGGCTCACGGGCGGCAAGAAACCGCCTGCTCCATCGAAGGTGACGCCGCCAGCACCGGCGGTGCTTCCGCCGCTCGAAGTAAACGAAGCAAAGATCGTCGAACTGCAGAAACGCATCGAGGACTTGCAGCGGGAGCAGGTCGTCGCGCAAAACGCTCTCATGCAACAAGCCCGGGTCGCTCCGGGCGCGGAAGCGCAGGCCGTTCCACCCTCAGCCGCCTATGGGAACTCTTCCGAACCTGAAGACGCGATTCAAGCGGAACGGAAAAAGCTCGACTACCTCTCCCTGTTCGCTTCGAACGTCGCCCTCAGTTATCGGAAGGGACCGTTCCCGCCGCAGGCTCACGAAGAAAATGGCAATTCACGGTCCTCGACTGCTGAAGCGAATCCAGTACAACCCGCTGAACTTCTCAAACCATTGCCGCCACTTACCCTGCCTGCTGCAGCTGCGCCCACCCCCAAGCCTTCCGCGGAGGAAACGAGAAAGGAGGAAACCCGGAGCCTGGTTGCCGAGCCGGCGGGCGCACCGGCTGCGGCAACGGGCAAAACCTACGTTCTCTTTGAAGGAACCGTACTCGAAGCTGTTCTCGTCAACCGGCTCGACGGACACATGACAGGGCCCGTCGAATGCCTTCTCACCACGGACGTGTATTCGCACGACCGGCAGCATCTATTGATACCGGCCGGCACCAAACTATTTGGCGAAACGCGCAAGGTCGAAGCCTTCGGGCAGACCCGCCTTGCCGTCGTTTTCCATCGGATAGTGATGCCGGATGGATTTTCGGCAAACCTCGACCATTTCCAAGGGCTCAACCAGATTGGCGACGTGGGCCTTCGCGACCGGGTCAACAACCATTACCTGCGCATCTTCGGCGCGTCACTCGCCATCGGAGCGATCGGCGCAGTGGCCGAGGCCGGGACTTCCGGCGCTCTCACCGCTTCCGGCGGCGACCTCATGCGGCAGGGATTGGCGCAAAGTACCGCGCAATCCTCCGCGCAAATCCTCGACAAATTCCTGAACGTACTTCCGACCATCACGATCCGCGAGGGGCACCGGGTCAAAGTCTATCTGTCAGGCGACCTCGCGCTACCCGACTACACGAACCACACCATCCCTTCAAATCTCTGAGAAAAGAAAGGAAGAAGCCTGTGAGAAAGAACCTCTTTGCCGTATTGCTCGTGACCGTTCTCAGCGCTGGCACCGCGTCTGCCCAGCTTGGCAGCGGGATCGTCTACGATCCGACGAACTACAGCAACGCCGTGCTGCGCTACCAGCAGCTTCAGCAGCATCTGCTCCAATTACAAAGGACGTACGCCCAGATCGTCACCGCCTACAACCTGGCGCTCCAGATGTCGCGCAACCTGCACAACATGCCGTCGCGTTATCGTGCGCAATTCTCGAACTGGCGAAACGTCACCGCCACCAACACCTACGGAAACACCTCGGGCTGGCTCGCTGGAGTCAATGCAGATCTGAATACCAGCAACGGCTATCTACGCGCGACCACTCAGCTCGGCCTTTACAACCAGGCGTCAATGGCAAGCATGCCGGATCAGGAGCTAGCGCGCGTGAAGGCGCAATACGCCTCCGTCGAGCTGGCGGACGGCGCGAATATGAATGCGCTCTCCACCATCGGCGCGATCCGCCGCAACGCCGTGGCGCTCGAAGCGCGCATGAACAATCTCGACCAAGACTCAATGTCCGATGACGAGAGTCTCAATTCGGAAGTTGCGGTCCTCAACAAGATCAACGTGACGAACGTGCTCACACTGCGCTCCATTCAGGATTCGAACAAACTCATTGCCTCGCTTCTCGAACAGCAGACCATCGCTTCGAAGCAGCAGCGCGAATTGATCACCAACGCCATCAACGCCGAAATCAGCCGGCAGGCCAGTCTCAGCGCCAACCTGAATCTGGTAACCGGCACCCTGACCAATTCCTTGCAGAATTTTCGCATGCCGTGAGTCGCTTGCTTCCCTCCCAACGCCGAAGGAGCCGAGACCATGCAGACCGATTTCCTGCAGTTCATGTATCAGGCGATCAACGATCTCCTGACGCAGAACCTCGGCTTCTTCGACGCCATGGGCCAGAACCTCTTCCGCATGTTCGCCACGATTCTCATCGCCTGGTACGGCGTTAAATCCGCTCTCTCCGGCGCCAGCGGTAAGACTTTTCAGTTCGATAACTTCGCAAGCCTCCTTCTCACGATCGCCTTCGGGTTTGCGATGGTGAATTACTACAGCACGCCGATTCCCGGCATCGGAACGAGCTTTCACAACCTGATCACCGACGAAGCGCAGTTCCTTGCAAACAAGATCAATCAAACCGAACTGCAAACCATCGTCGACCGGATCGGGGATTTCGAAGCGCGCATGGACGCCCCGGGCGTCACGGACTTCCTGGGCATGGCCATCTACATCATCGTCATCGTCCTCCTCGCCGCCACTCAAGCCATCTCGATCGTTGTCATCGCCTATGGGTTTATCGCAACCGCAGTTTGTGTGCTGGTTGGACCGATCTTTGTCCCGTTTTTCATCGTGCCAAAGCTCGAATGGCTCTTCTGGGGTTGGCTCCGTTGTTTCCTTCAGTACGCATTCTACGAAGTCATCGCCGCCGCCGTCGTCTACATCGTCGGCAACCTTATTATTGGCGTGCTCACTTTGCAGGGCACCGGCAATATCTCGACCCTGCAGCTCATCGGCTGGTTTCCCGTCCTTCTCATTACATTCGTTGCCTCGATCTACGTCCTGCTAAAAGTACCGGCGCTCACCAGCCACATCTTCAGCGGCACTGCCGGAGGCAGCTCTGCCGGAATCCTCGAAGAAGCCTCGGCCGCCGTCGCCAAGGAGCTGTGATGGACCGCGATGCATCTTTCTACGACGCCAAGCGTTTGTATCTCGAATCCTACGGTGACCCGATGGTGACCAACACCTATCTTAAGATTGCCCTCGCGCTCCTTTCGCTCGTCTGTGTCGCGCTGGCGCTCATCGATTTGCGAACGATTCGGACCTTCGCGAACTTTCGCCCTCTCGTGATCCGCATCGACGACCTGGGGCGCGCCGAAGCCATCAACTATCACAACTTCGACTACAAGCCACAGGATGCCGAAGCCAAATACTTTTTGTCGCAGTTCACGACCCTCTACTATCGACGTAACCGCTACACCATCCAGAACGATTTCGCCAAGTCGCTCTATTTTCTCGACGGAAAAGTTGCCGGTGGAATCCTCGATACCTACCGCAAGGACGACATCATCCGGAAATTCTTCGCCAATACCTCCGCTCCCGAGATCGATGTGGACGTGAAGAAGGTTTCGCTCGAAGAATTGCAAACCCCGCCGTTTCGTGCCCGCGTAGATTTCTATCTGGTCTACTACTCGCCTGCCGACCATAGCGAATTGAAGCGCGATCTCTACACTGCGAACTTCGCGTTCAGCTTTCAATCCCGCGTTCCCAACGAGCTGATTCCCATCAATCCACTGGGACTCACGATTTCCTATTTCCGCGAAGATCAGGCATTCAAATGACACTTTCGCTCCAATGGGAAAGTCGAGGAGGAGTCGCCTCGCAATCGCTACAGCCCATCTCACGACTCTTCGCTCTTCGAACTAAACGGCGCGACTCTCGGGAGCCTCGGCTGCTGCGGACTCCCGCCCGCTCCTCCACCGCAACGGACTTTTTGAACAACGGAAAGAGGCAGGATCCAATGATCGCGAATGCACTCCTCATCACCATCGCCATCCTTCTCGCCTACGGCTTCTGGCTCATGGATCAGCTGAGGTTTATGGCCTCCTACAGAGCTGTGCTTTTTCACGAGTACGGGGCCGTCCTTTTCATCGCGGCTGCGGTGCTGTTCCTCAACGTATTTGGGGCTGCGCTGCTGTTCCAGCGGAAGTTCTTTTTGAAAGACACGGGGCGAAAGCTTTCCCATCTCGATCGGCAATTCCAGGGAGGAGAGATGGAGTTGCCGATAGCGCCGGAACCCGGCGAGGAGGAATGACATGTCGCGCGACACCTTCCCGTTTGACCCGCACTACGATAGCGACTTTCTTGATCGTGAAGGCGACACCCGAGCCGCTTCAAGGCGCGCTCAGATTCGGCAGCCGGAAGAAGTCTGTGGCCTGGCTCGATTTGATAGTCGCAAGGATCCTCGCCTGGAACCCCACCGCGAAGGCTCGCCACGCGCCCATTTGCTTCGGGATCGCGCCTTTTTGCTTCGAGACTCCGAGCTTCAGACGCTGGCCGACCTTGGAACGTTTCGCCTTGTGGCCGTAGCCGACCTGGCGCGTTCTGCCTATGGCGGCGACGCGGCTCGCATGGAGCGCGACCTACGGCGGCTCAAAAGGAAGAGACTTCTTGCGGAATGCACTCTGCCGATTTCCGGTCGAAAAATTCTACGCGTCGTTGGTCTGACGAAGATAGGAAAGCGGCTACTGCGAAGTGCGAACCGCGTACCAGAGAACCAGGCGCTCTACCACGGAATTGTCAAGCCGCGCGAAGCCGAGCATGACGCCGAACTCTACCAGCTCTTCCATGCGGAATCCGCTCGGATCGAAAACGCCGGTGGCCGTTCCCTGCGCGTCATTCTCGACTATGAACTGAAACGCGATCTCAACCGGGAACGCGCGCTGCTCGGCGAGCGAGGGGACGACCCGAAGGAAATCGCACGCCTGGCCAAGGCGCACGGGCTGACGGTTGTGGATGGCAAGATTCCGCTGCCCGACATGCGGATCGAATACCAAGACGCGGAGCTGGAACTTCACCGCATCGATCTCGAACTCGCGACTCGCCATTATCGCCCGCAGGGCCTTGCTCAGAAGGCACAGGCTGGTTTTTCGCTCTACAGCAAGCGAGACGATGTCCCGCGGCTTCGCCGCATCCTGGACGAGCAAAAACTCAGGGCAAGGAT
>Ga0075425_100007488_pt1 | contig 11554 bp, 10 predicted proteins | sample SoiMethybrSBSTD4_FD_75300 | JGI IMG/M metagenome (GOLD analysis project Ga0075425, IMG submission 75300) | Bulk soil microbial communities from a Populus tree surrounding site in Tennessee, USA - Soil MetaG P. TD hybrid SBSTD4 | ecosystem: Environmental > Terrestrial > Soil > Tree plantation...
GGCTTTCTTCGCCGCTACTTTTTTTGCCGCCGGCTTCTTGCTCCCCTTCTTCGAGGAGGACGATTTCTTGGAGCTCTTCCGGGATGAAGCCATTCGTAGTCTCCTATCTGAATTGTGTGCGCGACGTGCGGGAGTGGCAGTTGCAATGCACGAAACCAATTTAAGACGAACATGGTTCGGTTGTCACGCCCGGTTCGACATCCGCGCATCGTTCTCATCGCGGCCGCGGTGTTGTGGATCGCATGGGAGTCCGCGGCGGTGTATCTGTTCGTGCTCAACCGCCGTCTGACGCGCGAGCTCGTCTCGCACACGTGGCGTCAGCCGACGGTTTTCCTCACCGAAGCCGGCGGCGTGCACGAAGTCACGCGCGTCTACGGCATCGACTGGCGCGTCACGCCGCCGCTGTCGCTCGATGAGATTCCGCGCTACGTCAGCGACGCGTTTTGCGCCGCGGAAGACGTCCGCTTCCGCCATCACATCGGCGTCGATCCGATCGGAATGCTGCGCGCGCTCATCACCGACGTCCGCGCCAAAGCGCTCGCGCAAGGCGGCTCGACGATCGATCAGCAAATCATCAAGCCGCGCCTCTTTTCGCAGGAAAGGACGTGGCGCCGCAAGATCCCGGAGATCATCCTCGCCATCGCGCTCGACCTGCGGATGAAGAAAGACGAGATCCTCGAGATCTATCTCAACGAGGTCTACCTCGGACACAGCGCAGGAAAGCCGATCCTCGGCATCGACGAAGCGTCGCGCCTCTATTTCGACAAACGCCCGTCGCAACTCCGCGTCGATGAAGCGGCCCTTCTCGCCGGCATCGTGCGCGCGCCGAATCGAGACACGCCGGAGAAGCGTCCCGACATCGCCCGCGCGCGGCGCGACGCCATTCTCGCCGTGATGCGCAAACACGACTGGATCAGCGAAGAGCAATATCGCGACGCCGTGGCGCGCGACGTCCGCTTCGTGCACGGCTCGATTCCCCAGCCGCCCTATCCGTACTACTTGCGCGCCATTCGCTCGCAGCTCGTCGACGACATCGGCGTACGCGCGGTCGTCGAAGGAGCGCTGACGATCGTCTGCGAGATCGATCCGCGGGCGCAGGCAAGCGCGGAGCGCGCGGCCAAACGCGGCGCACAGCAGCTCGCCGGCCGCTTTCCGTGGATTGCGGAACAGGCGCGCAGCGAGCCGGTGGAGGTGGCGATTCTCTCCGTCGATCCGAGAACCGGCGGCATTCGCGCGCTGGTCGGCGGATCGGATTACGACGTTTCGCCGTTCGATCGGACGACGAACATGCGCCGCCAGCCCGGCTCTGCGTTCAAGACGTTTGCGTATCTTCCGGCGATCGCATCGAAGCGCGTGACGACCGCGACGCTGCTGCTCGACGCGCCGGTGACCGTGCCGGTCGCAGGCGGTGAGGAGTGGGCGCCTCACAACTACGACGAGCGTTTTCGCGGACGCGTCACGTTGCGCGAGGCGTTCGAGAAATCGCTGAACGTCCCGACGGTGCGGCTCACCGAAGACATCGGCGTGAGTCGGGTGATCAACACCGCCGAGAAATTCGGATTCGGCGAAGAGTTCGCAAAGATTCCGGCATTGCCGCTCGGCGTCACCGACGTCTCGATGGAAGAGCTCACCGCCGCTTACACGCCCTTCCCGAACCTCGGCAAACGCGTCGAGCCGTATCTCGTGCGCCAAGTGTCACGACGCGGCAAAGTACTTTTCGATTTCGAGCCGAAGGCGAAGATCGTCGCCCCGGCCGACGTCACGTACATCATGCACACGCTGCTGCGCGGCGTCGTCATGCGCGGCACCGCGTCGCGTCTGAAGCGCTACGGGCTCGGCTACGTCGCGGGAAAAACGGGAACGACGAACGACTATCGCGACGCCTGGTTCGTCGGCTACACGCCGGACATGGTTTCGACGGTGTGGGTCGGCTTCGATCACGGCGCGCCGCTGCGATTGTCGTCCGCCGAAGCGGCGATCCCGATCTGGGGCGCGTACATGGGATCGATTCCGCACCAGCGCGGCGAGCCGCAGCCGCCGAAAGGCGTCACCTTCCGCGACATCGATCCCGAGACCGGAATGCTGTGGGACGAAGGTTGTCCCGGTCCGGTGCACGAGGTGTTTCTCAGCGGAACCGCGCCGACGCACCACTGCCCGCGCGGATTCTTCGGCAACATCGTGCGGCGCGTCTTCTTCGGCCGCGACACCTTCGACGAGCCGCCGGCGATTACCTACGATCAATTCCGCAAGTGGGCGCAGGAAGTCGATCACGACCGGCAGCAAGTGGAAGGTGTGATCGGTCGTCTGCGTCGCCTCTTCGGCCGCTGACTCGTCTCAATAAACACATTCGCAGTGTCGCGAGTTGTGCTGATCAGAAAGGCACGATGACCGCCGTAAGCGTGTTGACGAGACGAGAAGAAGCAACGGCGGAGCCGGCGACGCTCGTGGCGTCGATTCGCGCAGCGAAGACCGGCGATCAGCGTGCGTTCGAGGAACTGATGATCGCAACCGAACGCAGAGTGGCCAGCCTCTCCTGGCGCATTCTCGGTGATGCCGAGGAGGTGAAGGACGCGATGCAGGAGACGTTTCTGCGCGTCTTCCGGCATCTGAAGCGCTACGACGAGTCGGGCGACTTTCACGCGTGGCTGGCGCGGATCACGATCAACGTTTGCCGCGATCTCGATCGCCGCCGCAAACGCCGCTCGTTCGTACCGCTCGATGAAGCCGTCTCCGTTTCGAGCGGCGAACGCGTTGACGACGCCCTTATCGCTCGCAGCGATCTCGCGCTCGTCGGGCGCGCGCTCGACGCGCTTCCCGACCGCGAGCGGCTGGCCATCATTCTTCGCGACATCGAAGGCTTCTCGACCGAAGAAGTGGCGTCGATTCTCGGCAACGCCAAGCCGACTGTCCGCGTGCAGATCCGGAATGCGCGCGCAAAGATCCGCTCGTGGGTCGAGTCATGGAGGAAGCGATGCTGACGGATCGCGACTTCGCTCTGATTCGCCGATCGGTTCTGGCGACGATCGAGACACGACGCGCGCGGCGTGCTCGCATCGTCCGCACGACGCAGGTCGCTTTGTTGTTGCTCATTCTCGTCATTGCCGCGATGCGACTGCCGAGTCGCGAAGAGCCAATCGCTCCCGTGAAGCGCGCAACGCTCCACCGTCCGCCGCCAATCGCAGTCGCAGTGTCGCAACCCGCACCGCAGCTTCGGCCGGCGCGACGACATCACAAACCGAAAGACGACACGCCCATTCGCATCGAGCTCGTCACCGAGGATCCGGACATTCGCATCATCTGGATCTCGGGCACCAATGAGTCATCGACAGGAGAAACACGATGAAACTGCTCTCCATCCTCTTCGCTACTCTTCTCGTCGTTCTTCCGCTTCACGGTGAAGAATCCGTCGAGACCCGCGAGTTCAAAAGCAAGATCTTCGACGTTCACAATCGCGCGCCGAACGAGATCGTCGGAGCCGTCAGGCTTCTCGGCAGCGGGTTCAAAGGATCGGGCATCTCGATGAACGAAGAACTGCGCACGATCACCGTGCGCGACTTCCCGGAGAACATCGCCACGATCGAAGAAGCGATCAAGCGGCTCGATCAAGTCGAGGCGGCGCCGATCATCACGCTCAACGTCTCCGTCCTCATCGGCTCGAAGACGCCTGTGCCGACCGCGGATCCGATCCCGGAGGACCTCTCGCGCGTCGTGAAGGTCATGAGCAAGATGCTGCGCTACTCGCACTTTGGATTGCTCACGTCGATTGTTCATCGCACGAAGCCGGGCGCCGGCGTCGAAGGCTCGGGAGTGATGGATTCGCTACTGATTCGGACGACGACGACCGGCGCGCGGCCGATCCCTTACAACTACAACATTCGCGGGATCACCACCTCCGGCAATGTCACGAACATCGATCGCTTTCAGTTCAGCATGCGCCTGCCTGTCAGAATGAACCCGAGCGAGATCGACTATCGCAACATCGGATTCGAAACGCCGGTATCGATCCGCCAGAACGAGAAGGTCGTGATCGGGAACGCCGTGATGGGAGACAGGGCGCTCATCGTGGTTGTCACCGCGACGGTCGAGGCGCCTTGAGTCGTGTCACGTTTCTCGCGGTACGATCTCTCTCTTTCATATGCTCGATTTGACGCAAGGAGTTGCCGTCGACTCAGTTCCCAACGACGGCTTCGTCTCCGGTGAAGTGAATGGTGAAGCGGTCATCCTGTCGCGCGTTGGCGACGAGTTCTTCGCAGTAGGAGCGACCTGCACGCATTACTCCGGCCCGCTCGCCGAAGGACTGCGCGTCGGCGACACGATTCGCTGTCCATGGCATCACGCCTGTTTCGATTTGCGCAGCGGCGAAGCGCTGCGCGCCCCCGCGCTCGCGCCGCTGCCGCGCTACGAGGTGAAACGCGAAGGCGATCGCGTTGCCGTCCACTCCCTTCTCCCCGCATCGCGGGGAGAAGGTGGCCGAAGGCCGGATGAGGGGCGCCGCATCGTCATCGTCGGCGGCGGAGCCGCCGGCCACGCAGCAGCGCAAATCGTCGCGAACGAAAACTGCAAAGTCGTCATCCTCACCGCGGACGCCAGCGGTCCCGTCGATCGTCCCAACCTTTCGAAGGACTACCTCAACGGCCACGCGCCCGAAGAATGGATCCCGCTGCCGCAGCCGGAAGGCGTGGAGCTGATGCTCAACAGCACCGTCACCGCCATCGATCGCGAGAAGAAGACCGTCACCGTGAACGGCAACGCCCTCGACTACGACCAACTCCTTCTCGCCACCGGCGCCGATCCGATTCATCTTCCGATTCCGGGCGCCGACCTGCCGCACGTTTTCACGCTGCGCACGCTCGCCGACAGCCGCGCCATCATCGCGCGCGCCGAGTCGAGCAAGCGCGCCGTCGTGATCGGCGCGAGCTTCATCGGATTGGAAGTCGCGGCCTCGCTGCGCACGCGCGGGCTCGAAGTCGTCGTCGTCGCCCCGGAGGCGGTTCCGCTCGAGCGCGTGATGGGACGCAAAGTCGGCGAGTTCATTCAACGCCTTCACGAGTCGCACGGCATCGTCTTCCGACTCGGGCACAAGCCGGCCTCGATCGATCAACAGAAAGTACAGATCGATAATGGCGAAGCCTTCGACGCCGATCTCGTCGTGATGGGCGTCGGCGTCCGCCCGAATCTGAAGCTCGCGCAAGACGCGGGTCTTCGCGTCGACAACGGCATCGTCGTCGACGAGTTTCTGCGCACGAGCGATCCGAGCATCTTTGCCGCCGGCGACGCCGCGCGCTGGCCCGATCGACGCAGCGGCGAGTCGATTCGCGTCGAGCATTGGGTCGTCGCGCAGCGGCAAGGCCAAACCGCCGCGCGCAATCTTCTCGGCAAACAGGAAGTGTTCGACGCTGTGCCGTTCTTCTGGAGCGCGCACTACGACGTCACCATCGCGTACACCGGCTACGGCGCCGGCTGGGATTCCGATCACGTCAGCGGCGATCTCGATTCGCACAACGCCGCGATCGCGTATCGCAAGAACGGTCGCATCGTGGCCGTTGCGACGATCTTCCGCGACGCCGACAGTCTTCGCGCCGAAGCGGCGATGGAGCGCGGCGATGACGCGGAGCTGGAGAAGCTAGTGTCGGACGGCGCGAGTCTTTGAGCTCGTTCCGAACGCGACGTGCGCCCACGTCGTCGCCCACACGTATTGCGACGTCACGGTCGGGTGCTGCATCGGATAGATCGCGACGGTCCAAAACGACGTGTGATCGACGGGATCGACCACCGTTGTCGTGAAGTCGCCCCAGCGATCGTGGCGATACGCCCCTTCGCCGTTGCGGATCGTCGTCGACGCGCTGACGTTTCCGAGCGGATCGATGTACGTGTAGCCCGATGAGATGTAGGCACTGCTGCTGAAGATCGCGTACGCGACGAGAACGGCGTTGTTGGGCGTGACGGCCATCGACGGGAACGCGTATGCGACGTTGCCGCCTTGTGCGCCGATCACGGTCGTCGTCGGCGACGCGCTGCCGCTCTGCTTCCAGAGCACGGCGTTCCCGTCGAGCTCTTCGAGCGCCCACAACGTGCCGTTGCGCATGTACGCGTTCGTGAAATCGATCTGGCTCAAGTCGACGGTCGTCGTCGCGCCGAGCTGCGAGCCAAGGACAACGTCGAAGACGCTGAAGGTGCCGGTCCAAAGCGATTTGTGAGTGAGCGTCGTGCCCGAGACTTCGCCGAGACTGAGCACTTCTCCGCTGAACGAGTCGGTTGCGATGATTCGTGTGATCGAGTCGTCGCTGTCGACCGGCGTGAGATCGTCGAACATGCTGTTCGTGATCACGCGCGTGCCGTTGATCGCGCTGTTGTTGTACGCGTCGCTCTTCGGCAGCACGAAGACTTCCGCGCCGCTCCAGACGTCGCTTGTGTAGAAGCGCGCGGTGGCGACGATGTTCGTGCTCGTCGTAGCGAGCCGCGGGAAGTCGAGATCGGTCTGCGCGTTGTTCGTCGGCGATGCCGGAATCTTGAAGCGCCTCCACGTTCCGGTGGGATCGCCGGTCGTCGAGACCGCGACGAGCAAGTACGCGTTCACGAGATTCGTATCGATGATGGCAGTGGTGATGAAGCGGTCGGCCGTCGCGTCGTAGTACGCGCGCGGATCGAAGATGGTGCCGGTGGTGTCGCTCCAGAACTGTTCCTGGAAGACGCCGGACAGCGACGCGCCGCTGCGATCGTGCACGGTGATCCAGACGTTCGTGACTCCGAGGACGTGACGCGGACCGACGGCGCCGGCGGCGTCGGCGGGATAGGCGCGCGGAGGATCGTACGTATCGCGGAAACTGGAGACGATGTGCGGAGGAACGATGTTCGAGATCGCGTCCGGCGCAGTCGGATAGCTCAATGCGAACGGCGATGCGAATCGATGCAGCTCCGGCCGCTCGTGCTCGCGCGCCTGATGCGCGGAGACGAAGGGGACGGGCTCCTTCGCCATCTCGCTCATCGACATGCGCGGGAGCTCGATGATTTGCGCGTAGGCAGCAGACGACAGCGCGACGGAGAGCGCGAGCAGAAGGGATTTCATGATCTGTTTGTACGGAGCCGGTTTGACTTTCGCCGTGACGCTATCCTACATTCAAATGCGCTGGACTGATTTGGGGCCGCTTGCAACCAGCCTAAAAAAAGCTAAATCGCCGCGAAAGAGATTGGATTTCCTTCGGCCCCACGTCCTTCCGGCGTGGGGTTTTCATTTATGCAGGACTTCATACAAGCAATTGCAGACGAGCATGTCTACCTCTTCGATGGCGCGATGGGGACGATGCTCTACGCCAAGGGCGTCTTCATCAACAAGTGCTACGACGAGCTGAATCTCCGCAGTCCGGAGATCGTGCTGCAGGTTCATCGCGAGTACGTTCACGCCGGCGCGGAGATTCTCGAGACCAACACATACGGCGCGAATCGGGTGAAGCTGCGCGCGTTCGGCATCGAGGACGAGCTGCGCGACATCAACCGCGCCGCCGTCGAGATCGCCCGCCGCGCCGCCGGCGACTCCGTCTACGTCGCCGGCGCGATCGGTCCGCTCGGCATTCGCATCGAGCCGTACGGTCCCACCGCAGTCGACGAGGCGCGCGAGTTCTTCCGCGAACAGGCCAGCGCGCTGCTCGAAGAAGGCGTCGATCTCTTCATTCTCGAGACGATGTCGAATCTCAGCGAGATCGAGCAGGGCATTCTCGCCATCCGCGACATCTGTACGCTTCCGATCATCGCCCAGATGACGATCGGCACCGATCACCGCAGCGCGTACGGCGATACGCCGCGCACGATTGCCCAACGCCTCGACCGCGCCGGCGCCGACGTCATCGGCCTCAACTGCTCCGTCGGTCCCGACGTCATGCTCGACGCCATCGAAGAGATGACCGCCGTCACCGCGAAGAAGATTTCGTGTCAACCGAACGCCGGACTTCCGCGCGAAGTGAATGGACGGCAGATGTACATGGCCTCCCCCGATTACATGGGGAAGTACGCCAAGCGGCTGATCCACAAGGGCGTGAAGTTCATCGGCGGCTGCTGCGGCACGACGCCGGAGCACATCAAGATCATCGCCGACGCGGTCCGTCCGCTTTCACCGCGCCGCAACTTCGTGATCATCGAGCGGAACGGCAAAGGCGAGACGCCTGCGGGCGTCGAGCCGCTGCCGATCGTGCAGCGCTCGCATTGGGGCGAGAAGATCGCGCGCGGCGAGTTCGTCACGACGATCGAGATCACGCCGCCGAAGGGACCGAATCCCGATTCGATGCTCAAAGGCATCGAGTCGATTCGTGACGCCGGCGTCGACGCCGTCAACGTCCCCGACGGTCCGCGCGCGCAAAATCGCATGGGCGCCATCGCCGTCGCGGTGCTCGTGCAGCAGCGCGTCGGAATCGAAACGGTCCTCCACTACTGCTGCCGCGATCGCAACCTCCTCGGCATGCACTCCGATCTTCTCGGCTGCGCCGCGCTCGGCCTTCGCAATCTGCTGCTCATCACCGGCGATCCTCCGAAGATGGGACCGTACCCCGAAGCGACGGCAGTGTTCGACATCGACTCGATCGGCCTCACGAACATGGTCGCGCTGATGAATCGCGGCCTCGATCTCGGCGGCAATCCGTTCGGCGAACCGACGAAGTTCACGATCGGCGTCGGCGTCAATCCCGGCCATCTCGATCTCGACTACGAGCTGCGACGCCTCGATTGGAAAGTGAAAGCAGGGGCGGAGTACGCCATCACACAACCGGTATTCGACGTCGCGCAGCTCGAGCACTTCCTCGGCCGCATCGAGCACATGCATCTGCCGATCGTCGCCGGCATCTGGCCGCTGCTCTCGTATCGCAACGCGCAGTTCATGAACAACGAAGTGCCAGGCGTTTCAGTGCCGGAAGAAGTGATGGAGCGGATGCGCATCGCCAGCGAGAAGAGCAAGGAGCACGGCCTGCGCGAGGGAGTTGCCATCGCCCGCGAGACGCTCGCCCGCGTCCGCGACCGAGTGGCGGGCGTGCAAGTGTCCGCGCCGTTGGGAAGGATCGATCTGGCGCTGCAGGTGTTCGACGGGCTGGTGGAAAAGCGCGCGCACCTCTCATCCTGACACCGGACTCCGGCTGCGGTCGCGAACGGACTGCCAGAGTGCCTTGGCCGCGAGCGCGACGGAGAACACGCCGGTGGCGCCGAGCGCGAGCAGCGTCCAAACGAAAAAAAAGCCGCGCGACGCGCTACGCCGACGGTGTGCAAGACGGGCATTCCGGCGGCGAAGAGTCCGACTAGCAGCATGATGATGTAGCCCGATCGACGTCCGGCCAGTTCCACCGTTCCGTAAAGCGATACGAGCATGATGGCGAAGAACGTGAACGTGCCACCGCGCGTCATCGAGTCGAGGCCAAAGACAAAGTCGTGGGCGAGATGCACAGTGAACAGCACGATGGACAGTAACGAGAGGGTCAGTGGCACGTTCTGTTTCATCGGCGCTCCTGTACCAAGGGGACAGTTTGCGCGGCGGTTTCGTTTTCAGCAAGCGCCGGCGAGCGAACCTGCCTCCCACATATACTTCCTTTGTGCGGCGCACATCGGTGGCGAGAAACGCAGTCCTCTGCATGCTCTTCGCCGTGGCGTGCGGACGTGGCGAAACGCATTCACCGTTCGCCGCTACGTCCGGTGTCACGCGTCATAACATCGGCGACGCCGGGAAGGCTCGCTTCGTTCCGCTGCGCCCGATGACCGGAGACGTCGAGATACTTCAGGGTGATCCGGAGAAAACAGGCGAAGCGTTTGTCATGCGGATCAACGAGCTCCCAGGAACGAAGATCCCCGTGCACTCACATCCAGTAGACGAAAATATTACTGTCGTTCGAGGTACTTGGTATTTCGCGATAGGCGAGAAGTGGGACCGCACGGCATTGAGAGCGCTCAATACCGGCGATTACGCATACGCGCCGAAAGGAAGCAGTATGTTTGCGTACTGCCCTGATGGTGCGGTTGTGCAAGTTCACGGCATTGGACCCTTCAACATTCATTGGCGCCACGGTCTTAAGACGCTCGACGATAAAAATGCCGCCGCGACTTTCACATTTCGAAGAGGTGATGTCATTTCAAGTGCCCGCGGCGTTGGGACAATCCGTCAAGGTTATGCCTCCGGTGACATCATCCAATACGAAGTTCTTCTCAAGACGGGCGCTGTAGTCATGGTCGATCAATCCGAAGCCCGGCACGCCAGTCAATAAATCACCGCCAGTGCGTAGAAGTCATTCCCATCCGTCATGAAGTCTCCGCTCGATGTGCTGATGCCGATCTGATGTGGACCGGGCGTGAGCGTGATCGGCGCGAGCAATGCCGGCACTGCTTGATGGCTGGCGACGACGTTCGCCCACGCTTGCGTCGTGAGCACCGGGTTCCCGTCGACCACCACGATGAGGCCGAGGCTTTGCGGATATTGAGCGGTCCACGCGGAGCCGTGAACGAAGACCAGCGCACTGCCGCTGACCTCGGACTGCAACGTCGTGTACTGCGGCAGTGGTCCGATGAAGTTCCAGGTGAAGGGCTGGTCCGGCAGCGGCCACATGGAGATCGTCGCGAAGTCGTTCTCGTCGCAGACCGTGTACGGCGAGGTCGGGTAGATGTTGTACGTATGCGTGCCGGGCGTCATCTTCGTAGCGAGGACGCCGGAGACGAGCGCCTTGTGTGAAAGTCCCTCGTTGGCCCACACGTTGGCAGCGACGCTGACTTCGCCGTCGATGTCGACCTGAACGCCGAGCTGGAAATTCGGCAAGCTACCGTACGCGGTAGCACTGAAGATGATCAGCACGGGACCATCGATGTCCGTCGTGAACGTGCCTTTGAGCGGGAATGGGCCGGGACCGTTGTAGATCGTTTCGATTTCGAGCATGTCAGTACACCATCGTGATGTTGAACGTGCAGTTCGAGTCGCTGAGGAAGCTGGAGTTCGGCTCGAGCGACAGCGTGTGCTGACCGTACGTCAGAGTCGTCGTCTGCACGAAACAGACGAGCGAGCGATAGGCGCCCGATTCGTTCACGAAGACCTGCGCGGCGGAGATGGCGACGTCGTCGACCAGCATCTGAATCGACATCATCGTCGGTGCCGCCTTCGTGAATCCGGAGGCGCTCAAGTAAAACAAGACCGGTACGCCGTCGACAGGAGAGGTGAAAGGAATCTGCTGTCCTCCGGTGATCGGACCGGTGCCCGAGAAGATCACTTCACTGAGCATGCGACGCTCCTCTTTTGATTAGCGCTTCTGAAGACCTGCGATCGACACATCATCCTCCACCGCGCGCTTGCCGGTGAACTTTTTCCACTCGGATACGAGTGCGTTCACGAGCGACACGGCGGGCGCCGTGGCGTTCCACTGGATGATGGCGTCGACGTAGGCGTCGCCGAACTCGCGGCCTTCGGCGTCGCGCGCTTCGGTGAGTCCGTCGCTGTGCAAGAGAAGTCGATCGCCCGCTTCGAGCTTGCCGGTGATCTCGTCCCACTGCAGGCCGGTCTTGATGCCGAGGGGATAGGCGCCGCGGCCGATGCGCTCGACGA
>Ga0075425_100007489_pt1 | contig 11553 bp, 8 predicted proteins | sample SoiMethybrSBSTD4_FD_75300 | JGI IMG/M metagenome (GOLD analysis project Ga0075425, IMG submission 75300) | Bulk soil microbial communities from a Populus tree surrounding site in Tennessee, USA - Soil MetaG P. TD hybrid SBSTD4 | ecosystem: Environmental > Terrestrial > Soil > Tree plantation...
TTTGTTTTTGCTTTTGGCCAAATTAATGAGATAATTTGATACACCACTACGCCTACAAGTGCAATTCCTGCAATTACCACAATTATAGACAACACGCTACTAGGTCCTTGCACGATATAAGATTGACAGCGTATAATAAAAATCTTTATACTAGTAACAGGCCATTTGGTGGGAATCCACATTGGGGTAACGATACTTAGCAACTGATGGTTGTGGAGGCAAGCCCGTTGAATGAACAAGAAACAATCGAGCTACCACCAGTTGCTTGTTTTAGGCGTAAGTCAGTGATTCTCTAATTGAAGCTACCTCTTATTCTTTATCATTTTAATTATGAGGGAAATGTCTGGAATGTTGTCTACAAGTCTTCCTATTTTGATAACATCCCTCACGTCTCTGGAACCTAGTTCGTACCAAACTTTCTCTGCGATTATGGTAGCCATGTGATTGCCAATCTTTTCTTTATCTAGCCTCTTGATACTTATTTCAGTAAACTCTTCAAAAGTATAATCTGGAACCTGTAGTATTAGAAATCTTGACAATAGTGGCTCAATTATTCGCTCAGTGTTATTTGCACTTGCAAATACCCACGATATCAATTCCAATTGTCTAGTTTTTTTAACTTTTGTTTCAGATATAATCCCAGTCTCCATCAAATGGAGTAACGAAACTTGGTCATTCCGACTCATCTTGTCTAATTCATCAATTAATAGAAATTTTGGCTGTTTTTCAAATAATTGGTTGACCAGACCTGCTTTTGTAGTATTGCTTCCAACAATAAGATAAGAGTTCTTTAACCTTCTCATCATTTCCATGAGGAACATTGTTTTAGCACAACCAGGTCTACCCATCAGTAGCACGTTTACTGGTCGCTCAGATAATATCGCCTTATTTATTATTAGTTTGATATCAGCATTGCCCGTTATGCTTTCAAAACTACATCTTCTTGGAGAGAACATATTACAAGACACTGATTCTAAAATTTGTTTTATTAATTTCATTTTATCTTCGTTACCACCTTATGTTACCCTTTAGCTAAACCAAGAATTAGTCCCGCAGAAAAACCACCTGTTAAAGGTAGTCCTAGATTTGCTGTAATGCTGGAAACAATTCCCGTACTGGTCAGTGAATTACTAACTGATAATAGAGCAGACTCTGAAATAGATTGTAATTTTGACCACTCAACGCTAATAATACTTTGACTTTGCAAGTAAAATAAAGCTCCAATGAAAACTCCACCGATTATCGCTATTAGTTTCATTACTTTTTTTATTGCAAACCCGATAAGAAATCCTGCTAACCCTCCAGACCCAGCCGTAAATAATGCTGAAGGAATAATCTCAAGGCTCATATGGATATCTAAATATATCAGCTTAAAGCTTTTTCGCGCTCTGGCTCTAGAAGATAGTTATGATAAAAGCTGAGAAAATCGTGAGGATAGAAGAGGACAGAAGACAAACAAACCTCAGCTGTCCGAAAGCTGAAGAATAAATGTCCTCGTATACTACACTCATTCTGAAGGCAGGACCGTATATTCTGAAGAGTACAGTGGGCAGTCTGTAAGAGCTGAGGAATATCATTAACTGCCAAATAACACACTGCAGGCCCGTAATTGCTTTTTCCATTCTAAAAAAGCTGAGAAACTTCATGAATACCAGTTAACTCGTATTGAATAACTCATTTTCGCCCAACTTTATACACTGCATAACTGTAAACTGCTAAAAAGCTGTTAAATTAAAACAGTTTCAGCCAAACGACACACAGGACTGTAAACTCCTAAAAAGCTGTTAAATTAAAACTCCAAAGTACCGAAACTCGCCACGACTATCTTAACAGTGAATAATGTACCTTTACGCGGGAGCTTCTAGCGTCTGCTATACAAATGGAGTTGAGTTTTTAAATTATCAAAACTCTATAAATTTATAGATAAGCTCTCAAATTCTAACAGTAGCGACGGATTGTCTAGGAACAAAATTGAGTCAAAATCATCAAAGCCAGCTAATTTTACGATTGATACTCAGAAATAACATTTGAGTTTCTAAAATCCCATCCTTGGAGAGCTGGTGAGATTTTGAGAGGTCACTTGACACTTCGGAGTATCGTCAACCTATTATTATCTTAATAGACTATAGCATTGATGTAATCCTTTCTTTCAGCTTATTCATTTTTTCAGCTGAACTAGTTATTTTTTCATCCAAAAGGATGTAGTTATTTATATTGTTCATGTCGTATTTACTCATAAAATTCTGGTTAAAGTCGAGTGTTGCGTTATTAGAAATAATTATCAATTTTTTGCTTTGCTTTAGAAATTCATAGAATACATCGTTAATATTTTCATCTCTAAATGAATATCCAATGATAATACAAAATTCATTTTTTTTCAGATTTTCTCCAAATTTAGAAATTAGAGTTCTAAAAGGTTCAATATTATGTTCTTGTTTAGGATATAGAGTTGGTTTTATTAAAACATCGTGGGTATATTGCCCTCCCGCCTTAGTTGCCATTTCAATATCTATCAATTTTACAATTCCATATTTCATGTGATGTTTCCAATTTAGTGAACCATGTAGCTTGTATAAAAAAATTTTTTGCTTTTCAGAATTATTTTCTTCATCAAATAATGTTGGATTCCATTTGATACATTCTGAAACTGCATCATACTTGAAACCATCAATCATATTGTAAAGTTCCCTATTCTCTTTGCAGTACTCTTCAATAACAGTGTCATAATTAGTTGTAAAAATATCTATTTTTTGTTGTTTTTTTGCAAGGTCAGTTAATGAAGAGTATATTATCTTGGCCTTTTCAAAATTTTCCGATTTCCATGAATAGTTTTGATACAGTTTTCTCACAAGAAAATCCATTAGTGTCTCATTATGATGAAAATAACGGTCTAGACTCGCTGCTTGAGAATGACCAGTTCCATATATTTTTTCGAATTCCACGTGAAAAATATTAGAGATTAAGAAGTCAACTAATGCCGAATATTCTTTGTCTTTTTTCAATCTCATTAATTTTTCCCAAAAGTCAAATACATATTCAATATCCTTGTAGGTTTTATATTTCAAAATGGTAAATAGAATTTTTTCTTCTTCTGGTAAATCGCCTTCCGTGGTAAATTTGGTTTCTAATTCTTCGACCAAATCAGTCTTGAACTTTTCAGTTACTGGATATCCAAAGGGAGCTGAAGCACCAGCTCCAAGAAAGAATGATATCAATTCTTGATTTAGTTTTTAACTGTTATTTATAATTTTTATACCAATGATCAGAAATTAGACTCACAGTTCTCTGGCTTCTATAAAACAAAAGTCTCCCTTCTCTTCTAAGTTGTAAATATCAAATCCCTCTTTTTCAATGACCTCTTTGAGCTTTGAAAGTCTCCCGTTCATAGATTTTGCTGTTTCTGCAATAAGTAAATATCCGTTTGTTGCCAAGCATCTTTTTGCCTCTTTTATATAATCAGGCCAATTCCTTCCCATTAATGATAATGAAAATACTGCAATATCAATTGCTTCATCTGATAATGGAACTGACTTGATATCACACGCAGTAACCTTATTGTTGATTGCTACATGGTCAAAACTAAAAACCCTGTCAGCTCCGAATTTTTCTAGAATCTTTGCTTCACCACAACCAAAATCGCCTATTAGAAGACGAGGTGACAATTGTTGTATTCTTTTAATAATTTCATCAAATGGAATAATAAGCCATGACTTACGTGCTTCTCTATATTGCCTATGATACTCATCCCACTCATTGGGGTCTTTTAGTATCCTATTATGAGTAGTATCAGAGTTCTCACTATTAATTTTGTTATTTAATCTGGTAAAGTCTCCATATTTAATTACTCGTTTCTTTAATTCAACAGGTGTTAATTCTACATTTAGGTCCCTTCTTACTACAGTTGATATTTCTCCGCGCTCAAGTCTCTCTAACCATTTTACTGCTTCCATAGCTGCTTGTTGTGGAGTCACAAGATTTTTTTCTGGCAATCTTCCGTCTACTGCACAGTCAGCTAGAGTACGCTTGAATTGAATTCGTTTCCACTTTAGCTCATCATATTGATATCCTCCTATACTAGCCTTTACCAAATAGACATGTACTACATCTCTAATCTGTCCTTTTCTAACAAGTCTGCCTATAAGCTGTTGGTATTGTGCATTGGTCCATGGCAGAGTGTTAATAATAAGTCTGTTACAAATATGTTGTAAGCCATCAACTCCTACAGAAATAGGTCGAGATGCAATCAGAACTTGTACTTTTTTATTTAGGAATCTGGTCAGTCCTGAACGGTCAAATCCAGTATAGAGAGCATATGAATATCCAGCATTTTGGATCGCTCTGGACAAATTCTGGATAATGTCTTCTACATATTCAGTGTAAATTATTGTTTGACCCTCAACCAGTTTAATTATTTCTGGAATTCGCGCATCTGTCAAAAACTTTTCAATGGCCAAAGGGTTGCTTTTGAGATGACGTACAGATATCTCTGTTGGTTTGTGTGCTGTTACGTCAAGAGTATGTGTGCCAACATCGACTGAATATTTAGGGAGTTCTCTAATAGAGATTGTTGACAATTTTTCATAAAGGGTTACAGCATTTGGAATGGTTGGTCTAACTGCAACATCGTCATATACTTTTCCAGATATCAACTCCAGAAGTGACCTTCCCTCTCTAAGATTATTTACGACTGGTGTGGCGGAGAGGCCCAAGACCTTTACATTTGGATTCTTTTTTCTAATTCTAGTCAAAAGACCATCAAGATTTTTACGTCTTTGACTGATTTCTTCTTCATTCCTTATCTTAGTGAAGTGAATTTCGTCCAAGATAACAAAATCCACTTTCTCCTTAGATAGCTTTATTATAAGATTAGGTGACTCTTCCTGACTAAATTTGTCATAATTCAAAACTGCATATTGATATTCCTCCTCTGAATATTGAACATCAAATGCATCTTTTCCTGTAATAACCTTTGAACTTGGAAACGTGTCGAGAATATTTCTTTTCCATTGCTCTACAACGTCATTGGGACAAACAATGACTGATACTTTACTATCAATTACTCTACTTGCAAGAATTGCGGAAAGTGTCTTGCCTGCGCCAGTGCCAGAAAAGTTACCAAAATATGGTTGATTTGCAACTTTATACGCTACGTAGCGCTGCATTAATGTTGGTGGATAGGGAAAGGAATATCCCGATGGTATCTTTAATCGAGAACTGCCTTCATAATCGGACAAGAATGTTTTTACTACTGTATCATGATATTTGTTTCCATTCTTACCCTCAATTCTAACTTTTCTGACTACTTCATGTTCATTTTTGAAGGCGAATTTCCATAATTCGTCAACAGAATAGTCTAGATAAAATTGCATGGCTTCCATATCAACATTAAAAGATTCAAGTATAGTCGTATGTTCTAGTATCTGCTCAACAGATTCAATTTGGTTGTAATCAAGTGGGTCTCCATCTTCAACAAGTTTGGACATATCTGAGACTGAGGCTGTTTCAATTTCTTCTGTATCTACCAAAGCAGCAAGAGCAGAGCTTTTTGTAATATTAGAGAGGTCAGGCGGAATTTCAGAGGATGAGTTTGAGTATTCTTCTATTATCTTTTTTCCTTGTTCAGTCCTGGCGGCTTCAATCAGATTTTTGAAAAATTTTGAATGGCGATTATTATTTACGTCTAAATTAAGAAGTCCTCTACGAAGTAACAGAGAGTAGAGAACAGCTTCGTCCCATTGATAAATTATTTTACTCTCAATTAAGTCACGCAACAATCCCTTTAGTCTTATTGTTGTCCAAGTTCCTTCATACCCTATCCAATCAGCATATCCCTTCCATTCTTTTTCATCATATACTTTATCAGGATTGGAAGGTATATCTAATGGCCTATTTCCTGTATTACAATAGGTATTCCAGGAATCTCTATTTTCTAGACCGAGAGAATGAACAAATTCTCTTGCCGCAGCATATGGCCTGTACACTCTATCCCTGATATAGCCAGTACCTAGCCAATCGCCCCAACCTTTCCAATTTTGCGGATATCGACCTCTAGGGTCTGCTGGTATATTCTTCGGTTTGTTTCCTGATTTACAATACTTAACCCATTCTTTATTGCTACCTAACTTTAATGAACGGGCAAATTCTCGCGCTTGCTCGAACGGAAGGTGTATTCTATCGTGGGTAGATACGGTACCCGTACCCAGCCAATCACCTATTCCATGGTAGTCATTTTTATAAGTTGAAAAAGGGCTTGCAGGTATGTCGTTAGGTTTCTTACCAGACTTACAATATCTCTTCCAATCAGCTTGGTCTTTCAGCCCGAGGCTTCGCACGTATTTTCTGGCTTCCTCAAAACGCCGATAATTTCTCTTTTGTGTAGCAACAAAATTAGTACCGAGCCAATCCCCAAATCCTTTCCATACATTTCTATAAGTTCTATAAGCCTTTTGGGGAATATTCTCGGGTTTTTTGCCAGACTTACAGTATTCTTCCCATTCGTGTTGACTATTTAGATGAAGATTTTGTACAAAGGCACGAGCCTCGTGAAACGGGCGGTATTTTATGTACCTTGTGGCAACCTTCCCTGTACCGAGCCAATCCCCAAGCCCTTTCCATTCTTCCTTGTAAATATCATAAGCTGCCATCGGGATGTTTTGCGGCTTCTTTCCCGATTTACAAAAGGTTGTCCACTCAGCATTATTTTTTAGACCAAGTTTTCTGACGTAGTTGCGTGCCTCCTTAAAAGGAAGGTAGTTTCGCTTTTGAAGAGGAATATAACCTGAACCTAGCCAATCGGGCCAGCCTTTCCACTCGTTTCTATACACAAATCTTGCATTCGATGGTATGTTTGGTGGTTTCTCCTTTGACTTGCAATATTCATCCCAATCTTTTCGTCTTTGAAGTCCGAGTTTGTGAACAAATTCTCTTGCTTCATTGAATGGAAGGAATTTCAATCAATAAATCTAATTTGAAAGTGCAAAATATCTTTTTTTAATTAATGGACCTAAATGAGTTGCAAATCGATATCAGTGCAGTGGAATTATCGCCTTCAAGATAGTAGTAAGACCAAAGGGGGGACCTCCTCCACGCTTCTTCATCATGGATGACGCAATTGCTCTCGTTAGTGCCTCCCCGTTCACATTGAAATGGGCGGCAAGGCCTCTAATGATATTCTTACCATTTAACTCACGATAGTTTTTTTCATTTACATAACCATCAACCATCAAAGTAACATTGTTAATAAGTTTAGGAAGCCTTGCCCTCTTAGCGTTGTAAACGTTCTCCAACTCTGACATTATTTCTTTCTCCGTCAAGGAACCCCTCTCGGTCGAGATGCGGAAGCTCAATTGTTCGTTAAGTCTAGACTTGATTTCAAGATTCTTCAAGTTTGAGCTATGGATAAGTTGTTCTAGCAGAGCATCAACATCTTTTCCTGATTGAATATGATTCAATCTATTTTGTCCAACAGCTATCTTTAGTCCTTCATAAATGCAATCAAAATCAGTAAGCAAAAAATTTTCCATACAGGAAACTGGCAACACATGAATTCTGCCTAGACCAGATACAGTATTTTCACTTCTGTCCTTATCTACGATGGCAAACAATTTTACTCCCTCTTTGTCAAGCTCTTGAATAATGCTATTCAAGGACTCCATAATATTGTAGATTTGACCCTTACCTGACATTGGTAATAAAGTGCATTGCTTATTTATCGATTCGAAGAAGATACTCAGAATATCCACATCCATACTCCCTTCTACCAAGATAATCGGTTTGCCAGTAGAAATAGCGACAAGCCCGAGGTTGCCGAGTAATAAATCGAGTTCATCATTCTTCAGTTCCTTCGATTCTATGAGCTGGTTGCTCCCATCTGCTTTAGGATGATTCATTATGAACACGTGATCTGTTGATTCATTAATGATGAAATGTGAATGTGTGCAAATTATAAATTGTATTTTTAGGTTGTCTAAATCTGGACTGACAAGCAAATTTTTGATGTATCGGATAAAGCTTAGTTGTAAGCTCGGATGCAAATGTTCTTCAGGACTGTCAATTACAAAAACCAAGTCTAAAGGTCGAATGGGTTCATTGCTTAGTAACTTTATTTGTTTGATGATTTTATAGTATATAATCGGAAAGAAAAATGAAATAATTTCTTTTTCTCCTGAACTTAAATAATCAAATTCAATTATCTGTCCCTCCTTATTAGTAAAGTTTATCCTAAAATAGCCTTTTTCATCCAAGGCGATTTCCTTAAATTGAAGATATGGCAGAAAGTGAGAAATAACTTCATTCAACGGATTGATTAGGTCAAAAAATTGACCTTTTGTGATTTCTCCGTTTTTTTTATATGTGTCGTACACAATTTCCCTTAATTGGGATTCTAATTCAATTAATGTTCTCTTTACCTCGAAATAAGGAGCATAATCTGCACTAGTAGCTGTTCTCCAGGAATTTTGCCGTATAGTTTCAGGAATCGCTTGGACTGTAGTATCCAAACCAAGAAAAGAATTACCCATACGATTAAAATAATCCCACTGCACAGCGCGCTTGTTCTCTCTTAATTCCAAAGGTGTATACTTGTAAACCTGCAAATGTTGGGGAGCTCTGTGAGCGCCAAAATAAATTGCAATTGATCTCGGTTCAAATTTTACATCAACTCCGTCTGCACCTTCCCCCCTTAATTCAAATGATAGTAACTGCAATAGCGTTGACTTTCCAACCCCATTTGGGCCAGCGATTACCATTAATGGCTTCAATTCTGCGCATTCAGCATGTTTAATTCCCTTATAGTCTGTGATACTAAACCGCGTTATAGCCATATTCAAATCATTCAATAGTGATTCTTACTTAAGCCTTATTGATACAGTATCTAAAAAACTGAGCCTGATAGAGATCTGTAACGCCACGAATATTATATAGAGCTGCTGCAAAATGCAAGAGTTCAAGTAATAAAAAACTGGGTAGAGTAGTCTCATGACTACAATTAATTTCAGAATTCTTTCTGCTTTCTTTCTACCCTTCATCTGAAGCCGACCACATAGTAAGAAATTGCTTTTATAGCTGAATGTTTTTCAAATGTAGACGTCTATATAGGACAATATCCCAAGTGAAACTGATGGTTTCGAATTGCACTCCCAGCCTTCCCTTAATTCTCAAAATTTATTTATTGTTTTAATGGCCAGTAATTAAATTTATCAAATATATTGAGCCCAAAAATTGCGTCCCTTGAACTATTTGTCTTATGCAGTATCTTCAAATGTCGATTTCTTTCTTTGCTAATTGTTTATCATAACTTATCGTCCTCTCAAAAATTGTTTCGAATGATGAATTAATTTCATGTATAAGCGAGATGAATTCTTGTTCAATCTTGGTTCTATATATTTTATGAATTAAGATATGAAGGGCCATCATATCGTTCCATAATGAGTCAAAGTCTTTATCTAAAGAGTGGTCCTCTTTGTAGTATTGTCGTACACTAGAAACAAATTTAGTGACCATTTTTCTTTTATTAATAAACTCAGTTTCAAATAAATCAAATTCTTCTTTGAACGATTCTATTGGATTTGAAGGAAACTTAAATGTAATGTCCTCTATTTTGTCAATTGTAAATATTTTGTCATCTGCGGACATTTCGGGATAAAAATTATACCCAAATGGTAGTAACTGTCGTAGATTATAAGTCGGCTTTTTATCAATTACACTATTCTTTAGAATAATCTTAGCAATAAAAGTCTCCATTAGTACAAGTTCTTCCTTGAATGATTGAAATTCGTTTAATATTTGATTTCGAATAATACTGATATCTTTTTTGCTTTGCCATCTGGCGGTAACAAAAATCGTAGTTATTGAACCTACAATAGTCGGGATTATTATCTTAAGAATTTCCACATATTCAGTATTTAAAATAAGAGTACGAGCACTGAACAATAGGTTCAGTGTTAGGCCAACAACATAACTTGTGGTTTCCACATCTTTATATTGGAACGGCTTATACAAAAATTCTTGGTCTTTTTTAGATTGATTAAATCAGCTATATACTGACAGTACGGCCTATCGACTGAATAAAAAAATAAATTTTTACCAAAATAATGGAGTTCATCATTCTTGTCATTGATTACACAAGACAGGATGTGCCACACTTCATCCTGGTTTCACAATTCTCTAATGGAGAAGAGTTAGCCTTTTTGGCATTTTTGAGACCGTTACATAGTCATTCGCACGAAAAAAACTTTGTAATAAAAAAATCCCTCATTTATTATAAATATACAAGGGGAAGTCAGTTAGCCAGCTTTTCATATATGCCATTAAGAGCTCTCAACATAATCTTTATACATGTATCAGCTGCTTTGGCCCAGTCCAATACAGGATATTCAACTCCGATAGATTGTAGAATCTGACTAAATTCTGCCTCGGCTAAATGAACAGGAGGAATCTTAGAACGCAATCCAACTAATTTTCTAAGCATAGAAAAGTCTGATTTATCGTATTTCATCCCCTTCACCGTAAATAGTTCTTCAATTAAGTAGAGGGGACCCACTAAGTCTTTATTACTCAGATGCTTTTTGATTTCGTCATTTTTTATATCTCCCAGAATCGCCGCTATGGAAAGCAAGCATGTTACAAATGCGTTCTTATCCTTAGAATCGTTGTTAAGACTATTAATAGACTTTCTTAGTTCAACAATAGGAGTTGCCTTATTGTTAAAAATCTCAAAGCCCAATTTGTCACTACATGCTGAATTAATTTTATCTATGACGTGAACGATATCATCTGTAATGGTAATATCAGGATAGTGAGATTGCCAGAACGAAGTTTTAGTCGACTGAATAATATTCCGATTTTCAATTTCAGCTTTTCCTAGGTGTGTAATTGAAATTCCTCCACTATGGACAAATTTAATAAACCCTGCCTCTTCCAAATAATAATAAACGCGCTTAAAGGTTTCATCGTCTATACCTAAAATATCTTTAACATTGAATGACTCCACGACAACCGTTACAAACCCATTTGCCGCTTGATACACCCTGTTCAGATAGTCCCTTCTTGCCTTCTGCAATTTACTTATGAATTCTAGTAGAGAAGCGTCAACGTCAACGAATCGTACTATGCCCGCTGGAAAATGTGAGGTTGATTTGCTGGACTCCAATAAAGTAGCTTCAATCTCATTAATACCAAGGTTTGTAAGGACTATTCCTAATTTTGGCCGACTTCGTAATAATCCCTTATTTTGAAGATTACTAAATATTTCAACCAGACTCAGATATTTCGGATAATCATTAATGTCATATCCTAGAATTGCCGCTATTTGCTGAATTATGAGAGGATGCATTTGAAATCCTTTTGTAATTTCGTATGCTGTGTAAAGGACACGATAAAATTGTACCGTATCCGAATTCTCTGCCAATCTGAAAATTTTTTGCGAATCGAAGGTTTATTAAGTATCCAATCAAATTTGCCCTTATACTTTTTTCTTACTGATTTCTGAATTAACCATACTCACCTAGACGAGATATTGATATATAACTCAAAAACGAGAACAAAATAATTGAA
>Ga0075425_100007490_pt1 | contig 11553 bp, 9 predicted proteins | sample SoiMethybrSBSTD4_FD_75300 | JGI IMG/M metagenome (GOLD analysis project Ga0075425, IMG submission 75300) | Bulk soil microbial communities from a Populus tree surrounding site in Tennessee, USA - Soil MetaG P. TD hybrid SBSTD4 | ecosystem: Environmental > Terrestrial > Soil > Tree plantation...
CGGCACGAACGGCAGCGTGGACCGCCTGCCACCGTGCCCGCCGGCTTCGGTCCCCTGCGCCACGATGACATCCGCGCCCGCGTCGACCGCTTGCCTGGCCTCTGCCAGGTCCGTGACCTGAATGATCAGCGCGACACGTGCCGCGCGGATGAGCCTGGCCAGCGGCCCGGGGTCGCCGAAAGACAGCATGACGGCACTCGGCCGGCGCACCAGCGCCTGTTCGACCGTGGCCGGGCTGGTCGCCCACGCCTGGAACCCGACGCCCCAGGACTTGCCGGTCCGCTCGGCGGCGATCCCCATTTCGCGGGCCACCCACGCGGGATCCGCCCGGCCGCCGCCGACCAGCCCGAGGCCGCCGCCGTTGGACACTGCCGCCGCCAGGGCACCACCGGACGCGTCCCCCATGGGTGCCAGCGCGATGGGGTGCCGCAACGAGAAGAGCTCGGTGAACGCGGTGCGCAGCGCCATGACGCCGCCGCGCTAGTCGTGCTCGCGGGTCCAGTGCGGCCTGCGGAACAGGCGGCCGAGGACATCGTGGAAGCTCTTCCCGGTGTATTCCAGCGCGTCGACCCGGTACACCGGCGGCCCGTCGGGCGGCGGCAACTGGCTTGCCTGGGCATCGTCGAGACCGCACCGGATGTGGTCGCGCGTGATCTCCAGCACGGCGTCGGCGTCGATGAACCGCAGGCCCGCCCCGGTGGCGATCACGATCCCGTCGAAGACATCGAGGTCGGGAATTTGCAGCACGTGCTCGAGTGTGCCGATCTGCGTGCCGGTGCTGCTCAGTACCGGTGTCCCGGGCACCGCTGCCATGTAAGAGATAGCCGTGTCGTCAGCCATGCCGCCCCTCGCTCACCGTGCGGCGGGCCGGTCGGCAGGCCCGCCCGAATGCTCCGGAGCGTATCAGGCGCTAACGAGCGCGGCGGCGCAGCAAGAACGGTACGAGCGCCGACTCGAGCTGGACGCGCACGTTCATCTTGCTCTCACCCTCCCGGCGATCGGCGAAGTGGATGGGCAGTTCCACGATCTTCAGGCTGTGCCGGACCGTCCGGTAGTTCATCTCCACCTGGAAGCTGTAGCCGTTGCTGCGGATGCTGGCCACGTCGATGGCTGCCAAGGCGGAGCTGCGCCAGATCTTGAATCCGGCGGTGGCGTCGCGGATGCCCAGGTGCAGCAGCGCGCGGACGTAGTAGTTGGCGAAACCGGACAGCGCCCTGCGGTGCCATGACCACTCGCTGGCCAGGCTGGCACCGGCCACGTACCGGGAGCCGATGACTACGTCGGCGTTGGTGGACAACAAGGTGCCGAGCATCTGCGGCAGGTACTTCGGCGCGTGTGACAGGTCACTGTCCATCTGCACCACGAACTCCGCGCCTGTGGCAATGGCCCGGGTCATGCCGTCCACGTAGGCGCGGCCAAGCCCTTGTTTGCCCGGCCGGTGCACCACGGTCACCCGGTCCGGGCCGTACTGTGCGGCAAGCTGGTCGGCGATCCGCCCGGTTCCGTCCGGTGAGTTGTCGTCCGCCACCAGGATCCGCAGGCCGGGCAGCGGCAGGCCGAGCAGTTCGGCGACGACCACCGGCAGGTTGGCAGCCTCGTTGTAGGTGGGCAGCACGACCGTGACGCCCACGGACCGCCACGGCTCGGGCAGCTCCACCACGTGCTCGGCCGGCGCGTCGCGCACCCGAGTCGCCATCGTCGTCCTTCCGCCGCTGGCCCGGGCGCGGGACTCCGGTCCGCCGGAAGCTGGCCGGCCAGCCCGCGCGAGGTTGTGGTGTCAACAGTAGGGGGCGTGTGGCACTGGTCCGCCGGCCGTGCGCACGGCGCGGCGTTGGTTTGGCCGCGTGTCGCTCAACCAGTTCCCTTAGGACCGGCTGCCCATGGCGTGGCATTGCTGGGGGTGCTCTGGCATACCGGGGCCGTGACCGGATGCCGGTCGCTGGTCAGCTGGGCCGTTACAGGCGCCTGCCCGGGGTGATAGGCGACGTTAGCAAAGCCGGGAATTTCGTGTCTGTGCTAAATAGGCCTATTTAATTGTCCGGCCAGCAGGAGTATGGTCCTGCTAGCGCCATGAGCAGTCTCAGACATCGACGTGGAGCTAGCGTGGCACCTGGCGGGGGCATTATGGAGCCCGGACTGGGTGCAGGGCGCGCATCGTTTCCGGATTCTCCGGGCAAAAGCCTGCAATGGCGGGGAATCAACAAGGATCCAGTAAACATCAGCAAAGGATCCTTTAAAGCATCGGCAAACATCCAGCAAAGGGGTAGAGCATGCATTGGCGCATGACGCGTAGACGGGTTGCCTTGGTGTCCTTGCTGTCACTTCCGGTGGTGCTGTTGGGGGCCACCGGGGGAGCGACGGTCGCCACCGCGAGTCCCACCGGGGCACGGTCGGCCGCTGTGACCACCTCCAGCCTTGGGGTGTTTAAGCCAACGTTCGCGGGCACGGCCGCCACTGGCTGCGCCACGGCCTGCCAGTTGCTCACCGGCCCGCTCAACACCCCATCCGTCGCGGCTGCCGCACGGGCCCACGCGGCCACCAGTCAGGGATCCGCGGCAAAGCCCCGCGCGCACGTCATGCCGCTGCCGGACATTCGGCACATCCATCTTTCGGCGGCCCAACGGCGCCTGCTCACCACCCATAGCCCATCCTTCCCCGTTCCGTCGGTCAGCTGCGCGCCACTGGGCCGCGGCTGTGACCAGATCAGCACGTCCACGGGTGGCGCCACCAGCGTCAAGGGCCTGAACGCGGTCGATAGCGCCGAGCACACGACCAACATCTTCAACAACGTCGAGCCCCCGGACCAAGGCCTGTGCGCTGGCAACGGATTCGTGGTCGAGACCAACAACATCGGGGAGATCCTGGTTTTCAACAACGCCTTGAAGCGCCAGTCCGCGCCGATCTCGTTCGACACGATCATGGGGCTCAACGGCTTGAACTGGAGCAGCGGCGGAGACCCCTCCTGCCTGTATGACCCCGCCAACGGCGGGCACTGGTTCTACACCCAGATCGTCTCGGCCAGCCCGGAATCCCAGGGCGGCGCTTTCACCGGCTGCTTCGCGGGCGTGTCTAACGCCTGCTATGAGGGCATCGCGGTAACCGACGGCAACAACCCGTTCGGCCCCTACCACGTGTACTTCTCGGCCGCCGACTACAACCCGGCTGAGCCGGGCTACCCCTCCCTGCTCAACGACTTCGCGAAGATCTCGGTGACCCGGGACGCCTTCATGATGTTCTACGACGAGTTCCCGCTCCTCCCGTCGAGGCTGCCCGGCATCGGCGGCGGCATCTTCAACGGGGCGCAGGAACTCGTGTTCCGCAAGAGCGCGCTGGAGCAGGGCCTGCCCACCATGCTGTCCAACGGGCAGCCGAACCCCGCGGTCACCGTGGCCATCGAGAACATGGGCCACATCCGCACGCCAGACGGGACCTGCGCCCGCGACAATGTGCTACACATGGGCGGCATCACCTGCTGGGTAGCGGTAATCCCGGCACAGCCACCCGCGGGCCAGTTCGACAACAACCGTGGCGGCACCGGGTTCATGCTGGGCTCGCTGGACTTCTACGGGTTCGTCCCATTGGCGACCTCCGGTGATAACCGGATCGCGGCATGGGCCTGGACCGGGCTGTCAGCCCTTAACAGCGCCGGCTGCGCAACGTGTAACGCCAGCATCCGCTTCCAGGGCCAGCTCTTCCGCGGCGTCGATCGGTACTACGATCCGGAGACGGCCAACTTCGGCGGGATCTTCGCCGCGCAGCGGGTCGGCCCGATACCGCTGGGCGATCAGTGCGGGGCGGCCGGCCAGGCCAGTGTGGCCTCCTGCCCAGAGAGCGGGCTCGCCACCAACGGCGACAACCTGACACAGGTCTCGCAGGCCCAGGGCCAGATCTGGGCAGCCACCTCCACCCAGGTCGCCCAGACGTACACCAGAGCCAACGCGGAGATCCACATGGGCGCGGTGTACTGGGTGCTCGGCACCAGGTCATTCGACCAGACCGGCAGGTTCACCCTGACCGGCCAGGGGTACGTCACGGCGAAGCACCAAGACCTGACAATGCCGGCCATGGCCGCGACGCCTAGCCCCGGCGGCCGGGGGATCATGCTGTTCACGCTGACCGGCAACGGCGGCCCCACCGGCGCTGACCACGGCGGCTTCTTCCCGAGCACTGCCTTCGGCCGGCTGACCAGCACGTCCAACGGCCTGCTCAACTCCAGGATCAACATCGCGGCCATGGGCCAGTCTCCGCAGGACGGCTTCAGTCAGTACCAGGGCTTCCCGGGTGCGATCCGCCCCCGCTGGGGAGACTACAGCTGGGGATTCTTCCTACCGGGCTCCGGCGGGCGGATCTACTTCGCTAACGAGTACATCCAGTTCCCGAACTGCACCGGGCCGCTGTTCTCGCTGGCGAACGCGACCTGCGGCGGGACCAGAAACGGTCTCACCAACTGGGGAACCTCGGTGAACTACGTCGTGCCCTAGCTCTCCGGAGCCGCGGGCCAGGCTGAACCACAAAGCCGACCTGGCAGCTGGCCGCCCGGGCCACCCAGAATGCCCACGGCATCCTGGGCCCGGGCGGTCGGCTGCTGCCCTGCCCCAGACTTCGGCGATCCCACTGATCGCACGGAAACCGGCAAGTCAGACGGGAATTGTGCGGCCCTTCCACTCACCGCCGCGGCCGGCGTAGTGGCGGCGCGCCGAGTCCACCGTCATCCCCGCGTACAGCAGCGCCACCAGTGGCAGCGCGGGGGCGCGCAACCAGGACAACCGGTAAAGCCTGAGCATTGGGACGAACGTCACCGCCTGCACCGCCCACCCGGCGAGGCCCGCCGCGGCGCACCATGCCGCCGCGGCGCCCGCGCCGGCCGCCAGGGCGGCCAGCCCGCCGATGGCGGCGACCGGCGGCAGCAGGTACAGCCAGGCCAGCCCGGCCACCACGCCGGCGAGCAGCGCGGGTGAGTAGCGGAGCTGGGTGTAGGCGCTGCGTGCCACCATGCCCCACAGCAGAGCGAGCCGCGGGTAGGGCCGGTGGCTGCGGACATCCGTGCTGAACCCGAGCCAGCAGCGGGCCGCGACGGGCGGCCGCTTCAGCAGCCGCGCCAGGGCGATGTCGTCGATCCTGGCGCTCTGGATGCGCTCCAGGCCGCCCGCGGCCGCCAGCACCTCACGGCGCACCAGCATGCAGCCGCCGCCGGCCGCGGCGGTGCGTGCCCGGGGCCGCCCGACCCGCCAGAACGGGTAGAGCTGGGCGAAGAAGTAGACAAACGCCGGAACGATCCACTTCTCCCAGCCGGTGTCCGCGCGCAGCAGCGCCATCTGGGACAGCAGGGCCCGGTCATCGGTGACCGCGGCTCGGACAAGCTCCTCGACAGCACCGGCCGCGAAGGCGATATCGGCGTCGGTGAACAGCAGGTAGTCACAACCCCCCGCCGCCGCTACGCCCTGCGCCATCGCCCAGACCTTCCCCGCCCACCCCTCCGGCAGCGGCTCACCCCGGATCACCTTCAGCGGGGTATCAGGGTTCCGCCCGAGCGCCTCAGCAACCTCCGCAGTCCCGTCGGTGCTGCCGTCATCCACCACCACGACCGAAAGCTCCCCTGGGTACCCCTGCCCCAGCAGGCTGGGCAAAGTCTCCGGCACCATCGCCGCCTCGTCCCGCGCCGGAACCACCGCCACGACAGAAGGCCAGTCCCCCGCAATCCCCCTCGCGTTCCCGTCCCCCACTGGCAGCCGGCACCCAGTCCGCCAGTACCCCCCGTGCGCCACCAGCAGGTACACCCACGCGATTGCCGCAAGTACGCAGGCGACAGCAAGGATCACCATTCCGGCAGCCTCGCACAACCGCGCGCCACCACGGCGCGGGTCGGCGGTGCTGTCCCGGCTGGCGTTACGCCAGCCGGGACAGCACCGTGCGGCCCACGCTCGCCCGGTAGCGCCCCACGCATCCCCCGGTACGCGTTACCCGATGGGCCGCATAGCCGAACGCGCCGCATCGGCCCCAGCAGGCGCCCTTTCCGTTACCGCGTGGCCTCGCCGTCCACGGAACTGCCCGGCAGCGCCCTTGGGTCGCCGCTGTCGCCATCATCGGTGTCGGGATCCACGCCGGCGCGGACCGCGGGCGACGCGGCCAGGTTCCGCTTGACCGAATCCAGGATGGTCAGGCCCTGGGCAACCAGGCCAGCGGTGAGCTCGCCCAGCCCTTCCGCGCCGTTCAGCACGTTGACGTTCGCGCCGGCCAGGCCGCTGGCGGCCTCCTTGACAATCTGCGGAAGCTGGTCGATGAGCATGCGGTCCAGCGCGACCCGGTCGTGTGAGGCGGCCGCCGCGGCCTGGATCCGGATTCGCTCCGCCTCGGCCTGGGCGAGGATGCGGACCTTGTCCGCCTCCGCCTCGGCCGGCCTGATGACCTCGGCGACGAGCTGCCGCTGGCGCAACTCGGCCTGCCGGTTCGCGAGGTCGGCCTGCGCGTCGATCACGTCAAGCTGGGCCTTGGCCTGGGTGAGCGGCCCCACCTGGGCCGACTCGGCCTGCGCCTGGTCGACCTGGGCCTTGTACTGCGCCTGCACGACCGCGGTCTGCCGCGCGTACTCGGCCTGCTTGCGCTGCGACTCCTGCTCGGCCTCGGCGGCTGCCTGGTTGGCCTGGGCCTGCGCGATCTTCGCCTGCCGCTGGATCGCGGCACGGTGCGGGGCGGCCATCGCGTCGATGTAGCCGGAGTTCATGTCGTCGATCGACTGGATCTGGAGCGAGTCGACGGTGAGGCCGATCTTGGCCATCTCCCCCTTGGAGCCGTCGAGGACTTCGGTCGCGAGCTTCTGGCGCTCGGTGACGATCTCCTCCACGGTCATCGAGCCGACGATCGAGCGGAGGTGACCAGCGAAGATACGGCCGGTCAGGGTGGACATCTGGTCCTGATCGGACAGGAACCGCTGGCCCGCGTTGATGATGCTCTCGTCGTCATTGCCGACCTTGAACGCGATCACGGCGCGCACGTTCACCGAGATGCCCTGCCTGGTGACGCAGGTCTCGGCAACCTCGGCCTCCTGCATGGACAGGGTCAGGTACCGCGCCTTGCGGAAAAAGGGAATGACAAAGGTGCCATGGCCGACCACGACCCGGAACGGCGCGCCGCCGCGCCGAAACCTGCCACCGGAAATCATCATCGCAGCGTCGGGGGCAGGGACTCGGTATCCGAACATGGTGACGCTCCTCAGACGGCATCAATCGGGAAATGGGTCAAGCGGATCTACCCACGGGCTGACGTCCACGGTCCGCGTGCCGCGGTTGTTGATCACCAGAACGGTCGAGCCCCGGGGAAGAGGCTCGGACGACCATGCAATGAAGGCCTCAGACCCGCCTCGAATCTTGACTAGGACCTCGCCGGGACCACCGGCGCCGCGGGTGGCAATGATGAGGACACCGATGGAGCCAATCAGGGATTCGTCCCCGGCCACGACCAGCCGCTCCTCACAATGCCCACTGTGGACAACACACACTATCGCCTGCCGACACATCTTTAGCCCGAGCCTGCTCCCGCACGGGAACCGGGCGGGCCAGCGTCCTGCGATCAGGCGGATGGCGGCTGCAGCCCGGCGACCAGGCGGGTGGCGCGGGCCCGGTGCCGGCGGAGGGGTGGGGTGGCGATGACTGAAGCCAGTGGGTCAGGCGAAGAGGGGGAACTTGCCAGCCGAGGAGCCCAGGGCCTGGCGGTCTTCCCCGGTGAGCGGCTCCCGGCCGGTTCCCTTGAGCGCGGCGGTGACGTCGTCCCAGGAATCCGGGAGCGGGGCACCCAGGAGCCCGGTGAGGACCCGCCGTACCAGGGCCAGGGAACCCGGATCCGAAATCGGCGCCCCGGGCAGGTCCACGGTCAGGTCCAGGTAGTGCACGGCAGCCTCGACCGCCAGCGTGGCAGCGAAGCTGCTCACAGTGAGCACATGTCCCTGGGTGGTCACCGCCCGGTGCCCGCAGGCGCGGCCCGCCCGGCACGCGGCGGCCGCGGTCTCTGACCATTCCCAGGCCAGCGTGCGCGGCGGGTACGCGGACGCGGCGATGCGGACATACCGCGCGTGCGCCGCCGACTCGTCCGCGTATGCGGTTGCACCGTTGCTGTCCGGGGAGGAGGCCTCACCCGGGGCGTAATCGCGCCAGTAGGACACGTCATCGCAGTCCACGGGCGCGTCCGACGGGGACGCGAACGTCCGTAGTGCCCGGCGGGCATCCAGCAGCTGGTGGTAGAGCACATCGGCCACGGCCCACCCAGCGCACCGGGTCGGGCGCATCAGGTCCGCCTCGCTCAGCCCGGCGGTCACGGTGGTCACCTTCTGGTACCCGGCTTCGACGGCGCCGAGCGCCGTCGCCCGGTCCAGGTCGCTCACCCCCGCGATCTTACGGTGGGCCGACCGGCCGGGTGGCCCGCCGGCGGACCGAATTTGGCAACGGCGGAATAGGGGGCACGGCGGCCGCGTTACCAACGATCGCTGGCGTGCTTGGATCCCCCGGGCCGCAACTATATTGCCCGCGCGGAATACCGTCTGGCTGGAGCCGCGTGGCGCCACTCGCCGAGGAGGCGACCGCACGTCAGCGCCTAGGGTGTGTCCCATGGATCAATGCCGTACCGGATGATCTGTGGGCATGCCCGGACGGTGCCCCCGTGATTCACGGGGGCTTCGTCGTTCCTGGGGACATCAGCCCGCCGTCCCGCCCGCCAGCAGGAACAGGGTGTAAGCGGCGAGCGTGCAGTCATCGGTGATGCCGCCCCGGCGGATCATCGCCTCCACCTCCGCGCGGCCGAACCACCGGCTGCGCAGGTCCTGCTCCTCGAGTTCCAGTTCCGTGGGGCCGGGGCTCAGGCCGGTGGCGACGAAGACGTCGAAGCCCTGGCTGACGATGCCGTGTGCGCAATGCAGATGCCCAAGGTGGCGCAGGGCGCTCGCGGTCAGGCCGGTCTCCTGGCGGAGTTCTTCTCTGGCGAGGTGCTCCGGGTCGTCGGCGACGGCCATGCCGGGAAGCGTGCCTTGCGGGAACTCCCAGCACCGCATCCGCACCGGGTAGCGGTACTGCTCCACCAGGTGGAATCCGCCGTTCTCGGCCGGGATGATCAGCGCGAAGTCCGGCTTCTCCACGTAGGAGTAGATTCCGCCCGACCCGTCCGGGCGGCGGATGCCGTCCTCCCGCAGGCGCATGTGCGCCGTCTCGTATACCACCCGGGTGGATGTCTGCTCGATGACCGGTCCGCTGCCCTCTGGCACCCGAACGCTCCTTCCCGTTACGGCTTCTGGCACGCGAAGCGCCCTCCCCTCCGGTCGCGCCGGATCAGGCGGACCAGGGGAACCCGGTCGCCGCGCGCACGTCATCGGGCCGGGGCATGCTTTCCTGCGCGCCCCGGCGGGTAGCCGCCGCCGCCCCGGCCGCGCAGGCGGCGGTGACCGCGGCGGCCGGGTCCAGGCCACTGGCGAGCGCGACGGCGAGCGCACCGACGAACGCGTCCCCGGCCCCCACCGTATCGACGGCCGTCACCGCGAACCCGGGCACCACGGCCGTTCCCGACGGCCCGGCCAGCACCGCCCCCGCCGCGCCCAGCGTGACCACGACCTGACCGCCGGCGGGCCCCTTGGCCAGGGTCGCCGCGACGGCCTGCGCGCGCGCCGGGTCGTCCGGCACGTCATCGGCCGGCTGGCCGGCCACCGCCGCCGCCTCCTGGGCGTTGACCACCAGCCAGTCCGGGCCCTCGGCGAGCAGCGCGGCCGCCCCGCCCGGAACCGGGGCGAGGTTGAGCACGGTCCGCACCCGGCCGGCCCGGGCCTGGCGGAGCGCTGCGGCGAGCGCCGCAGCGGGGATCTCCGCCGACAGGACCAGGGCGTCACACGGCTCCGCGAAGGCCGCCGCCACCTCCGCCGCACCGGCGAGCCCGTTCGCGCCCGGGGCGACCGCGATCGAATTCTCCCCGGCCGGGTCCACGGTGATCAGGGCCAGCCCCGAGACCGCGCCCGGGATCGCGCGCAGGCCGGCCACATCGATCCCCTCGGCCGCCAGGCCGGCCCGCAGCCGGGCGCCGAAGTCGTCGTCGCCGAGGCAGCCGGCCATCAGGACCGCGGCGCCCAGCCGGGCCGCCGCGACTGCCTGGTTGGCCCCCTTACCGCCGGCGCTGAAGGTCGCGGCCGCCGCCGCGAGCACGGTTTCCCCTGGGGCCGGCAAGTGCGGCACCGGAACCGAGATGTCGGTGTTCAGGCTGCCCAGGACGGTCACCCTGGGACGCTGCGCCATGGGCCCTCCTCGGCCACGCATGCGGAGCGGCCCGGTCGTCCAGCGAGCGTAGCGCACGGCCAGGCGACGGCCGGGCGGCCGTCACGGCCCTGGCCGTGCCCATCTTGGCGGTCCATCGCGCAGCTAACCGGGCCCAAAACGTATCCCCTTCGGCATAACCGAACGATGCAGGTCACCGGGAGCGGCGAGTCGAACTCGGGTATCGTGCAAAAATCACTACGCTGCTCTCCCATACCTCCGTACGGACACTGATCCTGGGCGTAGACCCGGCCGGACGGGTGGTTCAGCATGACCGGAACTCGAAGGAAGTCCTCGACCCGCCGAACGGGTCGCTGCTCGGCACGCACCTGAGCGACCTGGTGGTCGGCAACTCCCCCACCGGGACGCCGCTGAACAGCCTGCTGGACGCGGTCAAGGCGGGCCGGGAAGCGACCGCGGTACTCACCTTCCGGGCCCAGCGCAGCAGCCCGATCGACACCGTGGTCACCCTGCAGCCGATGCGCGGCGACAGCGACGCCAGCCCGTCCGCGCTGGCCATCCTGCGCATGCCGCCGCCGAGCGTGGAGCAGTTCCTGGACCCCGCGCTGATGCGGCACGCCCTGCTCGATGAGACGTTCCGCCAGATGGGCGCCACTCTCGACCTGGACCAGATGGCCCGCGGGCTGATCAACATCGTGGTCCCCCACTTCAGCAACTCGGCCGCGCTGCTGCTGCTGGAGAGCCTGGTCGCCGCGGATGAGCCGCCCGCCCCACAGGGCGACGGCTCCTACCTGCTGCGCCGGATGGCGATCGCCACCGACGACAGCGACGCGGACTGGGACGCGACGTTCCCCATGGGGGAGGTGCTGCGGTACCCGGCGGGGTCGCCCGACGCCGAGTGCATGAGAACCGGCCGGCCCGTCCGCGAGCCCGCGATGACCACCGACGAGGCGATGGAACTGGCCGAATCGTGGCTGCGGCGGCCGATGGCCAAGCTGCTGTCCGGGTCGTCCACGCTGCTGCTGCCGCTCAACGCGCGCGGCTCCACGCTGGGTTTCATCGGGTGCAACCGGCGGAAGGAGTTCCGCTCCTTCGACGCCTACGACACCGAGATCGGCATGGAGTTCGCCTCCCGGGCGGCGATCTTCATCGACAACGCCCGGCGGTACAACCGGGAGCGGGCCACCGCGCTCACCCTGCAGCGAAGCCTGCTGCCGACCGGGCTGTCGGCGCCGTCGTCGGTCGAGGTCCGGCACCGCTACCTGCCGGGCAGCCAGCTCATCGAGGTCGGCGGGGACTGGTACGAGTCGAT
>Ga0075425_100007491_pt1 | contig 11553 bp, 12 predicted proteins | sample SoiMethybrSBSTD4_FD_75300 | JGI IMG/M metagenome (GOLD analysis project Ga0075425, IMG submission 75300) | Bulk soil microbial communities from a Populus tree surrounding site in Tennessee, USA - Soil MetaG P. TD hybrid SBSTD4 | ecosystem: Environmental > Terrestrial > Soil > Tree plantation...
TGAACGCGCCATCGAGTACCGGCTCCGCCTCGATCCGTTTCAGATCTCGTCACCGATCGCGCGACTCGCGATCGACGACAGCCGAGTCGACATTCGGACGATCCGAAAAGAAGACCGCGAGCGGCTGTACGGCAAGCCGGAGATGCCGGTCATCATCGGCGACATGAAGGTGCCGCTGCACCACGTGGCGCCGGCGGCGCTCGTTGCGCAGGTGGTTCGTCTCAGCGCCGGCCGGCCGCAGTCCGATGGACAGCTGAAGGCCCGCGCGCTCTGGAAGCTCACGGTCGACCGAAAGTTGTCGTACGTCGCCGCGCACTGCGGTCAATGCCGCGCGCCGCTCGCGCGGATTATCGGATGCGTTCACCGTGACGCTCTCGTGTACGGCGCACGTGTGAACAACTTCAAGCGCGAGGCGGTGCGGGAGTTCGACCGCCTCGACGCGCGGCTGGCGAGCGCCGGCTGGCGCGCGAAGCACACGAAGGCTCAGATCGCCGCGGCTGAAGACGCCCGCGCGAAGGCGCGAGCACGCAAAGCCGCGCTGCAGGACGAGCGCAAGAGCGTCGTCCACTCGAGCGAGTACGGCGACGGCGTGGAGATGTTCATCAACGCGTGCGGTCGCGATCTCGCGTACTGCCTGAGATTGCCGGAATGAACCTGATTCTTTCGACCCCGACGTCGCGCGGAGGCGGCAGTCTGCTCACCCCGTCGTGGGGGACCGCGCACATCGCCGTCGACGGCCGTGTCGTGCTCGACTTCATCCTGTTCGGGGCTACGATCGAAACGCTATCCGAATTGCGGGTCGAAGGCCTGCCGCTTGAAGACGCGGAAGTTTGGTTCGAGGACGACCGCGAGATCTCGCATTGAAGCTCGCCTTCAACGAGATCCGCGCCGACGAATACGTTGAGGCTGTAGAGGCGCGTGAGCTCGGCGCGATGCTGCTCGAGCGCGTCGCTGAGCACGAGCATTTGCGCGATGCGCAGATCGGCTACATCTTCCGCGACGACGAGATCACGCGTCGCGGCAAAGTCGTCGAGGCCGAAGCGATCCTCGTCGAGCGGATCCTCCAGAGCGAGAAGCGATACGGCCGCATCGTCCGATGGGCGATCCTGCGCGTTCTGCCGCAGTTCGGTGAGACGCCACCCGACTTCATCGTCCTGATCGACCGCAACATCTGGGAAGGACTGCAACTCGAGGAGCGCGTCGCTCTCATCGATCACGAGCTGTCGCACTGCTGGTACGCGACTGAAGACGATGGTGTGACGCAGAAGTTCCACATGGACGGTTCGCCGTGGTGGGCCATCCGAGGACACGACGTCGAGGAGTTCTGCGGCGTCGTCGAGCGCAACGGGCTCTGGAAGGAAGACCTCATCCCATTCGCGCGAGCGATCGTGGACAGCCTGGCGCAGAGCGGCCGGCGCAGCGCAGTTGCGTAGGAGACAAAGGCAACATGAACGTTCTGAAGCTACAGATCAACCGTGGCCACATCCGCGCGAGCGTCGGCGCCGGCGCGGAAGAGAAAGCGCACGAGTTCATCGGGGGATCTCCCGATGGCGTGGCCGGCGACCTGATTCGTCTCGCGAAGCGGTACGAGTGCGAGTCCTACACGGTGGACGGAGTTATGGCCCCGGCGCTCAGTGCAGCGTTGCGCGTCGCAGGACTCGACGTCGACGTCGCGGAAGAGTCGGCGCTCGATTAAAGAACCTCCCGGATGCCACCGTATCTCCGCTTGTACGAAGACCCAAAGCTGAATGAGGCGTATCGCCTCTACGTCGACGGGAAGGTCGACTCGCTCGGGCAGGCGGCGGAGCTCACCGGAACGAAGAAGCGCACGCTGGAGCGTCGCTCGACAGAGGCCACGCCGCAATGCTCCACGACTTGGAAGGCCGAGCGTGATCAGCGCGCTCAGGTGGCGGCGCATGCGGCGGCTGTGGCGGTGGTGGAGACCGTGATTCCGCCACTTGGCGGCGACGGCTCCGCCATCGACCTCGAAGCGAAGTTGGCAGAGGCACTTGCGAGTGATGACACGCGCACGAGAATCGGCGGCGTGCTCCTTCAGCAACGTCTCGTTCTTGACGAGGTGATGAAGGAGTACGCGGCGGCGTTCCGAAAAACCAGGGAGGTAGCGCACGGCCGGCCGGCGGGCGTGATGGCGATCGGTCAACTTCGAGTCTTCGCCGATGTCGGCGACAGGCTGGCCGCTGCGCAACGGAAGGCTCACGGAATCCCGGATGTCACGAAGCTCGAGATCGAGGACAAGTCCGAGGCGAAGCAGCATGCGGATGTGATTGAGCGGCGTCGCCGTGAGCGCCTGGCGCGCGTTGGGGCGGCCACGGCATCTGATGCGGCCGCAGGTCCCCACGGTCCGATGTAATCGTGAGCGCTACAGACGCAGCGCGGCTCGTTGCGCAACTCGCCGGATATCAGGACGATCCGATTGGATTCGCGCACGATGTTCTGAACATCGAGCCCGATCTCTGGCAGTGCCGATTCCTTGAAGCGGTTCGGGATAAGAGCCGCGTCGCGGTCCGGTCGTCAACGGGGCAAGGCAAAGACTTCACGTTCGCGGTCGCAGTCTATTGGTTTCTCGCTTCGTTCGCGAAGGCGTATTGCCCGTGCACGGCGAACAACAAGGATCAACTCGAGCGAATCCTGTGGAAGCAATTCCGAGAGCTCCACTTCGGATCAAACGGCCTCGATCGTGTCTTCGAATGGAATGCGACCACGATCCGCCATCGCGAGCACGGCGCCGAATGGCTCGCGTTCGCCACGACATCGGCGAAAAAAGTCAGTCACGGCGAGCGGCACGCAGAAGGCTCCCAAGGCCATCACGCGGAGAACATGCTCGTCGGAATCGACGAGGCATCCGGCGTCGACGAGGAGTTCTGGGGAGCGTACGAATTCACGCTCTCGCAGGTCAACAACAAGATCGTCGCGATCGGCAACCCGAACCGGCTGAGCGGCTCGTTCTATCAGATATGGAACAAGCCGATCATCGGCGGCTTCTGGACGAAATTCACGATCGCTGGACGCGAATCGAAGAAGAGTTGCTCCGCGTCGATCATCGGCGATCAGGTTTACGTGTCGCCGCGCGGCAACCAATCCGGCAATCACGACTATCTGATTTCGAAGTATGGCGTCGGACATCCATGGGTGCAGTCGAAAGTATTCGGTGTGCACCCTACATCGGCGAATCCCTTCGCCGGCTATGCGTTCGACCAGATCATGGCCGCTCGCGTGAAAGGTCGCATCAAGCTCGGATCGAATGATCCGGTCCAGATCGGAATCGACGTCGCGCTCAAGCGGGATCGGATCGTCTATGTGACGCGGCGGGGGCTGCCGCCGTCGCTCGGCGGCACAGGCGCGATCTTCAAGATGAAGGTCGAGCGAAAGCAGTCGATCCACCACATTGTGGACGTCGCTCTCGAGATCGCGGCAACAGAACTCGATCCAACTGCTGAAGCGTACGGAGGCCAGCCGCTCATCGTTCCTGACGACGGCGGGCTTGCCGATGTCGCTGCATGGCTGAGGAAGAAGGGTCATGAGCGCGTCCGCGGCGTGCACTTCAATGGCACGGCGCGAAAGCCTGATCTCTACGCGAACGTCGCGGCTGAGATGTGGCTTGACGATCTCGCGGCGTATTTCGAGTGCCTCAACTGCAGGCGTCCATTCGAATCGCACTTCGATGATCCGCTCAACGACACCGCGGTGCGATGCGAGCAGTACAACCCAGCCTGCGAAATCGCGGGCGAAGAGATGGGCGAAGAAGCAGACGAACTCCTCTCGCAACTCATCATCCGGGAGTGGAAGCCGACGGGGAAAAAGGATCAGCGGCGATTGGAGTCGAAGGAAGAAATGTTCGATCGCACGGGCCTCCACTCGCCAGACCACGCTGACGGTCACTGCCTCGCAGTCGTTCGCCCGAAGATGGCGAAGCTCCTGTGATCCGCCTGAAGATCCGGAGGCTTCGTCGGGCCGTTCGCCGGATGTTCTGCCGTCACCAGCGGCTGCAGGTGAAGACGTTCGGCGACGCACGGTTCTCGAGCGCTGGCGATGTCGCAATCACGTGCGAGATCACGTGCGAGCGGTGCCGTGACTTCTGGCACGCCCAGATCGATGCGAGAGATGCGCTGCAGCGAGGGATGAAGAGCGAATGATCTTTCCTGTCGGTCCGAGCGTCGCCCTCGAGGAGCGCGAAGCGTGGACCGCTGGCCGAGGAGTCCATTCTGCCGGCGCGCGGACGCTGCCAACGCTGAATTGGGACACGGCGTTCAAGGTCTTCGGCGCCGACTACATCAACTGGACTCAGGCGGCTATTGGCGGTGGGATCGTTTCGCTCACTCAGGCGTGGCGCAGCTCGCCGTGGCTCCGCGTAACGAACGCTCTCATCGCCGGCGCGCTCGCCGACCGCGAGCTCCGCCTTTATCGAAAGCGTGAGCCAATCAAATCTCATTGGCTGCTCGATCTCATTGCTCGGCCGAATCAGTTGCTGCGACTCTCAGAGTACGAGTTGAAGTTGCAGTCGTTCTCGATCTACGACTTGTTCGGTGAGTGCTTCTGGATCCTCGGCCGCGAAGGTTCCAAGACTTTGCAGCGAAAGTTGCGAGCGCCAGTTACGGATCTGTGGGTCTATCACCCCCACGCGATGACGGAGGCATACAACGAGGCGAGCGGCGAACTGCTCGGCTGGTATGCGAATTACGAGGGACGAAACTTTTTCGTCGATCGCAACGACGTCATTCATTTCAAGAACTTCGACCCGACGAGATTCTTAGCCGGCGGCGATTTCACTCACCGTGTTCCGTCGCGACCGACGCGCGGAACGGCACTCGTTGAATCGAAGATGCTCGCGATTTCCACTGACATCGCGGCGTCGAAGTGGAATCTCGATTTTTTCGCTCGAGGGATCGCGCCGAACATCGTCCTGATGAACAAGGGCGCAATCAGCGAGACTAAAGAAGGCGAATTCGTCGACAAATTGCGCGCGAAGGTCGCAGGCAAGAATGGCGAACCGCTCGTGCTCACCGAAGGCGAATGGACGGTGGCGCAACTCGCTGCGGCACAGCGCGACGCCGAATTCACGACTGGAAAGGACAAGGCGCGCGAGGAGATCATCGCCGGCCGTGTCCCGCCAGTATGGTTGGGCAAAGACGACGCCTCATACGCAAACGCTGACATTCAGGTGCGGGTGTGGTGGACCACCACCGGTAAACCGATGGGTCGGTCATGGTGCGGTTCGCTCGATGCCGCATTACTCGCTGACGAAGGCGACTTCAGTTCCGAACTCTCGACGCACGATGTCGAAGAACTCCAGAAGCCGAAGCTCGAGCGCGTGAAAGCGGCGGTCGAGTTTGTGAACGCGCGTGGGACATGGGCTGCAGCGGACGAAATCTTCGATCTCGGCCTGCCGAACTTCGCCGGCAAGGATCAGGTCTTCGTGCAGTACACGATGGTGCCGCTGGAAGATGCGCTTGCTCAGCAAGCCGTCGACGACAAGCCGCAGAAGCCTGCCGACAAGCCGCAGATCGCACCGGGTGAGCCGCCGGTCGCGCCGCCGGGCGGAGTTGAAGGCGAAATCAAGCCGCGCCTCAGCATCGAAGCGGCAACGCGATCACTCACTTTGCTGTTTCCCACGCGCGCAGCGAGCGAGATCGACGACGCGCTTTCGGTCGTGCTCGAAATCATCCGCGGCGACGACGTCGACCTGCAGAAGCTCGCGCGGCAGTTTCACATTCAAGCGCTCGAAACAGGCGAGAAACAGATCGGCGACCTTCTCGGGATCGACACGGTCGTCCCGATCGATGATCAGCGCGTGATCGACTTCCTCGCGGAGAAAGCGAATCAGATTGTCAGCGTGAACGAAACGACAGCGGATCGGATCATGGAAACGATCCGCGCGCTCGTCGGCGAAAGCGCAACGCCGGAAGATATCGGACGCGACATTCGCGACTTGTACAACTTACGCAGCGAACAGTCGAAGTTGATCGCGAGGCAAGAAGTCGGATCGGCGCTGAATGGCGGGCGCTACATCCAACTCGGCGAAGACGATATCTCGACGCATGAATGGCTCACGAGTCGCGACAACCGCGTGCGCGAGTCGCACGCTGCCATCGATGGCGAAATGGTCAGCGTCGGGGATCGCTTCAGCAACGGCCTCGAATATCCGCAAGATCCGATGGGCGATCCGTCCGAGGTCATCAATTGCAGGTGCATCACGCTGCCCGTTACGAATGATCGGGAGCGCATCGCTCGCATGCGGACGCGCGTGCTCGACAAGGATCAGTACTGGCGCGCTGCCGTTGTTGACAATCCACGCACGATCGAGCGCGCGTTCACGGCGAAACTCTCGCGGTATTTCAATGACGGTGCGAAGAGCCAGCGCGGCCGCGTACTGAAGGCTCTGTCAGAGCGCGGAATCATCGCCTAGTCCAAGAGACCCAAAACAGGAGTTAACGATGAACGAAAGCGCCATGCCGCTCGAGGTGCTCCCTCATCCATTCAAGAAGGATCACCGCATCGTTCTTTGGGCAATGGAGCGGGATACCAGCGCCGATTTCGGCGAGAAGCCGATGTTCACGATGGTCATGACGACCGCGTCGGAAGATCGGCACGGGTCAGTGTTCAATCCTGACGGGTGGGATTTCGGGCCGTACTTGCGCAATCCCGTGGTGCTCTGGTCGCACATGACGAAGATTCCTCTCGTCGGCACGGCTCAGAATCTCGTGCGCGACGGCGACAAGTGGCGCTCGACGATCGAGCTCGCCGTGGATGAGTGGGCCGCCGGTGGCGGATTCAATCTCGCCGCGGTGCTCGCGCGGATGTTGGCCAAGAACAAGCTGCGCGCGATGTCGCACGGCTTCATGCCGCGCGAATGGGTGGACCGGCCGGCGACGATGATGCCGCGGATGTTCGCGGAGAACGTCGAATACAAGCGGCAAGAGTTGATGGAGCAGTCATTCGTAAACGTGCCGTCGAATCGCGAGGCCGTCCGATCTGCGGTGAGCGAGGGCATCATCAGCGGAAATGAAGCCGATGTGCTCGCGAGCTTCGGGTTCTCGCTCCACGCTGATGCGCCTACCGAGATTCGCATCTCCGAGCCCGCGACAAAGCCGGCCGATCGTTCATTCGCGCTCATCAGGCGCGAGGTCACGCACGCGCTCCGTTGCTGCGGACCGTATGCAGATCCCTGTTGCGGTCAGCCGGAAACGGAGCCTGTTACGGCTGAGGATCAGGCGATCGAGATTCAGACGGCGACGGATCTCACTGGCGAATACCTCGCCGTGCTCGCGACGGCGCTCGATGGATGGAAATCCGCTGAGCACGATGAACTTCGCGCGGTCTGCTCGAGCGCTGTTTACAGCGCAATGTGGACCATCGAGCGGCTCACCGACCTCGTCGAATATTGGTACGGCATCGACATCGAAATCGACGTACCGGACAACGTCACGGCCGATGACCTGCAGGCGTACGGTATGGCCGCGGCCAAGGATCCTGCGACGCGCGCGGGTGCGGTCTTCAGCGCGAAGAACAAGTCGGCCATTCAACAGATCGCCGATCTCGCGCAGCAGTTGCTTGAGGCGGCGAAGACCGCAGAACAAGAAGAGGCCGCAGAGAACGAAGACGACGCATCGCGCGGCGTCTCGAAGTTGAATGTGAGCTTCACGCTCGACGATCTCTCGCGCGCAATTCAATTACGGACTCAAATTGGCGGCTCGCCGTCCGGCAGCGGTGCGCAGGCCCCAACCTCGAATGCCGACGGTTCGACGCCCGCGGAGAGCGCGGCGCCGGAACCCAAACGCCCCCCAGCTCTCCGCGTAATGCTCGACTCGGAAGACCTGCGCAGAAAACTCGCGAAGTAGAAACCACGCTGTAGGACCCAACAACCGCAATACGAACGACGGCCGCCGCGAGGCGGCTTTTCTTTTTGGAGGATGAAATGCCCCCGACTGCAGAACTGACTCTCGACGCGATCGTCGGCGCGATGACGCCGCAGTTCGACAAGGTCAACGCTCATCTCACGGAAGTCGACACGAAACTCCGCACCGTGGACGAACTCAACACGCGCATCGCCGCGCTCGAGAGCGGCGCGAAAGAGCACAAGACGACGCTCGACGATGCCGTGCGCGAGATCGTCGACATCCGCGATCGCGCGAAGCGGATCGCCGAAGTTCAGGGATCGGACATCGATCTCGCCGGCATCCACCCCGCCGCGCTCGTCGACTTCGGCGGAAGTTATCGCTTCGACACGCGCGGCCACGTCGTTCCGAAGCTCTCGGACGGCGTGGTGAACTTCTTCCGTGACGCCATCGGCCGCAAGGTCGACGGCTATCAGGAGTTCGTGAAGAAGTCGCTCAACCGCGACGTCATGGAAATGACGATGTTCGCGCGCGACACGTCGCAGCTCAATTCCGCCGCCGGAACGGTCGGCGGATTCGTTGTGCCCCCGCAGTATCGCCCCGAGTTGCAGAAGCTCCTGACGATCTACGGTCAGGCGCGCAAGCTGTTCCGTGTCATCCCTCTGGAAACCGACACGCTCACGATGCCGGCACTCGACGGCGAGATGGACGTCTACCAGGTCGCGGAGAACGGCGCGCCGACGGAAACGATGCCGACGCTCGCGCTCTTCACGCTGCAGGCCGCCATCTACGGCGCCCTGACGCACATCCCGATGAAGCTCATCATGCAGTCGAATCCGGCGATCGTGCAGATCGTCGTCGAGGCGATCTTCCGCGCCTTCGCGAAGAAAGAAGACGTCATCGGCTTCACCGCGAAGAAGACGTCCGGCGCCGTTTACGGCGCGCTTGATACGAGCGCCTGGGGACTGCCGGTCAACGGTCTGCTGTGGACGCCGAGTTCCGGCAATACGAACAGCCGCGGCAACGCGACTATCGTGTCGCTGCCTGCCGGCAAGACGAAGGTCTCGGACGCGACGTTCTCGGATTACCGCGCGATGATCGATGCGACGCCGACGCCCGCGCTCGACGGTGCCGCATTCTTCCTGCATCGCACGAACGTTTCCGCGCTCGTCGGTCTCGCGCAGTCGCAGCCCGCATCGTGGATCACGCCTCTCATTCAGCGTCCTGACGGCAGCTATACGCTCTACGGTTATCCGATCATCCAGATCGAGGCGCTGCCGAAGTACAACGCCACGGATCACATCGACACGCCCTTCTCCGCGTTCTGCAATCCCGTCCACATGGCCATCGGCGACATGCAGCAGCCGTCGGTCGCGCAGGACGCGTCGATCGGTTTCAAGAACGGACAGATATGGGTCCGCGGCTTCGAAATCGTCGGCTTCGAAGCGACGGTGAAGGACGCCATCACCATTCTGCAGACCGCTCACGCGTAAATCCCAACAAGCAGGCAAACGAGAGGAGGTTTCGGCCTCCTCTCGTCGTAGCGGGTGCGGCGGACCGCCGGAGGCGCGAATGGAACTGTTTCATTTCGACAGCAAGATCTTCTACGGCTATCAACTGCATGAGCCGGGCGACGTGCGAGATTTCGAGGAGCACGATCTTGCGAATCTCGAATTGCGCGGCCATCGCGCAGGAGCATGTTCCGGTGACCCGAAGAAATGCGCGGCCGTCGCCAACGGCAACGCGCCTTCAACGGTGGAGGAATCGAATGTCGATCCCAGCGCAGCGCGATCGAATGATGCGGGAGACAGATCGAGCAATGGGAACACGAACTTCGAATGTCCCGGATGCGGAAAGGACTTCAGCGATACGACGTCGCCCGAAGTCTCTCTCTCGATGCATCGCAAATCAAAGCAGCACTGAGTGTGACGAAGACACGTCTCGCTCACAAGAAGGAGAAATTCCATGCGTCATATCTTCCTCGTGATCCTTGTCCTCGTGATCGGCGCCGGTGCCGGAGCGTGCGCGACCTCATCTCAGAAGCCGCTCGCCATTTCGTCGTTGCCGAAGACGATGAGTGAGGCGTGCAACTTCTACCGAACGACAAAGCCGCAGGTCGTCGCCTATGTCGATTGGACCACGGCTAACTGGAACGCCACGGTTCCCGGCACGAACGCGCCGCTCATCCCCGGCGAGCAGAAGAAGTTGCTGCTCCAGTTGCACGATCATCTACCGCAACTCGACGCTCTCGGCGTCGACGTCTGCTCTATCTCCGACGCGCTCGACTCGATCGCAAAAGGGCAGGCGGCGAGCGGAGGTGTGAAGGCGGCGCTCAAGAACATCAACTGGGACGACGTGCTGGCGAACATCATCAAAGTCGCGGCGACGGCGGCGCAGTTGAAAGCGCAGGGCTCTATCTAGCCTTCCGACGATGCTCATCACCGTGCAGGAAGTCGCCGACGTTCTTGGCGTCGACGCTTCCGATGCCGTGCTCATTCGACTGGTGAAGTCAACTGACGAGTGGGCCAAGCGATCGCTCGGACGTCGCTTCGAGCGCGCCGAGTACACGCTCTACCCGCGGGGATACGGCAATCAGCAGATCTTCCTGCGCGAGTCGCCGATTCGGTCACTGATCGAAATCCGCGTCGATCCAACCGGCGTGTTCGGCGACGACACTATCGTCGACGACCTCACGCCATTCAAATTCGACCCCGATCCCGACAACGACGATCCGACCATCACGTACACCGGCTACGGATACTTCCGCGGTCCGGCATGGTGGCCTTTCCCTGAATTGAAGAATGCAATTCAGGTGAAGGTGGAGGCGGGATGGTGGCCTCCGAGCCAAACGAATCACACGGCAGATGTGCCTGAAGATCTGCGCGAGAAGCTCATCGAGCGCGCCGTGATCAAGTTCCGCGAAGCCGGCGACGATCTCAACGAAGAGATGCAGAGCGTTCGGAGCGGCGATCGCTCCTGGACGAAGTTCGAACAGACCGATCAACGAATCCTGCGCGAGCTGCTCCGCTACAAGCGGTAGGCGGCGCGAACAACGGAGGAATCAATGTCAGCATTGCTGAACAAGCATTCGAAGAAGGTGATGCTCGACGCGCTCCTTGCGCTCGGCACACCAAAGGCAGCGCTGCTGAAGGGCACCTACACCTACAGCGCGTCGCACAAGTTCCTTTCCGACCTCGGATCGAACGTGCTCGCCACGGTCTCGCTGAGCGGCGTGACGACCGATACGCCGAATGAAGGGACTGTCGACTGCGACGACATTACCTGGCCCGGAGTGACCGGTTCTTATTCCGGCATCTGGATCTACGTCGACACCGGCACGAGTTCCACGTCGCCGCTCTTCTATTACAACTCCGATCCGATCGGAAGCCAGACGACGGCAGCCGACGTGATCGAGCGCATCGACAGCGGCACGGATCGACTCGTCACGCTGTAAAGGCGCTCGAAGGGGAATCCCGACAATGAGAACAGTGAGAACGACCTCAGACTACGTGCTCGAGGATGACGTTGACACGATCATCGCGACGTGCGTGCCTGACAACAACTATCAGATCACAATCACGCTTACCGAACCCGCCTTCGCGTCTTCGCCGGATGAGAGCGTTCAGGCGACGAGCAGGCGCCTGTTCATCATCATGGACAGTCTCGTTGGCTTCGTGAGGCTTCAAGACAACGGCAATCT
>Ga0075425_100007492_pt1 | contig 11550 bp, 7 predicted proteins | sample SoiMethybrSBSTD4_FD_75300 | JGI IMG/M metagenome (GOLD analysis project Ga0075425, IMG submission 75300) | Bulk soil microbial communities from a Populus tree surrounding site in Tennessee, USA - Soil MetaG P. TD hybrid SBSTD4 | ecosystem: Environmental > Terrestrial > Soil > Tree plantation...
AGAACCGTGGCCATTTGGGGAAATTTGCGGAAAGCGGCGTTCACTGTCGCATCTACTTCAGCCGCATGCGTAATGTCAGCCGGAAAGTAAACATAGGCAGATGGGTTGATTCGCCATTGATCAAGAGTTTGCTTGGCCTGTTCTGTGCTCTTAATGTCGGTCAGAACCAGCGTGGCGCCGGCTTCACTGAGTCTGCGGACCATGTGTTCGGCAATCGCGCCCAGGGCGCCGGTAATCAAGATTGTCTTGCCGGAAAGATCAATGCTGATCATGTTCTCCCCTCCCATCGGTTCTCGAAAGTATCTTGTGCCCCGATTCGGTGACGAGAACGTTGTCTTCAATTCGCGCGCCCGCGCCCCGCTCGCGAACATATACGCCCGGCTCAATCGTGATTATCATGCCGGGCTCGAGTTTGGCGCCTTCGTCCGGAACGATTCCAAATCCTGGATCGTGATAGCGGAAGCCAACATGATGCCCGGTGAGGTGAGTAAAGAAGTCCGCGAACCCGCGGCCGGCGATGCTGTCCCTTGCCACGGCATCAATGTGGTCAGCGGAAACGCCGGGGCCTACTTCATTGATTGCAGCTTTCTGCGCGTCGGCAGCAACATTCAATATTTCTTCAACCTCGGGCTTCAGATGACCTACCGCCGCTGTGCGGGTCAGGTCGCTCCAATAGCCATTAACACAAGTTCCCAGCTCAATCAGGACCAGGTCGCCGTTCTGCAGGCGCCGCCCGGTGGAGCGGTTAAATCTTCCCGCATCCGCCGCGTTGGGACCGGACTGCACCATCGCCCAGGCTCGGGAATGAAAAATGCCATCGTGGCCGATCTGGCACTGGATGGCTGACTCGACGGCTGCCGCTATCTCTACCTCCGAGATTCCTGGCTTCAGCTTTTCATGAAAAACCTGCAATCCGACGTTGGCTACCCTATTGGCCAGCCGGATCGCTTGAATCTCTTCGGCGGTCTTTCTCAGGTAGAGCTGGAAGAATCCCGCCTGGTGGGCAGTGCTGGATTTAGCGGCAAGCCCCGAAAACAGGTTAGAGAAATTCTCCGGGAAGGGTATATGTTCGGCAGCCTGCATCGGCAAAGCAGCCCGCGCCGAGTTGGGATTCATCCCAACCTGCTCCCGTGAGACTTTGGCCTTTGCCAATTCGTCGCGCACAGATGAAACCAGAATCGAATACGGGTCGGTACATTTCAAATCGCCCCAGGGGTATTCCTTGACCTGCAGCCCTCCCGGAATATGATCGCGCGGCTCAAGCTGAGGAACGAAGAGGACGGGCTCCGCTTCGGAGAAATAAATCAGCAGCGACGCTCCCCAATAGGGGAGGTACCCCGACATCATCAACAGTTCGTCGGGCCGCCATGCAATCCAGGCGCGCAGTTCATTCTCGCGAAGAAAGCGCCGGATCTGCTGCCCGCGTGCGGTGCCGGACATTTTCGTCATAACGTTCACATGATGCCAAACTTTTTGAATGCTTCCACCGCGCTGCTTCCTTCCTCGATGGCGCGCTTCACCAGTTTTTCCCCGCGGGCCTTCTCCAGGGCGCGGGCGAATACTTCGTCTTCGGCTTCGGCGGGAACCAGCAGCACCCCGTCCATATCGCCAAACAGAATGTCGCCGGGGCGCACCCGCACCTGCCCGATCTCGATCGGAAGGCGGAAATCCACAACCTTGTAACGCGGAGCCGAATCCTGCCCGTAAGAGCCGAAGGCGAAAGTCGGGAACTTCATCTCAAGAATTCGCCTGGTATCTCTGGTGTATCCATTCAACACCGCCCCCCGGCAGCCCAGTTTTAGGGCGCGCGTGCTCATCAGTTCTCCCCACAGCGCATTGCGGGGCGAAGAACCGGTGTTCACGTAGACTTCATTCTTGCGAAGGTCATCCAGGGCTTCCAGCATCAGGCCAAAAGGTTTGTCCATCAGTTTGTTTGCGCTGTCGGCAGTTCGCTCAGCGAAAACGTCCACCGAAAGCACCGGCATGGCCCGCCCGATCACAACCATCTCTCGTTGCAGAGGCTGAATTTGCGGCGGCAGAAATTGCTTTTGCAGACCGATTTTATCCATGACGTCGCCCACCACACAGGTGAAGAGCTCACGCTGTGCCAGGGAGAACAGCTCATCTTCTGACTTCCACAGTTTCGCTTTAGTCATTCGAAGAACGGTCGCTCCGTCGGGCGTACCGCCTCACTACTTCTTCATTCAAGCTCAGAAGGGAATACCCGCATCCACAGCCTCACTGGCCCACCGGCGCTGCGGGGGCCAACTCTTTATCGGTCTGTCATTGACCCGGGCCCGGTGGTCGAACGATTATAGGCGAAGCGTTGTGGGGTATGACCCAGTCGCAGTCCTCAAATTACGGTACAGCCCGCCGCTCGCTGTGGACGGCGCTTGCCTGCCTGCTGGCGGTAGTCATCCTGGTTACTGCCTGGCTGCCGGGTTTGCAGGCGGATTGGTCGCGCGCCGCAATCCTCATGCTGCTGTTGGCCCTGGCGGCGGAATGGCTGGTATTGCACCGGGTTTATCAACACCAGCAGCCTGCGGGGCGCAGGCGTAAAGTGGTTAGAGTGATCATGTCAGTCTTGCTGGGCGTCTCCGCCATAATCCTCGCGGTCTCTTCCCGTCGGCAGTGACGTCAGGCTTCACCACAGCTGGCCATCTGCCATGGCGGGAGTGGCCGATATGACCATGGTGTAATGACCATGGTCGCACAATGGAGGATCGCGATGAAACGGATGCCGGCAGGAGCCTTTAAGGCTAAATGCCTCGCCATTATGGACGAGGTTCAGGCTAAGAAAGAGACTGTAGTCATAACCAAGCACGGCAAGCCGGTGGCAAAGCTTGTTCCGGCCGACCGTGAGGCTGATGACATCTACCATTTCCTCGCGGGCAAAGGTGCGGCTACCGGTGACATCATTGCGCCGGTTATCGAGGACTGGGGCCGCCTGCGGTGATCCTCGTGGATACGCCCGTTGTTGTTTGGCTGGCATTTGACCCCGGTCAACTCTCTCCTAAGGCAATTGCCGCCATTGACAGTGCACGCAAGAAAGAGGGTGGGTTGGCCATCTCCGATATGACCCTGCTCGAGTTGGCCACTCTGGTCAAAAAGGGACGTATTCGCCTGGCCATTAGTCTGGAATCTTTCCTGCAGGAAGTGGAGTCCCGATTCGTTGTCCTGCCGATCACCGCTCGGGCATGCGTGATTGCGCTGGAACTTCCGCCGGCTTATCCCAACGACCCAGTCGATCGCATCATCGGAGCTACTGCCCTGGCTCACGGGCTATCTCTCCTGACCGCTGACCGCGAAATCCGCAAGTCCAGAGCCCTGCCGACGGTCTGGTGAGATTGTCCTTGCACGCCTTTGGGCCTTGTGTTAGCGTGCCGCCACATTTCTTGCCAGTTCGAAACAACAATGTCCTTCAATCGCGAGCAGCCGGAATCCGGGAGAACCGGGGCCAAACCAGTGTACGAGTTGTTTTCCACGGACCTGGTTCCCGCCGCCGACCGGCTGGACGCGTGGCTCTTGAAGGCAAAGCAGATCTGCGGCGACTGCCGCTTCCAATTTCCTAGTCCGCCGGCATTCACCGGTCGCATCGAGCGGCGCAACGTTGCGGGCCTGGAGTTGACCCGGTTTTCCTCCACCCCTCTTTCTTTCGCAAAGTTTCCTGTGGTCAGCGCCAGTTCCCCCGACCGCAGCTGCATTGTAATCACGCAACTGGAAGGGGTGAGATGCTACCACCAGGAGGGCACGCGGACGGTTCTGCGGCCGGGAGATACTACGCTGCTCGATTCCGGGCGACCGTGGTCTTCCGATTGTGCCGGCCGCTGTTCTCGCCTGTACCTGCGGGTTCCGATCTGGCTGATGCAGGATCGCCTGCGCCTATCCACCCTGCCTGCTTTGCCGCGCATCTCTCGGGCGACCCCGATGGGGCCCACTCTCTTCCGCTTGCTTACTTCGCTGTTCCAGGAGGCGGAAGTATTTACCGGCGACGAAGCTGCATCTGCTCTCGACGCCTATTTTGAAATGCTCGCGTCCTGTCTGCAGGGCGGTGATATCCCAAGGCCAGTAATTTTGCGGCAGGGCCGATTGGGCGAGCGTATTGAAGGTTTCATTCAGGACAGTCTGTCAGACCCAGCGCTGGGCCCGGCTGCCATCGCACAGGCTGTGGGAATATCTGTGCGGCATCTGCACCGCTTGTTTTCGGCTCGTGGCCGGAGAGTGTCCGACTGGATCCGCGAACAGCGATTGGAACGCTGCTCGGCCGACTTTGCCGACCGCCGGTTTTCGGGAAAAAGTATTACCGAAATCGCTTTTTCCTGGGGATTCAGCGACTCCGCCCACTTTAGTCGCTGTTTCAAGCTGCGCTTCGGTGTTTCTCCCCGGGAATTTCGGCTGCGTGTGGCAACTGGCTCCACCGGCCTGCGACGGGTTCCATTTCCTCTTCTGAGTGCCGGCTTGCGCTCCTGGCCCTTCAACTAGCTTTGCCGCTGATCGCTAGAGGACACGGCCGATACCTGCCCCGCCACGGCAGAGGCCTGTGCTGATTGGGCGAGCTCCTTCACGGCAGGCATTCTGAGCACTGCTCCCAGCCCCAACCAGATCGCCAGCGCCATCCATTCGTACCGGGTGAAGTGACCAGGCACGAGAGGAACAAGTTTGACCAGGATCATCAGGCTGGTCACCAGCAGGCCGAATCCTGCTGCCAACCGCCCCTTCAGGGAAGGGTTCATGCGCCAATATGAGGCACAGGCTGCCATCCAGGCCACCGCCGAGGTTACCGCTCCCACTTCCAAAATGGGCACCAGACCAGCCTCACCCAGCAGCATGGCCAGAATGGTGGCAATGCCCACGGCGATTATTGCCGTCGAGGGCGTCTGGTTCCGCGGGTGAATGCGGGCGAATTTGGGATATAGCAAGCCCCGGCGCGAAAGCGCGAACAGCATGCGCGACGAGGCCACCATGTTGGCGTTGAATGCCTGCAGCAGGGCAAACATCGCCGAAGCCATGATAAGAATGACGATCCAGTGGGCGTGCAGCGCCCTTTCAAAAGCCACGGCTGTCGGGAATTGCTGGTTGCTCTGCAGAGCAGGCCACGGCGTCACATAGGAAACGGCTGAGATCACCACCCAAAAGAAGGCCAGTCCCACCAGGATGGTCAGCACGATGGCCACCGAGAAATCGCTGCCGCGAAAGTCAGGGCTGGCTTCCTCGGCATATTTGCCCACCGACTCAAACCCCGCCAGCAGCCACGGAACCACCTGCCAGACCAGCAAAACGGATAGTAGCGGCCCGTGGCTGAACAAGGGATGCAGGTTCGAAAGCCTGCCATGGCTGGCGCCGGCCCCGGCAAACACCACTACCAGGGTAAGAAAGGTGAACGTGATCCACTTGGCCGCTCGCGCGCTCGATTGGATGCCGCGAATGTTCAGCCAGGTCAAGGGAACCGCGATTACCAGTCCCAGCAGAATGTGCGGCAGATAAACCGGGCGTCCTCCCAGGCGATAAAGAGTGAAGGTGTTCAGGGAAGGGAACAGATATCCTGCAATCCGCCCTGCCGCCAGCGCCTCGAACGGACAGGTAAGAAAGTAGCTGAGCAGCACCATCCAGCCGGTTAGGAACGCGACCGAACGCGGAAAGAACCTGGCAACGTAGGCCGCCTCTCCTCCCGCATCCGGAATGGCGCGAACCAGTTGGCCATACACATAGCCGATGGGCAGCAGCATCAGCGCGCCGGCGGTAAAACCCAGGATGGCTCCCAGCGGGCCGCCTCGCTGCAGGATGTCATCCATCACCACCAGCCAGGCGGTGCCCACCATCACGCCGAAGGCGAGAACGAAGTAATCAACCAGACGCAGCTTACGGGCAAGTGTGGCCATGGTCAGGCAGGCGTTCTAAGGGCAAAGCGCAGCAGATGTAGCGCACGAGGACGGCTGTGTCGCGCAGCCGCCCCGGGCAACCGGTCTAAAACTCGTAGCGCAGCGCGAACTGCATAACCCGAGGCTGCGTCAGCAACCCGGTGTAGTTGCCAAATGTGTTCGGAACCTGCTGCAACGAGGCGATGCATGCGCACGCCTGCGTTCCCAGGCCCGACAAGGCGTTAAAGCGCACCTGGTTGAACACGTTGAACACTTCCCACCGGAACTGCAGCCCCTGCGATTCGCGGATTGCCCAGTGCTTCGCGAGGGCCATGTCCACCCCCATATAGCCATCGCCGCGCACCACGTTACGCGAGCCGCTCTGGCCGGGGAAGGGATGGACGAAATCATTGAAAGCTGCAGCGGGATTGGGGAATACGCTCACCGCACCATCAGGCTGGCTGTAGTGGCCAGTGGCCGGTTTGGCAACCATGGTTGCGATGCCCTGTTCGTCCCAGTTGGTCGGCCAGAAGTTGCCGTTGTCCACCGTGAAGGGGAAGCCGCTGGTCCAGCGCATCAAACCCGAAAGCTGCCAGCCCCCGATAAAGCCGTTGAGAACTCCCCCAGCATTGCTGGCAATCGCTCTACCTTTGCCGAAGGGCAGCTCAGCAATCCAGTCGGCATTGATCTGGTGAGTCGTGTCGAAATCGGACACGCCGTAGCGCGCTCTGGGGTCAAACGCATTCACCAGCCGGCTTCCCGGAGCGCCCACGTTCACGCTGGAGCTGAAGCCCAGCCGCGTGGCCGCCGAGGTAATGTCGAGCGACTTCGAATAGGTGTAATTCAAATCGAACTGCACGCCCTTGCTCAGCTGCTTTCTCACGCTCGCCTGCAGGGCGTTGTAATTGGAATTGGCGATGGAGCTCCAGCCGAACATGCTCGTCGCCTGCTCGTTGAGCATGTTGCCGGGACATCCCAGCGTGCTTCCCGCTGGGCACTTGGAGCTCTTGAACCAGTAAACGTTCCCCGTCCCCAGGTTGTCGCCCAGGCCGCCGTAGATGTCTATATCGCCCAGGCCCACCACTTCGTTGCCCACATAAGAGAGGAACGGGTCGTAGTAGAGGTCATATACCGCCTGGATTTGATTGGGGAAGCTCAACCCCGAAAAACTCGTCCATTGGCTTGCGCCGGGTTGCAGCGGCGGCAACATGTCATGCCAGAAGGCTGCCGTGGGGCCCACCATCTTATCGGTGATCTGGTTCGCGGTAACCCCCTGGTTGGCCAGTTGCGCTAACCGCGTAGCCGCCGCGAAGTAATCAATTCCCGTCTTCGGATCCACCAGATCCAGCGGCTGCCTCAGGTCGCGCTGCGTCAGCAGGTGGCGTCCGAAGCGGCCCACATAAGAAAGTTGCAGCGAGAAATGCTGCGGCAGCTCACGTCCCACCGAGAAGTCCGCCGCCCACGAGTAGGGCGTCTTCAGCGACTGGTCAACCCCCCAGGTGATGGCCTGGCCAAACGGAGGCGGTGTCTGCGGGAACGCCCCCGCAGGCGCAGGCTCAAAGAACACATCACCGTACTGATTCACAGTCGGAATCTGGTTGATGTTGGTGATGCGCGGCACTCCCGCCGCATTGTCGTAATTACTGCCGGGAACTCCGCCCTGCCCGGGGAAGGGGAAATAGGACGGACTGCAGCAGGGATTCTGCACGGTGGCGGCCAGGCCGCCCGGCGCGTTGGCGTCGAAGGTGCTCAGCAGTTCCATGCCTGGGCGGTCGTACATCCGGCTGAACCCGCCCCGGATAACGGTCTTGTCGTTGTCGCCGGTGAGCTTCCGCAGCCAGTTGCTTTCCGGCCGGGGCGAATACGCAAAGGAAATGCGCGGCGAGATATCAGACTTTTCGAAATGGTAGAACCCGGGGCCGTTATTGGCTGCGCCGCCCAGAATGAACGATACCAGCGGTGTGCCGCTGTAGCCGATTCCCTGCCGCATGTTGGCAACGTTCTGCGCGAACTGACTGCCCAGGTTGCCGCTGCCTGCGGGGCAGCCAAGCCCGGGATTCACGCTGGCCACGCAGGCCGGCGACGCCTGGAAGCCATTTACCTCCCAGGGTGGCGGAAACAGCGACCAGCGCAGGCCATACGTAATCGTCAGGTTGGGCTTGAGGCGATATGCGTCTTGCCCATAGAACTCGTACCAGTTCAGTCCGTACTTGCGCTTTACCGGCACCCCCGGGCTCAAGACATTGCCGGCCTTGTCATAGTTGTAGTTCCCCACGATGTCGGAGACCATGCCAAACAAACCCAGGACCGGGTAGTCGTACTGCGGTGTCGAAGCCGGTTCGGCGAAGCCGCCGTTGGCCGGATCGAGGTACCCCCCGGTGTTGGCGAATCCGGTAGGCGACATCCAGTTGGTGGCGCCTTTGCCCACGCTGAACGAGTGCTCGGTACTCACCCGCGGGTCGCGAGCGAAGCCCAGGTTCCCGCCGAACTGCACCGTGTGTTTTCCTTTGGTCCAGGAGAAGTCGTCCAGCAGGTTATGCAGCGGAGTCTGCGCGCTGTGGCTATAAACAATCCCCTGGTCCAGGCCGTAAAACTGATTCCAGGGCTGGTTGCTGTTGCCCACAATGCCGGTGCTTTGCCGCGTGAAGCCCCAGTGAAACGTATTGACCATCGTGGGTTTGAGGATGGCCGTGTAGCCCACCACAAAACCCTTGCTGTGATCGCTTACGGTCTGCTCCGGCGCCGTGCCGGGCAGGAATGGCGCCTGCGGGTTGAACAGATTCTGCAGGGCGCCTCGCCAGAACAGCGTGTGCTTCCCGTCAGCGGTCAGGTGATAGTCCAAACGGGCGATGAAGGCGTTGTTGTTCAGGCTCACCGGCGCGCGGAAGCGGAACCCGGAGTAATTCAGCCCGTCGCCTACCGACGGATCATTCGTCGCAAACTGACCCGTGCAAAATGTCTTGTCGAAATAACCGGTATGGCTGGGATTCTCAATGGCCGGATTGATGCCGAGGCCCAGGGGATCCAAGCTCTTTAACTGAGCTGGATTCAGTACGGTAGTGCCCCCGTTCACATTCACGTATTGGATCAGACCCTGGCACAGACTTGGCGTGGGAATGGTTCGAACGGTGCTCTGCTGCTCCCGCTGGCGGGTACCCTCGTAATTTACGAAGAAGAACAGCCGATCCTTCTTGATGGGGCCCCCGACTGAGGCGCCAAAGATGTTGCGCAGCAGCTTGTCGGGCGTGTTGGGCTGGCCGGTGGCCAGCTCGGCGTGCTTCACGAAGTAGTCATTGGCGCTGGTGATGGTATTGCGATGGTACTCATAAGCCGAGCCGTGCCAGGCATTGGTGCCGCTCTTGGTCACCAGCGCAACCTGCGCGCCTGAGCCCACGCCCTGGTCAGCGTTGTAATTGCTGGTGGTAACGCGAAACTCCTGCACCGAATCCAGTGTCACCGGCAGCACGGAAGTAAAGGCATATCCGCTGGACTGATCATTAACGTCCACGCCGTCCAGGGTGATATTGCTCTGGTCGCTGCGCGCGCCGTTTACCGCGCCATTGCGCGTATCCTGGTCCTTGACCTTGTCAACATCGGGACGGTTGCCGGTGTAAGTCACGCCGGCCTGCAGGCTCAGCAGGTCGGGAACGTTGCGGCCTTCCAGCGGAATCTGCCGCACCTGGTTGTTATCGAATGAATTCCCCAGGGAAGCGTCCACCGTGTTCAACAGCGCCGCTTGGCCCGTGACATTGACCACTTCCGTGGTCTGACCCAGCTTCAGGCTTATGTTTGCCGCAGCTGGTGTATTCACCAGCAGCTGCAGCCCGGTTTGCTGGTAGCGTTCGAATCCAGGAGCGGTGATGGTTAGAGAATAGTTTCCTGGCGGCAGCAGCAGGAACTGGTACTCGCCCACGCTGCTGGTGGTGATGCTGCGCTGCGTGTTTGATCCCAGGTTCGTCAGAATGACCGTCGCCCCGGGCACCACGCTGCCGCTGGGGTCAGTTACAGTGCCTCGCAGGGAGGTGGAGCCGGTCTGGGAAAATGCAAGGCTGGCCACTGTCAAACCGACAGCGGTCAGAAGGGCTAACCGCCTGAGGAGCTTCATCGCAACCTCCCGGGTGGTAATCTGGTCCCGTTTTTTTGCAGGTCGCCACTTAGCTGTTTTTGCCAGCTCGGGCGTGACACTGGTTGTTAAAACCAGCACATAGTAATGTTTTTCGCACCAGATGACTTGTCTAATAGTGACCTGGAGTTGCCCCGAGCGTGACCGTCAGGACGGCGCGGTCTGGCTGGTTCAGCAGAACACTCGTTGCCCTTAAGTGGTTGTCCCAGCGTGAGTTCTTGGCGTCAGCAAAAAACGAGAGCGGGTCAGCGCGTTCTAGGACCAGCCCGTTGGCCGATCTGACCAGTAAAATCCTTTATCCAGATGCTTACTTCGGGATTACACCGGCCGCAACATCGAGAAGGCAGGCTTACCGTTTCGCTTCTCATCCTCTTGGTTCTCTTTCTGTTGACTTTTGCCGGCCACGCGGACGCGACCTCCGCTGCCGCGTGGCACGGTATTTTGTTTAGGGCAAAGGCTCCCGTCCCAAACGCCACGGTGCGGTTGCATTCGGCGGCGCGCGGGCAAGACTACGTCAGCCGCACCTCTGCCCAGGGTGAATTTGAGTTCAACGGGCTTGCTGCGGGACGGTACAGCCTCACGGTTGTGAGTAATGGCAGGACCTGCAACCTGCCTGGAACCATAGCTCTGCAGCGAGGAGTCACCCTCACCGCCGGCCTGCAGCTTTGTTCTGGAGACCAGGTTCTGCGCCTGGTGACACCGGAGGAGTCGCCTTCTGAGGTTGCCGGCGGCGAGCGCCTTTCCAGTCAGCAGGTCTCCACCCTGCCTCTCAATGCCCGCGATTTCAGCAAGTTGCTCCTGCTGGCCGCCGGCACCATGACGGACACGAATGGTGCTGCCAATTTCACTCAGCAGTTCGCCGTCAACGGACAACGAGGCTCGACGGCTGTATTTGCCATAGATGGCGCCGATACCACCGATCCCGAGATGGGCGGCGCCACCTTCTCCAACTTCAACGTCGATGCCATTCAGGAAGTGCAGTCCAGTTCCGGCGTCATGCCGGCCGAGATTGGCCACGGCGCCGCGGGCTTTACCAACGTTTTGTCCAAGTCAGGAACCGACCAGATCCATGGCAGCTTCTTTGAGTTCGTGCGCAACGCGGCCTTCGATGCGCGCAATTACTTCGACCATATTGATCCCCTCAGCCATCGCCGCATCCCGCCATTTGTGCGCAATGAGTTTGGGGCTGCCATAGGCGGACCTGTTGTCATTCCCAACCTTTACGACGGCCGCCGCCATACCTTCTTCTTCGGTGAGTACCAGGGCTTTCGCCAGGTATTGGGCACTACGCAGGTCTTTCCCGTGCCCACGGTTGCCGAGCGTCAGGGCTTCGATACAACCGCCTTTCCCGGGGACACTCTCAAGGTTCCGGTCAATCCTGCGGTTGCACCCATCCTGGACGGCTATCCGCTCCCCAATAATCCGCGCGGCGCTTATGGCGCGCGCACCTATGAGGCATCGTCAAAAGTTTCGACCGACACCGACCAATTCTCGGTGCGGGTCGACCACGCAATTTCCAGCAAAGCCTCGCTGCTCACGCGTTTCAGTTTGAACCAGGTCAGCGGCCCC
>Ga0075425_100007493_pt1 | contig 11548 bp, 10 predicted proteins | sample SoiMethybrSBSTD4_FD_75300 | JGI IMG/M metagenome (GOLD analysis project Ga0075425, IMG submission 75300) | Bulk soil microbial communities from a Populus tree surrounding site in Tennessee, USA - Soil MetaG P. TD hybrid SBSTD4 | ecosystem: Environmental > Terrestrial > Soil > Tree plantation...
AGCCCGATGTGATAGGTCCGCGCGTTCTCGCGCTGGATCCTGGTATGCTCGACCCAGGCCGCCTCGCCGACCTGCACCTCGGTCACCACATTGTGAAAGACCGGACGCGATCCCAGCCCCGCGTAACTCTCCACGAATTGGGCGCGGGCACCCCGCTCGATCAGGAGGACCGTGCGGACCTGCACGGCCGCCTCGCCCGCGGCGTCGGTGGTGACATACAGAAGATGGATGGGTTCCTGCAGCTCGACGCCGGCGGCGACCCGGACCAGGGCCCCGTCCCGCGCGAAGGCGGCATTCAGCTCGGCGAAGGGGGTGATGTCCGGCGTGGCGACCCCGGCGAAGCCTCGCTCCAGCAGTGCTGGCTCGCGGGCCAGCGTCTCGGCGAAGGACTCGACCGTCACGCCAGCCGGCAGGGACGGCCGGTGAGACAACCCGGACTCGAAACGCCCATCCACAAAAACCAGCGTACACCAATCCGCCGCACCGAAGCGGAACGGAGTCAGCGCAGCCGCTGCGGGGAGGGCGCCCGTGGTCAGCCCGTCCAGTCGCCACTGGCCGCGGGCGATGGGCGCCACGGAGGTGAAGCGCCACTCTTCGTCCCGGACGCCCGGGAACCCCGCGCGTGCAAAGCGCTCGATCCCCTCCCGCCGGCGCGCCAGCAGGCCGGCCGGGCCGCGCCCGCCGCCGTTGCCCGTGAAGCGCTCGAACGCCTCGAGATACGGGTTCACGCCGAAGCCGTCTCCGGCATGCCGGTCAGCCATTCGTAACCCCGCGCCTCGAGCTCCAGGGCCAGTTCCTTGCCGCCCGATTTCACGATCTGTCCATCCACCAGCACGTGCACGTAGTCCGGAACGATGAAATTGAGCAGTCGCTGGTAGTGGGTCACCAGGATGGTGGCGCGGTCGGGCCGCCGCAGAGCATTGACGCCGTCGGCCACGATCCGCAGCGCGTCGATGTCGAGCCCGGAGTCGGTTTCGTCGAGAATCGCCAGCTTGGGCTCCAGGATCGCCATCTGGAGAATTTCGTTGCGCTTCTTCTCGCCACCGGAGAAACCGCTGTTGACGGCCCGCTGCATGATCTCCGGGCCCCAGCCCACGAGCTTGAGCTTGGCTTCCAGCAGGTCGAGGAAGTCGATCGGATCCAGCTCCTCCTGGCCCCGCACCTTGCGCAGCGCGTTGTAGGCGGCGCGCAGGAAATACGCGTTGGTGACGCCCGCGATCTCCACCGGGTATTGGAACGCCAGAAAGACTCCGGCCTGGGCTCGCTCCTCCGGCTCCAGCTCGAGCAGGTCCTGGCCGTCCAGCGTCGCCGAGCCGGCCGTCACGGTATAGGCGGGGTGTCCGGCCAGCACCTGGGCCAGGGTGCTCTTGCCGGAGCCGTTCGGTCCCATGATCGCATGCACCTCGCCGGCGCGCACCTGCAGCGTGATGCCACGCAGAATCTCGTTGTCCCCGGCCGAAGCACGGAGCCCGTTGATGGCGAGCATCAGCCGACGCTCCCCTCGAGGCTCACCCCGAGCAGCTTCTGCGCTTCGACGGCGAATTCCATCGGCAGCTCCTTGAAGACTTCCTTGCAGAAGCCGTTCACGATCATCGAGATCGCGTTCTCGGTATTGAGCCCGCGCTGCTTGCAGTAGAAGATCTGATCCTCGCCGATCTTGGACGTGCTGGCTTCGTGCTCGACCGACGCCGACGGGTTCTGCACGTCGATGTAGGGGAACGTATTGGCCCCGCAGCGATTGCCGATCAGCATCGAATCGCACTGGGTATAGTTGCGCGCTCCCGCCGCGCGCGGCAGCACCTTGACCAGGCCTCGATAACTGTTGTTGCCCCGTCCGGCACTGATTCCCTTCGAAACGATGGTGCTGCGCGTGTTGCGGCCCATATGGATCATCTTGGTGCCGGTGTCGGCCTGCTGCCGACCGTTGACCACGGCCACCGAATAGAACTCGCCGACCGAATCGTCTCCCTGGAGAATGACGCTCGGGTATTTCCAGGTGATCGCGGAGCCGGTCTCGACCTGCGTCCAGGAAATCTTGGCGCCGCGAGAAGCTTTCCCGCGCTTGGTGACGAAATTGTAGATCCCCCCGCGCCCTTCCTCATCCCCAGCGTACCAGTTCTGTACCGTGGAATACTTGATGGTCGCCCCGTCGAGGGCGATCAGCTCGACCACTGCCGCGTGCAGCTGGTTCTCGTCCCGCTTGGGGGCCGTGCAGCCCTCGAGATAACTGACCGTGGCGCCTTCGTCGGCGATGATCAGGGTGCGCTCGAACTGCCCGGTATTCTGGGCGTTGATACGGAAGTAGGTCGAGAGGTCCATCGGACAGCGGACCCCTTTTGGCACGTACACGAAGGATCCGTCGCTGAACACTGCGGAATTGAGCGCGGCGAAGAAGTTGTCGCTGGCCGGAACCACCGAGCCCAGATAGCGCCGCACCAGCTCGGGGTGCTCCTGGACGGCCTCGGAGAACGAGCAGAAGATGATGCCCAGCTCGGCGAGCTGCTTCTTGTACGAGGTTCCCACCGACACCGAATCGAAGATGGCGTCCACGGCGACGCCGGCCAGGATCTTCTGCTCGGTGAGCGGAATGCCGAGCTTCTGGTAGGTCTCCAGCAACTTGGGGTCCGCCTCATCCAACGACCCCAGCGGCTTCTGGGTCTTGGGCGCGGAATAGTAAATGATGCGTTGGTAGTCGATCGCGGGGTAACTGACGTTCGGCCAGTGCGGCTCGCTCATCTTGAGCCAGCCACGGTAGGCCTTGAGACGCCAGTCCAGCATGAACTCCGGTTCGCCCTTCTTTGCCGAAATGAGCCGAACATGGTCTTCGCTCAAACCGGGCGGGACCGAGTCGGCTTCGATATCGGTGACGAAGCCCCACTTGTATTCTCGATTGACGAGCGACTCGACTGGGCTGCCCATCAGGCCTGTTCTCCTCGCAGACTAGCCATCATGGTGTAGCCGAATCCTAAGTAAAAAAGTCGGGATTGTCAAACGACGGAAGGCACTGTCAATCAATAGGTTAGCAATTTGACCGTCAAGTCATGGCGTCGAGGGTACCGGCGACAGGCTTATGGTCCAGTCGGCCTCCCTGCGTCCAGACTGAGAGGGGTCAGTAACCAATCAATGGTATTAGTTGTACTAGCTACTTCTGTTATCTAGGCGTCAGTTAAATCCCCGTCTTGAGGAATCCGAGCTTAAGCCGGAGATTGTATCCATGACCATTCACCGGATCCGGCTGCTCGGCGACCCCATCCTGCGGGCCCGCTGCGACCTAATTACCAGGCCCAAGTCCACGGGGGTGCGAGTCATAGTGGACGACATGCGGGAGACTCTGCGAGACTGGCAGTCCCGCTTCGGCAGCGGGCGGGGGATCGCCGCGCCCCAGATCGGGGCGCCGGTGCGCATCGTCCAGATCGAGATGGACCAGCCGTGGACTCTGATCAATCCCGAGATCGTCGATATTGGGACCGAGGATTTCAGTGTCTGGGATGACTGCTTCTCCTTCCCCAATCTGCTGGTTCGGGTTCAGCGCGCGTACCACATCCGCGTTCGCTATCAGGACCTCAAGGGAGAGGACAACGAGATCGAGCTGGAAGGCGCCCGCGCCGAGCTGCTCCAGCATGAAATCGACCACCTCGATGGCGTCCTGGCGGTAGACCGGGCCTACGGCGCCGATCCGTTCTGCCTGCGCGAGGAATGGAATCGGCTCTATACCGCCACGGACCGGTACGGCGACCCCGAACTCCGCAGCGAACAGGTGCCGACCCCCCTCTCCGCACTGCTGTAATCCGCCGTGTCCATGGGTGAGCTGCTCCACTTCCCGGTCAACGGGAATCAGGGGGCGGGGTATCTCGCGGTCCCTCCCTCCGAGCAGGGTCCCGGGGTGCTGGTCATCCAGGAGTGGTGGGGGCTGGTGGACCACATCAAGGATGTGTGTGATCGCCTGGCGACCGAGGGCTTCGTCGCCCTCGCGCCGGATCTCTATCATGGCACCGTCGCCAAGAGCCCGGACGAGGCGGGGAAGCTCTTCATGGCGCTCAACATCGCCAGGGCAGGAGCCGAACTCGCCGGCGCGGCCGACGCCCTGCTCACGCGGACCGAAGTCACTTCGCGCCGAGTGGGCGCGCTGGGGTTTTGCATGGGAGGCCAACTCGCGCTCTTCGCCGCATTGGAGCATCCCGACCGCATCGCCGCCGCGGTCGATTTCTACGGCGTGCATCCGAAGGTCCGGCTCGATCCGTCCAGGCTGCGAGTGCCCGTCCTGGCGCATTTCGGCAAACGAGACGGGTCCGTCAAGGAGGCCGACGCGCACGCCCTGGTGGACAAACTGCGCGGCGGGGGCGGGCGCATCGAAGCGCATTTCTACGACGCCGATCACGCGTTCTTCAACGACACTCGCCCGACGGTGTACGACCGGGCTAGTGCGACCCTGGCGTGGAGCCGGACCCTCGACTTCCTTCGCGAGCAGGTGGTCTGAGTCGTCCGGAGACGCCGCGAAAGCTCGGCGCCAGAATGCCGAGAGTCCCCTTGCGGAGTCCGGTCCGGCTCCTTAATTCTGTCCCGGGACCGCTTGCCCGGGTCGGGGCGCCCACGCGATTACTCACGGAGCGTTGATGGCATGACGTACATCATCACCGAGGCATGTATTGGGGTGAAGGACCGGGCGTGTGTGGACGTCTGTCCGGTCGACTGCATTTATGAAGGGGAAGACCAGCTCTACATCCACCCGGACGAGTGCATCGATTGCGGTGCCTGCGAGCCGGAGTGCCCGGTGACCGCGATTTTCCCCGAAGAGGACGTGCCGCCCAACCTGGAAAGCTTTATCCAGAAGAACAAGGAGATCTTCAACTCCGAGACGCCGCCGGGGCGCCCTCAGCGCTAGAAAGCCAGGTCACTCAGAGCCGCGCGGCGCCGGAGCTTCCCGGCGCCGCTTTGCTTTGACCTGGGGTGCCGAGACCGAGCGAGGCGAGACGACCACGGGACGGACTGTTGCCGTCCCGGGGCCGCACTGTAGGGAGAACTGCTTGAGGCTAGGCGGTGATTTGATAGGGAGCATCGAATCGGTCCCGCCATCCTAATAGACGCCCGAATGCCGAGAAGGGTTTCACCCCAGGGACTGCAGGAACTTCAGGATGGCCCGGGTGGTCGGAACCGGCTGCTCGACACAGGGAAGGTGCCCCGAGCCCGGAATCTCCATGAGACGGGCGCCGGGAATCGCGTTGGCCATCGCCTGGGCGATCGGGGGCGGGGTGATCACGTCTTCGGCTCCCACCAGCACCAAGGTGGGAATGCCGGTCAGCGTCTCGAGCAGTGGGGTGCTGTCGGGCCGCTCGCGCATCGCCGACAGCGCGCCGACGATGCCGGATACCGGAGTCCGCAGGATCATGGTGCGAATCCGCTCGATGATTTCCGGAGAGACCTGCGGCGTGAAAAAGCGGGGCAGCATCGCTTCGGCCGCCGCGAGCGCCCCCTGCTCACGCACCCGGCCGATCAGCGCGTCCCGCGCGCGGCGCCCTTCTGCACTATCCGCCTCGGCGCGCGTATCGAGCAGGATCAGGCCGCGGACCCGCTCGCGCCAACGGCGCAGCAGCTCGAACGCCACGTAGCCACCCAGAGACAGTCCGCAGAGCACGACCTGCCCCTCGCCGATCGCGTCCAGAATGCCCACCAGGTCTTCGGCGTACGTGCTCATGGAATATCCCAGATCCGGGGCGTCGGATTGTCCCATGCCACGCAAGTCAGGCGCGATGCGGCGGAAGCCGGTCAGGCTGTCGAGCTGATGTTGCCAGATGGTGCGGTCCAGCGGAAATCCGTGCACGAACAGCACGGCGGGCCCGCTGCCCCGTTGCTCGACGGCGAGCCGGACCCCATTCACCGACAGCCGGTCGGCCGGCTCCGAGCTCGGCCGCGCCTGAAAGAATTCCCCGACGGCTTCGGGGACCGGGACCGGGTGGCCTTCCCGGTCGATGCAGACGAACACGAATTCGGCAGTCGCGATCAAGGCGCCGTCGCTGGCCCGCCGCGCGGTTTGGCGCATCGTAAAGCTGGTGCGGCCGTGATGGACCAGCGCTTGATGGACTCGCAGCACGTCGCCGGGGAACGCTGGGGCGAGGTAATCGATGACGGTCTTGCGCACCGCCGGCCAGGCGTCGTGCCGGACGAACACGTCCATGCCGGGACCGCGTCCCAGGACGTCCCAACGAGCGCGTTCGAACACCCGGAGGAAAGCGGCTTGATTGAGATGGCCGAACGCATCGCAGTCATCGGGGTAGACGACTTGTTCGACCTCGGCGAGACTCATGGGCGGCTCCGCGAAGGCCGAAAAGTACGCCGGGTCGCGCCGGGGCCGCTACTTTTCCGGTTCGCTCTCCGGAGGCGCCTGTCGCGTGTTGCAGCTCATCGAGGATCCAGACGCGTTCCAGGAGCTGGTCGCGCGCCTGCGCAGCGAGCTGCTGCTGGCGGTCGATACCGAAGCCGCGAGCTTCCACCGGCACCGCGATCGCGTGTATCTGCTGCAGCTTTCCACCCGGAGCGAAACCTGGCTGGTCGATCCCCTGGCGGTCCCCGGACTGCCGGGATTGGGGGAGCTGCTGGCCGACGCGGGCATCGAATTCATCTTTCACGACGCCGACTACGACCTCAGGCTGCTGGGCCACGAGTTCGGCTTTCGCGCGACCCGACTCTTCGATACGCGCGTAGCGGCACAGTTCCTCAACGAGCCCGGAATCGGCTTGGCCGCATTGCTCGAGAAGTACTTCGGAGTTCGGCTCGACAAGCAATTCCAGCGCGCCGACTGGTCCACCCGGCCGCTTCCGGTTCCCATGCTCGAGTACGCCGCCACCGACACCCGCCATCTGCCGCGGCTGCGGGACGAGCTGCACCGGCAGCTCGTCGAACGGGGACGTCTAGCCTGGGTGGAGGAAGAGTGCGAGCTGCTCACCCGGGTGCGCTGGCCGGAGCCCGATCCGCCGGAGCTGCAGGCGCTCGGGGTCAAGGGCGCGCGCGCACTCGCGCCTCGGGCGCTCGCCCGCTTCCGGGAGCTGTTCGTTTGGCGCTTTCGCACGGCAGACGCGCTCGATCGCGCCGCCTTCCGGGTCATGGGCAATGAAGCGATGTTCGCTTTGGCCGAGGATCCGCCCCCCGATCGCCAGGCCCTGGCCCGCGTCAGAGGGGTCGGTCGCGAGGTGGCTGACCGCCTGGGAGCTGATATCCTGGCTGCGTTGCGGCGTGGCTCTGAGCTCCCAGAATCGGAGCTGCCACGCTATCCCCGAGCACCCCGTCACCGCCCGGATCCAGCCGTGGATGCGCGGCTCGAGCGCCTCAAGGCGGCTCGGGCGAGCCTGGTCACCCGGTATGACATTGTGCCGGGAGTCCTTTGCCCCAACTGGCTGCTCGAGGCGATAGCTCGAAACGCTCCCAGGGACTTGGCCGCGCTATCGGCCGTAGACGGGACCCGTCGTTGGCAGGTTCGCGAGTTTGGCTCTGACCTTCTCTCGGTGATCTAATAAGTAGTTAGGACAACTACTATCAGCTGCGGTGGTGTCGGTACTCCTTGACCATACCCCGTTCCGCCAATCCAACCACTTTTGGCTTCCCTGCGTCATACGGGGTGCAGCGGCAGGCCACGACCCATGCGGCCGCAGGGGACGGTGTGTGGACGATTCCGAGCTGATCGCCGGTGCGCGCGCCGGCGACCGCATGGCAGCACGTCGCCTCTACGACCGGCACGCGCCCCGCGTGTACCGGTTGATGTACCGCTCGGTGGGCGACGAGGAGCTGGCTCGCGAATACACGCAGGACACCTTTGTGAAGGCGTTCCAGCGGCTCGATCAGTATCGCGCGGAATCGGCCTTTTCGACCTGGCTGCATGCGGTGGCGATGTCGATGCTGTTCACGGGGCTGCGACGGCTGCGACGGGTCAGAGCGCGGGAGTTCGAGTTGGCGACGGCGGCCGAAGTCGCCAGCCCGGGCGGAGAAAGCGACCCGCACTTGCGGGATCGCCTGCAAGCGGAGTTGGAACGGCTGCCGGCGCGGCTTCGGATGCCGGTGGTGCTGCACGACATGGAAGGGTTCACCCACCGGGAAATCAGCGAGATGCTGGACATCCCGGAGGGAACCAGCAAGGCCCGGCTGGCAGAAGCACGAACCCGCTTGCGCGAGGCGCTTGCCGGGATCGTAGCGGAGCGGTGAGCCGAGTGCCAGGAGGAGTACCGCGGAATGGATGATCGGGAGCTGGAACGAAGGCTGGTGGAGCTGGGCGAAACCTGGCGAGTTCCTCGTCAACAGCCCTTCGAGCAAATGTGGCAGCACATCGAGATGCGCGCGTTCCCCCTCGCGGTGAGGCGGACCCGCGCGGGCTGGGTCCGTACGCTGCTGCCGCTGGCGGCGATGCTGGTTCTGGGCTTCGGACTGGGGCGTTGGAGCCCGCTGGGGTCCCGATCGGCAGCCTTACAGCAACAGACGGCCTCGGAAAGCTCGGCCGTGCCGGTGCGGACCGTGGCAGAGGGCGCACCGTTCGTGGGCGTCGCGACCGACTACCTCGAGCGGGTAACCGCCTTGCTGGTGACCCTCGCCGCCGCGCATCGCGGCGGGGAACGCTCGGTGGAATACTCGACCAGCCAGGCCCGCGATCTGCTCGCCACGACCCGCCTGCTGCTCGATTCGCCGGAAGCGCGCGATCCCCACCTGCAGGCGCTGCTCAACGACCTCGAGCTGGTGCTCGCCCAGATCGTCCGGCTCCCCCAGCACGCTCCGGCGCCGGACGTGTACCTCATCGATCAAGCGGTCGACCAGCGGGAAGTGCTCCCGCGCCTTCGCGAAATGCTCGCGGAGAATTCTTCCTTTCAGCCCTAACGCGGCGGAGCTGTCGCCAATGCAAACTTCTCTGCTCCTGCTGATGCTCGGCCTTTCGGCCGGGTCCCTGTCGGCCCAGACCCCGGCGCCGGTTCCGGTTCCCTCCCGGCCGGCTCCGGCCCCGAAGCCGGCCGCACCGCTCCACGCGCCGGCGCAACATCCCCGGTCGCTCGATCCTTTTTTCCTGAACGATCGGCTGGACGTCTTCGATCACATGCGGTTCGAGCTGGAGACCCCTCTGGCCTTCCATGACCTGACCATGGAGCTGCCCCACGAGGCATTCTTCCCGCCCGTGGCCTGGGAGCCGCTTGCCGCGCCGATGTTCCCCGCCCTCCCGGACTTGCCGACCATGGCTCCGATGCCGGCGCTGCCCCTGCTCCCGGCTCCACTGACGCCGTCGGCCTGGAGTGACGAGACGCCGAACGGGATGCTGAGTCGTCTGCGCCCGGATCAGAATAGTCCGGAGGACTCCCTCTTCCGTGCGGCGCGCGAAGCCCTCAACCGCGGTGAGTACGCCCGCGCCTCCACCCTCTTCCAGTCGTTCGAACAGCGCTATCCGCGCTCGCGGGTCGCTCCCGCCGCGATGTACTGGCGGGCTTTCTCGCTCTACCGCTCGGGAGCGTCCGAGGAGCTGCGGACCGCGCTGGCAGCGCTCAAGGCGCAGCAGGACCGCTATCCGGAAGCGGCCTCGGACCCCGATGCAGCCACCCTGCGCACCCGGCTCTACGCCGCGCTCGCCGCGCGGGGGGACGCCCAGGCGGCCACCATGCTGCGGCAGGCGAACAGCTCGGGAGCCAGCTGCGACCGGGAAGAGATGGAAGTCCGCGCCGAGGCGCTCAATGCCCTGGCGCAGCTGAACACGCCGGATGCGCGCCCGACGCTCAAGCGCGTGCTGGCGCGCCGCGACGAATGCTCGACCATCCTGCGGCGACGCGCCGTCTACATCCTCGGCCGCAACGGCACCGACGAGGGGACCGCCGACCTGATCGAAGTCGCCAAGAGCGACCCTGATCCGGAAGTCCGCGGCGACGCCATCATGCTGATCGCCCGGGCGCCCGGCGCGGCGACGGTGAAAGTCCTGGAGCAGCTCTTCAACGAGAGCACCGACCAGCGGACCCGGGAGGCGGCCCTGGTGGCGCTGCGCTCGAAGGGCGGGCCCGAGGCGCGGCGGGCGCTGCGCAACATCATCGAGAAGGCGGACCTGCCGGAGCGCACGCGCGCCGAGGCGATCCAGCAGCTCGGCCGGCGCTCCGAGCAGGAGGTATATGTCGGCGCCCAGGGGCAGCGGGCCACCACCACGGTGCGCGATGCGACCCGGGCACCGACCGATGACGAAGACGGTGCGTTCCTGCGCGGCCTCTATGCCAAGACGGACTCCCGGCTGATCAAGAGCGCGATCCTCGCGACGGTGTCGCGGCTCAGCGGGCCCGCCAATGACCAGTGGCTGCTCGGCATCGCCAAGAACCGGGAGGAAGACAGCGGGCTGCGCCGCGAGGCGCTCTCGCGCATCAAAGCCACCAACCTCTCGATCGAGGACCTGGGCCGCCTGTTCGATGCACTGCCCGAACGGGAGCTCCGCTCGGCGGTCGTGAACCAGCTGGCCAGCCGGGACGATTCGGCGGCGGTCGACAAGCTCATCGAGATCGCGAAGTCGGGGACCGATCCGCAGATCCGCCGCCAGGCGATCGCGGCGCTGGCCCGCAAGAACGATCCCCGCACCACCAAGCTCTTGCTGGAGCTGGTGGAGAAGCCATGACCCCCCGGGCAGCGGGACTCGGCCTGGCGCTGGTCGCGCTGGGAGTGGGGACGGCGTCGCTGCTGGGACAAAGCGGGTTGCGCTCGCGGGTGGAAGGCAGCGGCGATGCGCGGGTGCAGTTTCGTTACGCCGCGCGTGCCGATGTCTGCGGCTTGGGCAGCTCGATCTCGGTCGGGCGTTCCACCTATGTCTCGACGGGCAACGTCAGCTTCGAAGGCCTGGAGCGCCAATGCCGCCGCGGACCGGTGGTCGTGCGGGTGACTCGCGCCGGGGGGCAAGTGGTCGGTCTCGACGTCGAGATCGCCCCGGACGCGGTACCCGAAGGGGTCACCGACCTGGGGGCCGTCGCCGCGGGCGCCGCCGCGGAGTACCTGCTCGACCTGGCCGCGCGGGCCGATGGGCGACCCGGCCGGGAAGCGATCCTGCCGGCCGTACTCGCCGACAGCGCCACGGTCTGGCCGGGCCTGCTGGCACTTGCGCGCAACGGCGCACTCTCGCGCTCAGTGCGCCAGGGCGCCATGGGGTGGCTTGGCCGGGAACTGGACCGGATGAGCGGGGAGGATGCGCGCAAGGCATCGGCCGCGCTGATCGCCATCGCGGGCGACGCCGAAGAGACCTTGCCGGTGCGCCAGCAGGCCGTGTCGGTGCTGGCGCGGACCGAGCGCGCCGATCTCAGCGCGCTCACCAAGATGGCCAGTGGCACGGACAGCTGGCTTCGCCAGGCCGCGGTCCAGGCGCTCGCCAACTCGGGCGACCCTCGGGCGCGCGAGTATCTCCGCAGCGCCTTCCAGGACGCCGCTCTGCCGGAGCCGCTCCGCGTATCGGTCATCCGGGGACTCGGGCGCGACTACGCGACCGCGCGCGACCTCGAGCTGCTCCGCTCCGGCTATGCCGGACTCGGTTCCACCAATGCCAAGCAGGCGGTGCTCTCGGTGGTCG
>Ga0075425_100007494_pt1 | contig 11548 bp, 9 predicted proteins | sample SoiMethybrSBSTD4_FD_75300 | JGI IMG/M metagenome (GOLD analysis project Ga0075425, IMG submission 75300) | Bulk soil microbial communities from a Populus tree surrounding site in Tennessee, USA - Soil MetaG P. TD hybrid SBSTD4 | ecosystem: Environmental > Terrestrial > Soil > Tree plantation...
GCGTGTACGATCTCGCCTGGCGCGCCCGCCTCCTCGAGGCAGGGGCCGCCGAGGTGATCCAGCCGGAGGAAGAGGCGGCGTCGACCCTGATCCGTCACGCCCTCGAGCGGCTCTCGCTTCCGCGCGAGCGCGTGCTGGCGTATCTCAATCGCTATCGTGGCACGATGGAGCGTGTCCAGGCCGAGGAGGCTGAAACGGGGCTGCCGCAGCTCCGTGAGGTCAGTCTCAGGGGCGGCCACCTCATGGACCAGTCGCTGGGCGAGGCGCGGATGCGGGAGCGTTTCGGGGTCACCGTCGTCAGCGTGACTCGCGCGTCCGGTGAGGTGGTGGCAGATCCGACTGCCGAAACGGTGCTGCGCCGGGGCGACCGGCTCCGGCTCTTCGGGCTCCCCCGTCAGATCGCTTCGATGCTGTCGGGGTCGGACGTGCTCATCGAATGAGCGAGGTGGTCTAAGCGGCTGAAAAGCCGCTCGCACGAACCCGCCACGCACAAGGTTATCCACGACTCGGCCACAGTATCGGTGGACAACCGTCTGCACGCGGCTGCGGCAAAAGCTCCGCCGTGATGGCCGTGATATCCTCCACTTCATGTCGCGCGTAAACCTCGTCGGGCTATTGCCTTCCGAGCTCGAGGACCTCGCCGTCGAGCTCGGCGCGTCGCGCTATCGCGGCCGCCAGCTCGCGACCTGGATGTATCGCAAGTCGGTCTTCGATCTGGAAGCCATGAGCGACCTGCCGAAGGACTTCCGCCAGGCGCTCGCCGAGCGGGCCGTGGTCGAGGTGGCCGAGCTCGAGCGCGAGATGCCGTCCGCGGACGGGAGCCGCAAGCTGGTCTACGTGCTTGACGGCGGGAGCCGGATCAGCTCAGTGCTGATGCCGGACGACGAGCGGATCACCTTGTGCGTGTCGACCCAGGTCGGCTGCGGCTTCGCGTGTAGCTTTTGCCTGACGGGCGTGATGGGGCTCGAGCGCAATCTAACCGCGGGCGAGATCGTCGGCCAGGTCATCGCGGCCAACCGTCTTCTCGAGGAAGGCCGGCGGGCGACGCATATCGTCTTCATGGGCATGGGCGAGCCGCTCGCGAACTATGCGGCGCTGGTCAAGGCGATCAGGATCCTCATCGACCCGAAGCTCGGCGTCGGCTACTCGCCGCGCCGGATCACGGTCTCGACGGTCGGGCTCGTGCCCGGGATCGACAAGCTCGGCCGCGAGGATCTGAAAGTGAACCTGGCGATCTCGCTCCACGCGACGACCGACGACGTCCGCGGGCGGCTCATGCCCGTGAACCGGTCCTTCGATCTCGCCGCGCTGATGGGCGCCGTGAAGCGATACCCGCTCGCCTCGCGCCAGCGCGTGTTCTTCGAGTACGTCATGCTCGAGGACGTCAACGATACGGTCGACGATGCCCAGCGTCTGGTGCGGCTGCTTCGCGGCGTCAAGTCCAAGGTCAACCTGATCCCGTTCAACGACTGGGAGGGCGCGCGGTTCCGGAGGCCGCCACTCGCCCGGATCCTCGCGTTCCAGTCGGTCTTGCTGGACGCCGGCCTCACGACGACGGTGCGGTGGAGCAAGGGCGAGGACATCGGAGCCGCCTGCGGTCAGCTCCGGGAGCCGTCGGCGGTGGCGAGCGCGAGTGCCAGCTGAGGTGAACGCGGCCCGGACCGTCTCGTTCGCGACCCTCGGTTGCCGGCTCAACCAGGTCGACACGCAGCAAATCCAGACCATGCTCGAAGCGCGCGGGTTCCGCACCGTCGGCTTCGACGAGCCCGCGGACGTGGTCGTCGTCAACACGTGCACGGTCACGGCCCGCGCCGAGCTGTCGGACCGCCGGACCATCCGCCGCGCCGCACGGGTGAGTCCTCGGGCGAAGCTGGTCGTGACCGGCTGCTGGGCGCAGACGAGCCCGGGTGAGGTCGCCGGCCTGGCGGACGTCGATCTCGTGGTCGGCAACGCTGACAAGCATCGCCTGCCCGATCTGCTCGACAGCGTCGGTGCCGAGCGTGTGCAAGTCTCGGATATCGGCGAGGTGCGGGCGGTCGAGGTGACCCCCGCCGCTCGGCTCGGCGGCCGGTCGCGCGCGTTCCTGAAGGTTCAGGACGGCTGCCAGCATCGCTGCGCGTTCTGTGTCGTGCCGCTGGCGCGCGGCTCCAGTCGCAGTCTCGAGCCCAAGGTCGTCCTCGATCAGGCCCGTCAGCTCGTCGAGGCCGGACACCCGGAGATCGTGCTGACCGGCGTGGACCTCGGACACTACGGCGCCGATCTCGTCCCGCGCGCGAGCCTGGCGGAGCTGGTGCGATCCCTCGGCGATATCCCCGGCCTGCGCTGGGTGCGCTTGTCGTCCCTGCTCCCGGCCTACTTCACGCCGGAGCTGCTGGAGATCGCGACGTCGTCGCCGGTCGTCGCGCCTCACTTCCACATCCCGCTGCAGAGCGGGAGCGATCGGGTGCTGAAGGCGATGCGGCGTCCGTACAACACGCGGATGTATCGCGAGCTGGTCGAGCGCCTGGCGGCCGCGCGGCCGCGGCTCGGTCTCGGGGCCGACGTCATCGCGGGCTTTCCGGGCGAGACCGAGGCCGAGTTCGCCGAGACCGTCGCCTACGTACGCGACTTGCCGTTCTCGTACCTGCACGTCTTTCCCTACTCGGCGCGTGCGGGCACCGAGGCAACCCGCCTCCCGGGCCAGCTCGATTCGCGCGTGACGACGCGACGCAGCGCCCTCCTCAGAGACATCGGACGCGCCAAGAGCGACGCGTTCCGGCGCGGGCTCATCGGTCACGTCGAGGACGTGCTGGTGCTCGAGACGCCGGACCGCGCCACCGGCGGGCTCGTGGGACTCACCGGCAACTTCGTCGAGGCGGTCTTCTCCGGTCCGCCGCGGCTCGTGCGGACGCTCACCACGATTCGCGTCACCGGAGTGCAGGACGATCGAACGATCGGCGAGCTCGAAGCGGGGGCGAGCGATCGATGAAGGCGAGCGAGCCTGCGATTGGCGTCATCGGCGGAAGCGGTCTCTACGAGCTCGAGGGGCTGACCGACGTCAAGTGGCAGAAGGTCCAGACGCCGTTCGGCGCGCCGTCGGACGCGTACTGTGTCGGCCGGTTCGCCGGCAAGCGGGTGATCTTCCTGCCGCGGCACGGCCGCGGCCATCGGGTGACGCCGAGCGAGCTGAACTTCCGCGCGAACATCTGGGGGTTTCGCTTCCTCGGCGCTCAGTGGGTCATCTCGATCTCGGCGGTCGGCAGCATGAAGGAAGCGATCCGGCCGCTCGATCTGGTCGTCCCGGACCAGTTCTTCGACGCGACCAAGCGGCGCGTCTCGTCGTTCTTCGGCGACGGCATCGTGGCCCACGTGGGCATGGCCGAGCCCGTGTGCCCCGACCTCGCGGGCGCGCTCGAGAAGGCGGCCCGCCAGACGAGCGCGACCGTGCACCGCGGCGGCACCTACATCTGCATCGAGGGGCCGCAGTTCTCGACCCGGGCGGAGTCGCGCATCTATCGGAGCTGGGGCGTGGACATCATCGGGATGACCAACATGCCGGAGGCGAAGCTCGCCCGAGAGGCCGAGCTTTGCTACGCGACCCTGGCGCTCGCGACGGACTACGACGTCTGGCACGAGACGCACGAAGCGGTCTCGGTCGAGGCGGTCGTCCAGAATCTCTTGAAGAACGTCGCGACCGCCAAGGACGTCCTGCGCCGGGTGATCCCCGTGATCGCGCCGCCGCGCGGCTGCGAGTGCCCGAGCCTTCTCAAGAACGCCGTCATCACCAACCCCAAGGCCTTCCCCGGGGCAACGAGGAAAAAGCTTGAACTCCTACTCGACCCGTACTTTCCGCGCGAACGGAGCCGGCGTGCGCCTACCGCAGGCCACCCTCGGTCAAAGGCGGCCTCACGGTCCCCGCTACAATGAGTGATCTCCTGGTCGTCGGCTCGGTTGCGCTGGACAGCGTCGAGACGCCCTTCGGCAAAGTGCAGGAAGCACTCGGCGGCTCCGCGACCTACTTCTCCTACTCGGCGAGCTTCTTCACCGCCGTGCACCTGGTGGCGACGGTCGGCGAGGATTTTCCCGAGGCGCATCTGAAGCTTCTCGCGGATCGCGGCGTGGATATCCGGGGACTTCAGACGTCCAAGGGCCGCACCTTCCGGTGGACGGGCCAGTACGGCTACGACCTCAACGAGGCCAAGACCCTCGAGACCCAGCTGAACGTCTTCGCCGAATTTCGCCCGGTACTGAACGACGTGTCGGGGCGAACGCCCTTCCTGTTCCTGGCAAACATCGATCCCGAGCTCCAGCTCGACGTGCTCCGCCAGATGAAGGAGCGCCCGAAGCTGGTCGCCCTGGACACGATGAACTTCTGGATCCAGGGCAAGCGCGAGGCGCTGCGCAAGGTACTGGCCGAGGTGGACGTCGTCACCGTGAACGACGGCGAGGCGCGGCAGCTCGCCAGCGAGCCGAACCTGATCCGCGCGGCGCGGGCCATCTCGGCGATGGGACCGAAGACCGTCGTCGTCAAGCGCGGCGAGTACGGCGCGCTGCTCAGCACCGAGGACCGGCTCTTCTTCGTGCCGGCCTATCCGCTGGAATCGGTCTACGACCCGACCGGCGCCGGCGACACGTTCGCGGGCGGATTCATGGGCTATCTCGCGGCGCAGGACCGGATCGACGCCGCCGCGATGCGGCGCGCCATCGTCTACGGCTCGGTGATGGCGTCGTTCACCGTCGAGGACTTCTCGCTCAAGCGGCTCACCCGGCTCTCGCCCAACGACATCGCCGATCGCTACACGGCGTTCCACGACCTGATCCGGGTCGAGCCCTGAGCACGATGACGCAGGCGAAGTACGATCGTCTGGTCGGCGTGCTCCGCGAGATGGAGAGCGTGGTGGTCGCGTTCTCGGGCGGCGTCGACTCGACCCTGCTCGCGCGCGCCGCGAAGGACGCCCTCGGCGCGCACGCGCTGCTCGTGACGGCGGATTCCGAGACCTATCCGGCCAGTGAGCTCGACGAAGCCCGGCGCCTCGGCGCGCTCCTGGGCATGCGTCACCTGATCGTTCGGACCGACGAGCTCCAGAACCCGGACTACGCGCGCAATCCGACGAATCGCTGCTTCTTCTGCAAGGAAGAGCTCTTCCTCAAGCTCGAGCCCATCGCCGCGCGCGAGGGCTGTCGCGCGCTCGTCTACGGCGCCAACATGGACGACCGCGGCGACCACCGCCCGGGCATGAAGGCCGCGAAGGAGCGGGGCGTGCGTGCGCCCTTGATCGAGGCCGAGCTGTGGAAGGAAGAGATCCGGACGCTCTCGCGCGAGCTCGGCCTGCCGACGTGGGACAAGCCCTCGTTCGCGTGCCTGTCCTCGCGCTTCCAGTACGGCGACCGGATCACGCCCGAGAAGCTCCGCCAGGTCGACGCCGCCGAGGCATTCATCCGCTCGCTCGGCTTTCGCCAGTTCCGGGTGCGCCACCACGATCGCCTGGCGCGCCTCGAGATCGACCGGGCCGAGATGGCCAAGCTCTGGGAGGGCGACCTGGGCGATACGATCGTGAAGCGCCTGCGCGAGCTCGGCTACATCTACGTGACGCTCGACCTCGCCGGCTTCCAGTCCGGCAGCGCGAATCTCTTGCTGAACCTGAAATCGAAAGCGAACGGTGGATAGGGAAGCGCTTCGCGCGCTGCTCGAAGATCTCCGGGCCGGGCGTGTCGACGTCGACGCGGCGGTCGCGAAGCTTCGCGCGCTGCCGTTCGAAGATCTGGGATTCGCGAAGATCGACCATCATCGCGCGCTCCGAGGCGGCGCGCCGGAAGCCGTCTTCTGTCTCGGCAAGACGCCCGCGCAGGTCGTCGCGATCCTCGAGCGGTTGATCGTTCATCACCCGAACATCCTGGCCACCCGAGCGGATCGCGCCGTGGCCGACGCGGTGGCCGCCGCCGGCCTGCCGCACGTCTACCACGCCGACGCGAAGCTCGTGATCGCCCGACCGGAGCCCGGCGCCGGGCTCGGTCTCATCGTCGTGCTCGCCGCCGGGACCGCCGACCTTCCCGTCGCCGAGGAAGCCGCGCTCGTGGCCGAGGCGCTGGGCAATCGGGTCGAGCGGCTCTACGACTGCGGGGTGGCGGGGCTGCATCGGCTGCTGGCGCACTACCATCTGCTGGCCGAGGCCAACGTGCTCGTCGTGGTCGCGGGGATGGAAGGCGCGTTGCCGAGCGTCGTCGGGGGATTGATCGATCGCCCTGTCATCGCCGTGCCGACCAGCATCGGGTACGGCGCGTCCTTCGGCGGGGTCGCCGCGCTGCTGGCGATGCTGAACTCGTGCGCCTCGGGTGTGTCGGTGGTGAACATCGACAATGGGTACGGGGCGGCTCACCAGGCCTCTCAGATCAATCATCTCATCGCTAAAGTGCGGTGACGTCGTGGTGGCGGGGGCCGGGCGTGCCGGGAGGGGGCTTGGGACCACGCGGCGCGCGTTCGCTGCTCCGGGGTGGCTGGGCTCCATCTGGGCGCGCCTCGGCCGCCGCCGGTTGGAGGGAACGGGTCCCAAGCCCCCTCCCGGCACGCCCGGCCCCCGCCGCCACGAGCGGCATCGCGCTTGAGAGGCGTGATCGACGGGGGGCCTGGTGAGTTCGCGCGCAGGCATAGTCATAGGGGACGTGACGAGGCGGTGGAGCGCTCGATGGTCTTGTTCGATTTGTTGCGTGAGGTGACCAGAGTTTGAGGGTTGCGTACTTCGATTGTCCTTCTGGGGCGGCGGGGGACATGATCATGGCGTCGCTCCTGGATGCGGGAGTGTCGCTCGCGCGGCTGAAGGAGGAGCTCGCGAAGCTGGCGCTGCCGGGGTGGTCGCTGGTCGTGCGGGAGGTGATGAAGGGGGATTTTCGGGCGACCAAGGTGGATGTCGAGATCGACGGGGATGCGCATCGGCATCATCGGTCGCTGCGGGACATTCTCGACATCCTCGAGCGTAGCGCGCTCGAGGCGAGCGTGCGGGAGCGGGCGACGCGGATCTTCACGCGGCTCGCCGATGCCGAGGCGCGCGTGCACGGGGCCGATCGCGAAACGGTCCAGTTCCATGATGTCGGCGCGGTGGATGCGATCGTCGACGTGACCGGCGGCGTGATCGCGCTCGATCTGGCCGGAGCGCAGGCGGTTCACGTGTCGGCGCTTCCGGTGGGCGGCGGACACGTCCGTGGTCCGCACGGCCGGATCCCGGTACCGGCGCCCGGCACCGTCGAGCTCCTGCGCGGCTTCCCGGTCGTCGACACGGGCGTGAAGGCCGAGCTGGTCACGCCGACGGGCGCGGCGATCCTCACGACCTTGTCCGCCTCGGCCGGGAAAATGCCGGCGATGACGATCGACGCAATCGGCTACGGCGCCGGCACGATGGACCTGCCCGGCACGCCGAACGTCCTGCGCTGTTTCCTCGGCCAGACCGCCGATACCCTCGCCGCCGACGAGACGGTGCTCCAGGTCGAGACGACGATCGACGACATGTCGCCGCAGCTCTACGAGACCTTGATCGAGCGGGTGTTCGAGGCCGGCGCCCTCGACGTGTTCCTCCAGCCCGTCATCATGAAGCGCGGCCGGCCGGGTGTGGTGGTGACGGCGCTCTGCGCGCCGGAGCGCGTCGGTGACCTGTCCCGCGCCCTGTTCGAGGAGACGACGACGATCGGCGTGCGCTGGTCGGAATGGCGCCGCGCGCGGCTGCAGCGCGAGATGGTCGAGGTGACGACGGCCTACGGGACGATCCCGTTCAAGGTCTCACGCCTGGCCGGTCGAATCGTGACGATCACGCCCGAGTTCGCCGACGTCGCCCGGCTCGCGCGCGAGAAATCGCTGCCCGTTCGCGAGGTGCTCGACCAGGCCCGCGCCGACGGGCGGCGCCTCCTCGGCGAGTAGCGCCAAACGCCTGTCCCGGTTGACACGGCAGGGGGCGAAGTCTTACCCTCTGTCGCGCCAGATCGGGGCGTCCAAAACCCGCTCCCAAACCGCCGAATCCCGGAGGATGAGTCGTGAAACTGCCAGTCAAGATGACGATCAACGGCCAGAGCTACAGCCATGAAGTCGAGCCCCGTCTGCTGCTCGTCCACTACATCCGCGAGACCGTGGGGCTCACCGGGACACACGTCGGCTGCGACACGAGCCAGTGCGGCGCGTGCACGATCCTCATGAACGGCCAGGCGGTCAAGGCCTGCACCTTCTTCGCGGTCCAGGTGGACGGCGCGAACATCATGACCATCGAGGGACTGGCGAAGGACGGCGAGCTGCACCCGATCCAGCAGGGATTCTGGGAGAAGCACGGGCTGCAGTGCGGGTTCTGCACACCCGGCATGATCATGTCGGTGTACCAGATGCTCGAGCGGTATCCCAAGCCCTCGGAGGAGCTGATCCGGCATCAGCTCGAAGGCAATCTGTGCCGGTGCACGGGCTATCACAACATCGTCAAGGCGATCGAGTGGGCGGCCGAGCACATGCCCGCGAAGAAGTGAGGGAAGCTTAATGGCCACCGTCGCCTCCGACCGGCTCTTCGGTAAATCGATCAAGCGGCGCGAGGACCCGCGCTTCATCACCGGGCGCGGCCAGTACGTCGACGACCTGAAGCTGCCGGGGATGACGTACGCGGCCTTCGTGCGGAGCCCTCACGCTCACGCGAAGATCCGCAAGATCGACACGGCAGCGGCCGCGCGCCATCCCGGGGTCGTCGCGGTCTTCACCGGCAAGGACATGACCGGCGTCAACTCGCTGCCCTGCGGCTGGGACCTCCGCAAGGAGAAGAAAGTTCCTGGTGTCATGCAGGATCTGGCGATCGTGCCGCACATGCCGCTCACGTCCGACGTGGCGCGCCACGTGGGCGACCCGGTGGCGATCGTGATCGCGGACAGCCACGAAGCGGCGGTCGACGGCGCCGAGAAGGTGCAGGTCGACTGGGAGCCGCTGCCGTCCGTCACGATCACCGACCAGGCGGCCGCGTCCGGAGCGCCCAAGCTCCACGAAGGAGCGCCGGGCAACGTCGCGTTCAAGTGGGAGATCGGTGATCGGGCCGCGACCGATGCGGCGTTCAACAGCGCGCCGGTCAAGGTCAAGAAGCGCATCATCAACCAGCGATTGGTCGCCAACGCCATGGAGCCGCGCGCGTGCGTGGCGCGCTACGACGACCCCACCGGCGAGCTCACGCTCTGGGTGACCTCGCAGAACCCGCACGTGCATCGCCTGCTCATGTGCGCCTTCGTGCTCGGCATTCCCGAGCACAAGGTTCGGGTGATCGCGCCGGACGTGGGCGGTGGCTTCGGCTCGAAGATCTTCCTCTACAACGAGGAAGTCGTCTGCTCGTGGGCTTCCCGCAAGCTCAAGCGGCCCGTGCGCTGGACCGCGAGCCGCAGTGAGGCCTACCTGACGGACGCTCACGGCCGCGACCACGTGACCGACGCCGAGCTGGCGCTCTCGGCCGACGGCAAGATGCTTGGCCTCCGCGTGAAGACGACCGCGAACCTCGGCGCGTACCTCTCGACCTTCGCGCCGGCGGTGCCGACGTTCCTCTACGGCACCTTGCTCAATGGCGTCTACGCGATCCCCGCCATTCACTGCGAAGTGACCGGCGTCTTCTCGAACACGACCGCGGTGGACGCCTATCGCGGCGCGGGGCGGCCGGAGGCGTGCTACGTCCTCGAGCGCATCGTCGAGGCCGGGGCGCGGGCGGCCAAGATGGATGTGGCCGATCTCCGGAAGAAAAACTTCATCCCGAAGTTCTCCGGCGCCTTCCAGACGCAGGTCGCCGTCGTCTACGACAGCGGCGACTACGGCGCGGCCTGGGACCGGATGCTCCAGATGCTCGACTACAAGAAGTTCCGGGCCGAGCAGGAAGCCGCGCGCAAGCAGGGCCGGCTCCTCGGCATCGGCTTCTCGGCCTACATCGAGGCGTGTTCGATCGCCCCGTCGAAGCTGGTCGGCGCGCTCGGCGCCGGCGCGGGGCTCTACGAGTCCGGCAAGGTGCGCGTGCATCCGACCGGGGGGGTCACGGTGTACACCGGCTCGCACTCGCACGGGCAGGGGCACGAGACGACGTTCGCCCAGATCGTGGCCGACAAGCTGGGCATCCCGATCGAGCAGGTCGAGATCGTGCACGGCGACACCGGGTCGATCCCGTTCGGGATGGGCACCTACGGCAGCCGTTCCGCGTCGGTCGGCGGCACCGCCATTCTCATGTCGCTCAACAAGGTCATCGAGAAGGGCAAGAAGATCGCGGCGCACCTGCTCGAGGCGTCGCCGGGCGACATCGAGTTCGGTGGCGGCCAGTTCTCCGTCAAGGGCGCTCCCGGCAAGGCGGTGCCGTTTGGCGCCGTGTCCCTCACCGCGTACGTGCCGCACAACTATCCGGAGGGGCTCGAGCCCGGGCTCGAGGAGACGTCGTTCTACGATCCCTCGAACTTCTGCTTCCCCTTTGGCGCCCACGCATGCGTCGTCGAGGTCGAGCGGGAGACCGGCAACGTCCGCATCCTCCGCTACCTGGCGGTGGACGACGTCGGCAACGTCATCAATCCGATGATCGTCGACGGCATGGTCCACGGGGGCATTGCGCAGGGCGTCGGGCAGGCGCTCTGCGAAGGCGCCGTGTACGACGGCCAGTCCGGCCAGCTCGTGACGGGCAGCATGATGGACTACGCGCTGCCGAAGGCCGACATGCTACCGATGTACGAGACGGACCGTACGGTTACTCCTACGCCGGTCAACCCGATGGGTATCAAGGGCGCCGGGGAGACCGGCACGATCGCGTCACCGCCGGCGGTCATGAACGCTGTGGTCGACGCGCTCGCACCGCTCGGCGTGGACCACATCGAGGCGATGCCGCTGAGCGCCGAGCGTGTGTGGACGATCATTCAGGGCGCCAAGAGCGCCCGGTAACTACACCAGGAGAGCGACATGTACCCAGCCGCGTTCGACTATCACGCGCCCGGCACCATCAAGGAAGCGTTGGACCTTCTCGGCAAGCACAAGGACGACGCCAAGCTGCTCGCGGGCGGCCACAGCCTGATCCCGATGATGAAGCTGCGGCTGGCCCAGCCCAAGCACCTGATCGACCTGCGCAAGGTTCCCGGGCTCTCGGGAATCAAGCAGGACGGCAACATGCTGGCGATCGGTGCGATGACCACCCATTGGGAGGTCGAGTCGTCGGCGCTCGTGAAGTCGAAGCTTGCCGTCCTTTCCGAGGTCGCCGCGATCATCGGCGACCCGGCGGTGCGCAACCGCGGGACCGTCGGCGGCTCGATCGCCCACGCCGATCCCGCCGCGGACTATCCGGCGGCGATGATCGCGCTCGGCGCCGAGATGGTGTGTGAGGGCGCCAAGGGGCGTCGCACCGTGAAGGTGGACGACTGGTTCAAGGGTCTGATGGCGACCGCGGTCGGCGAGGACGAGATTCTCGTCGAGGTGCGCGTGCCCGTGCTCCCGGCGAGCACCGGCGCCGCGTACATGAAGTTCCCGCATCCGGCCTCGCGGTTCGCCGTCGTCGGCGTCGCCGCGGCCGTCACGCTCGACGGCAAGGGCGCCTGCTCCAAGGCGTCGATC
>Ga0075425_100007498_pt1 | contig 11546 bp, 12 predicted proteins | sample SoiMethybrSBSTD4_FD_75300 | JGI IMG/M metagenome (GOLD analysis project Ga0075425, IMG submission 75300) | Bulk soil microbial communities from a Populus tree surrounding site in Tennessee, USA - Soil MetaG P. TD hybrid SBSTD4 | ecosystem: Environmental > Terrestrial > Soil > Tree plantation...
GTTTACATTTGATATATCACTTGAAAAAACTAATTTCTCGTATCCAAAACATTAGATCATGTAGGCACAGCAATGAAAAGGTTATCTCCATTGCTGTTATGATGATATTGGCTGTTGTCATCATTTTTCCTTTTTCGATGTTAAGAGCATATTCCCAAGCAGCTCCTTTAGAAAACTCTGCAGTACAGCCAAATAACCTCCCACAAGCTAAACTGCTCTATAATAATCAGAACTACGATATGTCTCCTTTCGTTTTTGTTGATAGCAGAACATTAAATAAAGTACACTTTCCGTCAGATGGAGAAGATAGTCAAAATATATTAAATGTCAAACAAGGTGACACAGTAAGTTTTCAATTTAGTGAAAAACCCATTAAAGTAGATGCTTTTATAATTGACTATGAAGCACAACCTTCTGAATTATATGCACTTAAGAAATTAAGTCCAACTACCTTCGAACTTAAAGGACCAGAAGGGACACAGAATTTGGAAGCACAGGTATTCTTCCCTGGTGGCCGTTATGCGTCTTATGATATGGTAGCATACGTACTACCGGCCTCATCATCATCGGTCTCACCACAGAACTTAAACCAATCAACACAATTTGCCACAATACAGGGAAATAGCACAAATAGCTTAGATAGTCAAACGTTTATCCCACAAGTATGTGGCAGGCAAAACGAACTTAGTGTTATTGGCATTACATCTAGTATTCAAAACAGTCTTAACAGTATTCCTGCCAACGTTTTAGATAGCAATCTGGGAACAATCTGGTCTCCCAAGGGAATAGATGTATTCTCATTTGTAAAGTCGATTTTGAAGAATACAGCTTCTTCTATCAGTAAGAATCCATGGCTTCAGTTAGATCTAGGAACACAGAATTTGCTTTGTACTGTTGGAATAGCATTTGACAATGCAGATAATACTGTGAATTCTTTCACTATACAGACATCAACAGATGGTGTGCACTTCAAAGATGTCGGAAGTGCTCAGAGCACCCCAATAAGCCCAGCGGGATTGTTATACAAGTTCTCTGATTTACCAGATTCAGCAAGATTTGTTAGAATCACTAATGTAGGGAGCTTAACGACAGCATCCCCTGGAATTGCAGAAATGATAGCAGCAGGAGAGAAATAGCATACTCCAATGATAGCAAAAGATATAAATCATAACTAGTTCACTCCTGATTTTTAATCTCGTTTTGCAAATGGAAGCAAATGGAAGATGCTGATGTTACTAAGGTTGTACGCTGGTACACAGATAATACTAAATCCTTTCAAGGAATATTTCTATGTATATTTATATATTTTATCTGCTTTTATGTTCTTGGATTGAAAAATGTTACGACTAAAGAAAAGTGAATAAAATCCAGAACAACTATAGTATGAGGAATCCTATGAAAGATCGATTAGAGATAGGATACTTCAGACTTGTTTGTGTTACCGCTTTGTATTGACTTCCCTAATTACAAGACCGTATTCCAAACTTACTTTCTTTCGCATATATGGAATAAGTCTATAGTGTATCGAATAAATGTTTTTTTCTCTTATCAGTATTCCTTTAATTAGCAAGGATACAAAACCTCCTGCAACCTTAGATGGCCGTATATTGTAAAGGTTACAAAATTCATTTCTTTTGACATGGTATTCTCTTAGAGTAAAATATGATCTATTAACTTCTAGTATTAAAGGCCAGACAACTTTTTCCCATACCATTCTACGGTTTTCAGTGGAGGATGCATGTTTTCCTTTACTTTTGATCTTATTCTCATTTGCAATATCCTCTACTGATGGTGTTGTCATCTTTGTTATGAAGACCTCAATTATTGCACTATGAGGCACATTTAAACGCAGGGTTCTTATAATTATAATGTAAAAACTTTGAACGTGGAGAGCTCCGTTGAAGATTCACTCAATCTGCTTTCAAAAAGGTGGAAAATAGAGCCTGAGATATACGAACTACACATCGGTAAAAGAAAAGATGTGATCGATACGACGATAAATGTGAACGGTGTAGTATTTCACATTCCCACTCTTTCAGAATATAATCTTTACGTCTTGTGGAGATGCCTATGGCCTGATTGTCATAATTGCTGCGAGCGACAGGGAAGGTTACCATTAACAAAAGATGATGTTAAAAGTATTGCTAAAAGAATAGGTTATGATTCAGAAGCTGAGTTTATTAAAAATGAGACAAAGATTTCAAGTTGGCAAGAACAAGAATCGTTTGGCAATATTATAACTACACTTACTATGCTTTCCCTAAAGAGAAAAGCTGATGAGAGAGAAGAACAGGATGGTACTCCGCTTTCATGTAGATTCTTAAATGAAAATGGTTATTGCAAAATACATCCTGAAAAACCAGGGGTTTGCTGGCTCTACCCATTTGCTTCATGGTTAGAATCAGACAAAGGTCGATCTGTAGTTCATGCAACATTTCAATTAACTGGTGACTGTCCAGGTTTCTATACAAGTAAATCCCTAAATGAAATGAGACCGGTGTTAGAAGAATATTCAAAAAAGATATATGAATATAATATGGCTGTCAGTAGAACCATAAGGGAAAATTACGGCTCTATAAGCCTAATTAATTTGCAAAAAACTAATGAAAAGCCTTGATTTTAACGAGTAGAATGTCAGTTATTATTATAGGTTATAAGATTAGTAAAATTATTTAGCAAGATATAACAAAAAACTGAAATCAAACAAGATCACCTACAAGAAACAGAGCAATACAAGGCCTTGCACAATCTAGTGGTAATCTTAATTGCTAGTCTTCCGATCCAAGAATATATTATCATTTTATACAAAAAAGTTACTCTTATTTTAATTAGTTTTTAAATATAAATGAACTGTTGTATCATTTCCTGCAATATGGTGACCCGGATTCTGTTCCGGAAAACAATAAGTGGCATTCGGTGTATACAACAAGATGTGTCGGTTAAGAGCCGATTTCAATTTCTATACTTATAAAACGAGTTCTGAAATAGATGTAATCCATAATATTATAAATAGTTAAAGAAGACATCCCGCCTGATTTCCTATATAGGTTATTTTCTAATTAAACAAGGCTTTTTCCCTATCAACAATTATTGTAAGCAAAATCTTTTTAGATTAATTCATGACATGATTAAAGGCTCCTGTAAAATGGTGTCCCGGGTTTCGGCTTCGTTCACCGATGGCTCACTATTATGGTAGAGGGGAAAGGCCAAACACGAAGCTGGCTGATAATAGCTCCTTTGCCTACAGGAGCACAATAGATTATACAGAAAATATGAATATGTATCTGCTAGCAATATACAAATCCATAGTAATCTGCACATACCTATTTTCAAAATCCTCTGCAGCTGATATCAATAATGAAGATATCTTTTCATCCAAATGATTGATATAGGCCATCAGCATTGTTCACATTTCCTCTGGCAATTTCTCCAATAATTCAGTATTATCTTTTGACAAGGAATCAAGAATGAATATTGTGATAAAAAAAGCACTATTTAATTAAATATTTCTGATATTGTTTATCTATAAAATTCTTTTGCCCACTATGGATATTAATCAATACGATGGCAACTCTGGTAGTGATATTGATGTGCTATAAGCATGATTAGTGATAATCTTGTCTACGAGCTCAATTGCAAGAAGCTTAATGACGTGCTTTACGTTCATATCTGCAGCTTAGTCAATAGATGTAACTCTACAAAAGAGTTGATATCATCTTTTATTTCATCATAGATTTGAAAAAATTGTTGTAGGAGTTACTTCTTGTTTTCACGATTATTACTTCAGTTTGTCGTATCGTTTTGCAGTGTCATCCCAGTTTACAACATTCCACCAAGCAGAAATGTAGTCAGGTCTTTTGTTCTGATATTTGAGATAATAGGCATGTTCCCATACGTCGCATCCTAAGAGTGGGATCAAACCTTCTGTTCTTGGACTTGTTTGATTTGGCATTGCCCTATATTCTACTTTTTTGGCAGATGGATTATAGACTAGCCATCCCCACCCACTACCTTGAATCAACGCGGTAGCAGAAGAGAATTTCTCTTTAAAGTCTGAAAAACTTCCAAATGATGTCTTTATTGCATCAGCAATTGAGCCGCCTGGTTCTCCTCCACCATTTTGTTTCATGTTATTCCAAAATATTCTATGATTATCAAACCCCCCGCCGTTAAAGTTGATTGCACTTTTTTGATCTGCTGGAACTTGGTCAAGACTTGATAATATTTCTATGATGTCTTTTCCTTGAATGTCAGGAGGACATTTTTCAAGTGCTGCATTGAGCTTGTCAGTATAAGTTTGATGATGCTTTGTATGGTGTATCTCCATAGTTCTTGCATCAATATGTGGTTCTAATGCATCGTATGCATATGGTAACTGAGGTAGTTCATATTTTTTCATATTCATAGATGAAAGTTGAAACTATTAACCTTTCTGCTAGGTTTGCAGAGGTATCAGAGATTATTGAATCAGTCTGATCTACGATTTTATTTAAAGTTAGAAACATATTTATTTATAGATTATTTTCTTTTATTTGTTGTAATATCGTGGTAATTAATAAGGAATTATTAGATGCTAGAAAGAAGATCTCCGACAAAAGACCTAAATTTATCAGGCAGGAGAGTTGGAGATATGATCGTTTAGCTGAAAACTGGAGAAAACCTAAAGGTAAAGACAACAAGATGAGAAAGCAATTATCTGGCGTACCAAGACTTGTCAAGATTGGTTATAGAGGGCCGAAATCATCAAGAGGTCTACATCCATCCGGTTATACAGATAACCTTGTTTTTAATGTAAATGATCTTGCTAAACTAGATCCAGCTAAGGATGCTGCTAGATTAGGTCATACAGTTGGAATGAGAAAAAGGATTGAAATAATCGCGAAGGCCGAGAGTATGCATATAAAAATACTAAATGCTGGCAAATTATCGGTAAAGAAAGTAGAAAAAGAAACAAATGGAGAGAAAGAGTGATGGTTGTAAACATAAGAAAAAAAAGAGAACTAATTGCTAGAATGTTAGACATAGGTGCAAATAGGGTTAGATTCGAACCAGATAAACTTGATGATGTAGCTGATTCTATTACACGTGAAAACATACGTGCATTAATAAAGAGTGGAGCAATCTGGACAACCAAACCAAAAGGAACATCAAGAGCACGTGCTGAAGCAAAGCTAGCGGTTCGCAGAAAACACGGAATAGGTCCAGGTTCGAAAAAAGGAAAAAAAACTGCAAGAAGAGGTAAGAAAGAAATCTACGTTACAAGAGTAAGATCAATGAGATACCATTTAAAAGTATTAAAAGATAGAAATGATATCAACCGAGAAACATTTTGGTCATTATACAAAAAAGTTAATGGTGGCCAGGTAAGATCATTGGCTCACCTAAGAGATCTAGTAAAGCAATCTAAGACTCACTAGAATTATTTATGTTTAATTTCTTTGAAGTTTATTCTGGATATATTAAAATCTATTAGATTATCATTCTGAAATTTAGCGATTACCGAATTTATAAATTCTTGGGATCGTGATAGACGCTTTCAAATGCCTCTTTTAGCTTAGGAACAGTTTTATAATTTTGAATTTGATTTGGATTTATCCATCTAAATTCGTCATGTTCCCAGTCAATTTTGATTAAATTTGTATTTGAGTGGAAAAGGTATGGATGTACGATCCAGATATGATCTGGATTACCATGTTCAATGGCTTCTAAAGGTTGGCCAATACAAATAAGCTTTACCTTTTCTTTGCTTAATCCAGTTTCTTCTTTAATTTCTATTAAAGTCTGTTCAAGAGGATATTTACTTTCTACATATCCGCTTATTCCAGCCCACATCGCCTGCATTGTTCTTACCTTATGGCTGCGCCTAAGAAGCAAGATTTTTCTGTTATGTTCTAAAAAAACCGTTACAACATTAATCCCCTTTGATTGTCTTGCAACCATTTTTAATTTATGTAATCATGTTTGTAATACATACTTATATTTATTGACAACTCAAATGATTACAACTATGGGCTAAACGACTATCTTCATAGTCTCATCTTCAAAGAGACAAGATTATTCCTCTCTAAAGTATGATAAAACGACGCCATTATCCACAGGTTGTTTTCACAGGCAAAGCCTCTGATCCATAACTTCTTTGACTCCAACCTGATTGGTTTTTCAGATAATTCCAACCCTAGTAGTTTCAGGAACGTCTGTTCAGTTACTGCTAAAGATCCACCACTTCTAGATTTATCTTTCAATCCATCCAAACCTTCTCTTTCGAATCTGGCAAGCTATTTGAGTCCAAGTCTTTGATCTATGCAGCTCCTCCGCACAATTAGTAGCAACTTCTTTATGGCCATCTGACATAGCATGCGTTAATAAAATCCTTACACAATTCAGGCATTTATGTTAACAAGTATGTTTGTAAAAACAAATGTAAATTATCTAGATGCATAATAAATATAATGAGATGATAAACTAACTAATTGAGCTGGGATAACATGATGAAAACATGTAATAATTAAGTTACATTTAGATAATTTTGAACATTAAAAGTTAAGACATAAGAATGATCTTATAACCCAGTAGTATTAAGTGTAGAATAATTAAATTTTTAACTTAGTAATTAAGTAAACCCAAACAACATCATCTTCTTTAACTTATCTACTTGTGTCTTTCTTATATATTGTCTTATTTTCTCGTTATAAACACTATCATAACCCTCTGATTTGGTTTTATAAGTCAGATAATAATATAGCATATACAAAGCCCCAATTCTACCCGTTACCCTACCCGTTATAAAGTATTTTAAGAATCTGGCAAAAGCAAACATGGGGTGATAGCCAAGCGTCTGCATACTGGCGCCAAATTCATAAAAACTATGATCTTTACCCAATGGACGTGTATGCTCAAACCTGACATCTTTCAATATTGCACAAGTAGAACCGCAACGATTAGCTTCGTACAGAACAGCAGACTCATAACCCATTCGTTCAGGATAATATCCATGCCAACAAGAATTTTCAAAGAATGAACTTCTAACAAATCTTCCAGCACCATGTGGCATAACCGGTGTATGTTTAGTATAGTTGCCTGAAGCGATGGCTACCTGAGGATGTGAATCCATATATGTAACTATATTTTCTGAATAATCCTTGGGATATACTGTATCATCGGTGGCTATCAAATGATAATCAGTTTTTTGTAGGTGTTTATTCTTGGTGTATTTTATCGCTTCGTTCCAATTTGTAACGATTCTCTTAACGTTATATCCCCAATCAGGATGAGTAATTACATACAGGTTTTCCCAATCCTTCTCCATATCATTTAATATTTTTGCGGTTTTGTCAGTTGAACCATCATTTATTACAATAACGTAATTGGCCTTCAGAGTCTGGTCTTTTAATGAATACAAAGCACTTATAATATTGTGCTCAGAATTCCTACAAGTCACAATGGCAAAGTAGCTACCCAATTTCCTACAAGTAAAAGAGCTAGACAATTAATTAAAGTTGTTAGAATGTCGCTTAACTATGAAATATATAGAAATTATCATTTACAGGAGAACAATAGTCTTGTTGATTATAGCATAGGATCTACGTGCTTTGTTATTAGGCTTTTCAGCATAGTTGATAAGCACGTAGAATATTTTCTTCATTGTGCTCCCAAAGTAGATTACTCTGAGCGAATTCGAATATTTTTACTCTTTTTTTATAGAGTTCTTCTAAGTTATCTTTGAAATAATGTAATTGTGATTCTAAATTACCGTAATCATGAAAGGTGGCACAATTCTCTTTTAAGGTTGCCTGTATTGTCTTAAAAGAAGATGTACACATAACAAAAAGACCGGCATGCGGATATTCATAGGCCTTATTAGGACTAACATATGTATGTGACCAATGATTCTTCCAAGGTATTAACCCAATTGAGTGTCTAAACATTTCATTGTACATAGATTGTCTAGAGAGAAATCCTGTATAATTTACATTTGCTGATGGCTCTTCTTTCCAGCCTATAATAGTGAGTTTACCTATATCAGAATTGTTGAACATGTTGGTAAGACTATCTATATTTCGGTTTGGCATTTTTTCCTTATTATGTCCATCTCCACCAGCATAGATAGATGATAGCATACTATGAAAATGAGGCTTTTCAAAACCTTCAACTTCAAATTTCATTGGAAAGTTTGGGACAACAAATACGTTCTCAGTATTTCCTATGACTCTTAAGTCCTCTGCAATCTTATCAGATACCGTAATAGTAGGGCTGGACGAAACAAGTTCCTTTTCCCAATTTGTCCATAAACGTATAGCATAATAATTAATAAGCATCCTTCTGATCCTTTTGGGCAGATCTAGTGTTATGTTTTGAAAGTTATTCTTTTGTTTCATCTTGCTTTCTCGAATTAACTTTCCGGTCTTCATCTCAGTCAACAGTTTTGAATGCGTTGACCAATATTCATGGTCATCGTATACAAAAGGTAGTTCAAATTCTGATATCATTTTTGCAGAGAAAAGATTGTGTGCATGCACTATGTCAGGTTTTACTTCTCTTACAATCTTTTCAATCTGTTTTTTAACGGAATGCCAATAAAAAGGGATACCCAGTCGAGCCTTTGCTGTCCAACTAATTTCATAGATTTTAGAAAAAATCTTTCGGTTATAATTGATTGGAGTTCTTCCTCCAAATATAACCTCATGGCCACGGCTAGAGGCACTGATTGCTGACTTTTCAATTCGCCAGTCTGGTAAACCTTCGTGTGATAAATGCAGAATTCTCAATCTACAATAAAATAAATGCTACTATTAATAACTATAATTCAATTCAGATGATCTATAATATAATTATCGATGTAATAAGGGCATGCAAGACAAATATCAAAAGTAAATCGTCGTCGTCCTTACTTTGCGTAAATTGTTGAAAGGCTAGAAGTTACATTTAATGGATCATATTCTGCAGGCAGTCCCTGGCAGTAATTAAGTTTATAATTCAAAACTTTGAGTCCACATGCAAGCGCTTCCAAAGCAGTCTTGCTAAGATTTTCTAGAATCCTTTCATTAACATATCTAATATCAACATATACCTTATATTTTCTTAAGAAGTCTGGCATGTATGCATATATTATAGGATCTTTTATTCTATTATATACTTCAATATCCAGATTTATTCCATGCTCCTTAGAATAATTCAAGGCCCATGGTATATCAGTTACTTCCGTATCTATAGTTAAAGCATCCTTCTGTTCATTTCTTAAAACGACACTTGGCTTGAAATGATCTGTATCAACTGGGTTTGGAAGATATCTACTGCCTTTCATAACAAGTTGTAATAAATCAGGCGTAGACACAATTACTGCATCTGCTAATCTTTGGGCCTTAATATGTATCTGTTTCTTTAATAGTATTTTTTCATGTATTTTCCTATATATGATTTTTGATCTAATGACTAGATCTGATAGCCGTGATCGATGTGGAAGCTTTTGTCTTTTTAATCCACGTATATCTGTTCCATGATAATGGAGGATTATCTTTTTTGATCTACCGAAATTCTCACGAAGCTTAAGTAATATATCTATCCTGCTGTGAATATGAACTACATCTGCTGATTTTGCTTCTTGAATACATTTTTCAGTGAAACCATCCAACTTGACATCAAAGACATATTCTTTGTAAAAAGAATAGATTCCAAATTTGTCTTGACCGCTAATTCTAATTACTTTTGATTGATGCCCTTGCATCCTTTGATATTTTGCAAGAACGCATGCCACTCCAGCCTGATCCCAGATATGCAGTATACGCATGTTTATTCACTATTTGCCATCAGATTTTATTGATCTTATTCATTCTGATTTAATTTCAGACGGTGGTTGTTGTCTATTTTTCTCTCCATTGCCCATAATAGGTGGTTTTGGACTGCTCCTCTTTATTTTCAAAAGCATTTCACGCATATTATTTTTCTCCTCCTCAGTTACTTTTCCATCGATCATATCTATTACAAATAGCCACATGGTAGCACCTATCTGGTTCTCTTTGAAAAGGGCTTCCTGCTCAACGGCCCACTGACTTTTTCTATGCCAATATCCTATAATAATTCCTAGAGGTACATATATTGCTACAAATACAATTGCAAAACCCCAGATACTATGAAAAATTGAATTGAATATTGGTGCTTTATCAATTAATAATTTGTATTGAATGGTAACAAAGTTAGCAAAGGTCATTATAAATATTAAATAAATACTATGACCATTACGAAAATCAAGCCAACGCCTTCTAAACCACGAGTTTCTCTTAGTAATGATGGAGGGTGTTTTGGGTTTTTTCAATGTGAATCCTTGTCATTTACGGTAATTTCTTCCTTTTGTATTATAGCAATAGTGGCTTACCCTAAAAGTCAGATACTTCTTATAACTTCAACCAATTTGTTTAGCTCAATCACGTGAGAACCATATTATATTATATTATATTTATCTCGTTTCTGATCATTAATACTAGTCACCTCATATGATTTCTGTACAGATTCGACAGTATTTTCCACTGAATGATATTTTTTAACATACTTAGGACCTTCTGTGGACAATCTATCCTTCTCAGTATTATCTTCAAGTAAACTTTCTAAGTCTTGTCTGAATGTATCTTTAGTAGTTCTGTATAGTGGTGGTTTATATTTTTCATATAATTCATTGGAAACATATGCAATGACAGGCTTGCCGAGTGCCATAGCTTCAAGTTCGAACTTTCCAAACCATCCAACATTTGGCAATATTTTACCGATCACTATATCACATTTAGCAATGATTTCTAATGTCTGAATATGTGAAAAATGTAATATTCTCACAGTTTCACATTTCATTTCTCTTTGTAACTTGACAAGTGCATCTGTATAGTAATCATTTGAATGATACATTTTGTAGTGTGGATAGTGAGCAACTTTAGTAATTCGGTTTATATGTTGATTTTGTGGTACTGATTCGATCTCATCGATATCTATAGGAGTAGGCAACCATTTACCATTTGGGACATATTGTAGCAAATCTGGCGTAGAAACTAAGCAATAATCTTCATCGTATTTGCCCCGTATATCGTCACCATGATAATGTTTTAAATATATTTTACCCTTATTCCGTTTTTCCAAATTATTTTTTAGTGAACCGTATGGATAATGGTAATGCCATATATCATAGTCTCCAAGTTTCCTAAAGAGTTTCCACCTATCTATAGGTGATTTATAGAAATATTTGATTCCTCCAAACTGTTTGAAAATTTTTCTATTAAATACAAAGACATCTGCTTGCTGTCCATGCTTTGTCTGTAGTTTTGCAATTATTGACGCGATGCCAGAGGTATTGTTTATATGTGCTATTCTCATCAGAAAGTTTTTCATAATAAAGAAAATTTCTTATATTTTAACCTATTGTCTGTATTGAAGATAGGTGCAACGTGTCTCTATCTATATTTTTGTATTTAATGATCACCATTAATAAGTAACAGTAAAACCCAACAATAACTATTTGCTTCTAAGAATAATAAAAGAAAAATTGGAAAGACCATTTAGGATTTCCT
>Ga0075425_100007499_pt1 | contig 11545 bp, 11 predicted proteins | sample SoiMethybrSBSTD4_FD_75300 | JGI IMG/M metagenome (GOLD analysis project Ga0075425, IMG submission 75300) | Bulk soil microbial communities from a Populus tree surrounding site in Tennessee, USA - Soil MetaG P. TD hybrid SBSTD4 | ecosystem: Environmental > Terrestrial > Soil > Tree plantation...
GACCGTAACGATCCGGTTCGTCCGCTGCACGGACTCGATCACAGTCGCCGTGTCGAGAGGCCGCAGTGTGCGCAGGTCGATGAGTTCTGCATCGATACCTTCAGTCGCAAGCTTCTCTGAGGCTTCGAGTATCAGTCCGACGCAGATCGAGTGCGCCACCAGAGTGACGTCCTTACCAGGCTTCACGATGCGTGCCTTGCCGATGGGAAGGACGAAGTCTTCGAGTTTTGGTACGGGAAACGAACGGCCATACGCGATTTCGTTCTCGAGAAAAATCACCGGGTTTGGATCGCGGATCGCCGCCTTGAGGAGGCCTTTCGCGTCGGCTGCGAAATACGGCGAAATCACTTTCAGTCCGGGAATGTGGGCATACCAGGCGGAATAGTCCTGGCTGTGCTGCGCGGCGACGCGAGCCGCTGGGCCATTTGGTCCGCGAAAGACGACTGGCGAACTCATCTGCCCGCCGGACATGTAGCGTGTCTTGGCAGCCGAATTGATGATCTGGTCGATCGCCTGCATGGCGAAATTCCAGGTCATGAATTCGACGATGGGTCGCAGTCCCGCGAACGCCGCGCCAACGCCGAGCCCGGCAAAGCCATGTTCTGTGATCGGCGTATCGATGACACGGCGAGCACCGAATTCTTCCAGCAAACCTTGGCTGACTTTGTACGCGCCTTGATATTGGGCAACCTCTTCACCCATGAGGAAAACAGTGTCGTCGCGGCGCATCTCTTCGGCCATTGCGTCCCGCAACGCCTCGCGCACCGTCATCGTCACCATCTCAGTGCCTTCGGGAATTTCTGGATTTGCGTCGAACGGCCGGGATGGGCGCGGAATGGTTTTCCCAACGGGCGCACTTGGTTTGCTTTGCACCGTGGGCTTCGCGGCTTCGGGCATAGGCGACGGTATTGGCGTTGACGTCGAAGGTGCCGCCTGTTCGCTATTGTCGACGAGTGTCGCTATCGGCTGATTGACTTTTACGCCTTCTGTGCCTTCGGGAACGAGAAGTTTTCCGATGCGACCCTCGTCGACTGCTTCGAATTCCATTGTCGCCTTGTCGGTCTCGATTTCCGCCAGGATGTCCCCGGAGCGGACTTCGTCGCCTTCCTTGACAAGCCATTTCGCGAGCTTTCCTTCCTCCATCGTCGGAGACAGCGCGGGCATGAGAATTTCGATGGACATGAATCAGACCAGAATGTCCGTGTAAAGTTCGGCAGGGTCTGGTTCAGGACTCGCTGTCGCGAATTCGGCGGCCGCGTTCACAACCGCACGGGTTTCCCTGTCGACTGCCTTCAACTCGTCCTCCGTGGCAAGCTTCTGCTCAATCAACTTTTGCGCCAGGTGTTCGATCGGATCACGTTTCTCGCGCACTGCGGCGACCTCCTCGCGCGAACGGTACTTGGCCGGGTCCGACATGGAGTGGCCGCGGTAGCGATAGGTTTTCAATTCCAGGATTGTCGGGCCGTTGCCGGCGCGGCACCAGGCAATCGCTTTCTCGCCTGCAGCGTGAACGGCGGCGACATCCATCCCATCGACCTGCTCGCCCGGAATGTTGAAGGAAGACCCGCGCTTGTAGAAATGCGTTTCAGCGCTAGAACGCTCGACACTGGTGCCCATGGCGTACTGATTGTTTTCGATGACGTACACGATAGGCAGCTTCCAGAGTTCGGCCATATTGAAGGACTCGTAAACCTGGCCTTGGTTCGCCGCGCCGTCACCGAAATAGGTAATGCTGACACTGTCATTGCCCCGATACTTGTTGGCAAATGCAATTCCTGTTCCGAGCGGAACTTGCGCGCCGACAATCCCATGGCCGCCGAAGAAATTCTTTTCCGCGCTAAACATGTGCATCGAGCCGCCTTTGCCCCTGGAGTAGCCTGACGCGCGCCCCGTCAGCTCCGACATCACCATCTTCGGGTCCATCCCGCAGGCCAACATGTGACCATGATCGCGATAAGCAGTGATGACTTGATCGCTTTCACGCTTTGCGGCGGTCATTCCAACCACAACTGCTTCCTGGCCGATGTAGAGGTGGCAAAAGCCGCCGATCAACCCCATGCCGTAAAGCTGCCCCGCCTTCTCTTCGAAGCGGCGGATCAGAAGCATATCGGCATAGAACTTCTTCAGCGAAGCCGGCTTAGGTGTCCCGGATGGATCGGTGACGCCGGCCACGTCGGCCTTGAAAGGCTCGTTCATAGCGGTGCGACCTTTGTGTTCCCAACTGCGCGGAAGGACTGGCTTGCCTTTTGGCAAGAGCCGCTATTCTTGCCAAGCTTGAACCGGCTTTCAAAGCCTAGTGGGTCGCGCGCGGCACGGCAATCTGGCCCGGCGCGCCTTCCATAAGTTGCGCGCGCGCGAGTTCTTCGACCAGATCATTATCCACACTCCCGGGCCGCATGAGCTGTATGCGGTGTTCGAGACGCTGACGATCCGATTGAAGTTGGGCGAGCTGTTCGCGTTGCACGCCAAGGCGGTCTTCAACGTCGGTGAGCGCAAGCATGCCGCGCGCACCCCAAATCGCGTAGTAGCCGAAATAGGAGACGGTCGCGAACGCCATCGCTGGCAATACGGCGATGCTGAAAAAGCGCGTCACGCTACGTCTGATTCGCATGCTCCGAACGAATCACGGACTGATTCGGTCGGTCAAGCGGAAATTGTTCAATTGGTTGCATTATTTTCGTAACACGCTCCGGCCGGCGTAAACCCCCTGGTTGCCGAGTTGTTCTTCTATCCGGAGCAGCTGGTTGTATTTTGCCAGTCGGTCCGACCGCGAAAGCGACCCCGCCTTGATCTGTCCGCAGTTTGTTGCAACTGCGAGATCGGCGATTGTTGCGTCCTCTGTCTCGCCAGACCGATGCGACATCACCGCCCGATAAGCATTGCGGTGGGCGGTTTCGACTGCCTGGAGCGTCTCCGACAACGTTCCGATCTGGTTGACTTTGATGAGGATTGCGTTCGCCACACCCAACTCAATACCACGGTTGAGACGCTTGCTGTTTGTGACGAAGAGATCGTCTCCGACTAGCTGGATCTTGGCGCCCAGAGACTTGGTGATGGTGGCCCATCCGTCCCAATCGTCCTCGGCCATCCCGTCTTCGATCGAGATGATCGGATAGCGAGAACATAGGTCTTCGTAGAATTTGACCATGCCAGGCGCATCAAGCGATTTGCCCTCGCCTTCCAGTCGATACTTACCTCTGCTGAAGAACTCTGTCGCCGCCGGGTCCATCGCCAGCATGACCTGCTCACCAGGCTTGTAGCCCGTCTTCTCGATGGCCCGCATGATGAAGCCAAGTGCTTCATCCGCGCTCTTCAGATTGGGAGCAAAGCCGCCTTCGTCACCGACATTGGTATTGTGACCGGCATCGTGGAGCGCCTTCTTGAGCGTGTGAAACACCTCGGCGCCCATGCGCAACCCTTCGCGAAAACTTTCCGCGCCGACTGGCATGATCATGAATTCCTGGAAGTCGATCGGATTGTCGGCGTGAACGCCGCCGTTGATGATATTCATCATTGGCACTGGCAGAGTCTGGGCCTTCGCACCGCCCACATAACGGAAGAGTGGAAGATGGGCGGCGGTGGCGGCCGCCTTTGCAACCGCCAATGAGACACCGAGAATGGCATTGGCGCCGAGGCGCGACTTGTTCTCGGTGCCGTCTAAAGTGCACATCAGTCGATCCAGACGTATTTGGTCTTCGGCTTCCATTCCGCACAAAGTATCGAAGATCTCGCCGTTGACCGCGGCGACCGCTTTTTCGACGCCCTTGCCGCCATAGCGGTGGCCGCCATCGCGCAACTCGACCGCCTCATGCGCGCCGGTCGAAGCGCCGGACGGCACGGCCGCGCGGCCGAACGACCCATCCTCAAGTCGCACATCAACCTCGACCGTCGGGTTGCCGCGACTGTCGAGAATTTCTCGTCCGGAGATATCTACGATGTCGGTCATACGGTCTCCGCGGGGCCGGGTTGAATGGCGGTTTGCTTTACGGGATCAACTGCCAGGCTTCAAGCATGCGACGGAATGCAAACGACCATAACAAAGAAGATGGAGGCGTTCAGATCGGCGCGACACGCGGACTGCGGACAGTAAGGCCGACTCAGCGAATCCCTGTATGATTGTACGATTAGGCTCCCGCGCGTTCCGTGCAGGAGCCAAGCTTACGGGGATAAAACACCATGACCGCAGTACCAACCACTTTGTTCAGTGCGGCAGTCACCGTGCTCGCATTGCTCCTTGTGTTCTATACGGGGTGGAACGTCGGGACCATGAGAGGCAGGCATAAGATCGCCGCGCCTGCCGTGACGGGCAATCCGGAATTCGAACGCGCCTACCGCGTGCAGATGAATACCCTCGAGCAGTTCGTCCTTTTTCTTCCGTTGCTTTGGCTTGCGACAATATACTTTCAGATGCTGCCGTGGCTGCCCGCAGTCTTCGGTCTTGTCTGGATTCTCGGCCGCTGGCTTTACATGCAAGGATACATGGCCGCGCCGGAAAAGCGCGGGCGTGGTTTCATGATCGCCGGGATCGCAAATCTTGGACTGTTGCTCATGTCACTCGTCGGCATTGTGCAGGCGTGGATGGCCGTTCACGCCACCTAGTGAATGCGTCGCTTGGCGATGCGGTCGATTTCGATCAGGTCACTGAGCAGCGCCGGCAGATCCTTGAGCTTGATCATATTAGGGCCGTCTGAGGGGGCGTTGTCCGGGTCCTGATGCGTCTCCATGAATACGCAAGCGACGCCGGCCGCGACGGCGGCGCGCGCCAGATACGGCACCATTTCGCGGTCGCCGCCCGTCCTGTCGCCCTGACCACCAGGCTGCTGAACAGAATGCGTAGCATCGAACACCACAGGAGCGCCGTACCGGGCCATGATGGGTAACGCGCGCATGTCGTTTACGAGCGTGTGGTATCCAAAGCTGACGCCCCGTTCCGTCACGAGCACGTTCGGATTGCCCGCGCTTGTGATCTTGGCGATGACGTTTTTCATATCCTGAGGCGCCAGAAACTGGCCCTTCTTGACATTAACGACCCTTCCAGTCCGTGCCGCGGCGATGAGCAAGTCGGTCTGTCGCGAAAGGAAAGCCGGTATCTGAAGGATATCGACCGCTTCGGCGACCGCTGCGCATTGGTCGCGTTCGTGAACATCCGTCAGCACGGGAAGGCCAAGGCTTTCGCGAATCTCGGCGAAAATCGGTGCCGATAATTCGAGGCCCATGCCTCGCACCGCATTGCCGCTGGTGCGGTTGGCCTTGTCGAAGCTGGTCTTGTAGACGAGCCCGACACCCGCCTTGGCGGCCATCTCTTTCAGCGCGGCCGCCATCTCGAGCGCGTGTGCCCGGCTTTCGAGCGCACACGGTCCGGCGATGATCGAAAGTTTCTTGGCATTGCCGATCTCGACGGAACCGACCTTGACGACGGAATTGGGAGCGACGGGAGCCATCACAAATCCTGAAGCGTTAGAGCGTCTCTATACAACAGCGGTGGCAGTGATACGACCATTGAAATGCCTCAACTTAAATTTCAAGGTCAGGCTGAAAGCCATTGAACTTCTGAAATAAATCCGCCCTGACTGGTTCCCTTGAGCCTCGGCTCACCCGTCGGTCGTTGTTGGAGCTTCGTGTCAAAAGAAGTCGATGCCGCCGCTGCATCCGCCGCACGAACCGCTGCATCTGACTTGGGTCGCACGAAGATTGAGGCGTGGTTCATGTGGGATTTGAGTCTGATGATCGCTGCCGGGGGACTTCGTGTGATCCATGCCCTGATATCGGGTCATGAGACGTCGGTGCTCGCGATCGCATCATCGGTTGCGCAGATGGTCTGGTTCCACCTGCGCGGTGGACGAATGCCCCCGAGCCGCTGGCCGGCCGTTGCGCAAATCGTGCGGATTGGCCTTTGTGGCGTTGTTCTCGCGGCCCTGCCGCCTGGCAGCCGTCTGGTGATATTGCTCCTAGATCGAGCGGCTCGATCAGCTGCCTCTTCCAAGCTTCGCGCCCGGATTTGCTCATTGAAGTTGGCCGGTTTGGCTCCTACATCACGGCTCGTACTCGGAAAGCTAGAGCCATGAGTGTCGCCCGCTCCCTCGCCTCTCCAGCTCTTGTTGCCCTGGCGCCACCCCCCGAAAAGCGACCGTCGCTGCTGCGCCAGATACTTTCACCTGCCCCGAACGAGTTCGAGACCATTCCGAGGATCGCGTTCGAAAAGCCGGTCTGGGAATGGAAAAGCATATTCGGACGCAATTTTGTCGTCAGCGATCCTGCAGGGGTAAAACGCGTCTTGCTCGATAACGTCGCCAATTACCCCAAGACCAAAATGGAAACCGAGATGTTGGGCGCCATTGTCGGTGAGGGTCTCTTGGTGAGTCAGGGCGAGAAGTGGAAGTCGCATCGGCGGCTGATGTCGCCGAGCTTCGACTTCAAATCCATTCTCAGTTACGTGCCCGCGATGGTCGCCGCTGCGGAGACCTTTACGAACGCCTGGTCGCAAAAGAATGACGGCGCAACGGTCGACGTCGCGGAGGAAATGACCAACCTGACGCTCAGCGTAATCTCGAACACCATGTTCTCGGCTGACAGCGAGATACTGGGTGAACTCGTCGACAGTTCTCTAAGGAGGATGGGCGAGGCCATCGATTTCAACTTGCTCGACATAGTGCCGGTTATTGGGCCACCGCGCATGAAGCGTAAGATGGCCCGCATCCATGCAAATTTTTTGACGATGGATGCGACCATGCAGAAGCTGATCCAGGCGCGCGGGACTGTCGAGGGTCGCCCACCACATGACTTGCTCGATCGGCTCATTGCGGCGCGCGACGGCGAGACCGGAACTCGTCTTACCAACGACGAAGTACGCGACGAGGTCGTAATCATCTTTCTCGCAGGCCACGACACGACCGCGCTTGCGTTGACCTACACTTGGTACCTGCTCTCCCAGCATCCGGCGGTGGAATCAAAGCTGCACGCGGAACTGGCGCGTGTTCTCGCAGGACGGGCGCCCACGTACGACGATCTCGTCAACCTTCCCTACACCAAGATGGTGATCGAAGAAGCGATGCGGCTCTATCCACCGGCGCCCGGTCTTTCGAATCGCGCCGTGCTTGAGAACGACGAAGTTGCCGGCGTCAAAATCCCGAAGGGAGCGCAAGTAGCAGTCATCCCATGGGTGATCCATAGGCACCGACTTTTATGGGACAATCCGGAGACATTCGATCCAGAGCGTTTCTCCCCGGAACGGAGCCAGGGACGCCATCGTTTCGCGTATCTGCCGTTCGGCGGCGGACCGCGCGTCTGCATCGGTATGGCGTTGGCTCTCGTCGAAGCGCAACTCATCTTGGCGACGATCGCCCAACGTTACAGATTGGCGTTGGTTCCCAACCAGAAGATCGTCCTCCAACACCGCATCACCATGCGACCGCGCGATGGGATCAAGATGACGCTCGAGCCGCGCGCCAAGTAAGACCCGTCAATACATCGGGACCAGTTTGACTGGCTCACCGTCTTCCGCGGTCAGACCTTGCTCAATCCTCAAGGACAAGAGAGTTTCAAGCTCGGGTGCGTAATCCTGTCCCGCCTCGTTCTTCGGCTCCAACGTGTCGAGAACCTCATAGGCGAATGCATCGGGGCCGTGATCCTTGTATGCTCGGGCCAGATCGGCATTGCGGTGGCCGCCGAGTTTCAGTTCAAAGCGGTGCCGATTGAGAATGCCCGGCAGATCCGTCGCCGTCCCGATATATGCGACGTGCGTAATGAGATTTCGCACAGCGTACACACCCATGGGCCGCGCTTCGCGCTTGTACTCCGCCTTCAGTTCCCGACGCTTCGTCATCGTCAAAACCCCTTCGAGCAGCTCAGACCAGTCTGCTCTTTTGAACGGCCGCTGCAATGAACGACGTGAATAGCGGATGTGGTTCAAGTGGGCGCGATTTCAATTCGGGATGGAACTGTACGCCGATAAACCAGGGATGGTTCGGAATCTCCATGATTTCCGGTAGGCGTCCGTCAGGCGACCAACCGGAGACTTTGAAACCCTTCTCCGCAAGCACCTTGGCGTATTCCGTATTGACTTCGTAACGGTGGCGATGGCGCTCACTGATTTCGAGCGCGCCATATACCTCTGCAACGCGGCTGCCGGGTGTGAGCACGGCGGGATAAGCGCCGAGGCGCATGGTACCGCCGAGATCGCTGTCGGCGGAGCGCGTCTCCTTTTGATTGCCCTTCGTCCACTCCGTCATCAGTCCGATGACAGGATGCTTTGGCTTGCCGATTTCGGTCGTGCCGGCACCTTCGAGACCTGCAAGGTCGCGCGCAATTTCGATCACGGCCATGTGCAGGCCGTAACAAATTCCGAAAAAAGGCACCTCGCGTTCGCGCGCGAACTTGACCGCATGGATCTTGCCTTCGGTTCCACGCTCGCCGAAGCCCCCCGGAACCAGAATGCCATTCACATTCTCAAGGAAAGATGGTGCGTCGGACCGCTCAAATATCTCGCTGTCGATCCAATCGAGATGGACCCTCACATTGTTTGCGACGCCGCCATGCACCAATGCCTCGGAGAGAGACTTGTAAGAATCCTTGACCTGCATGTACTTCCCGACGACGGCGATGCGCACTTCGCCCTCAGGGTTTTTCACGCGCTCAACGACCGCCTTCCAGCGTGACAAGTCAGGCGGCGGGGCATCGGTGATTCCGAACACGTTCAGCAATTGGCTATCCAGGCCCGCTTCGTGATAGGCCATCGGCACGCGATAGATCGTATCCAGGTCAAGGGCCGGGATGACTCGCTCGGCCGGAACATTGCAGAACTGGCCAATCTTGCGCCGGTCGTCATCCGGAATCGGGTGTGACGCCCGACAGAGCAGGATGTCCGGCTGAATACCGATTGCGCGCAACTCCTTTACCGAGTGTTGCGTGGGTTTCGTCTTCAGTTCGCCGGCTGCGTCGATGTAAGGCACTAGCGTCAGGTGCACAAAAGCAGTCTGATCGCGGGGGCGCTCATTTCCTAGCTGCCGAATGGCCTCAAAAAAGGGTAGCCCCTCAATGTCACCGACCGTCCCGCCAATTTCCACCAGGAGAAAATCCAGGTCGTTCGTGTCGGCAAGCACAAATTCCTTGATCATATCAGTCACGTGCGGAATGACCTGAACCGTGCGACCGAGATAGCCGCCACGCCTCTCCTTCTCGATCACTTGGCTATAGATGCGACCTGAAGTGACGTTGTCGGACTTGGAGGCAGAGACGCCCGTGAAGCGCTCATAGTGTCCAAGGTCAAGGTCGGTCTCCGCGCCATCGTCGGTGACGTAGACTTCGCCATGCTGAAATGGCGACATGGTTCCAGGATCGACATTCAGATAGGGATCGAGCTTGCGCAAACGGACGTTGTACCCACGAGCCTGAAGGAGAGCTCCGAGGGCAGCAGACGCCAGACCTTTTCCGAGGGAAGAGACCACGCCGCCAGTGATGAAGATCAACCGCGCCATGGAAGGCCAACATGGCGAAAGTGACGCGCACACTCAAGCAGAAAGAACCGGTTCGCTTAAAAAGTAGCGAACCTTTTGGAAAGTATCGGGAAAAGTGTGTGAATTTTCACACTTCACGCGAGCAGACGTAAAGCGGACGACAAGAAACATTCGCTAGTTTGTAAGTGCCGATGGCCCTTGCCACTCCGTCGCTAGCGATTCGGCCCACTAGCCCGAGCAGGTTCTTCCACCATCATGGAGCGCAGAGAGAGCGCACCGCCAAGCCAACGCGGATCATCAACACAGCTATTTTTTCTGGAACTACGACTACACATCAAAGTGCGGAAAGGTCTCCGGCTGGTATATGGCAGGAAATGGTGGAAACGCGATTGTCGTTCTCAAGAATTTGAACGCGGCGGTCGTCATAGAACGCTCGACCTACAATTGGCACGGCATGCAGCAACAGACCGTCGATCTGATGGAAAAATATATCCTGCCTTCCTTTCCGCGTGGCCGACACAGGACAAAGACCACAAATTGACGTGAAAACTCAGTGCGGCGTAGGAACACCCGGCGCAGGATTGGCGGGAACCGGCGCCGGCGGCACCTTTTGTACGGGCGACGTCGGGCCTTGCGTCGGCGCCTCGAGGAACGACTTTTCGTTGCGCCCGTGCAGCGCGAGCAAGTTCAGCCCGAGGCAAGTCAGGAAGAATAGCGCCGCCAGAATTGCGGTGGTGCGGGTAAGCGTATCGGCTGCTCCGCGCGGCGAGAATAGGCCCCCAAGTCCGGACCCGCCGCCACCCATGCCGAGTGCGCCACCCTCAGAACGTTGCAACAGAACTGTGACGATGAGGGCAACCGCCACCAGCAGTTCGAATACGATCAATATCGCTTGCACTAGGGACTCCGCGCCGGATTTAGGGGGCGCTCAATAGACGAATCCGCCCGTTTAGGGAAGTGAGAGAAGCTGTGACCACGACCAGCGCAAAAGCCCTGATCTGCGCCGACGCCCTTACTCACCAGATCCTCAGGAAGCGGCCCGACAAGCGGCGATGATGGAAAGAAAATCAGACGCTTTGAGGCTCGCGCCACCCACCAGTACGCCGTCGACATTGTCCAGTGACAAAATCTCTTTTGCGTTAGATGTATTCACCGACCCGCCATAGAGAATTCGCACGTTCGTCCCGAGGCATGTCCGAATGTGGGCGTGGATCGTTAAAATCTCCTCTTTGGTGGGGGTCTTTCCCGTGCCGATCGCCCAAATGGGCTCGTAGGCGACGACCGTATTCTCGCCGGTGGCGCCACTTGGCACGGAGCCGGACAATTGTGACCGGCAAATCGTTTCAGCATGGCCGTCTTCTCGCTCCTTCAATGTTTCGCCGATGCAGATGATCGCGAGCAATCCTGCCCGCCAGGCGGCGCGCGCCTTGGACGCTACTTGTTCGTCCGTCTCGCCGTGATATTGCCGACGCTCGGAATGACCGACAATTACTGCCTGAGCTCCGGCGTCAGCCAGCATCTCGGCACTGATGTCGCCGGTGAACGGGCCCGAGATCTCCGCGCGACAGTCCTGGCCGCCGAACTTCAGGACCGTGCTTCCGATTTCAACGGCACGCGAGATCAATGTCGCAGGAGGACATACGAGTACGTCGCACCTGGAAGGCTTCGCGATCAAAGACGACGACAGCAGGGCGATCTCGCCCAGCGATGACGCCACACCATTCATCTTCCAGTTTCCGGCTATTAGTTGCCGCATCCCATCCTGCTCCCGGATTCCTGCCGGTCGAAGCGAGCGTCACGACGGTTTGCTCTCCGCCGCGACAGTTCTTGCCGTAACCACCGCCCCTCCCTATCATCCGCCGCTTTTCGTCGCCAAGGCCTCTTAGGACGTACAACCTCGATGCTTCAGGAAATCAGAAAATATGCCAAATCCTGGGTTTCGTCTGTCTTCTTGGGCGGGCTGGCACTCAGCTTCGCACTATGGGGTATCGCGGACATTTTCCGGGGCAGCGCCGATACCACGATCTTTTCGATCGGGTCGGTGCAAATCGGTGCAGACGTCTTCTCGCGCGAGTACCACAACATCATGCGCA
>Ga0075425_100007501_pt1 | contig 11540 bp, 8 predicted proteins | sample SoiMethybrSBSTD4_FD_75300 | JGI IMG/M metagenome (GOLD analysis project Ga0075425, IMG submission 75300) | Bulk soil microbial communities from a Populus tree surrounding site in Tennessee, USA - Soil MetaG P. TD hybrid SBSTD4 | ecosystem: Environmental > Terrestrial > Soil > Tree plantation...
GTCGCGCGCTCGCCCTGGTTCGGCGGCAAGGCGCGCGGCTTCCGCGCCGACAAGGCCAAGGCCGTGCCCGGCGTGGTGGACGTGATCGAGATCCCCGCCGGCATCGCCGTGCTGGCGGAGAATTTCTGGGCCGCCCGCCTGGGGCGCAACGCGCTGGAGATCGACTGGGACAAAGGGAGCCTCGCCGGCCACTCGACCGCCGATCAGCTCGCGGACTACCGGCGGCGGGCGCAGACCGACGGCGCTCCGGCCGCCGTGAAAGGCGACTTCGCGGCGGCCTACGCCAAGGCCGCGAAGAAGGTCGAAGCCGAGTACGAGGTCCCCTACCTCGCCCACGCCATGATGGAGCCGCTCAACTGCACCGCCGAGGTGCGGTCCGGCGCCTGCGAGATCTGGACAGGCACGCAGTTCCAGACCGGCGACCAGGCCGCCGCCGCGAAGATCGCCGGCGTCAAGCCCGAGCAGGTGCAGGTCCACACCCCGTTCCTGGGCGGCGGCTTCGGACGCCGCGGCAATCCGCGCTCGGACTTCGTCACCGAAGCCGTGCAGCTGGCCAAGGCGGCCGGGCGACCGGTCAAGGTGGTGTGGACGCGCGAGGACGACATCCGGGGCGGCTACTACCGGCCGCTGTGGGTGAGCCGTCTGCGCGCGGGTCTCGACGAGTCGGGCAAGCCGATCGCCTGGGCGCACACCATCGTCGGCCAGTCGATCGTCGCCGGCACGCCGTTCGCCGGCATGATCCAGAACGGCATCGACGGAACCTCGGTCGAAGGCGCCGCCGACTCCCCTTACGTGGAGGCGGTCGCCGACCACCGCGTGGATCTGCACAGCCCGGAGCTGCCGGTGCCGGTGCTCTGGTGGCGCTCGGTGGGCAACTCGCACACCGCGTTCGTGGTCGAGAGCTTCGTCGACGAGCTGGCGCACGCCGCCGGCAAAGATCCGGTCGCCTTCCGCCGCGAGCTGCTGCCCGCGGGCTCGCGCCGCCGGCGGGTGCTCGACCTCGCCGCGGAGGCGGCCGGTTGGGGCAAGCCCCTGCCCGCCGGCCGCGCCGCCGGCATCGCCGTGCATGAATCGTTCGGCAGTGCGGTCGCCCAGGTGGCGGAGGTCTCGGTCGATGGTGGACGAATTCGCGTTCATCGGGTCGTCTGCGCCATCGACTGCGGCCCGGTGGTCAATCCCGACGGCGTCGAAGCGCAGATGCAGTCGGCGATCGTCTACGGGCTTTCGGCGGCGCTCTACGGCGAGATCACCCTCGAGGACGGCCGCGCCGTGCAGTCCAACTTCCACGATTATCCGGTGCTGCGCCTGCACGAGATGCCGCGCGTCGAAGTGCGCATCGCCAAGAGCAACGAGAAGATGGGCGGCGTCGGCGAGCCGGGCACTCCCCCCATCGCGCCGGCGGTGGCCAACGCCCTGTTCGCCCTGACCGGCAAGCGCGTGCGGCGCCTGCCCCTGCGGCTGGCCTGAAGGAGGGACGATGAGAATCATGCTTCGCAACGTTCTTCTGCCGGCCACAGCGGCGACGCTGGCGCTCGGGATCTCGCCGGCGCTCGCACCAGCCCAGGACCGCTCGCAGGCGGACGCGCTGGCGGACTTCGCGGTGGTGCAGAAGGTGCTCCAGCATCCGCGGTGCCAGAACTGCCACATCCCGGGCGACGCGCCGCTGCAGCTCGACGACAGCCGCGTCCACGCGCAGAACGTCCAGCGCGGCCCCAACGGCTTGGGAGCGCGGGGGACCTCCTGCGCCACCTGCCACTCGACGGAGAACCCGCCGGCGAGCTACGGCGAGCACATGCCGCCCGGCGCGCCTGGCTGGCGCCTGCCGACGCCGGCGCACAAGATGGTCTTCGTCAACCTCTCCGGCGGCGAGCTGTGCCGCAACCTGAAGAACCGGGCCGAGAACGGCGGGCGCGACCTGGCCGCCCTGCGCCATCACCTCGACGACAAGCTCGTGCTCTGGGGCTGGAGCCCGGGCGTCGGCCGCGCGCCGGTCGACGTGCCCCGCCAACAGTTCATCGCCGCCTTCGAGCGCTGGGCGAAGGCGGGCGGGCCGTGCCCGTAGGAAGCCCACCTCAATCGAACGCGGCGCACAGCCGCTTGCCGCTCTTTTGGCGGGCGATGCGGGTTTCGGCGGTGAAGGAATTGGGGCCGCCGGCGTCGCAGCCGCCCAGGCAGCCGTCCGCGTACGCGACCAGGACGCGGCACTGGGCGTCGGCCGTCACGTCCATGAAATCCAGGAGATTGCGGGTGGTGCCGCAGCCGGTGCCGGCCATGCAGATGGTCCCTCTCTGCACGACGTCGCCGGGTGCCACGTCCACCGTGCTCCAGGTCGCTCCGCCGTCGTAGGTGTGGGCCACGTAGAGCCGCCAGACGGCCGGGAAGCTGGGATCGTCGCCGGTCGCGGCGCCCGCGGCGGTGGTCCCCAGGAAGGCGAAGGCGGCACGGTTGGGATCGCCGGCGACCACGGCCGGAAACACGACGTTCTGGAGGCCGAGGGAAGCGCCGACGTCCTGCAGGCTCGACCAGGTCAGGCCGCGGTCGTGCGAAACCGCCACGCGGGCGTGGCCGTCGCCCCCGGCGAAGCCGAGATAGATCGTGCCGTCCCTGGCGATGCCGAGGGAGGGATCCGAATCCCCGGCGGTGCTGCCCGGCACGGTGCGGACCGTCCAGGTGAGGCCGTTGTTGCGCGACACGGCGATGCCCTGCTTGCCGCCGCAATCCTTGTTGGGAACGTAGGCCGTGCCGTCCGGCGCCACCTTGACGTGGCCGTGGAGGCCGCCGCACTGGAGCAGCGTGTAGATCGGCACCGCCAGCCCGAACGTGATGCCGCCGTCCAGGCTGGTCGCGCACTGGGCCATGGCCACGTCCTGCGAGCAGTAATAGACGATGTGCGGATAGGAGGTGAGCGGCCGCAGCAGGCCGGGCGCGAACGGACCGCCGCCGACCGTCTGGTGGTCCACGCCCGAGTTGAGCCCCGAGCCGACGCTCGGATTCCAGGTGGCGCCGTCGTCATCGGTGTAGGCCATCAGGCTGAGCTTGGTCGGCAGCAGCTGCGACACGAAGGTCCGCCCGGTCGCGGAGTCGGTGAACAGGATGGGATCGAACGTGGTGAGCGAGGTCTGCAGAGCGCTCACGTCCTGCCAGGTCGCCGCGGCCGGCGTGGTCGAGTCGTCGAAGGTGGCCCGTAGCGTCTCGAGGCCGGCGATGTACAACACGGCGCCGGACCGCCAGTTGGCGCCGAGGCTCGGCTCGCCGGCGCTGCTCCCCAGCTCGGTTCCGGTCCCGTGGACCGCATAGGTGGGCGGTAGATCCACGGCGCGCGCAGGGAGGGGGGCGAGCGCCAGGACGGCGAAGGCGATGGCTGCAGCGGCACGATCGATCGGCTTCATGGGCTCTCCTTCAAAGGACGCACATCGAAAAAAGCCTCCACCCAGGGGGATGAAGGCACGAGGAGGAAGTGGCGGACCGGGCGCCAACCACCCACACGGTCCGCCGGGACTCATGTCCCTCCCAGCGGCGGCATCTCCATGGGGGGTACAGGCCGGAGTGCCACCTCGGGTGCAGCATGCCGCGAACGATGACGTGGGGGAATGAGGGAAAACCCTCATTCCTCGCAGGGTGAATCCCCCAGGGAAGGCGCGGGAGCGGAATCTTCCTCTAATACCAGCGGTCAGCTCTGCCGTCTCACTCCATGAAGCCGGCAGCTGCGAGCGACACCTGCCTGCGAGCGCCGCAGCGGAGACCGGTCTTCCAAGAGGAGGAAATATGACTTATCCGTTGAAGGCTGTCGTACGGCGGGGAGCGCCCCTCGGGTGGCTCCTGCTGACCGCAACGCTGGTGATGTCGTCGAGCCTTGGCGCCTGGGCCGACACCGTCCGCCCCGTCGAAACGCCGCTCGACGCGCTGGCCAACACGGCGGCGATCGTCGAAGGAACGGTGAAGGAGAGCTTCTACACCTTCGACTCCCAGGCCGGGCCCAGGACCGTTGCGCCCCTCGTCGACGTGACGACGGACTTTGGACGCTTCGAAGGTCGCACTCTCGAATTGGCTACCCTCGGCGGCCCCATCGACGAGAAGCAGGAGCTCTTCGTTCCAGAGTTCCCCCTGCTGACGGACGACACGCGCTATCTCGTCTTCTTGACCAACGTGGACTGGTTTTTCAGCCCGGTGGTCGACGACTACGTCTTCCGGCTCGAGAAGGGCCCACGGGGGACGGACGTGCTCATCGCTCCCAGCGGCCATGCGGTCGAGGGCCTGACCGCCGACGGGCTCGAATTCTCGGACGAGCCGGTGGTGGACCAGAACGTCGACGTCAGCCGGCCGAACGTCAAGCCGCGCCTGGTGGAGAACGCCGACCGCCTGCTGGCCAACGCCATGTCGAAGGACGACTTCCTGGCAGCTGTGCGGACCCTGCTGAGCACCGTGCCGCTCCAGGGCGAATTCCGCGGCTCCCCGGCCAAGGACCGCGTCTGGAACCGGATCGCCGCGGAAGCCCCGCCGCGCTGAGACCACCAACGACGAGCCGAGAAAGGACGATCTGTCATGAACAGGAAAAACTTCTTCGTCGGTGCCGCGTTGGTGAGCGGCTTGCTCATGGCCTCCCAGGCCCACGCCTTCAGGTTTCTCACCTGCAATGGCAATCCGATCGTTTGGGGCGGTCCCTTCGAAATGATGCAGAACACGTTCAGCATTCCGGGTGGGAGCACCCGGCAGAACGCGATGAAGAACGCGGTCGACCGATGGAACGGGGTCATCGGCATGCAGGACATGGTTTCGATGTCGGTGTTCGGCACCACCGGCAACGTGATCACGACCGGCGACGGGCAGAACGACGTCGCGGTCACCGCACGGGCCAACATCGGCGGCAAAAACGGCCTCACCCTGATGCGCCGCAGCCTCTGCGTCTTGAGCTCGAGCTGGGGCGAAGCGGACGTCTTCGTGGCGAGCGATCTCAACTTCGGGCACGTCAACGAGGACACCCTCACTTCGACGTCGGGGCGGTCCACCTTCCTCCATGAGTTCGGCCACGCACACGGGCTCCTCCACCAACAGCGGGCCAACTACATGCGTGCGACGCAGCCGCGGCCGGTGGTGGGCGGGCCCAACGAGACCGTCGATCCCTTGCCCGACGACGCAGCGGGCGGCCGCTTCCTCTATCCGAGCGGGTTCCTGGAGATCAACCTGTTCGCGTCGGCGTTCCGCCGAACGTCGGGCGACAGCATCGTGCTGAATCAGACCGGCACGCAAACCTTCTGCTCGAAGGGCGGCGGCAGCATCACGCTCAACGCCACGATCGGCAACAACGGCAATGTCCCGCAGTTCCGGAACGAGCGCTGGTGGGTCAGCACGAGCAACAACGATCACGACAACAGCAGCGGGTTCCAGATCTTCGAGCAGGACGACATGTTTTTCGACGCCGAGAAGACGACCCAGAGCACGGTAACCTTCAAGATGCCCGCGCTCCCCGCCGGCACCTACTTCCTCTATCACGGCGCCGACGTTTTGGGAACCGAGTCCCGCAAGGACGACAACGCCGTGCGCGAGGCGATGAAGATCAATGTGATCGATTGCTGAGGCCGACGAGGGCGGCCGGGCAACCCCGGCCGCCACGCCGGTTCCGGTCAGGTCGGATCGGTCCGGATTCCCCTCATCCGTTACCTGCGGCGGTCAATTCGAAGTCCGCGGTCCCCTTGGCGCGCGAGCCCTCCGCAGTCACCTCGATGCGAGCCCGTCCCGGCATGCCGCCGCCATCGGGGAAGAGCTCCGCCGTGGCCGACCCATCGTCCTGGCTGCGCTGCACGTTCTTGAACACGCCGAAGGATTTGTTGTCGACGTCGAAGGCCTTGAAGGTGACGATCGTTCCCGCCGTAGGCACGCCGACGTCACGCAGCAGCCTGGCGGTGACTTTCATATGGCTGTTCTTGGGAAGGGTGAACTTCTCCACTTCCACCAGGATCGTCTGGGCCCGCGCGCGCTCGAATCGCAAGGGCGTCTCTGCATGGAAGTTGCCAACGTCGGCCGTAACCAGGGCGAGACCCTCGGCCTTGGCGCTGTACAGCAGGACGGAAGCGATGCGGTCAACGCCGGCAATAGCCGTTGTCATCGCGGTCTGACCTACCGAGGTAAAGGAGCCGGCGGTGGTCTTGAAGGTCACGGTTCGCTGATCGCCGGGCAGGGACTCCGAGACCTCCACTGCGAAGCGTGTCGCGGTGGCCCCATCCGCCGGCGCCGTGGCCGGCGCCCGAACAAAGCGCAGGATCGAGCTCCCGTCGGGCTCGACGAACTCGAGTGCCAGTTGAGCGAAGGCCGCTTGCAACGCCGTGCCGTCCTTGACCTGGGCCGAGACGGTCACGGGACCGATGGTCCGCGAGCTTCGCAACAACGCCGTCGCCGTTCCGGAAGGGTCCGGCGGCACGTCCAAGCTGTTGTTGGTTCCTCCCACCAGAGTGCCGCCGTTGGACTTGAACACGATCACCCGGTTTGCCTTCACGGCCTCCGAAGGGATCTTCGCCCGCAGCTCCAGAGTCGACAGACCGTCCGCCGGCAGCGACGAGGCGTGCGTGGTGGTGAAGAGCGTCAAGGGAGTGTTGTCGTTCGAGACCAGGTCGTCGTGCTCGAAGCGACGGGAGCAGTCTGCCGCCGTGAGGAGCGGGAAGAGGGCGAGAACGAAGAGGACGCGAAACTTGATCATTTTGCCTCCAACAGCAGGACCGTCGCTCCCCGCCGAGTGACTCCTTCGTGTGCGATCACCGCCTCGAGATCGATCTTCGCCGGCGGCGGCTCGGGCCCATCGACGACGATCCAATGCTCGAGCTCCTGGGGCGAGCCGTTCGTCCCCGTCACAACGACCGTGCGTTCCTCGCCCGCGACGACGCGGTAGCTCTCCGCGCCCTCGCCGATCACACCGTAGGTCACGAGGACTCCGTCGAGCGGCGGGTCGTCGGCCCACAGCTTGAGGGTCAGTACGATCCGCTGCCCGAGGCGCCCCGGGAGGGTGCGCGGCCGCAAGGATTTGCTGACGTAACGAATGCTCATCGTTCCCTCTCCATTTAGCTGCTGCCGAAGATCTTCGTCACCCAGTTGATCAAAGATCTGACGTCCCAGTCCAACGACAGGGAGAGATAGGGAGAAAAGTTCACTTTGTCCCTGTTGTTCCCGAGGAGATCCTCGTCCTTCTTCCGGAACCACGCCGCGCCGCCGGTCAGCCGGATCGATTCTGTCACCCGAATGCCGACGCCGGTCAGGAGGTTGAAGGTGCTGAACAGGGACTTGCTCTGAGGATCGTCGAACTGCTGCATGGTGACCCCCAGAGAGAAGGCGAACCGCTTGCTCCAGGTGCCGGACCACTGATTGAACAGAAGAGGTGCGTTCTTGTTGACCGGCACGAGATAGATGTTGGTCCCCATATAGGGGACAGCCTGTTCGACGTCATAAACGTAGGCGAACCCGAAATCGGCGCCCAGATAGCCGCGCTGGCGGGTGAGGAAATTGCCGAGCGTACTGGCGTCGACCAGTACCACTTCGCGCAGCCTCGCATCGATCTCTTGCAACATTTTCTGCCGGGCCTCTCGTTGCGCCTGCGGTCCGCCGGCGACCTGTGCGGCGTAACCTTGCAACGTGTCGGCGCGTCCTCTGGCATGGATCAACTTGGCTTTCAGAGCGGGATCCTGAGTCGTCTCGACGAGCTTCGCCAATCTCGCAAGGAGGCTCGAATAACCTTCCACGACGGTTGCAATGCGATCGGTTTCGCAAGGATTGCTCGCCGCGCACGGATCTTCCAGAGCTCCCTCCGTCCAACCGCCGCGGGCCAGCACCGTCGCTGGGCACTGGGCCTCGGCTTTGAGGCGACGTGGTGAGACGGCGGCGAGCTGCTCATCGCCGAGCGCGGCGAGAGCATCGCGTAAGGAAATCCATTCTTTGCCGCAGCCTTCGAAGTTGACTCGAGGCTCGACCTCGGCGGAGTAATAGCCGACAAGTTGATCCATCGTTTGAGTCAGGTCGGGGTCTGCTTGCTTGTCGGTGCCACAGTCGAAAAGGGACCCTGGACGCCGAGATCGCAGCTCGATGTCCTCTTCCCGTTCCATCGCCTTCATTTCACGGCAAGCGTCGACGTGGATCTGGGCGAGCCACTTGTGCAGCTCCGTGCTTTGGGCGTTCTTGTCAGCCGTCTGCAGGACCTTGTCGAGGCCCGGCTCGACCCATTTCCAGACCCTCGCGGTTTGCGTTGAATCGAGTTGGCTTTCCAACTCCACAAGCAAGACGAAATAGCGGTTGGCCGGCAACGGGGGAATGCGGAGAACGTAGTCCACGTCCGGCCTGGCGGCTGCTGCGCCGCCCCCGGGGCTGCCCGCTGCCGGAACCGGCAGGGGGGACGGCTGGTGATTCCAGGTGGAGGCACGGATGGAGAGGCTGCACTCGGCATTGCCCTCCGACGCGCCCGTGAGAACCGCGCGCGGCCACTCCTTTTGCTTCGCAGGCAGAGTCTGCCTGGTCGGTTCTTGGAGCAAGCAGACGAAGCATTCCTTGGATGGATCACCCGAGCACTTCCTCTCCTCCACCCGGAAAGGCTCGGGGGCGGCGAAGATATGGAGCACGATGCTCTCGACGTCGCCCTTCACCTTCCCTTGGATGAAGACCGGCACCTCGAAGGGGAGCGTCCTGGCCAGGGGTCCCGACGTCAGAGAGACGTTCGAGATGATGCAGGGACCAGTAGCGCGGCCATCCAGCTCGCAGGCGTCGGGCTCATCGACCGCCTGCAGGGGGGTTCCCGGGAGGGATGCGACCGCGGCCAGGAACAGCACCATGAGAGCTCTGACGAGGTTGGCGCCTACCCACTTGCTCATTCTTCTTCCCTTTCGCGGTAAGGCCTGAGATACGTCCGAGATTTAGACGGACATCGTCCTTGAGTTCCCGTTGCGTGTTCAGCCAAACGGCACGAATGTCCGACGCAAACCTAGAACGTGGATCCGGACCACAATATGGCAACTGCGAAGGAACGTCAATAGGGGAGACGGCGCCCGGCTCCTCGCGCCGCGAGCATCCAGTCGTTTCAGCGGCTGAACCCAGTGGCTTCGACGGCTGAATCCAATCCATCCAGCTTGGAAGCCGCTGGATTCGGCGATCGAAGCCACGGGTTCAATCTCTACTCCAGTGGTTTCAGCGACCGCAGCCAGTGGATCAGCCGCTCAGTCCAGTGGAGTCGACGACCAATCCAGGGGTTCGGCGGCCGCAACCACTCCATCTTTTGTGAGATCCACCGGATTCAACCTTGAAATCCACTGGATTCGAAGCTGAAACCCGGGGATTCGGGGGCCGGAGCGGAGCGCGGCTCTCCCGGAATCCACCGAAGTCGGCTGCTGAAGTGACCGTCACGGCTTCCGAAACCACTGGAATCGACGAGCTTCACCTATCCCAGGATCTCACGCAGGCACTGGTTGACGGACGGCAGCTCCCGCTGCCAGAGCCAGTCCAGGTCGATCCAGAAGCCGGATACCACGGCAGAGGTGATACGGCCAGAGGAGGCGGTCGAGCTCTTGTAGCTTCCCTGAACCAGCGATTCGACCCGGACCGTGGAGTCGAACGGGTCGAGGAGCCAGATTTCCTCGATGCCTGCTTCGCGGTAACGGGGAAGCTTTTCGCGGAGATCGAACTTGGGGTCGGCCTCTGAGGCGATCTCGATCACCCAGTCCGCCGGCCCCTCCAGACGGCGGGAGGTCATCCGGCGACGATTCTCATCGCGGATCACCATCAGATCGGGCTCTGGCGACCAGCGGTCGTCGAGCCGCATGGGATAGCGTGAGCCGCGGACCACGGCACCTCCCCGCGCGTCGAGAAAACCCTGCAGCAGGAACAGCAGGAATCCAAACAGTGCTTCGTGCAGGTCCGAGGCTGGCGACATCACAAGCCTCCCGTCCAGGTATTCCCAGTCGCCATCCTCACCCTCGTTAGCATAGAACTCCTCTTCGCCGATAGCGGGCTTGATGAGGACGAAGGGAGGATCGAGGTCGATCAACATGGGCGTCTTACTCTAGCACGCCTCTACTCCCGCCGCGTTTTCGAGAGGACCTCGGACGCCGGATTCAAGCTCAGCTCTTTGGGTTTGGCGGAGAAAGAGAGCGGAATCGCCTGCTCCGGCTGGCTCACCTGCACTCGCGTGCGTTCCGTCCGCCCATCCGCGAGCTCCACCTCCACCGGCAGCGACATCCTGAACCCCTCCGGCACGTCGCTCTGCTTCACCTTCAGATTCACCGCCCACTTCCCTTCCGCGTTCGGCGCGGCTGCGACCTCGTAGCTCCATCGGTACGTCGGAATCCCCATGCCGTTGACCCACTCGTCGAAGAACCAGGACCAGTCGCCGGGGACGCGGCGGGCGAGGGCGGCTTCGAAGTCGCGGGTGGAGGCCAGGCCGCCGCGATGGGTGTGGAGGAAATCGCGCAGGACGTCGAAGAAGGCCTGATCGCTGCCGGTCTGGTCGCGCAGCAGGCCGCGGAGCATGTGGAGGACCAGGGCTCCCTTGCCGTAGACCTGGGTGCTGTAGGCGGTCGGGACCTCGCCGGTGTCCGCGCGCCAGCCGTGTCCGATGGGACCGATGCGGTCGCCGTAGGCGCGGTTGCGGAGGTTCACGGCCATGCGGCTGAACTTCGAAAAGCCGGACTTGATCGAGCCCGTCTGCTCGTCGTTGTAGGCGCGGATCATCTCCTGGAACAGCGCGGGGCCGTTCTTCACCGTGGCCTCAACGAACATCATGGCCGAGTATTCGGCGAAGGCCTCGCCCAGCCAGGCGTCGCGATAGGTGGCGGCGCCCACCAGAACGCCCCAAAACTGGTGCGCCGCCTCGTGCGCGCGGAAGAGCTCGCTCAATCCGGGTCCGAGAATGTCGAAGCTCTGCTCGGCGAGCTCGACGAAGCCGTCGAAGGCCTGGCCGTGGCCCGCGTTGATGCTGGTGACGTAGATCGGGGTTTCCGGCAGCTTGGTGTCGAAGAGCTGCTGGAAGAAGGCGAGGCTGTCGATGACGTTCTGGCCGACCTCGCGAAAGCGGGCGTTGCGGCTCACCTGCACCCGCGAGCCGAAGCAGATCACGTCCGGCACGCCCGGCCGCGTCAACCGCTCTTCATTAAAATGATCGGCGAAGGCGAAGGTCAGCATCTTGACCGGCTGCTCGACGATCCAGACCGAGGTCGAGGTCGAGCCGTTGTCTTCGCCGTCGTGCGCTTCCTCGCGCCGGCCCATGGCGCGGACCTCGTACTTCTTGCGGACCGTCAGCTCCAGGCGGGCGGTGCTGGCGTCGGCGAGGATGGTCTCATCGCCCTCGGTGCTGGGATACCAATCGCGGCCGGGCGCGAAGTTGAGGAGGTCCAGCTCGTACTCGACGTCGATCCGCCGCTCGACGCCTTTCTGTAACGGCGTCTCGACCAGGACGATCAGGGAGCCATCGTAGAGCCGGTCATCGAGGGAGGCGCGGCGCTCGCCGACGTGATCGCGCAGGTAGGGCAACGCCCGGCCGCCCTCGCTGACGGCGGTCACTTTGGCGAAATTGTCGA
>Ga0075425_100007502_pt1 | contig 11539 bp, 9 predicted proteins | sample SoiMethybrSBSTD4_FD_75300 | JGI IMG/M metagenome (GOLD analysis project Ga0075425, IMG submission 75300) | Bulk soil microbial communities from a Populus tree surrounding site in Tennessee, USA - Soil MetaG P. TD hybrid SBSTD4 | ecosystem: Environmental > Terrestrial > Soil > Tree plantation...
GAAAAGGATATCGAGAGAATACCAAGGTCATATGCAAGTACTGCCTATGACGCTCTATGGGTTGCTGCATTAGCTGAAAATCAGACAAAGCAAGCAAACAACAATAACATAGAACAGCTCAAAGATGCATTTACAAGAATTGCGAATTCATATACTGGAATTACCGGCAATACCAGTCTTGATCAGAATGGAGATAGAAAATACGGTGATTACGAATATTGGGCTGTAACAAAAGATAAAAATAATCCAGCATTATTTGAATGGGAGACGATAGGCAGATTCGTATACGGAAAAAGTCCAGCTGATTACGGATAATCGCAACATTCTCGTTGAGTACAACCTTATTTAAAGATGAGGATATATCTTACTAAATTCTATTTCTATGTAATTTCAACCGGAGCTTCTAAGTCAAGAATTTTCTAAAGTATACCAACCATGAAAGACATAAAATAAAATTTTTGATTATTCTGCTATAGAAAATCTCCAGTTCTGAAGGCAACTGTAACCAATGAATCTAACGGTATTTTCAATAATTCGAGTTTGTTTTCCAATAGCTTCGCGTTATGGATAAAATAGAAATATAATGCGAACTACCTGGATCATATTAAATTATAAATTGTCTATGGAAACCAAATTCTTCATTTCTTTAAAAACATAGAGAAAATGCAATCCTTTAGCTGTTGTCCTGCAAGTCCTTTCGTTTAAAAAATATTCTAATAATCCATAGCGAAGCAATAACAGTAGATATTGCTTAAACGTAATATGACTCAAAGAGGCCTTTGAAAGAATATCTGAGTGTCGTGCCTTTTGGCCTCTTGCTGCCTCCAAAATAAAGGCGATTATTTCGGCTCGACTTCTGTACTGTTTATAAGTGCTCAAGCTATGTTTGGTCACAAAAGTACTAGTCATCGTGAAAGTATAATAAGACTATTTGGATACAAATATTGATTAGTTGCCTTTTTAGGATATTTTTATTAAATAATCACCAGAAGAAGTAACTATGGTAGCATCATACTGCTCTGTAAAGGTAAAGCTATAATCTTTACAATCCATTGTTTACAAATATTGCAGATTCAACAGATTAGCTGAACATGCACGTCTGATGGATATTCGATAGGAACTATTAATCATTATAACGCGGGATTTACTTGTGACGGTCAATTTTGAACTAATATTTGCTCGTGCAGCTAGATTAAAAATCTATTTTTATTTGGTTAACAAAATAAAAAAAGAGTGCCAGAGATTGTACTATTCGTCCAACCTATATCATTGGCTTTAGCATGTTTGTAGTGATCAGTTCTTAGACTTGATGGAGGTCTATTTCAGATGAGCCAGTGGGTTAATAATTGCATTATCCCAGTTTGGCCGAGACATTACGTAACTAATTGGTACGTTTGAAGGAATCACGATATCTGGATCTACAATTACACAGATCGTTCTTGCAGTGCCTGCTCTTCCGTTAGTTCCATCTTCACCTGACCTTGCATGACCATCACTACCATCATGTCCGCTGTTTCCACCATTTCCAACGTTTCCGTCATCTGCGTTGTTTGGCCCAAATCTTGCCATCCAGCCAAAGTCAGATAGACCTCTTTCCGTTCGCGTGCCGGATCCACTAAAATCTTCTCTTCCACCAATAGGTCCTTTTCCTTGAATGCTCTTGCAGTCTTGTTGTTCATTGCTTTGTCTATCGTTAAATGCATATGAGGTCTGAATAAATAAGCTAGCACTTGATGCTACCACTATTGCTGCTACTGCTCCTATGAGCAGGAATCTAATTGAATGCCAGTTGTTCATGTATTCTCTGAAATTTGTTTTGGGACAATGGTTTATTTGCATTAAGTTAATTAACTCTTTGAAGTTTCCGCTAAGAAATTACAATAGTATTGTTGGTTATAATGGTCATTGACGATTTCGGCAGGTAGCAAGTTTGTTTCATTAGCATCAGTCAGGTTCTTCTTCGCATCATCTATTGTTCGCGCAATCATATTTGATCAATGAAGGGTTGGATAAAGGAATTGTCAAATGATCTTGCACAGGCAGATATGAGCGCGTGAGAGTGAAAAAAGGAGTAGAGAATCGGAGTAATGTCTGGCTTCAATATGTAATATAGTCTTGCTTATCTATAACATGTTTGTATGACCATTCCATTGGTAAATAGTCTATCTGGAATTGAATTCACATTCCACATCATATGACTAGCCGCAAAGGCTACATAGAATTTTGAATACAACTAAATCAAACATGATAGAGAGATAGATAATTGTGAGCAGTTATCGTATGGATTGCTATCATCCTATCAACGGATAAGCTAATTGTTACCCGGATTCGTATCTTCATTTAAGGAAACAAAGATTTGATTCGCATTCACATCTTTTTAGATCGCGAAGAAATATCATTACAGAGTAAATCAGAATACATGCAAAGGAAATAATACTAATGAAGTAAAAAGAAAAAGTTACAGGCGCCTAAATAGACACGCCTGAATAAAAATGGATATATCATTCTTCTTATTCTATTGGGCTATCCATTACCATGGATTTTCTTGATAAATGTTCGGAGATATTAGAACACACAATGTTCGTGCATCTCCGCCACGTCCACCATTTCCACCTTTTCCGCCATCTGCATTTCCACCATCGCCACCGTTCCCACTATGTGGTCCTTTCCCTCCAGATCCGCCGTATCCAGCAACTCCTCCATCTCCTCCAAGCCCTCCTTTTGCACCGTCACCTGCGATACTGGTGCAGCGCTGTAGAGTTGAATCGAATGCTTTTGCAGGATGTGTAAACCAGCTAGCATATGAAGATGCTACCACTATTGTTGCTACTACTCCTATGAGCAGGAATCTAATTGAATGCCAGTTGTTCATGTTTTCTCTGAAATTTGTTTTGGGACAATGGTTTATTTGCATTAAGTTAATTAACTCTTTGAAGTTTCCGCTAAGATAAGCAGATATAATTGTAGTGTGTGTAATACTATTCTACCTATATCTTCTTATTTTTTATAGAATAGTTTCCAATTACAAAGGTAGCACTTGTAGCGGCGACCCAAAATTCACAGTATCTTTTGGTGAATACTAACTCAGGAAATCAAATAAGAATATTTCTTTTAATTCAGGAATTGGAGCACCCATCCTCAATATTCTCTGCTTTCATAGTATGCATAAACAAATACATCACTATAATCGTTCCTTCATCAGTCATTATGAATTTATCCTAAGTTACTAGAAATTGCGTTACTATTCTGATTTATGTTCTCCTTTTCAATTGTAACGGTGGATAGCAATTTACATTTTTGCCCTTCGGTGATGTGATTATGGCTCAGAAACTAAGTCATACAAAGCACTTTGGCTGTACAAAGCCTGCGAGAGATAATGTAACTAAAGTTATGAAGTAATTAACAAATCTCTTACCGAACGAATCTAAAAAAAAGTGCCTTTGTTAGGCTGTATGGCTATCAATCATCTCAGTAGGTTTTATGTATACTAATAACTGTCTTGTCTGCACCGTTTGCAGTATTTCCACCATCTCCACCATCTGCGTCTCCGCCAGGGCCACCAGTTCCACCATGACGACTACTATAACCATCATCATTTCTGATGCCACTATCGTCATTGCCTGTACTGTCAGCTGAAGTGCTCCCTCCATATCCACCGTGTCCCGCAACTCCACCAAGCCCACCATTTCCACCTCGTTGGCCACCATCTTCTCCTCTAGCGGTAACATCCATCTTTATAGCTAGTACAGGAGAAGGTACGAGAGCGAAGATCGCGACAGTCATTAGTGCCACAAGAGCCGTAGCTATCACGTAAGCCTTTGTTGTCATATTCAACAGACATCCTACCAGTATGGTTTATTTGCATTAAGTTTATTTACTCTTTGAAGTTTGCTATAAAAAAGACCAATATCATTGTGGGGTATATCTACTTCCTAATCAGAAGATTTGGCCATTGAGATGAGTGTTTATCTAAGATAGTCTTGGTGTCATATTGTTGATTATCCAGGTCGTTGATACTCAGATGATTTATTGGAACTAACTAACTATCTAACCAATGAACTGACTATCAAACTTATCTGCAATTTAATTTAATTTTATATTAGAGATTGGACATACTACGAACGATGAAAGGCATATACGAAGAAAGCAATCAGAGAGGGCAATATGTGCAATACATCAGTCATTTTTGCATGCCAAATGTATGACTTAAATTTAATCGATGATGCTTTGAGTCTTTGGGTTAAGTCGTATGATTTATAATATTGCTCAGTTTATTAAAGCAATTACATTATCTGAGATTACTCTTTAAATATATAAAAAGATCAAGACAAAACTAAAAGGACTCTATTTCAATTTAATTGCATTTCAGCATATGATGTCTATGGTTATCTTCTCCCTGGTCCACGACTACCATATAAGCTGAGGCGAGTACGACTCTAGACGCCAGTAATGGCCATAATGGAGGCAACAATAATAAGGGGCCCCAGCTAATGACCAGCAATTGAGCCGCTAGTCAAGATATCAAGCTAATGGAGTCGTAGGTGTTAGGAGCTAAATGGTGCAGATATTCGTCAATGAGTGGCACAGATGGACTTGAACGAAAGCTAAGTTCAGGACTTTAAAATAGAGGTTCATTAGGATACTAGAACAGTTTCTTACTATCTAGCCTACGCATATTCCCTACATAGAGTCGGTAATCTGGATTAATTTAATTATTGTTGTGCTAATGAATATAGAGTTAATGACCTTTCAGGATTCCTTGGCTATTAGACATCTTAATCTGTTGGAGCATTAAAGGCATCATAACCTATTAGACTACAAATATTTTATTCAAGGTACAAATGAGATGTCAATAAATATCGCTATTAGGCCTAAAGGACAATTGGAATTAGTTATTATAGCTGCTACCTGTATATACAACTAGGTACCTTGGCTACAGTAAAGTTCTAGTTAGAGTAGTTGTGCAGTCGGCATGATGTTTAACACACATTAAACACATTAAAGATGTAATGATATTAATTTAAATCACTCCGTCAATAACAAACAATTATTCGTTGCAACTTTTTAGATATTTCTCCTCGGTGTAGTTCCAATGAAATGATCCTGGGTGAGAGACCTTGTTCTCTTGGGTGAGTACTCTACATCAGGTTGATTTGTACCCTCCTGGATCCATAATTGAAATACGTTTCGTTACACCTGATTAGAAGTGAAATATAACCCAATTCCATGTTGCTATTTTACCGTATAAGTTTAAGGACCAGAATATTCTATGCTCAAGGAATCCCGATTCTAGGTATTAGTTCTATCATTTACAAAGACTAGTGTAGACATCGGAAATGTAAAAAAGTGGGCGAACTAAACTATTCTAGATTGTACGACTATAAAAAAATATGTATGCTGTCCGTCAGAATCAGCAACTGAGAGTTCGCCTCACCACATAAAGACTGATTGCTAAACGATTATTAGTATCTATAGATATATTGAAACCGTGAGAATAAATTACAGGATATTTACGATTATGTTATGCTTGGTGTTAGTTCTTCCAAGTCTCATCGCTTTCGCAGAACAAAGCGTTCATGGATTAGTTTTACAAACTAATTTGAACACAACACTGTTTCTAAAGTATGTACCATTTTTGATAATGTTCCACATAGAGAAATATGCTGGATATTCTATTGATAGGATTACATGGATGCAGGATAATGATGCTTGCAATGGCATAAACGGCCCTAATGGTGTAGATGGCATTAATAGCACTGCTAGTTTGAACGGCAATGATGATAATGGTGGAGTAGGTACTTGCCAGTGGGGTAATGGTGGAGATGCTAGTGTGGAAAGTAGCTTAGACCATAGTGCATGTAATAGTAGTAATGGTAAAGATGCTAATGGCGCTAATGGTAAAGATGCTAATGGTGGTAATGGTGGTAATGGTGGTAATGGTGGTAATGGTGGTAATGGTGGTAATGGTGGAGTAGGTACTTGCCAATCGGGTAATGGTGGAGATGCTAATGGTGGTAATGGTGGAGATGCTAATGGTGGTAATGGTGGAGATGCTAATGGTGGTAATGGTGGTAATGGTGGTAATGGTGGTAATGGTGGTAATGGTGGTAATGGTGGAGATGCTAATATGGAAAGTAGCTTTAAACCATAGTGCATGTAATAGTAGTAATGGCTTTGAATGCTAGCATTTAACCTTGGTACGTAGATATCAGTGTTTTAGCAGCTATTGCCTAGCGAATTTAATTAGCAATTTTTTGGTCTTAGAAAGACAGATAAATTGTCGTAAATAAAATTAAGTCATAATTTCGTACAATGAATATATGCATGTGAGTTCATATCTTAGAAATGGGAATGAAATTGTCAAAATTTCTAAATTCTGAAATACGGAAGCCTATGCTTTTATCTGCTTCTTCTGTGATGCTGATTTTTAGTCTGCTTTCCGTTTCTGTTCTAGCGGGCATCGGCACTCAACTTAAAGGAAACTATGCATTTGCTCAAGCTTCAATTCTAAGAACGACAGAACTGAAAGTGAATTTTAAAAAATTAGTTGAGGCAGGAAACGATCAAAATATACGTATAAAGGTAACTGATCTGGGAAGTGGTGATCCTGTATCTAGCGCTGTTGTGAGATTAACTATCTATTTTCCAGGTGGTGCACCAATAAGACAATTTTCCTTGCTTACCAGTAAAAATGGAGAAGCATCATTAACATTACCAATTGATAAAAATGCTGCATTAGGCCAGTATGGAATAGATGTATTAGTCTCTGCATTAGGTTATTTCGATTCTGCAGTTGGTACGATTGCTTTTGCTGTAAATTCTCAAGTAGATCAAAATGTCGATTTACATGATTATAAACATACAAGCCACACCCTCTCAGACCACAGTGGACATCATAACCACCACCACAACCACAATCATAACTAGCCACTTAACTACTAAAAATTTAGTACAGATAACTTGTCGTAGTTGCAATAGCTGTGCGTGTACAAAAGCAAGCGATGGAGGTCAACGTACGAAAGCCTTCATCTATGCTTGCAGAATTTTTACTGTTCTAGTTTTAAGAATAGGAATGTATGCACAAGTGCTCGAAGTCATTCTGCTCTCTTCATGTTGAAATATACATATTGATCATTTAAATCGACAAGATTTGTCTACCCTTAAGCAAAACATATTACCTGTATGTTTTATATCTTCTGTATGAGTCAAAAGGCCTTCAACATTTTGATCTTGGCAATGATCGTTATCGGTATCGCGACAATAGCTAACTCTGTCAATATTACCTTAGCACAGTTCAATTCAAAGATACCATTCTCGCCATCTACTGGCCAGTCTCCATCAAATCTATCACCACCATCAACAGCCTCCACCCCATCAATACCACCGCCATCAGATACTAATCAACCGATAAAGGCAAATCCGTCGCATACTGGAAATAGCACTACTACTATTGTAAATAGTTCTACTATCGGTCCTCCTTCAAGACCCATTGTTGTCGGTCCATCAAACTTTACTGCTTCGCCAATTAGTAGCGAAAATCAAGCGAACTTGAACGCATCATCAACTAGTCCTTCAAACAATGGTTCTAGTATTCTGCCTTCCGGATAGATAAGAAGTCTATTTAAGGTGTTTAGGTGATTATTGAGTTACCGCATCTATTAAGGCCAGCTTTCTCCTAGCAGGGATGATATTGATGGTATGCGTAAGAATTAAACTTAGAATGAAAGAAGGCTAACTGCTAGGTATGTTAATGATTATACGTGAACGTTTATATTTTATACAAATTAGTGTTAGGAAATATTCTATTGGCCTGTCCACTACGTCATTATCTGCTACAATATACTGATTTTGCAGCAATTACTTTCCATGAAGATTCAATGGGTATTCAGTCGAAGTTGCTGGAATAACTATTTCTAGCGAAATTGCATCATACATTAACTTTAATATAGCATACATTTTTCTAATAGTGAAATAGTGAGATAAGATTTGCTATAGAAACAACAACAATAACATGCGAAGAAGATAGTATTTTGCTAGAACAGAACATATTAGTGGAGTGTTGTCTAATTTTGACTATTTAGGATCGTAGGTTCTCTTTTCTACGGCATTAGTTCTAAAAGAACCGAGCGCTTGTAATCATGACGTTCCTATTTCGGTTGCGAATGATGTAATACCTAGACTTTCGTTTCCGATCTTAAATACTTGCCACGCCATCGTCACACTCCTGTTGTACTAGTCCAACTTCCGCTTAGTGGCATATAATGTAAACTACCAATACGGTTAGATGTACTGTTACCTGGTGGAATATAATAATCACCATTGTCATCTTAAATATGTTATGGCAAGAAACTGATTAGTTACTGAATTGTCATCGTGTGAAAAATCAGGCCTTATTTTCTACAACAATAGCCTATCGAGCTCTCGATATCACTAGAATGAAGAATAAATAACCCATAGTCGGTGGGATGGAGAGTTGTAATAAGGGCTAAATAGATTGAAAATAAAATAGAAAAATTCGATTTTATTACAGATTTCACAGTCACTGCTGCAACTAATCCGGGCCTGACAAAAGTATCGTATGACGACACTATTTTCATTATAAACCTATTTTCGGTGTATATATTCCATCTCCTGTTCTGTAATGGTTTTCATAAATATAGTTCGCTTGGTCTACAACAGGTGACGACAGGTTTTTACCACATGCTGGTATTACTTGTTGTAGACATTATTGTAGTTCATGCTCTTCTTCTCTTCCTTTTTATGAGAATGCTGCAACTCATATCAACTCATGAGAGTACAACATATAATAAGATATTAGGAGAAAGAATTTATGATTTGACTGATAATTGAATGTAGCGAACCCATTATTATCGAATTTGACATTATTTTACCCAAAGATAATGTGGACAAAATAAAGGACCAACGTTGAAAATACACAGTGGTTCTGGGAATTGGGAATAAGGTATTGGATATGCCATATTTGCTAAATAATTGTCAGATTTATCACTATAAATGATCCCATTACTATGCGGATGGTTTTGTTGTTGCTCCTGATGCGGCGGTTGATTCTGCTGCTGTTGTGATAATGGCGACATGACTAGCGATGACTGCAGAGAGATATGAAAAGATTGATGAAATGTTTCTTTTTCGTTTAGATTTTTTGTTATGCTTATTCCATTAGTATTTAGCAGCTTTTGTTGTTGCTGCAGCGGCTGCTGCGACTGCTGCGACTGCTGCGACTGAAGTAGAGACGGTGATGATGAAGACAGTCGGAAAGAATCAGAATTTGCTACGTTTATTGAAGAAAAAAAAGATAATATTACTATTGCCCCAAGTAAAGCCAACGTTATTGCAGCAAAACCAGGAATTAGTACTAATGAGAATTCAATTTTGAGGCGCTTCATTCGTGTATATAGACCAAATTGGGTTTTGGTTTTATTTCAGTTGGCAAGGATTTGTTAGAAAGATACATAGTAGCAAAATAGCAGATGGAAAGACATAGTAAATAGTTTCTAACAAGGACGTTAGTACAATCATATGAAACAATGCTCTGTATAATCCAACCAATCTCTAGAGATAGCTGCATTCCATAGTTCTTAGGCCGCTTTGGAGATTCCAAAAGATCTTGATTAGTCCTTCTTTTTAGTTTAATGTTCCTTATCGATGCCGTATACCTGGCTAATTCGAGGCTATAAGACATATCCAGTAATATTATTTTTTGGTATAAATCCTGCAGCTATCTTCTTATGTCTTTCCCTATACATACCAACCCTTGGACTGTGTTGGTTTATCCTCAACCACATCTGAATGATTCTGTTAATTTGTTCATGTCTATTTCTTAAGGAATCTACAAGAAATGCTTGTAAAATCTATCAACAGCAGTATCCCAAACTGGGCGTATTTCTTTTCCAGTTAATGAGAGTATCGTATGCGCTAGTTTTAAGACAATATCAGCAATAGAACTTTGATATGGTTGAGTTTATAAGTCACTAGCCGGTTGAACCTTGCTATTCAACATACGATGTTACCAGGACTTTAGAGCGATAGGGGGCCATTCTTCTCTCGGAGAAGTGTTTACCTATTGAAATCCACATTTTGCTAATAATTCCCGAATGCCTGTTGCATAGACATGGTCTCCTGTTTTATCCATCATGCGATAATCCCGTTTTCAAAGCATAATACTCCATCAACCAGCGATGGTTTTTCATTGACGTAGCCTATAAACTCCATTTGCCAGCATTGTCATTTGAAGTTAAATCGCTCAATGGTACAATAGCTGCCTCACTCCTGTCATAAAGTGACATATCATTCAAACCAACTCTACTTTTTCATTGGTATTTGGTGGTGGAATATATTGAACGACTACCTTAACATGCGCATTTTTAAGAATCAATTCTATCGTTCTTTTTTTGCTAATTAGTCTATGTGTTGTCTTTCTCTATCCTTTGTTTTAAATGATAGGTTAAGAGATTCTGGCCGGATTCCTTTACTTAGCACAATAAAACAACTCGGTGATTCGCTTATTTTTATATGCTATATCTAGAAATGTTACGTTTTCTTCAACAACAGAATAATACTTCATTGGTAAACACTTAGCTTCTCTGAACGTGCATAATGGCATCTGTATGATGATTAGTTTATCTCGAATGCCGTTTGTAGAGTCTCTAAATTCTGAGAAGGTTGAACGCCATATACTATCTACGTACGAATATTATCATTGCGGAGAGATATTCTTTGTTATTAGCAATTCTAGCGAAGCTTTGCTATTTAATTAGTAATAGTACTAGTATTAGCGATGATATCTTCGCATCTAATATAACGCTTTATATCTCCAATGCTGTTGTTGTATCTGCCATCGTTGACATCTAAGACAAAGATGTCTAGGAAAAATATGAGAATGGGGCACCTGCCGCTAGTTGCAGTATTGCCTGTACTAGTGACTTTGGTTTTATTTTCTTGTATTCAGAGCTCTTTTGTCCAGCCTAGCTATGCCTCCCAACAGGAAGAAGGGGTTAGAACATTTAGAATTAAGGCATATCTAGAGAATATTGTAGTTGAACATGAGAACAAAGAGACTATACATTTTCAAGTGACTGATCACAAGACTCATGAACCGATTGGCGGAGCTATTACAAGTGCAACTGTTAGCTATGCTGACGGGAATACAGTAAGGTACTTTAGCGTACCTACAGATGCCTCAGGACGCTCTTCGATATCTTGGAGAATAGAGCATGATGCTCCTGATGGTCGTTATAATGTGGCATATTCGGTGTCTGAAACAGGATATGAACCAGCATACTTTGGAGGCTCATTTAGTGTGGTTGCACATGGTGTAAACTATGGTTGTTTATCCTCGGCCTCAGCCTCAGCCTTAGCCCTAGCCTCAGCACATTCCTCATGCTCAGCCTATTCTAGATCGCCATCTTCATCACCATCTTCATCACCATCTTCATCACCATCTTCATCACCATCTTCATCACCATCTTCATCACCATCTTCATCACCATCTTCATCACCATCTTCATCACCATCTTCATCA
>Ga0075425_100007503_pt1 | contig 11539 bp, 10 predicted proteins | sample SoiMethybrSBSTD4_FD_75300 | JGI IMG/M metagenome (GOLD analysis project Ga0075425, IMG submission 75300) | Bulk soil microbial communities from a Populus tree surrounding site in Tennessee, USA - Soil MetaG P. TD hybrid SBSTD4 | ecosystem: Environmental > Terrestrial > Soil > Tree plantation...
GCCATGGAGGCTCGCGTGCTGCTCGATCGCGGCGACACGTCCGCTGCTCCATTGCTGCAACATGGCATCGAGGAGCGCTGCGCGATCTTTGAAGCGCCGGTAAAAGCCGCCCTTGGTGACCCCGAGATTTTTCGCCAGGACCTCGATCCGCACGCCATCGACGCCGGCTCGGGCGAGTTCGGCAAAGCCGGCCTGGACCCAGATGTCGCTCTTGCCGCCCATCTTCCAGTCTCGTTCAGGAGTGATACGCTACCGTACCGTATCAGATTGAGTTGGGGGGAGGGAGATTCATGATTTGGAAGGCGACCTGAAGCGGCTCGTTCTTTCCCCGGCATTGCCACCATGTCGGCCACATGAATTACTCAAATCTCCTCTATAGGGTCATGCAGTCCTGATCTGCACCTTCGTGCATGGTCTCTGGCATTGTGAACGAATAACGGTTTCAGTTGTGGATGAGGAAGAAGTTGGTCAATAAAGTTTCCATAGGGTCAAGCCGGCGCGACATTCTGAAGATGCTCGCCACGGGCACGCTCGCGCTCGGGATGATGCCGGTTGCGCGGGTTCTCGCCGGAGAGCCGGGTGAAGCGGCGGTGCTGCGGGATCCGGACAACCCGGTCCTCGGCAATCCCGATGGCGACATCGCGATTGTCGAATGGTTCGACTTCAACTGCCCCTATTGCCGAAAGCTGGAGCCAGACCTGCGCCAGGTGGTTCAGGACGATGGCAAGGTGCGTTTGGTTATGAAGGATTGGCCCATTCTCGGGCCGGTTTCGGTCGCGGCGGCGCGCATGGCGCTGGCATGCAAATACCAAGACAAATATGTGGCGGCGCATGATGCGCTGATCGGCGTCAGTTCAAGGCTCACGGAGCCGCGCATCGACGAACTCTTGAAGGATGCCGGGATCGACGTCGGCCGCGCCAAGCGCGACCTTGCCACCAATGGCAAGGCAATCGACGCAGTTCTCGCGCGCAACAACGAGCAGGCGGAAGGCCTTGGCTTCCAGGGAACGCCCTCATTTATTGTCGGCAAGTTCCGCGTGCCAGGTGCGCTCTCCTTGGCGCAATTCGAGCGGGTGATCGCCGATGCACGCAAGGCAAAGGCTGACAAGTAGAGCGCGACAATCAGCCGGATTGATGAAGGGCACCCTCGTCAGGCACGAAGACGCTCATTCACACTTGCACCAATTGCGACTATCTCGATGAAATTCTGACCCAGTCCTCGTGGGCGCGCGTTTTCAGCATTTGCCAATCCGACGCGACAACATCCCAGTTCACGATCGTGCGGTTGGTTTGCGCGTTCTGACCATTGGCGACCGTTGATGTCTTTATCGAGTCGTAAATGTAAACGCCGCCGATCAACAGCAGCGCGCCCAAAATCATGCCGAGAAAACCCTGCATATCGAACCCTCCCATGTGACGGCAGACAACGCAGGTCGGGAAGGAAGGTTCCGGCCGCAATGGAGAGCAGGTTTTCGATCATCCCGCACCGCTCAGCCATGTGAGCAATTCAGAATTGATCTCTCGCGGATAACTGTGACTGAGATCGTCGATCTCGCGGTAGGTCACGCTGGCGCCCGCGGCCGACAGGATGCCGCGCGTCTGACGCGCGGTCTGCACTGGAAACATCCAGTCGAGCCGGCCATGCACGAGGAAAATCCGCAGTCCACGCAGTCTTTCGGCGTCGGCCATCTCTGCCATCAGTGGGTGAAACGTCGCGGCAACAGGCGCGAGGTGCGTAAAGGGCGAACCGCTCTCGAGCCCGGTCACGTAGCAGAATGTACCCCCGTCGCTCATCCCTGTGAGCAACAGGCGCGTTGGATCGATATTCCAGCGACTGCGAACAGAGTCCAGAATACGCAACAGGTTCGGCGTGTCGTGGTCCTCCCCCATCAAAGCCCAGGTCGAGCCGGTTGCCGTGGGTGCGACAAGGATCGCACCAAAGCTGCGTGCGTCGCGTAACCAGCTCCACAGGAAATTGCGTCCGTTACCGCTGCCGCCATGCAGCGCCACTACCAAGGGCCAAGTGCGCTCGGCAGTGTAGTATTCGGGCACGTACATCGAAAAGCCGCCGCGATTGCCCGGCTCGCGATGGTCGTGCATGACGCCGGAGTTTTCAGTCGCGGGCCTTGCGAGCCGCGCGGACAGGTCCGGGTCATTGCGCAATTCAGGATCGAGGAAGAAGCTGCTCACCGGCGGAAATTTTGCCGCAAGCGGATAGAGCGCTTCCTGCGCGCGCGGGGCGTGACGGAGCGCGCGAAACACCGCGACGAGGTCGCCGTGTCCGCGCTGGATAGCGCGCAATCCCTCAAAAGCAGCCAGCGTCGCATCGCTTGCGGCTTCCAGCGACTCGCGCACCTCGGCGAATTTTTCGGGCCAGCTGGCAAGCTGCGACCGCGCCGTCTGCAATTTTTCTTCCGGCGCGCCGATCGCTTCCATCACCCGTACGAAATCGGGCGGGTTGAGATGGCGCGCAACGTAGGAGAGTGCTTCGAGCGACCCCAAGAGCGGAGGCAGCACGGCCACGATGTCATCCACCACGGCCTCGCTCATGGCGCATTCCTTGTTTCACGCTGGAACGGGCGCGCCGGTGAACACCTGCTAATGAAGTCTCGGACCCTTCAGCAGCTTGGCGCGGTCGGTCGAAGCCAATACGACGTCGAAGGTGACGCCCTCGTGATGCACGGTCAGCGGGACGTCCACGCCAGCGGGGCCCAGCGCCCAGAGCTTTCGATAGAATGAACTTTGGTTCGTCACTTTCTCCCCGTTCACTCCAAGGATCACGTCGCCCGGCTTCAGTTCCGCGCGGGCCGCGGGGCCGTTGCCGGATATCCCGATCACGACAACACGGTTGTCGATCTCGGTCGAATACATGCCCAGCCACGGCCGTGCCGGCCGGTTGACCCGTCCGAATTTTCTCAAGTCGTTCAGGATCGGCTTCAAGAGGTCGATCGGAACGATCATGTTAACGTGTTCGGCGCGCCCGCCGCGCTCCCGCTCAAGCTGCAGCGAACCGACGCCGATCAGTTGGCCGCCGCTTGCGATCAGCCCCGCGCCGCCCCAATTCGGATGCGCGGGACAGGTGAAGATCGCCTCATCGAGCAGATATTCCCAATAGCCGGCAAACTCTTGTTTGGCGACGATCTGGCTTGCGACCGATCGAGTGCGCCCTCCCGCGCCGCCGACGACGACCCCGTCGCCCACTCGCGCGCCGGCGGAAGAGCCCAGCGGCAGCGGATCGATATTCATTTGTCCCAGCGCCTGCACCAGGCCGAAGCCGCTGACGGAATCGAAGCCGAGTGCATGGCCTTCCATCACGCGGCCGTCGCCTAAATGCAACCAAACCGTCTCGGCTTCAGTGATGAGATAGCCAATGGTGAGCACAACCCCGTCGTCGATCACGACGCCATTGCCGGCGCGCTCCGTTCCGAGGGTCTCTGCGGAAGAGGCATCGGCCGGAATGAGCGAATGCAGCCCGACAACGGAGGAGAGCACGCGATCGACATCAAAGCCATACTCGCCGGGGCGCGGCTGGAAGGCAGGTGGCACTCTCCATTCGGTTAATGAGGGCATCGCGGCTCTCCTGTTCAGTCGGCGCAATCTCGGACGCCAAGGAATTGCCGGACCTGGCCGCCGAACCCGACGGCGACCGAAACGGCCTTCACCCGTTAACTTAGCATTTTTGCCACGACGCGCACCAGTTCTGTCCGCCTTCCACAGCCAAACGTGAATTCAACCGTCAAGCGAGCGTACCAAGCAAGTCTTTGGCATCGCGCATGTTGGGAACATTTGAACTGGCTTCGATTTCCGCAGTGATCGGCTCGAAAACGCGCGAACGTCACAGTCGGGCCAGACGCAAAGCCAGCGGCACGAGAGGTCTGCGCAAGCAAGCAACTGCAGCAGTCGAGCGTGCGGGGCTCTGCGCCACACCGACGGGCCTCGTGAAACATGCGCCCGTGCGGGCGCGATCAGGTTCCTTGCCGACCAGAGCCACTTGACCGCTGAGCCGATGCAAATCGGCCAGCCTTCGCGCGCAAACTCCACGCGCGCCTCCCTAGGTCGTCGAGCCCTTCTTTACGGAATGCGCAATCGTGGTTGTACCGCTGTCAGGGTAGCCCCAGCGCAGATCAAGGGTTTGACGCGAGCGCCCGGCTGGCTCCGAGAACAACGACACGGGGTGGGGCTTACGGATCGAGCTCGGTGTCCCAATAGAGATAGTCGAGCCAGCTGTCATGCAGATAGTTCGGCGGAAACAGCCGGCCGTTGCGGTGCAGCTGGTGCACGGTCGGAGCATAGGGGGCCTGCCTGGGAAACATCTTGGCTTGCTGCGGCGTCAGGTTGCCCTTCTTCAAGTTGCAGGGCGAACAGGCCGCGACCACGTTTTCCCAGGTGGTGTGACCGCCTTTGCTGCGCGGGACGATATGGTCGAAGGTGAGATCGTCGGGAGACGAACAATATTGACAGATGAAGCGATCGCGAAGGAAAACATTGAACCGTGTGAAGGCGGGATGAGTGGATGGCTTTACGAAGGACTTGAGCGAAACAACACTCGGGAGCTGAATTTCGAACGAAGGACTGCGCACTGCCCGGTCATAGTGCTCGACGATGTTCACACGGTCTAGAAACACCGCCTTGATCGCGTCCTGCCACGACCAGAGCGACAGTGGGTAGTAACTCAGCGGCCGGAAGTCCGCATTGAGCACCAATACCGGCCAACCGCCTTGTGAGACGTGTGCGTTCAAATAACGCTCCTGACCCCCAGAGATCGGCTGCAAAGCAGCGCGTATTGACATACTACATGCAGCGTGACGGGATTGTGAAGAGCATAGAAGAGCTTATCCCGCAAACGCGTCCCGCGTAGCGCGCGCAACTGAACCGCGCGGCTGAGTGCGGAGCGATCGGAGGAGACCGTATGTATCGGAGGATGGCGGTCATCGCGGCCCTTGTGATGGTCTTCACGAGCGATGTGGCCTCTGCGCAGGATTACCCGACGCGACCGATTACCGTGATCGTACCGTTTTCTGCGGGCGGTGCCACCGATACGCTGGCGCGGTTCCTCGGCGAACGAATGCGGGCAATTTTGGGGCAGCCTTTCATCATCGAGAATGTGGCGGGTGCAGCCGGAAGCCTCGGTGTTGGCCGCGCGGTTCGCTCGCCCGCCGACGGCTACACGCTCTCCATCGGTACGACCACCACTCACGTGTTGATCGGAGGACTCTACAAGCTGCAGTTCGACATCGTCCGAGACCTCGAGCCGATCATCATGATCGGCAGCGAGCCACTGCTGATCGTCGGCAGAAAGAATCTGGCTGCCGATGATCTGCAGGGATTGATCGGCTGGCTCAAGGCCAACCCTGACAAGGGTTCGGTCGGAATCGCCGGCGTCGGTGCCCTCGGCCATCTCGCCGGTCTTGCATTTCAAAAAGCGACGGGCACCACTTTTCAGTTTGTGCCCTATAAAGGCAATGGACCCGCGATGCAGGATCTCGTGGCCGAGCAGATCGATTTCATGATCGAGCCGGCTTCGAACTTCAGGGCGCTGATTTCCGCCGGCAACGTCAAGCCGTTCGCAGTTACAGGCAGGAAGCGGCTGCCGACTTTGCCGAACGTTCCGACTACCGATGAAGCAGGTCTGCCCAACGTTTCAGCCTTGCTCTGGTACGGGCTGTGGATGCCGAAGGGCACGTCCAGGGGAATCACCGCAAAGCTCAACGCGGCCATGACGCAGATCATGTTCGATCCGCAGGGAAGGCAGCGTTTCGACGAACTCGGCATCCAGATCGCGCCGCTCGACCTGCAAACACCGGAGGCGCTGCGCGCCTACCAGAAAGCCGAGACGGATCGCTGGTGGCCGATCATCAAGGCCGCGAATATCAAGCCGGAGTGACGCGCTCCAGCTTCTGCAGGCAGCGCGTCGCGCGCACCTCGTCCGGCATCTCGGCATCTGGAAAGCTGGTCTTCCAGTTGGTGACGCCGACTTCACCGACATAGATGTCGCCCTTGGAGTCCAGCGCGAGCCCGTGCGGCGCCAGAAACTTGCCGGTCTCAAGTCCGGGTCCGTGCTCGCCGCCAAGACGCGCGATCCGCTTGCCACGCGAGTCTACGATGGTCAGCCGTGGACCAAGGTTTGGCACCTTCAAGTTCACCGGCATCCCAGGGCCAAGCTCGCCAATAATGAAATTCGGATGCTTTCCGCCGCTGCAGCAGAGCGCGCAGGGCCGGTGCAGATTGTTCCACTGCGTTTCGTATCTGCCGTCGCCGTCGAAGACCTGAATACGATGGTTCTCGCGATCGGCGACGTAAACCCACCCGTCGGCGTCGGTCGCGATGTTGTGCACGATGTTGAACTGGCCTGGATCGCTGCCGGGCTCGCCCCAGCTTTTGATCAATTTTCCATCGGGCGTGAACTTGTGCACACGGGCATTGCCGTAACCGTCAGAGACATAGATCTCGCCTTTCGGCGACAACGCGGTGTGGGTGCAGCGATTAAACGGCTCGCCGCTCATAAACTGCGCCGGCTTCTCCGGAATGCCGATCGTCATCTCGACCTTGCCATCACACCGGCATTTGCGCACGGTGTGATCGCCGTCATCGGTACAATAGAGATTGTCGTCCGCGTCGATGTGCAGTCCGTGCGCGCGGGAGAAGGCGCCTTCGCCCCAGCTTCTGATGAAGTTGCCGTCACGGTCTAGGACGATCATCGGATGGACGCCGCGATTGAAGACGTAGATGCGGTCCTTGCTGTCGACCGCGACGGAGGCGACGTCGGTGAGTTGCCAGCCCGGTGGCAGCTTTGCCCAGTTCTCGACGACGCGGTAACGGTGTTCGCCGGTTCCGAGGACGGCTGGAATTTGCTGGACGAGATTCATGCGTCGGCCCTTTCTTTCATCCGCGCATTGAGCGGCAGCAGCCCTTCCTCGATCGCTTTGATCTGCAGCGCGAGATATTTCGAGTTGATCCGGCACTGCGCGAGGCTCCCGGCGATGAAGTAGAGACCCGGCTGTCCGGTGCAGGTATACATATTGCGCAGCTCCTGCTCGTCGCCGAACCCCCAGATCGGCCCGACGCGATCGGCGACGGCATCGCCGAACAGGTTTCGTACAAGCTCTTCCTGCGGCCGATACCCGGTCGCGAGCACGATCAGGTCGGCCGGCACTGTCTTGCCGTTCTTCAGCTGCGCTCCCTCAGCGACGAACGACCCGATGTCCGAAAATTGCTCGAGCTTGATAGCGCCACTGACCACGAGGTCGGAGCAGCCGACGTTGAAGTAATAGCCGCCGCCGCGCGTGAGGTATTTGAATTGCCATCCGGTGCCGCCCTCGCCGAAATCGAGCCTGAAACCAACTCGTTCGAGGCCCTCGAGGAGATCGCCGTCGAGCTTCCTGGATTGCTCAGTGAGCATCGCGTGATGTCGCCGCGCCAGCGTCAGCGGGATCGAGGTTGCGATCAGGTCGTTGTCTTCGAGGGTGCCCTCGTTGTAGGCGGCATAGGCAAGCTGCGCCGAGGGCTCGATATTGGTGATGAGCGTGGAGGAGCGCTGCACCAGCGTGACCTCTGCGCCACTCGAATAGAGATCCTGCGCAATATCGTGGCCGCTGTTGCCGGTGCCGATCACCAGCGCGCGCTTGCCGGACCAGTTTTCGCCGTCGTCGTAACGGCTGGAGTGCACGATCTGGCCCTTGAAATTCTTTAAGGAAGGAATGTCGGGCAGGTTCGGGATGTCACTGACGCCGGTCGCCATAACGACATGGCCCGGCTTCATATCGAACGTCTTGCCGTCGGCACGGCGCAGCACCACGTTCCAGTGCCCTCGTGCTTCATCATACGTGCCGCCTGCGAACTCGGTGCTTGTCCAGTAGTTCAGCTCCATGGCATCGACATACGCCTCGAACCAGTTGGCAAGCTTGTCCTTGGGGATATAGACCGGCCAGTTCGGCGGAAAAGGCATGTAGGGCAGGTGGTTGACCTGCACTTGATTGTGCAGCGTCAGTGCGTGATAGCGTTTGCGCCAGTTATCGCCGACGCGCGGCCAGCGGTCGACGATCAGCGTGTCGATGTCGAGCTGCTTCAATCTTGCCGCGATCGACAGGCCGGCCTGTCCGCCGCCCACCACCAGCACGGCCGGATCGCGGTCGGCGTAGGATGAGGACGCCTTCCGCTGATCGAGCCAGTTCGGTCCGCGAAAATCGCGCGAATAGGCTTGCCCGCGCGGCCGCGTCCTGCCGAGCTTCTCTTCGAACCCCTTCAACTCGTCGAGTGCCGTGAGCAAGGTCCAGGCCTTGAGCCGGTTGCCGTCGTCCGAATCCGGAATCAGCCGCAAGACACCGTTGCAGCGGCCGACCGCAGTGTCGAATTTGAAGAACGCTTCGATTGCGCCAGTGCCGGCGCGCGTCACACGGCGCGGTGCCGCGCGGTCAGGATCGATCCTGAAATTTTCGGGAGCAGCCCGGCGGGCCAGCAGCCTCAGTTCATTCAGGATCGCCTCCGCGCCGTTCCTGGTCTGCAAGTTCCAGCTGAGCGGCAGCACGTCGCGCCAAAAACTGTCGTCGTGAAAGAGCGCCTTGAGTGCCGACGGCTCGCTTCCTCCGAGAGCAGCTTCGAACCGGCCGAGCCAGTCCTGGCAGGAAAGTGCGACGTTGTCGGTCTTGTCCAGCATGCGCGACCTCATCGCTGGCCGTCTTCGCGGCCTCCCCCGTCTGCGAAGCTATACCGTTTGGGATTTTGCAGAAAGCCGCTAAAGTTGCGCCCGAACGGCATACAGCCCTGACCGGGCGGAATAGGTCAGCCGAAATCAAATCTCGACCCGCTGCTTGAATAGCAGATCATTTCGACCGACGGCGAAGCCGGGCGATCGCATGAGAGTTTCCACCGGCTCTTCGGGCCGATATCCGTGCGCCGAGACGCGTTCCTTTCGCGATTTTTGAAAAAGCTTTCGCATCGTCTGAACTCGCGATCACACCCTCGCGTTTCTTGACGGCGCGGTAGAAGCTCCACCACAGATGTGCCGCAGCTCCCCTCACAGGCCGCCAGGGTTCCGCGATCGGCGCCATTTGTTTGGCGTTAGGCCGCGTGCTCAGCCCGAGGCCAATACGGATCGCTTCCTGAACGGCGAGATCGCCGGCCGGCCAGGCGTCGCCATGTCCGAGACAGAACAGGAGATAAACGTCGGCGGTCCATGGGCCGATGCCGTGCAGCGCGGTCAGCGCGTGATGCGCGGCATCGGCATCCTCCTCAGCCAGCACGTCAAGGTTCAATCGCTCCTCGGCAAGCGCTCGGGCGAGATTTTTCAGTGTCTTGATTTTTGCAGCCGAAAGTCCGAGCCGGCCGAGGCGATCGGCACGGGCGCGACGGCACGCATGATGGTCGAACGGATCGAACGCGCTCGTGAGGCGCGCCCATATCGCGGATGCGCTCGCAGTCGACAGCTGCTGCCCGCAGACGATATGCGCCAGCCCCGCAAAGCCCGGCTCGCGCCGCCGCAAGCTCGGCATACCCGCGGCATCGAGGATGGGTTTCAGGCGCCGGTCTTGCCTGACCAGAGCGTGGATGGCCTCCTCGAGGTCGGCTTGGGTGTTGAGATGGATCGGCATTGCGAACTAAAACGATCACGCCTCGCGAAAGAGATCAATGCCACCCGTCTTCCGTTTTGCTCCGAGCCCGAACGGCTATCTCCATCTGGGCCATGCCCTTTCGGCGCTGTTGAATTTCGACCTTGCGCAACGGACGGGCGGGCGGTTTCTGCTTCGCATCGAGGATATCGATCCGACCCGCTGCAAGCGCGAGTACGAGGACGCGATCTATGAGGACCTCGCCTGGCTCGGCATCTGCTGGGACCAACCGGTGCGGCGGCAATCCGAGCATTTGAAGGAGTATCGAGCGGCGCTCGATAAGCTCTCAAGCCTTGGCCTAGTCTATCCGAGTTTCGAGAGTCGCGCCGAGATCGCCAAGCTGGTTCGGCAGCAAGAGGCTGCAGGAGCCTGGCCGCGCGATCCCGACGGTGCGCCGCTCTATCCTGGTGACGCCAGGCAACTGTCGGCGCGAGAGCGCGCCCGGCTCATCAAGTCCGGTGCGCCCTTTGCGCTGCGGCTCGACGTCGATGAGGCGATCGCCCGCGCCGGCGAGTTGACCTGGACCGAGCATGGCGAAGGCCCGGCCGCAGAAACCGGAATCGTCGTTGCACTCCCGCGAGCGTGGGGCGACGCGGTTCTGGCGCGGAAGGAGACGCCGACCAGCTACCATCTGTCCGTTGTGGTGGATGACGCCCGGCAAGGTGTCACCGAGGTGGTTCGCGGTGCGGATCTGTTCCACGCGACGAGCCTGCATCGGCTGCTGCAGCGGCTGATCGGCCTGCCCGAACCAGCCTATCGGCACCATCGTTTGATCCGCGACGAGGCCGGTCACAAGCTTTCGAAATCGACCCGTTCCACCGGCTTGCGTGAACTGCGGGCGGCGGGCACGACGCCGGCGGACATCCGCCGCCTGGTCGGCCTTTCCTAGGAAATACCGGGGTGGAAGCCAAAACGCCTCCGTGACACCGCCAGCCTCGCCGTGCCATTGTGAAGAGGGCGAGGGGACCTGAGAGCATCATGGCGGCAAGATCGCGCTTCAAGCGCCAAAGAAGCTCGCTCAAGAAACGGCCCGCGAAAAAGCGCTCCGTTGCAGCCAGAGCGCGCAAGCCCGCCGATGCGGCTGGCATTGTCGAGGCGGCGCTCGCCGTCTTTGCACATGAGGTGCGCACGCCCCTCACCGGCATCCTGGCCATCAGCGACCTTTTGGCGACCTCGGAACTCCCCCCGCGCGAGCGGCGCTGGGTCGATACTATCAAGGCGGGTGCTGAGCATCTCGCGAGCCTGTCGACGCTGTTCGTCGATGCCGCCAAGGACCGCAACGCCGCAACCGCGACGCGCGAGGATTGGTTCGATCTGCGGGTGCTGGCGCGCGGCATCGGCGATTCGCTGGCCGGCCGCGCTGCGGCGAAGGGATTACAGTCGCGAATCGAGATATCCGAAGCACTTCCCTCGCTAGTGATCGGCGATCCCGTCCGCCTGCGGGCTGCTCTGGAGAACCTGATCGATAACGCCGTGAAGTTTACCGAGGCCGGCGTTGTGGCGTTTGAAGCCATGCCGGTGCGAGCGGCGAAGGGGAAGGCCGGCGTGGCCTTCGCCATCTCCGACAGCGGAATCGGGTTGACGGTGCAAGAGATCAAACGTCTGTTCCGACCGTTTTCGCAGGCCAACGTGGCGATCGCCTCGCGCTACGGTGGTGCCGGGTTGGGGCTGTCCTCGGTCAAGCAGCTCGCGCGCTCGATGGGTGGCGACATCGCCGTCGCGTCACGACGGGGGCAAGGCGCCACCTTCACGCTGACTGTAACCCTGGGACACGCCGAAGTGGGCAGCCCTTCGCTTTCGGCCGAGGGTGGAACGCTCGCGCCGGAGCCGACACCGAGCTTGCGAATCCTCGGGGTCGAGGACAATCCTTTCGGCCGCGTCGTGTTGAACACGATCCTGAGCGAGCTCGGCCATCGGGCGGAATTCATCGGCCG
>Ga0075425_100007505_pt1 | contig 11537 bp, 8 predicted proteins | sample SoiMethybrSBSTD4_FD_75300 | JGI IMG/M metagenome (GOLD analysis project Ga0075425, IMG submission 75300) | Bulk soil microbial communities from a Populus tree surrounding site in Tennessee, USA - Soil MetaG P. TD hybrid SBSTD4 | ecosystem: Environmental > Terrestrial > Soil > Tree plantation...
TCAGCGGCACTCCGCGCCAGCGCGCATTTCCCATCGCACCGTTACCCAACTGGCCGCCGGCCACACGCGGATTGAAAAAGCCGCGGCTGTTACCGGAGCACTGATTGACGGCAACGAGCTCAACTGCCTTCAGCTTCCGGATCTCCTTCAGCGATATCTTGAGCGGCCGGCCGACCTTGCCCTTGACCTCGAGCGTGAAGTTGTCGGGATCGATATTGAGCGGCAGGTCGGCCAGATGATAGCGCACAAAGAACGCATTGTTGGGGGTGATCGGGCCGTCGTTGAAGATGTGAAACGGCGTCTCCAGCTGCGGCGGCCGGCTGGTTACACCGATCATCGTGCGCTTCTGCGGATAGGTCACCAAGGGCCGCTCGCCGTTTTCGAACGGGAGCGTCACGGTGTCGAGCGCGAACACCTTTTCAGGTCCAAAGCCTGCCGCAAGCGCCGCCATTGCGGCACGCTTCATCAATTCCCGCCTGTCGAGCATTTTTGGCATACTCCCGAACACCTTGAGCGCCGGCTATTCCGGAATCAGAAGCCCCATAGTTGCATCGCTGACACCCAAGTCAAACCGCTTTCCGCGGAGGTTGCGATGCAAAATGACGCAAGCGACGAGCCCGCGTGCTTGAGCATGGTTTGCGGTGTTGACCGCATAGGCTCAAGCGGCGACGGCGTCCTGCCCGTCGACCAGGCGCGACAGCGTCTTCGCCTCAGCGACGACGCGCACGATCATTGTTTCCGCGCGCCCTCTGATCGCCACCTCCTGCAGCGGCAGATCGCCCTCTGCGAGGCCTGCCGTGAGGCGTACCTCTTCCGAGACGACAGCTTCGCACGATAAATTCTTTGTCATGTCCTGCAAACGTGCAGCGACGTTGACGGGATCGCCGAGTGCGGTGAAGACCATGTGATCGCGATAGCCGATATCGCCGACGATCACCTCGCCTCCATGAATGCCGATACCGAACCGGATCGGCTCTCGCAAATCGTGACTCAAGATCTGATTTAATTCGTCGACATTCCCGGCGATCAGTGAAGCTGCTCGCAGGGCCTGTCGACAGGCGGTTTCGGCCGACGTAGAAAGCCCGAACAGCGCCAACATGCCGTCGCCGACGAATTGATTTGGCCTGCCGCCGCTTTCGAGAACCGCCTGCGCTACGGCCGAGAGAAAGCGGTTGACGACGAACACGGTGTCGAACGGGAGCATCTTCTCGGCAAGCCTTGTCGAGCCGCGCATGTCCACGAACAGGCTTACGAGATATCGCTCCTGCCCGACACGGGTTGGGTTCGACCCATGCAATGTCGCCGCCGTTGTACCCGGGAGGAAGAGCTGGAAGAACGACAGATCCGAGGTCGGCCGCAGCTGACAGGCGAGGCGGATCGACGGATCGCTGCTGCCGACCCGGGCCAGCACGAATGCTTCGCGTGGCGAGGGTTCCGGCAACCCGCTGCTGTCGCCGATGACGCGGATCCGGCAGGTTGAGCAACGGGCGCGCCCGCCGCACACGCTGGCGTGCGGCACGTTGTAGCGCAGGCTCGCTTCGAGCACGCTGAGGCCCCTGGGCACGCGAATCGTGCGACCGTTCCCGTAGGACAGTGTAATCATGCCGCCACTGCGCTCGATCAGCACACGCGCGCCACGCGCCAGCACAACCAGTCCGATCAGCGCGAGATAACCGGCCAGGAAATAATCGGTAATGTCTCCGAGCATCTTCTGTTCGGCCGCAGTCCCGACCTGCTGCGGCCCCAGGTTTTTCGCTCGCCATTCCGCATCGTTGCGGGCAGAGATGACCTTCTGTCCACCCTGATAAAAGCCGAGCAGAGCAAGCACGGGAACCAGCACCGCCGCTGCAAGCAGATATGGCGCAAGCCGCGTATGAAATGCCTTCATGCGCAGCCAGAAGTTCAGGCCGATGCATCCATGCACCCAGGCAATGATCAGCACCGCGGACATCTGCAAGGCCCGAAGCGGCTGCGCCACCCAGAAAGCATAGAGCTCTTGCGGGTAGAGCTTTTCATGGCCGAAAAGGGTCAGCCCGAGCCGGGCGCCGATGACGTGAAATGCGACCAGCGCTGGAACGCTCAAGCCGAGCAATAGCTGCAACAGCTCGGTGGTGCGCCAGGCAAATTGCCGTCGCTGATAGAGCGCCCAGATTCCAAGCCCCGAATGCAATAAAATCGCCGTATAGAGGATCACGGCGACGGGCAAGGACTGCCAGAACAGCGTGTGATAATAGACGCCGGCGGCCAGTGCATTCATTGAGATGTTGCCGAGCGCGTGGTTGAGGAAATGACTGATCAGATAAGCGAACAGAACGAGCCCGGAGGCAAGGCGGACCTGCCGCACGCCGATGCCATGGTAGAACGTCCTGATCTGGTGACCAAACGAGCGAGCCATTTGCAACCATTATCGGGGATCGACGGCTTTCATTCCATCTAAAACGCAGTTTCGGTGCGGGCCTCCTTGGCAAAGCTCACGCGCAAGGGGGCGCCATGTTGACACCTTGGGCGCAGGAAAAGATCGCGGTGACATTCATCCCCAAGCCTCATCCCGCCAAACCGGACAAAGCTGCCGTTCGTCCGCTGATCATCGCAGCCGTCATTGTTGCGGCAATGACCGCGCTCCGAATCGTCTATGCCAATATGATCGATCTGCGCACTGACGAGGCCTACTATTGGACCTGGTCGAAGGAACAGGTGCTGTCGTTCCTCGATCATCCGCCGATGATCGCCTATTTCATCCGATTCGGAACCGGAATTTTCGGCGACACGCCGTTCGGCGTCCGATTCGCCGGCATTCTGGCCATGCTGGTCACGCAGCTGCTGTTGGCCGATATCGCGCGCCGCGTCACCCACGATACTCGCGCGATCGCGCTCGCGCTGCTGATGCCGGAAGCGGCGCTGTACTATGGCCTGCTGATGGCCAAGGTGGCTCCCGATGTTGCGCTGATTCCCTTTGCCGTCGCGATGGTCTGGGCGCTGGTTCGGCTGGTCGAGAGCGGCGAAGCGCGATGGTGGCTTGCCGCCGGTGCATTTTACGGGCTTTCGCTCCTGTCAAAGCTAACCGCCATCATGCTGTTACCGGCACTCGCAGCGTTCTTGCTGGTGCCGGATTGGCGCTGGGGCTGGTTGCGCTCGCCATACCCTTATCTAGCCGCGCTGATCGCGTTGCTCGTGTTTCTGCCGGTCCTGATCTGGAATGCAGAGCATGATTGGGCATCGTTCCGCTTTCAGCTGGTTCGCGCCACCGCCAGCCATGATTTCTCGCTGCGCGCCGTCGGCGACTATATCGGGCTACAGTTGGGGCTGGTTGGCTTCGTGCTCCTGCCGGTGGTGCTGTCCGGGCTGATTCTTACGGCATGGCGCGGCTATCGCACGTGCGAGCCGCGCGCGATTCTGCTCTCGACGTCGGTGCTCGTTCCCTTCCTCTACTTCCTGTGGAAATCGCTGACGCTTCGGATCGGCGACACCTGGCCGATGTTTTTGTGGCCGATCGGCTTTGCAGCCGCAGCGATCAACATCGTCTTGTTACGGCGCGAGGGTTTTCCGGCCTGGATGATCCGCTCGACGATCTTCTGGGCTGAAACGGCAGTCGTGACCGGGATCATCACCGTCGTGCTCGTGTTTCTGTATTACGTCGTCTCGCCCTGGAATTTCCTCGGTCGAGCCGATCCGATCGGGATGGAGGCGGGCTACGGCGCGGTGATGGATCGCGTTGAGGCCCAGTTGCAGAGGACCGGCGCGACCTGGATCGCAACCACGGACTATCGGACTTACGCAATGCTGCGGTGGCACTTCAAAGGCCGCGTGCCGGTCGTCGAGGTCACGGAGCGCGGCCGGTTTCAGGGCTTCGCCGATCCCGGCCTGGACAGGATCAAGGGGCACATCGGGCTCTACGTGGCGCGCGAGCCCGACAATCGGCATTTGCTATGGGATCTCACGGGTGCCACAAGGCAGCCGCTCGAACGCGTCGAACGCGTTTGGCGCGGCTTCGTGATGGATATCTATGCTCTGGAGAAGCTGACCGGATGGACGCCGGAGCTTTCGCCGCCGCCGGACTCGCCGTTCTTCCGTTGGCGCGTGCTGGCCGGTCGGGTTCCGGCGATCATGACTGGCTAGAGCGCGATTGCGCCAGGCCAAACGCAATCGCGTTTTAGCTTATAGTTTGCGCCTGATCTCCGCGCAAACGCACTTTTGCGTTTGTCGCGATGGAAAACCGGTGCCCACTTTACCGGATCATGCGCTCTCATCCTCGCGCTTACGCAAAAGCTCTTTCGCAAGATCGGCGAGCACGGGCTGCGGCAAGGCCGTGAACGGCAGCGGCCGCGTCACCTCGATCGCGGCAAGCCCGAGCCGGGCGGTCAAGAGCCCATTCAGAATGCCTTCGCCGAGGCGCTGCGACAGCCTTGCGGCGATGCCATGGCCGAGCATCTGCTGCACGAGACTGTCGCTCGCCGCCATTCCCCCGGTGATGGCAAGATGGGCGATGACATGACGCAATAGCTTGAGCATGCCGAGGGCGCCGGGCCTCCCGCCATAGAGCCGCGCGAGCTTTCGGATCAACCGCAGTGCGGCCACGAAAACAAAGAGGATGTCGATCACCGCGCGCGGGCTCACCGCGGTGACGACCGACACGCGTTGCGCAGCTGAAGAGACCAGTTGGCGCGCCTCGGCATCGAGCGGGGTCATCAATTCGCGTTCTGCAAGCCGTATCAGGTCAGCGCCGTCAATGATCTCGTCGACGTGGCCCTGCAGCGCGGCACGGGCGCGCGCCAGACGCGGATTCTGATGTGCGATCCTGACGAGATCGTGCACCACCGCGCGGCTTTCGTCCCTGTCGTCAGTGAGCAGCACGGCGGCTGCGCGCTGATGCAGCTTTTCGATTTCGGCGAGCCGCGCCAGCGCCAGCAGCTCGCGCGCGGTGATCACGCAAAGCGCCAGTGCTGCAAGAAACGTGAATGCGAGGCCGAAAACGCCCAGGGTTTCATTCCGCGCAAACAGACCCTCAATGAATTGCGTGATGCCGACTCCGACCGCAAGCAGCACCATGCCGGCGATGCCGGTCCAGAACATCGTGCTCCAGCCGAACACTCCGCGGGAAGGCGCCGCTGCCTCGATCGGGACCGGCAACTGCGCCGGCTCGGCTTCCGGCGCGATCTGGATAGTGCCGCGCGCGGGCCGGCCGACCCCATCCGCATCCACCACGACCACGCCGGGATCGTCGAGCCGGAAAGTCGCGGGCCGGCGGTGTCTGGTTCGCTCGTTCATTGCAATGGGTCTCACCAGAAATTGAAAGAAAAAGCACGTATCGAGTAACCCGGTCGTATCGGCGGACCCAGGAACGGCCCGGTTCAGGTTACGTCGAGCTGTCGATCCCAGAACATCAGGGCCCGGTCATTTCAGACTTGGACACTAGCAAAAAATGCGGATTGCAGCTCGTCGGTCCGCCGCATGGCCCCGATCCTTTACAAATCGGAGCCAATCTGTCGGTTTGGACAAAAACGAACTGATGCGGGCTTAGAATTTCCAGGAAAGTGCGCCTCTTAGCGTCTGGCTTGTAACGCTCACGTGATAGACGCTGTCGTCCGAGGTATAATTTTTGCTCCCGAAGTCGTCATAAATGTACTGCACTCGACCGAGCAGATTTTGCGTAAACGCATATTCTACGCCCGCTCCGAGCGAAAAGCCCGCGTATGTCCGGCTTTGCTCCAGGGTCGGAGCGGCGGGAGGTAGAAAGCTCGGCTGGAAGCTAAAGCCGGCAGTGGCAAGGCCACCGGTACCGAAAATCATCCAATTGCCAACAGCAAAGCCCGCCTTACCAACGATATGGCTGTCCCAATTCAGATTATAATGGTTAGGAACCGGCGGACCAAGCGGCGGCGGGGGTGCCGGAGGCGGTGGCGGAGGTGGACCAGTGCCGGTCCCATGTGCGTTGGCCCACCCGAAATCGCCCTCTATTCCCAAAACGAGCGGGCCGCGCTGCCAATTGTAGCCTGCGAGTACGCCGCCAACGACGCCATTGGTTGGCGCACCGGACTCGATGAGAGCGCCATTCTCAACGACGCTGGTCCTGCCCCAGAGGGAGCCAACATGGCCGCCGATGTAGAAACCCGACCAATCATAAGAAGGATTGTTCACCGCAGGAGCCGGAGCCTTCAAGGCCATATCGGCGGCCAACGCTGGCGCCCCGCTTAGCGCCAAAACGGCCATTCCGCCGAGCAAAAACTTTCTCATGGGCATTCCTTCCCCCTGCAAAAAACACCTGGGCCACTTAACAGAGTGAAATACCTGATGCTGTCACTTATCCGCAACAGCCCGCATCTAATTCGCCCTCGATGGGGTATCGTCAATCGAATGGGTGGTATCGCAGCAAAAAACCCATCAGGGCCAAACACAGGACTCGTTCCGGACGAATCCGAAATCGTCACGACGAAAAACAAAGCCCGGGCGCGAGTGCCTTGTTCGCTCGTTCATTGCAATCGGTCTCCGATGAGAAATTGCAGCGCCCGGTCAAGGCGGATGTGAGGCAAGGCAGGCGGGCTCCCATCCTCGCATTCGAGCAGAGGCGGACGAAAACGAAGGAAGCGGAAATCGCTTTTCTCGGCGGGAGTGCTGGCGAGGCCGCTGAACGCGCCCTTGCCATCGAACAGGGTTTCCGGATCGGCCGGAAGATCGCCGGGAAAGGTCGCGACGTCGACGCTGCCGTCGAACGATGCGCCATTGGTGGTCTCGCCGGAGACTGGTGCGCCGAGGATCGATGGCAGCCTGTCGCGCCCGCGTGCGACCATCGCCTCCCTGGTCGCGCGCACGGCGGCGAGGGCCACGACATCGATTGCCGCACCCGTTGCTTCCGCGCGCGCCGCTGCGCCGCTGACAGCGCGGCGCAGCACAGCCTCCAGCCGATCGTGGCTCAGATGATGCAGATGATCGGCCTTGGTGGCGGCAAAGAGGATGCGATCGATCCGGGGCCGGAACAACGTGGAGAAGATCGTGCTGCGTCCGATCCGGAAACAATCCAGGATACCGGCAAGCGCCGCTTCAAGATCGTGCAGCGCCTCGGGTCCGGAATTGAATGCGGCGAGCGCGTCCACCAGCACGACCTGGCGATCGAGTCTCGCAAAATGATCGTGGAAGAACGGACGCACGACCACGTCTTTGTAAGCCTCGTAACGACGCACCATCATGGCCCAAAGCGAGCCCTGCGGCGCCAGGCCGTCAGCGGGCACGTCCAGTGGCGCGAACGTCAGCGCGGGAGAGGCAGCGAGATTGCCCGGCATCAGGAAGCGGCCGGGTGGCAGCAGGCTCATGGCAAAGCGCTCGTCGCGGCAGGCGCGCAAATAATCCGTGAAGAGTCTTGCCGCCGTGCGAGTCGCCTGCTCGTCCTCTTTCTCGTCCGGTTTCAGAGCAGCAAGCTGCGCGTGCCATTGCGCTGCGAGGTGTTCGCGCGGCTTCTCCCGCGAGAGTGCAAGGCTCTCTGCTGCCCATTGCTCGTAGCTTTTGTGCAGGAGCGGCAGGTCGAGCAGCCATTCCCCGGGATAGTCGACGATATCCAGCGTCAGAGTGCGTTCGGCGCCGTTCTGGCGCTGGTAGTCGATGATGAGCCGCAGTTCGCTGATGTCGACAGTCGAATTCGGCCAGCACCGCTCCTCGATCAGACTGCGCAGGTGGTTCTCGTAATCGAAGCGCGGCACCGCGTCATCGGGCTGTGGCGCAAGACGCGCACCTGCGATGCGTCCTGACGCGAGCGCTTCGAACACGGGGAAACGGCCGCCTCGGGTCAGACCGTGGATCAGAGCGGTGATGAACACGGTTTTGCCTGCACGCGACAGCCCAGTAACACCGAGCCGGACCGTTGGGTCGAACAGGTGCTCGCCAAATTCCAGCAAAGCGCGCGCCGAAAGCCGCGCTCCGTCGATGATCTCTGAGAAACTGGATGCCATGCTGGCGCTAGCAAAGGTCGTCGTTAAAGGCTATTGGCAGGGAAAGCATGCGAAACAGGTGGCGATCATGGGGCCGAAATCAAGCTTCACAATTCGGACGCGATCGGCGGCATAAAGAACGGTACAACAGCATTGAATGCTTGTTCGAGTGGCATTAATGCTCGGAAATCGCGGAGCCTGCAGGTAGACCATGACGATCTTCAGGCTAAAGCAACTGGCTTCGACCTCCGTCCACGCGGCCGCGGGAGCGGTAGGCTGGGACTATGACCGCGCGGAATTGATCGCTGACGGTATTGTCCACGCGGTCGGCATCACACTTGGGCTGGTTGCCGCAACCACGCTGATCGTGCTGACCGCGGTTTATGCCTCCGCGCTCGATATTCTGGCCGTCTCCGTATATGTCGCCGGCCTCCTGGCAATGCTGGTACTATCGGCGACCTATAACCTCTGGCCGGTCTCGCGCGCCAAATGGGTTCTGCGCCGCTTCGATCACTCTGCGATCTACTTGCTGATTGCGGCGACGTACACGCCCTTCATCACAGGCCTGAATCCAAGCGTGTTCACGACTGTGCTTCTTGTCGCGGTGTGGTGTGTTGCAGTTGTCGGCATGGTGATGAAGCTTGCCTGGCCGGGCCGCTTCGATCGCCTCGCGGTCGGTCTTTACCTCGCGCTCGGCTGGAGCGGGTTGATGCTCTACGACAGGGTGGCATCTGCATTGCCCAATGTTGCAGTGTGGCTCGTGCTGGCCGGCGGCGCTCTGTACAGCCTTGGGGTGATCTTTCACGCCTGGCGGCGGTTGCGCTTCCAGAACGTCATCTGGCATTGTTTCGTGCTGTTGGGTGCGGCGTGCCACTACACCGCCGTGCTCGACCTTGTTGTCCTGACCTGACAAAACCGAAAACGGGAGGTGACGATGCAGGTGACCGGCAAGGTCGTGGTTGTCACCGGCGGCGGCAACGGCATCGGCAGGGCTCTCTGCGAGGAGTTTCATCGCGCTGGCGCGGCTAAGGTGGTGGTGGTCGATGTCGACGGAGCCGCTGCAAGAGCGGTCGCGGCCTCGACTGATGGTGCTGCTTTCAAAAGCGACGTCGCGAAGGAAAAGGACATTCTTCACGTCATCGAGGAGACCGAGCGTCAATTCGGCCCCATCGCGTTGTTCTGTTCCAACGCCGGGATCGGCGGCGGATTCGATCCGCTCTCGGTGAACGCGGGCGGGGATTCCGACGAGCCGTTTGCCAGAAGCTGGGCGATCCACGTCATGGCCCATGTCTATGCCGCCCGGCACATGATCCCGCGCTACAAGGCTCGCGGCGGCGGGTATTTCCTCAACACGATTTCCGCGGCGGGCTTGTTGTCGCAGGTCGGCAGCCCCGCTTATTCGACCACCAAGCACGCCGCAGTGGGATTTGCGGAAAATCTGGCAATCTCGCACAAGGCTGACGGCATCAAGGTCTCGATTCTGTGCCCGCAGGGAGTCGACACCAACATGCTGCGGTCGATCCCGAAGGGCCCCCAATCCGGTGACGGCGATTTGATGCCGCAGCAGGTGGCGAAAGACGCGCTTGCCGGGATCGATCAGGAAACCTTCATGATCCTGCCGCACCCGCAGGTGCTCGGCTATATGCGCAAGAAGACCGAGAACTATGACCGCTGGATCGCGGGAATGGCGAAGATCCAGGCCAGGATGCGCGAGACATACGGGAAATAGGGCTACGGGTCTCCCGCGAAGGAATCCAAAACCGGTAAACGACTCTGGATTGCTTCTTCATTCGCGCTTTTCGCAATGGCCGCTATGTCCGACCCTGTTGTGCGTAGAGTAGCGGTACCGTGGAATCCACGACTACCTCGATCACGCTGACGCCCACGTGCGCCAGGCCGCGTTCGAGCGCGGGTACAAGCTCCGCCGCCTTGGTCACGCGAACCGCGTCACAACCGTGACCTTGTGCGATCTTCACAAAATCGATTCCTGGCAGATCGAGCCCCGGCACTTTGCGCACCTGCATGACTTGGCTGAACGAACGCATGGCGCCGTAACCTGCGTTGTTGATGACGACGACAGTGAGCGGCAGCCTTCGCTGTGCCGCCGTCCACAAAGCCTGGATCGAATACATCGCAGATCCATCCCCGATCAGGCAGACCGTTCTCCGCTCGGGACGGCCGAGCGCCATGCCGACCGCCGCGGGGAGCCCGTAACCGAGCCCGCCGCTTGCCATTGTGCAGAAACTGTCCTGACCGCGCATCGGCATAAAATTGTGCATGATCGGACGATGCGAGGGCACTTCCTCGACAAGCGCGGCGTCAGCCGGCATTGCCGTGGACAGCGAATGCAGCAGGAACTCTACCGAGATTGGTTCTGACGCCTGCGGCGGTCGCGGCAGTTTGCGGCCCGGCGGTGGCGCGCGCTTGCTTTCCGGCAGCAACTCGAGAAGCATCTTGAGCGCAGGCTTCATGGTCGACACGATGCTGGTGCCGGACGGAGTGATTGCTGCGGCATCGGGATCGTCGGTGACCTGGTAGATCGCAGTTGCGCCGTCGAAGATTGCCGCATGGCCCTCGACGTGGAAGGTGAACACCGGTGCACCGATCACGACCACCAGATCATACTCGCGCAGCGCGCTGGAAAGCTGCGAGGGTGAAGCATGCAGGAAGCCCGAAAAAAGCGGGTGTCGCTCCGGGAAGGAGCAGCGGGCCGAAAACGGGCTGACCCAGATCGCCGCCTTCGTCTTTTCTGCCACCTCCACCATGAGATCGACGGCTCCGGCTCGGTCGACAGCGGGCCCGACTACGATGGCAGGGTGTTTGCTTCCGGCTAGCGCCGCGACCAATGCTTTAATCAATTGCGGATCTGGGCCGATTTCGCGGCTGATCTCGCGGGCCGGCACCGATGGCGCAGGATGGTTCCAGTCGTCGATCGGGATCGACACGAACGTCGGCCCGCAGGGCGGCTGCATCGCGGTGTAGTAGGCGCGCGCGATCGCGGCAGGCACGTCTTGGGGCCGCGCCGGCTCGACGCTGTATTTGACATAAGGCCGCGGAAATTCCGAGGCCCGCTCGGCGTACAGGAAAGCTTGCAGCGGCAGGATTGAGCGGGCCTGCTGGCCTGCAGTGATCACGAGCGGGGTCTGGTTGCGGTGCGCGGTGTAGATATTGCCGAGCGCATTGCCGACACCGGCCGCCGAGTGCAGGTTGACAAAGCCCGCATTTCGCGTCGCCTGCGCATACCCGTCCGCCATTCCGACGACGCTCGCTTCCTGCAAGCAAAGCACATAGTCGATGTCATCGGGCCAGTCGGCAAGAAATGGCAATTCGGTCGAGCCTGGATTGCCGAACACCTTTCGGATGTCGAGCCCGCGCAAGAGGTCGAAGACGGCTTGCTTGACGGTGCGGGAGGCGTTGGTGGGTTTTGCAGTCTTGGGGGGCAACGCAGGTCACCCTCAAATGCTGTCGTTCCGGCACGGTCCCGCGCAAGAAGCCGCCCGATTGCGGGCTGCGCCCGTGTCGCGCGCACTCCGTGACGGTAGACACTTCACCATGTTGCCGTCCCCTTCATGGTCGGTTCACCTGCCGCGTTCGCGGTCCACACCTCCATGGCGGCGCCGT